>MTKY01051623.1_pt1 | contig 43833 bp, 42 predicted proteins | sample 1042731 | NCBI WGS metagenome assembly MTKY01 (sample SAMN06212206, study PRJNA360538) | anaerobic digester metagenome | biome: Wastewater treatment plant; material: sludge; isolation source: anaerobic digester fed with sludge from wastewater treatment plant | place: Denmark: WWTP Soeholt ...
GCTGCGCATATTCCAGTGCCGCGCGCGTATCGTGTATGGAGCACGGGCCTACCACCAGGAACAGGCGGTGATCATTGCCGTCGAGAATATCGCGGATTGTGCTGCGTGCGCGTAGCACCGATTCACACACGGCAGCGCTCAACGGGATCTCGCGCTTGAGTTGATCCGGTGTGATCAACGGTTCGAATGCTCCTACATTGATGTTTTCAACGGATCTTTCGCTCATGTACTGCTTCAACCTGCCTGCTGCGTGAATGCCACCCGCGGAGCGGGCGCGCGATTATAGCGGAACCGCGCGGAGGGTTCACGCCGGGCGTACAGGCTCAGGCTTGCAGTGCGCGCTGCAATTCGCGATGGGCGTTTGCGAGATGCGCATCGAGGTGTTCGATCGCGGGCAACTGGTCGGGACAACTGGTGATGCCGAGGCACACGCGGGTGCCGCAACTGACGGCCGTGATATTGAGTGCCTGGGCATCGGTGACTACGGAGAGCGGATAGATTTCCTGCAGTTTCGAGCCCGACAGATAGAGTGGACGATCGGGTCCAGGCACGTTGGACACGATAACGTTGAACGCCGGAGGGATGAGGGTGGCAGCGTGCGCCAGTGTCAGCACCACGGTAGGAAGCAGCACCAGGTTCATATAGTCCTGGCGCGCGGTTTGCGACAGGTTCTTGACATCGCGCTTCGCGCACCGCGTGATGCGGCTGATGTTTCGCAGGCGGGTGAGCGGATCGCGGGTCGTGGTGCCGAGAGGGCAAACGATGGTGCTCAACTGGTTGCCATGACTTTCTCCGCTCGTCTTTACCGATACCGGAACCCCGGCCAGCAAGGTTTTGCTCGGTAACCGATGCTGTTCCAGCAGGTAGCTGCGCAATGCGCCTCCGCAGATCGCCAGAAGAACATCGTTTACGGTTCCGTCCACGATTTTTCCGATCCGGCGCAGCGAGGCGAGCGGGAAGCTCGCCGTTATCACGCGGCGTCGGTTGCTGATCTCGGTGTTCATGATGGCATGCGGGGCGGTAAAGGGCAGTGGTGGCGAAGCAGCGGCCTGCTCGCTGCGCATGCGCAGCAGCATTGCCGCAAGCTCCGGGAGTGCACGTCCCTGGGCCAGAAATGCCTCGGCGGTATGAGACAGGTCGCCGAGCCAGCTATGTGGTTCGATGCGAGACGGAACTACCTGTTGCGCCGTCTTCCGCGTAGTGGCCGGCGCGGTGCGCGGAGAGTCCGCAAGCAGGCTGCGAAGCACGCGCCAGGCGCCCACACCGTCGATCAGCGCATGATGCATCTTGCAGTAAACAGCAAAGCGATCGCCCGCGAGCCCTTCTATGAGGTGCCATTCCCACAGTGGGCGGCTGCGGTCGAGGAGGCGTTCGTGGACGCGCGAGAGTAACACCAGCAAGTCCTCGAGGCGCCCGGGCTGCGGCAATGCGTAATGGTACAGGTGATAGGCCGGATCGTAGTCTGTGGCTTCCAGCCAGCGCGGTTCCGAGGGTTTGGTGAGGTCCAGCTTCTTGCGAAAAACCGGATCGAAGCCTGGAAGTTGCCGGGACAGGCGGGCAGCAAGCTTGCGCAGGTAATTGGCTGGTGCATCCGGTGGCAGTGAAAAGATCAGCAGCCCGCCGACGTGAAACGGCCGCTCCGGACTCTCGAGTCGCAGGAACGCCGCATCCTGGAAATTGAGCTTTTCCATCGCCTGGTCCTCCCGCTCGCACTACTCTTGTGATGGTACTGCGCGCTGCACGGACAGTGCATCGAATGGATCAATGATTGACGCTGTCGTGGCGCAAGAGCGATCCGTGCACGACTCCCCCGCGTGATATGGAGTCATGGTATTGCCGACCGCAGCAGCATGCCCAACAGGCCGTCCACTGCGGTCTCTATCGCGCTCAACGTGGCATCGAAGGCTTCCGCCCCTTCATAGTAGGGGTCAGCTAGCTGGGTGTTTCCCGAGTCGGGTGCGAATTGCATCAGCAGGCGCAATTCGCCGCTGAAATCCGCAGGCGCCCAGCCGCGAAGCGTGAGCAGGTTGGAATTGTCCATTGCCACTATGTGGCGGAAGTTGCGGAAGTCCTCGTCGCTGATCTGGCGCGCGCGCTGGGCCGCAATTGCGTATCCGCGCCGCTCGGCCACGGCGATGGCGCGTGGATCGGGCTCCTTGCCGACATTGAATGCGGCAGTGCCACAGGAATCCACCAGAAATCGCCCGGCATCTGCCGTTTGCGCGAGACGCTGTTCGAGCACTCCCTGCGCGAGCGGCGATCGGCATATATTGCCCAGGCACACAAAAAGCACACCGGTTTTGCGCATGGTCACGGGAAGATTTCCTGGTCGAGCCGTCGGCCAGTCTAGCAGCCCGGCGAATGATGCAATTTGTCATCGTTTATTGATCAGGCGATGCCATTGTGATGTGTTGCGTGGCGGATACACTCCTCGGACATCATTCTCCACAAAGGGAGTCCGCCATGGCATTCACGGGTAAAGTTGCGCTGGTCACGGGCGGCGCCAGCGGCATGGGTCGTATATCCGCGCTGCGGCTCGCCGCGGCGGGAGCGAAGGTGGCGATATTTGACCTGAACGAGGCCGCTCTGGCGCAGACCGCGACGCAATCGCCGAATATCCGTGCCTATCGCTGCAATGTGGCGGACTGGGTCGAGGTGCAGGCACGTGTTGCGGAGGTGGAATCGGAACTCGGGCCGATCGACCGGCTCACCCATGCGGCCGGCATCATGCCCAGCTACGCCGCAATCGATACCACGCTGGAACAGGCGCACCGGCTGATCGATATCATTTATTTCGGTACCCTGCATATGGTGCGCGCAGTGGTTCCCGGAATGCTCGAGCGCAATCGCGGCGATGTGATCCTGTTCGGATCGGTCTCGGGCATGGCGCTGGTGCCAAAACTCGCCGGCTACGCCGCGGCGAAGGCGGCGGTCAATGTATTCGGCGAGACGCTGGCCAATGAGCTGGCGGGTACCGCGTTGCGCATCGCGGTCGTGGTGCCGCCCGCGGTCAACACGCCGCTGCTCAAGCAGTCGCTGGACACCGATGCGGCGAAGGCCATGCGTCTGGCGCAGGAGAGCGGCAGGCTGAGCGATCCCGAGAAAATCGTCACCCAGATAGAGCAGGGGCTCGAGCGCGGCAAAAAAACCATTTACCCGGGAGAAGCACGTTTCCTTGCGCTGTGGCATGCCATCGCGCCGGGATTCTGGTGGAAGACCGTGCTCAAGTTCGAGAAATGAGCGTCGCGGATTCCGCCATCACCGCTGCCGTGGTGTGACCTTCGCCATGGCGCGGCCCGCCATCCGGCCCGAGAAGGTTGCATCGCCGACCGAGATGCCGCTGCTGTAGCCGGCACCCGTGCGTGGCACGCCACAGGCCGTTCTGCCGGCGGCATAGAGCCCCTCGATGACGCTGCGATCCGCCCTCAATACCTCGCCGCTCGCAAGCGTGTCGAGTCCGCCCAGCGTGAAGAAGGGATATTGTGCCCCATTGCCGCGCGTGCAATCGATCGCGGCCAACGGGAGTTCCAGCGGCTTCAACCATTCTGCGGACTTGTGGAACAAGGGATCCTTGCCACTGCGGGCATTGCGATTGTAGAGCTCGATGGTGTGTTGCAGCGCGGACTCGGGTAGCTGTAGCTCGGCCTCGAGTTCCGCGACCGATTCCTCGGCGGTTCCCGCAAACGGAGCCCCCAGAACATTCATCTTCTGGTAGCGGTCGAAATCCGCGGCGTTGGCTATCAGGTAGATGCGACGATCCGGCTGCTGCAGGCAGTAGTAACCGACCCGCCCATGGTAAACATCCTCGTTGATGAAGCGCTGACCTTGCGCATTGACCAGGATGCCGCAAGTCAGTTCTGCCGGCGGATAGTAGGGCAGGCTCACGAAACCATCGTGCATGTTGATGGCTGCTGCCCCCACGCCCATGCCCATCAGTATGCCGCTGCCGGTATCGCCGGGGTTCCCGATCGGCATGGTGGCGCCAAGCAGTAACGGTGCGTATTTGCGCACCATGTCAGGGTTCATCGCGAAGCCACCGCTTGCCAGCAACACGCCGCGCCGTGCGCGCACATAGCGCTCCTGCTGGTCGATTCGCACCACCAGTCCGTGAACGCATTGCCGATCATCGACGATCAGGGTGAGCGCGCGCGCTTCGTGGATCACCTTCACGCCGCGCTTGCTCATGTTCTCGGTCAGTATGCGGAACAGCAGTGGCCCGCCGTTGTCGCCCTCGATCTGCAGGTTGTGGCCGCGCGGACACGGCTTCGCGTGCTCGACGAAGGGCCATGCCTTTTCGCTGCCGGTATAGAGCAGGCAGTCGTCGCTCAGCGCCATGAGGGCGCGCTGGTCGTAGATCGAATCCTTGTACGGCACACCCAACCCGACCAGCCAGTTGAAATGATCGACGCTACCCTCGCAATATGCCCGGGTCTTGTCCGCATCGGCCGTTGGACCGCTTGCCATCATCAGGTAGTTGTACATATCCTCGGTGCTGTCCCGCAGCCCGCAGGCCTGCTGTACACGGGTTCCGCCATTGCCACCCATATAGATCTCCGCGCTGGACATGGCGGTCGAGCCGCCACCGGCACTGGCGAGTTCGAAAACCGTCACCTCGGCACCCATATCCGCAGCTTCGATCGCCGCGCATGCACCTGCGCCGCCGAAGCCGACGATGGCGAGATCGGTTTCCATGTCCCAGCGCTCGATATCTGCCAGGCGAAGCGGTCGGGAGGGAGAGCTTTTGTTGGTCCGTGCATTCATTTGTGTTGACTCTGCGGATTTCCGGGTGAACTGGAATCGGTTTCAATGAGTGACGAGCAGTTTAATTTATTGCCTCATGCGTGCCGCATTACCAAATTGACAGGCGAGGCGCGTGGTGCGTGTGCCAACGCCGACCTTTGGCAGAATGCTCACATCGGCACGAAGCGCAGGTCCGGATCGGCGACGCTGCGCTGCCACAGATCATCGAATTGCTCGCCAAAATGCTTCACCAGCGCCCGGTCGTCGCGATTCATGAAACAGGTCTTGTCGTCGTCGTTGGGAATGAAGAATATGCCGCTGTCATCGACCAGCACATAATTGGCGAGGAAGTGTTCGGGGGCATAGCTCAGCTTGCGCAGCAGCACCGAGGAAACGAGACGCCGGTGCAGCGCAGCCAGCCGGTGCGCCCGCTTGACCAGGAACGTGCTGTCCTTGATCAGGATCTGTACTTCGCACTGCCGCCCCTGGCGGGCGACGCGCGACAGTTCATGGGCCAGTTGGGCATTGTCAAACAATGCGGGGTCCAGCGTGTCGCTGAAAATGCGCACCCTGTGTTGCGCTCCCGTGAGCAGTTCGCACAGGACTCCGGCCTGATCGTCCGCCGCCGCCAGTTCGACTCTTCCTTCGATTCGCGGTTGTATCATCGTTGCACCCTCACTGCTCGAGATGTTTGCGTATTTGCCGTGCCTGCGCGGCGGCATTGCCGGTGTAGCTGGCCGGGGTCAATTGCAGCAGCGCCTGGCGCGCCGTCTCGGGTATCGCCAGGGACGCGATGAAACTGCGCAACTCTTCGCGGCCGATGCGCTGTCCGCGCGTGAGTGTCTTGAGTTTTTCGTAAGGCTCGGGTACGGCGTAGCGGCGCATCACGGTCTGGATCGGCTCGGCGAGCACTTCCCAGTTGGCATCGAGATCCTCGGCCAGGCGCGATTCGCCGAGTTCCAGCTTGCCCATGCCTTTCAGTGCGGCTTCATAGGCGATCAGGCTGTGCGCGAAAGCGCTGCCCAGGCTGCGCAGCACGGTGGAGTCACTGAGGTCACGCTGCCAGCGTGACACCGGGAGTTTCTCGGCGAAGTGGCCCAGCATTGCGTTCGCCAGCCCCAGGTTGCCTTCCGCGTTTTCGAAGTCGATCGGGTTGACCTTGTGCGGCATGGTGGACGAGCCGATTTCACCGGCACGCGTACGCTGGCGAAAATACCCGATCGAGATATAACTCCAGATATCGCGCGCCAGGTCGAGCACGATGGTATTGGAACGCTGCATGGCGGCACACAACTCGGCAAGACAATCATGCGGCTCGATCTGGGTGGTATAAGGATTCCAGCCAATGCCGAGCGCCTCGACAAAGCGGCGGGCATTGAGTTCCCAGTCGACCTCGGGATATGCGACGAGGTGCGCGTTGTAGTTGCCGACGGCACCATTGATCTTCCCGAGCAGAGTGACCTGTGCAAGCTGCGCGCGCTGCCGACTCAAACGGTACGCAACGTTGGCGATCTCCTTACCCATCGTGGTTGGCGTCGCCGACTGACCGTGGGTGCGCGAGAGCATGGGCATGTCTGCCCAGTCCTGCGCCATCGCAGCCAGGGTCTCGATGATGCGGTCCATCGCGGGCAGCATGACCTGGTCGCGTGCATCGCGCAGCATCAACGCGTAGCCGAGATTGTTGATGTCCTCGGAAGTACAGGCGAAATGCACGAATTCGATTGCGGCGCTGCAACCCGGAATGCCCGCAATACGCTCTTTCAGAAAGTATTCGACCGCTTTCACATCGTGATTGGTGGTCGCCTCGAATTCCTTGACCCGTGCCGCATCGCTCAGGGCGAAGCTATCCACGATGTGGTCCAGCGCCGCCCTTGTTGTGGCGTCGAACGGTCCGACTTCCGGCATCTCTGCAATGGAGGCGAGGCATTGCAGCCAGCGCACCTCGACCATTACCCGGTAGCGGATCAGGCCATACTCGCTGAATATCGTGCGCAGCGGCGCGGTTCTGGCAGCATAGCGCCCGTCGAGTGGTGAAATCGCGCTCAGTTCGCAAAGCTCCATGCAATCCTCGGTTTGTTGCTGTCAGCACCGTTGTGCAGAGCCACGATGATACTAGATGCCCGGCGGATGCGCAGTTCCCGTTCAGCCCGTCGCACGCAGTTCGCGGCAGGCGGCGAGCAGGCGGGAGCGCCCGAGCACGGTAGCGGTGCGGCTCCCGCCGATGAAGCGCCACAGCACCGCGGCGCGCAGCCCCGCCAGCAGCAGTGTGCGGATGCGTTCGGCGACCCGTTCGGTCTGTAGATGGGCTGCGCTGCCGGAAACCTGGATGCGGTAGCGATAGGTACTGATCGTGTCCTGATAGATCGCCGCTATCCGGGTGGAAAGTTCCTCGTCGCGGGTGGTGAGACGCTCGGATTCGAGGCCGATGTGGGCGAGTCGCGCGCGGATGGCTGCAAGCCGTTCGCGGTCACGCGATAACTGGCGGCCGAGGCGCAGCAGTGCGATCGTATAACGCAATATCGCGCCATGGGCGGGGCTGGAAAAGTTGCGCAGCATCTCTTCCAGCGTGGCCAGCGCCGGCTGCAGGGATGCGATGCCTCCGAACACTTCGGCCACCGATTGCCATTCGAAGCGGAACAGGCTTTCGGTCAATGCCTTGAGTTCCGCGGCCGGCGCGCTGCCGGTGCGTGCCAGCAGATCGACCAGCCGCGCGGCCTCGACCACGGCGGCCAGCGCGATGACCTGGTCGCGCATCGCCGGTGTCACGCTCATGCGATGCGTTCCTCGATCACTGCGCCCCCGAGGCAGCATTCAGCGTCGTAGAAAACCACGTATTGACCGGGAGTTACCGCGCGTTGCGGGCGCTCGAACGTTACGCGGTAGCCGCTGGCCGGGTCGCCCTGAAGCGTGCACCGCTGATCCGCCTGGCGGTAGCGGATCTTGGCCCCGAGTTGCACGGATGCTCCCGGGGGCACGCCGTCGATCCAGTGGATTTCGCGACAGCCGAGAGATCGGGAAAACAGGGCCGGGTGTTCGCTGCCCTGAACCACGATGAGCATGTTGCCGCCCAGATCCTTTTCCGCTACATACCAGGGCTGCTCGGGCTGGCCACGCCGGCCTCCGATCCCCAGGCCCTGCCGTTGGCCATAGGTGTAGTGCATCAGGCCGTGGTGCTCTCCGAGCAGTTCACCCTCGAGGCTGCGTATCTCTCCCGGTGTGGCCGGCAGGTAGCGGCGCAGGAAATCCCCGAAGCGGCGCTCGCCGATGAAACAGATGCCGGTGCTGTCTTTCTTGGCATGTACCGGGAATCCGTGCTCGCGCGCGATTCGCCGGACTTCGCTCTTGGACAGTGCCCCGACCGGGAACAGGCATTTGGCGAGTTGCGCACGGGGCACCGCATGCAGAAAATAGCTTTGGTCCTTGGCCGCATCGAATCCCTTGAGCAGCCGCGTTGTGTCAGCGTTGCCGCTGGTTCGCGCGTAGTGTCCGGTTGCGATACGCGCGGCACCGAGCATCTCCGCGTATTCGACAAACACCTTGAACTTGATTTCGCGATTGCACAGCACATCGGGGTTGGGCGTGCGCCCGGCGCGATACTCGGAAAGGAACTGCTCGAAAACGTTGTCCCAGTACTCGGCGGCGAAATTGGCTGTATGGAGGCGGATTCCCAGCAATTCGCATACGGCTTCGGCATCAGCGAGATCCGTCTTTGCCGTGCAATACTCCGTGCCATCATCCTCGTCCCAGTTTTTCATGAACAGGGCTTCCACCGCATGACCCTGCTCTTTCAGCAGCAGTGCGGCGACGGCGGAATCCACCCCGCCGGACAAGCCCACGATCACCCGGTGCTCATTGTTCATGGGTGTTGCGGGTAGAAGAAATGCAGCGGGAAGCGATGACCGCTGCGATGCTGCTCGATCGTGGCCAAAACGGATTCGCTGCGCAGGCGCGCGCGATTGTCGATGATTTCCCGGTAGCTCATCCAGCGCGGAGCGACGATTTCACTGTCGAGTGTCCGCGAGGCATGGTGGCGTAGCGGCCGCGCCAGAAAGCTGGTCCGGTAATAGCTGATGCCGGTCTGCTTGTTGTGGAACAGGCTGGCGCCGAGCACCGCCTCGATCTGCACTTCCCAACCCGTCTCTTCCAGCGTTTCGCGCGCCGCAGCCTCGCTCAGCGTCTCTCCGGCTTCGAGATGTCCGGCGGGCTGATTGAACACGTGCCGCCCGTTTTCCAGTTCCTCGACCAGCAGGTAACGCTCCTCGTGAAACACGACGGTGGCGACCGTCACGTGCGGAATCCATTGGCGGTTCTGCATGGCTGTCCGGGACCTCGTGAAAGCGGCGCATTATAGCCGCCCGGCTGGTTCGCGGCGCCACGCGCCACTTTCGAGGCCCTGCAGCGTCCAGTTCCCGACCTGCCAACGTACCAGTCTCAGCGTGGGGAAACCCACCGCGGCCGTCATTCTTCGCACCTGGCGGTTGCGCCCTTCGCCAAGCCCGAGCCTGATCCAGGACGTGGGGATGCGGGCCCGGAAACGTACCGGGGGATCACGCGGCCACAGTTGCGGGGGATCTATCGCCTCGGCGCTCGCGGGCCGCGTGAGCCCGTCCTTGAGTTCGACGCCACGGCGCAATCGCGCGATGGCGGTGGGGCTGACCAGTCCTTCCACCTGTACCAGGTAGATCTTGGGAAGCTTGAACCGCGGCGAGGCGATGCGAGCCTGCAGCACGCCGTCTGCGCACAGAACCAGCAGGCCTTCGGAGTCGTAGTCCAGCCTTCCGGCAGCGCGAAAGCCCGGCGCGTCCATGAAGTCGGCGAGCGTGCGGCGGCCCTCGCGGTCGGTGAACTGGCTGAGCACGGCGTAGGGCTTGTTGAACAGGATCACGTCGGACACTTCGCAGGTCACCGCTTGGATCAGGATGTGGTGCCCGGGTTCAAGGAGCGGGCGGCGATGCTATACTGCCGCCCCTCGGAAGACAGCAGTTTTATACTTACTTGACACATCAGCAGGAGCAGAAAATGGCGTACAAGCACATCAAGGTACCAGCGCAGGGCGAAAAGATCACGGTGAATCCGGATTATTCGCTGAATGTTCCTGCGAACCCGGTCATACCCTTTATCGAAGGGGACGGCATTGGTGTCGATATCACACCTGCGATGCTGAAGGTCGTGGATGCCGCGGTTGCCAAGGCGTATGGTGGCAAGCGTCGGATCAGCTGGATGGAGATCTATACCGGCGAGAAGGCAGCGGGGCTCTACGAGGGAGACTGGTTCCCGGCCGAAACGCTCGATGCGATCAAGGAGTATGCGGTTTCGATAAAGGGCCCGCTCACGACTCCGGTCGGTGGCGGGTTCCGCTCGCTCAACGTGGCGCTGCGCCAGGAACTGGATCTCTATGTCTGCCTGCGCCCGGTGCGCTGGTTCGAGGGTGTGCCCTCACCGGTACGCGAGCCATGGAAGACCAATATGGTGATCTTTCGCGAGAACTCCGAAGACATCTATGCGGGCATCGAGTGGAAGCCCGGCAGCGTGGAAGCCGACAAATTGATCAGCTTCCTGCGTAATGAAATGGGCGTGACCAAGATCCGTTTTCCGCAGCAGTGTGGTATCGGCATCAAGCCGGTTTCGGAAGAAGGTACCCGGCGCCTGGTACGCCGTGCAATCCAGTATGCCATTGCCCAGGATCTGCCCTCGGTGACCCTGGTGCACAAGGGCAATATCATGAAATTCACCGAGGGAGCGTTCAAGGATTGGGGTTATGCACTCGCGCGCGAGGAGTTTGGCGGCGAACTCCTCGACGGCGGACCCTGGGTCAAGGTGCGCAATCCGAACACCGGCAAGGATATCGTGATCAAGGACGTGATCGCGGATGCAATGCTGCAGCAGATATTACTGCGCCCGGATGAATACAGTGTGATTGCCACGCTGAACCTCAATGGCGACTATCTGTCGGATGCGCTGGCAGCACAGGTGGGTGGTATAGGAATTGCTCCCGGTGCGAACCTCAGTGACACGGTCGCTTTGTTCGAGGCCACGCATGGCACCGCGCCCAAATACGCCGGTCAGGACAAGGTCAACCCGGGCTCGCTGATCCTGTCAGCCGAGATGATGCTGCGCCACATGGGCTGGAACGAAGCGGCCGACCTGATCATCAAGGGCATGAATGGTGCGATCCAGGCCAAAACCGTGACCTATGATTTCGAGCGCCTGATGGAGGGTGCGCAACTCATGAAGTGCTCGGCATTTGGTGAGGCGATCGTGCGCCACATGTGATCGCTGTGCGGCCCGGCGTCTCCTCAACGAGATGGCCGGGCAGCCATTCAACTTCCCAGCATTGCGGAAATCTCCAGGGCTTCGATGGCGATCGCGTGCATGCCCTTGGGGCCAGCTTCGACCTCGAAACGGACACTTTGCCCGGCTTTGAGCGTCTTGTAGCCTTCCATGTTGATCGCGGAATAGTGCGCGAATACATCGGTTTGGCCTTCATCCGGAAGAATGAAGCCATATCCCTTTGCATTGTTGAACCACTTGACGATACCAGTATTCATGACTCTGGTCCTCGTTGCCCTGAGCGGGCAGGCGCTGTGTTTTCGTTATAATTCCTCCGGCGTGACGAGCAGCTTCCGGGGAACAGGGCTTTTTTAACGAGCCGTGGAGCAATAGTCAAGCCGGCAGCAAGGCAAGGGGCCGCGGATTGGTGCCACCCCTTGTGCCGGTTCCTGATCCATGCAACATTCTTGGTGCGTATGTGTCTGACAAGTGGGTGATGAAAACGATACTCGAAATGGCAGGCGGCGCCTTGGTGCGTGGCAGCAAGGCGGTTCCAAAGGGTGACGGCGATATCCTGGTACAGGAATCGAAGCCCGAACTGAAGGAACCGCCGCTCTACCAGGTAGTGATGATCAATGACGACTACACCCCGATGGAGTTCGTGGTGGAGGTGCTACAGACGTTTTTTTCGAAGAGCCGCGAGCAGGCGACGCGCATCATGCTGACGGTGCATACCCAGGGCAGGGCTGTGTGCGGGGTGTACACTCGCGATATCGCCGAGAGCAAGGCAATGCAGGTGAATCGCCATGCAAGAGACAACCAGCATCCTCTTTTGTGCGAAATTGAAGCCGTCGGTGAAAGCTAGACTATTCTGGATGGTGTGGTAGCTGTTGTGGGAGAGCCACGATGCTGAGCAAGGATCTCGAGTTGAACCTCAACTCCGCCTTCAAGGGGGCGCGGGCGAGGCGCCATGAGTTCATGACGGTCGAGCACTTGTTGCTGGCCCTGCTGGACAACGAGACCGCGGCGAGGGTACTGCGTGCCTGCGGCTCGGACCTCGGACAGCTGCGCGGGGAGCTGGCCGAGTTCGTCGAGACCACGACCCCGGTGATACCCGAGGCGGACAGCGAACGCGAGACCGAGCCAACGCTCGGTTTTCAGCGGGTGCTGCAACGCGCGGTGTTTCACGTGCAGTCCTCGGGAAAAAGCGAGGTCACCGGCGCCAACGTGCTGGTGGCCCTGTTCAGCGAACAGGAAAGCCAGGCCGTCTACCTGCTGAAAAAGCAGAATATCGCGCGCATCGATGTGGTCAATTTCATCACTCACGGCATTTCCAAGGTCGCGGATAACCCGCGCCCCGGTGGTGTCGAGGGCGGCGAGGAGGACCAGCAGACCGGGGAAGGCGGAGAAGCCAGCCCGCTGCAGAGTTTCGCTACCAACCTCAATGACGAGGCGCGCGCAGGGCGTATCGATCCACTGGTCGGTCGCGCAGCAGAACTCGAGCGCGTTGCCCAGATCCTCGCGCGTCGGCGCAAGAACAATCCGCTGCTGGTGGGGGAGTCGGGGGTTGGAAAGACAGCCATTGCCGAAGGGCTCGCCAAGCGCATCGTCGATGGCGAGGTGCCCGACGTGCTGAGCTCGAGCGTGGTCTATTCGCTGGATCTTGGTTCCCTGCTGGCGGGAACCAAGTACCGGGGTGATTTCGAGAAGCGCTTCAAGGGACTGCTGGCCGAGTTGAAGAAAAGGCGCCACGCGATCCTGTTCATCGACGAAATCCATACCATCATCGGTGCCGGTGCCGCCTCCGGTGGTGTCATGGACGCCTCCAACCTGCTCAAGCCGCTGCTCAGTTCCGGCGATATCCGCTGTATCGGGTCGACTACCTTCCAGGAATTCCGGGGTGTTTTCGACAAGGATCGGGCCCTGAGCCGGCGCTTCCAGAAAGTCGATGTGAATGAGCCGAGCGTGGCCGAGACGATCGAGATCCTGAAGGGCTTGCGCTCGCGCTTCGAGGACCATTTCGATCTGCGCTACAGCGTCAAGGCGCTGGAAGCCGCCGCGGAACTTGCCAGCCGGCATATCTCTGACCGGTTCCTGCCCGACAAGGCGATCGATGTGATCGACGAGGCCGGCGCCTATCAGCGTCTGCAACCCGCGGCCAAGCGCAAGAAGCTGATCGGGGTGCGGGAAATCGAGGAGATCGTGGCCAAGATCGCGCGGATTCCGCCGCGCAGCGTGTCTGCTTCCGACAAGGAAGCGTTGCGTACGCTCGACAGCGATCTAAAGCAGGTGGTGTTTGGTCAGGCTCCGGCCATGGATGCGCTGGCGACTTCCATCAAGCTCTCGCGTGCCGGGCTCAAGGTGGGCGAGAAGCCGATAGCCAGCTTCCTGTTCGCGGGTCCTACCGGTGTCGGCAAGACCGAAGCCAGCCGCCAGCTGGCGAAAACGCTCGGTCTCGAGTTGATCCGCTTCGACATGTCGGAATACATGGAGCGCCACACTGTCTCGCGCCTGATCGGGGCGCCTCCCGGCTATGTGGGTTTCGATCAGGGCGGCCTGCTGACCGATGCCGTGACCAAGCATCCGCATTGTGTATTGCTGCTCGATGAGATCGAGAAGGCACATCCGGAGGTGTTCAACCTGTTGCTGCAGGTGATGGATCATGGAACGCTCACCGACAACAACGGACGCAAGGCGGACTTTCGCAACGCGGTGCTGATCATGACGACGAATGCCGGCGCCGAACAGATGAGCCGTCGCTCGATCGGCTTTACCGAGCAGGATCAGAGCAGTGACGGACTCGAGGCAGTGAAGAAAATGTTCACGCCGGAATTCCGCAATCGCCTCGACGGCATCATCCAGTTCGGCTCGCTCAGCCCGGAAGTAGTGCGCTCCGTGGTCGACAAGTTCCTTGCCGAACTCGAAACCCAGGTGGGCGAGCGCAAGGTGCGCATCGAGATCGATGACGCGGCGCGCGACTGGCTGGTTGCGAAGGGTTACGACGAGAAAATGGGTGCACGGCCGATGGCGCGCGTGATCCAGGAGCATATCAAGAAGCCGCTGGCCGAGATCCTCTTGTTCGGCGAGCTCGAAAAGCGTTCCGGCGTGGTGCGGGTGAGCGTGGACGGCGATGGGCTCAAGCTGAGTGTCGAGCCGCTGCACTGAGGCGCGGTGTCAGCGCTCGCGGAAGGTGATGCGGCCCTTGGTGAGATCGTAAGGAGTGAGTTCCACCTTGACCTTGTCACCGGTGAGAATACGGATGTAGTGCTTGCGCATCTTGCCGCTGATATGGGCGGTCACGATATGCCCGTTCTCGAGCCGAACCCTGAACGTCGTATTCGGCAGGGTGTCGACCACCTCGCCGTCCATCTCGAGAACATCTTCTTTCGCCATCCGGCACAACTCTTAGAAACTGAGGCGGGGCATTCTGCCTCAATCGCCGGCGGAAGCAAAGCGGCACAAATGCCCCTGATCAGTCGACCCGCACCCAATGACCGTTGGCGAGCAGTTCGATGGGCCGGAATCGGGTCTTGTAGTTCATCTTGCGACAGTCGCGGATCCAGTAGCCGAGGTATACCGCCGGCAAGCCGAGATCCCGTGCACGCTCGATCTGCCACAGGATCACGAAGCTGCCGAGGCTGCGCTGCGTCTGCGCCGGATCGAAGTAGGTATAGATCGCCGACAGTCCGTTCTCGAGCCGGTCGAGTACGGCAACCGCGAGCAACTGCTCTTCGGCCCGAAACTCCACATAACTGGTGCTGCCCCATTCGCGGGTCAGGAACGAGGCGTACTGTTCGCGATCCGGCGGGTACATGTCGCCGTCGCGATGGCGGGCATCGATATACCGGCTGTAGAGCGCGAAATGCTCCTCGGTCTGGATATCGCTTACCAGTGCGGCATCGAGATCCTCGTTGCGTGCCATGATCCGACGCTGGCTGCGGTTCTGGCGGAAATGGGCCACCGGGACGCGTGCCGGCACGCAGGCATTGCAGGCAGCGCAATGCGGGCGGTAAAGATGGGGACCGCTGCGCCGGAATCCGATGTACGACAGTTGGCTGTAGATACGCGCGTCGATCGGGGTGCTCGGATCGACAAACAGGGTGGTGGCCTGCTCGCCGTCGAGATAGCTGCAATCATGCGGGTAAGTGGCGAACACGCGCACGTTTGCAAGCAGCGTTACCGGATTGCCCATGGCGGCTGGCTCTGGCTCCAATCGAGCTGCCAGGGAAACTCTCGCCCCGGCAGATGAACGTTACGCTCTAATATATCGTGAAATTCGCTCCGGGCAATGGTGCGAGCACCGAACGAGCGCATGTGGACAGTGTCCTGCTGGCAATCGATCAGTGCAAATTCCCAGCGCTGCAGTTGCCTCGCGAGGTGGGCAAAGGCGACCTTGGAGGCATTGTCGACACGGCTGAACATGGACTCGCCGAAGAACCCCCGCCCCAGTGCAAGACCGTAGAGACCGCCGACGAGTTGATCGCCGAGCCAGACCTCGATCGAGTGCGCATGGCCGAGCCGGTGCAACTCGCAATAAGCCTCGAGCATGGCCTGGCCGATCCAGGTGCCACCGTCCGCGGAGCGTGGTGCGGCACAAGCCTCGATCACGTGGCGGAACGCCGTGTCGGCGCGAACGGTGAAGCGTTGCCTGCGCAGCACCTTGCGCAGGCTGGAGGAGAGATGCAGTTGCGCGGGTACGAGTACCGCGCGGGGATCCGGCGACCACCACAGGATCGGGTCCGGCTCCTCGTACCACGGAAATACGCCTTGCCGGTAGGCTGCCAGCAGGCGTGCACTGCCCAGGTCGCCGCCGGCCGCCAGCAGCCCGTTCGGCTGGGAGAGCGCCTGCGCCGCAGGCGGGAACTCCTGCGTGCCGGCAATCCAGGGAATGGTCGCCATGGCCGGGCGGACAGCGTGTCTAGCTGGCGTCGAGATATTTTTCCGCGTCGAGCGCCGCCATGCAGCCGAAGCCAGCCGATGTCACGGCTTGCCGGTACACGTGATCGGCCACGTCGCCCGCCGCGAACACGCCTTCGACGCTGGTTGCCGTGGCATTTCCCTCGAGGCCGCTGCGGGTGCGGATATAACCATTGTGCATCTCGAGTTGCCCGGCAAAGATGGCGGTGTTCGGGGTGTGGCCGATGGCAATGAACACCCCGTGCAGATCGACGTCGCGGGTCGCTCCGTCGCTGGTCGAGCGCACACGCATGCCGGTCACGCCGGACTGGTCACCGAGGATTTCCTCCAGCGTCTGGTTCCACAGCATCTCGACCTTGCCCTCTTTTTCGCGGGCCAGCAGTCGCTGCTGCAGGATTTTTTCCGAGCGCAATGCGTCGCGGCGATGCACTACAAAGACCTTTGCGGCCAGGTTGGACAGGTAGAGCGCTTCCTCGACTGCGGTATTTCCGCCACCGATCACGGCCACCACCTTGTTGCGGTAGAAGAAACCGTCGCAGGTTGCGCAGGCGCTCACGCCGCGTCCCAGGAACTTCTCTTCCGAGGGCAGGCCGAGGTAGCGCGCCGAGGCGCCGGTCGCAATGATCAGGGCATCGCAGGTATAGCTGCCGCCATCGCCCTCCAGACGCAGCGGGCGGGTCGCGAGATCGGTGCTGTTGATATGGTCCGGGATCAGGTTCACCTCGAAGCGCTTGACGTGCTCCTGCATGGCTTCCATGAGTTCCGGACCCTGCAGTTGTGCATGACCCCCGGGCCAGTTTTCGACTTCGGTGGTGGTCATCAACTGACCGCCCTGCTGGATGCCGGTAATCAGCGCCGGCCGCAGGTTGCCGCGTGCGGCATAGACCGCCGCGGTATAGCCGGCGGGCCCCGAGCCCAGAATGATCAGTCGATGATGTGTGGTTTCAGTCATAGGTCCATGCAGTCCATGTAATTGCACCCGATGCACGGGCAATGCGCGGATTAGCGCCTATACTTCCAAGGTGCGCGCCTCCTCGGCGAGGAGGGCTGCAGTGTACCTGCAAAAACCTTGATTTCACAGGAATTTGCCCGTCCCGCGGGCACTCACAGCACGGGAAAGACATTGGCCAGAACACGAGGAGCATCGGCGATTGCCGAACGCACACTGACACCGAACTTCATGCATGGCATTCGTGAGGGACTGATCATCGGGCTGCTGGCATTCGGCGCCTACCTGCTGCTTGCGCTGGGAACCTACAGCGTTGGCGATCCCGGGTGGTCGAGCACCGGCAACGGCGCGGCGATCAGCAATTCCGGCGGAGCTGCCGGCGCGTGGATCGCCGACGTGCTGTTGTCGCTGTTCGGCTACGTTTCCTACCTGCTGCCGCTGATGCTCGGATACCGTGCCTGGGCACAGGTCCGGGTGCGCCAGACACCGCTGGAACTCGATTGGCTGCTGGTGTCCATCCGCGGTGTCGGCTGTGTCCTGGTCGTGATCTCCGGTACCGGGCTGCTGGCCCTGAAGGGCAGCGTCACCACCTTGCTGCCTTTTGGCATCGGCGGGATGCTCGGCGAGACGCTGGCGCAGGTGTGCCCGCGTGCATTCGGATTCGCGGGCAGCCAGTTGCTGCTGATGTCGCTGATGTTGTTTGGCATGACCATATTCACCGATCTGTCGTGGTTGCGCCTGACGGAGCAAACGGGGCGTCTGGCGCTGCTTGCCTGGGAGCGGATACGCCCGGTCGGGGCGCTGCTATGGCAGCGACTGCGGCCCGTGCACGATGGCGAGGACGGCGCGCAGGAGCAGGAACGGGCAGAAAGCGCGCCGCGCAAGCGGCGGCAGCGTCGCGAGCCGCAGATGGAGGACGCCGACGACACGATGTCGATGGTCGATGCCCGCGAGCCGGTTTTACGCCTGCCCGAAATCCGCCTGCCCGAAAAGCGCAGGGAAAGTGGCGAGCGTCTGCTGCGGGAGAAACAGGGCAAATTGTTTGCGCCCTCGGGCGCGACCGAATTGCCACCGCTCGGTCTGCTGGAGATGGCGGACAAAAGCGAGCAGCGGGGATTTTCCGCCGAGGCGCTGGAAAGCATGTCTCGTTTGCTCGAGATCAAGCTGCGCGATTTCGGTGTCGATGCCAAGGTTGTGGCGGTGGATCCCGGCCCGGTGATCACCCGTTTCGAGATCCAGCCGGCAGCAGGCGTAAAGGTCAACCGCATCAGCAACCTGGTCAAGGACCTGGCGCGCTCGCTGGCGGTGATCAGTGTGCGGGTGGTCGAGGTGATTCCGGGAAAATCCGTGGTCGGGATCGAAATACCCAATGAGGACCGCGAGATGGTGATGTTCGGGGACGTGCTGTCCTCGCGCGCTTACGAGGCGTCGAAATCGCCGCTTACGCTGGCCCTCGGCAACGACATTTCCGGCGAGCCCGTGGTGGTCGACCTGGCCCGCATGCCGCACCTGCTGGTGGCGGGCACCACGGGATCGGGCAAATCGGTTGGCGTCAACGCAATGCTGCTCAGCCTGCTGTACAAATCGACCCCGGCCGAGGTTCGCCTGATCATGGTCGATCCGAAGATGCTCGAGTTGTCGGTGTACGAGGGCATTCCGCATCTGCTGACACCGGTGATCACCGACATGAAGGATGCGGCCAACGGCCTGCGCTGGTGCGTCGGCGAGATGGAGCGTCGCTACAAGCTGATGGCCGCCATGGGGGTACGCAACCTGGCGGGCTTCAATCGCAAGGTGATCGATGCCGCCGCCGCGGGCGAGCCGATTGCCGATCCGTTCTGGCAACCCGATCCGATGGTGTTCATCAGCGAGGAGGAGCAGCTGGCCTCGCCGCCGATGCTCGAAGCGCTGCCCGCCATCGTGGTGGTGATCGACGAATTTGCCGACATGATGATGATCGTCGGCAAGAAGGTCGAGGAATTGATTGCGCGCATCGCGCAGAAAGCGCGTGCCGCGGGTATTCACCTGATCCTCGCCACCCAGCGCCCCTCGGTCGACGTGATCACCGGTCTCATCAAGGCCAATATCCCGACCCGGATCGCGTTCCAGGTTTCCTCCAAGATCGATTCACGCACCATCCTCGACCAGGGCGGCGCCGAGCAACTGCTGGGTCACGGCGACATGCTGTACCTGCCGCCGGGAAGCGGCGTTCCGATACGGGTGCACGGCGCATTTGTCTCCGATGCGGAAGTGCATCGAGTGGTCGCGAACCTGCGTGAAGGCAGCGGTCCGAACTATATCGAGGGTATTCTCGAGGAGAGTTCGGCGGCGGGTATGACCTTGTTGCCGGGCGAGAGCAGCGACAACCCCGAGGAAGATGGGCTTTACGACGAAGCGGTCCGCTTTGTCACCGAGAGTCGCAAGGCGTCGATATCCGCAGTGCAGCGCAAGCTGCGGATCGGCTACAATCGCGCGGCCCGGATGATCGAGGCAATGGAAGCGGCGGGTGTCGTTACTTCGATGAACAGCAATGGAAGCCGCGAAGTGCTGGCGCCGCCGCCGCCCTCTCACTGACCCTTTGCAGGTGCGCTCTTGTCACGTCTTGCCGCTCTCGCAGCGTTGCTTGTCCTTTGCATGCAGGCACCGGCTGACCCTGCTGCTGCCACCCGTCTCGGGGTGCTGCTCCAGGGTATGCGCCAGATCGAGGCCGATTTTCACCAGACCCTGATCGATGAGCACGACGAGGTGTTGCAGGAGAGCAGCGGCAGGGTAGTGCTGCAGCATCCGGGGCGATTCCGCTGGGAAACCCGGGTGCCGTTCGAACAGCTGGTGGTGTCCGACGGCGCCAGCGTCTGGCAGTACGATGACGATCTGCAGCAGGTCGTGATCCGTCCGCTCGATCGGCGCGCCGATCAGGTACCCTCGCTGTTGCTCAGTGGCGAGATCGAGCAGGTGAATCGCCTCTACGAGATTTCCTCGCGCACGGACGACGCGGGTGTCGAGCGCTTCGAATTGCTGCCGCGCGATGCCGGCGGTCCGTTTGCCTCGCTGGCGATACAGTTTCGCGCTGGGGTGCTGGAGCGCCTCGAGATTGCCGATGGCATGGGGCAACGCACCATCGTCTCGTTCGAGAAGGTGCATTCCATCGAAAAAGCCGACGAATCCCTGTTTGTTTTCGTGACGCCACCCGGCGTCGATGAACTGCACGATGAGTGAGCACGATGCGGCGCAGACGCCGTATGTGCCGCTCGCGGCGCGCATGAGGCCGCGCGTACCGGAGCAGTTTTTTGGCCAGGAACATTTATTGGGCGATGACCGGCCGCTCGGCAAGGCAATCCGCTCCGGGGCCGTGCATTCGATGATCCTGTGGGGACCGCCGGGTGTGGGCAAGACCTCGCTGGCGCGGATGATCGCGGAAACGACCGGCGCGCACTTCCAGGCAATCTCCGCGGTGCTCGCGGGCGTGAAGGAAATTCGCGCCGCGATCGAACAGGCCCGAGAGCAGCGCGCCCTGAACGGACGGCGCAGCATCCTGTTTGTCGACGAGGTGCATCGCTTCAACAAGTCCCAGCAGGACGCTTTTTTGCCCTATGTCGAGGACGGCACCGTGATATTCATCGGTGCCACCACCGAGAATCCCTCGTTCGAGCTCAATGGTGCCCTGTTGTCGCGGGCGCGGGTATACCGATTGCGTCCGATGACCGAAGACGCAATCGTGGCGGCGCTGCGGCGTGCGCTGGCAGATGATTCGCAGCTGGCAGCCCGAGGCCTGATTGCCGAAGATCGTCAGCTGGAACGCATTGCACGCGCGGCGGATGGTGATGCGCGCCGCGCCCTCAATCTGCTCGAGATTGCCGCCGATCTGGCCGCTACCGATACCGTGGACGATGCCGTGCTGGTCGAGGTGCTCGGGGGTGATCCGCGACGTTTCGACAAGGGCGGTGATATCTTCTACGACCAGATTTCGGCGCTGCACAAGTCGGTACGCGGGGGCTCGCCCGATGCGTCGCTGTATTGGCTTGCGCGCATGCTCGACGGAGGCTGCGATGCCCTTTATGTTGCGCGGCGGGTAGTGCGTATGGCGACCGAGGATATCGGCAATGCGGATCCGCGCGGCCTGGATATTGCGCTTTCGGCCTGGGATACGCAGCAGCGTCTGGGCAGCCCGGAAGGTGAGCTGGCGATCGCGCAGGCCGTGGCTTACCTGGCTTGCGCGGCAAAGAGCAATGCGGTGTACAAGGCATTTGGCGCGGCCCGCGCGGAAGTCGCGGGCAGCCCCAGCTACGAAGTGCCGATGCATCTGCGCAACGCGCCAACGCGCCTGATGAAGGACATGGATTTCGGTGCCGGCTATCGCTATGCGCACGACGAGCCGGAGGCCTACGCGGCCGGCGAGAGCTATTTCCCGCCGGAGCTCTCCGGTCGGCGCTACTACTACCCGGTCGAGCGCGGACTCGAGAAGTTGATCGGCGACAAGCTCGAACACCTGCGCACGCGTGATGCCCAGAGCAGCCAGCAACGCTATCCGTCGCGGGGAAGCAGGCGTGATGACTGAGGCAAGGAGCTGTGCTTCATGGTGATACGCACGCTGGTGTTCGTGGCGGCAGGGGGAGCGTCCGGCGCCGTGGCCCGCTACCTGTTGTCGAATGCGGTGCATGCGCTGGTGCCGATGCGGTTTCCGCTGGCGACCCTCGGCGTGAACCTGCTCGGTTCATTGCTGATCGGAATTCTCTATGTGCTGATCGCCGAGCGTGGTGTGCTGCACCCGGAGTGGCGCAGCGTGGTGATGGTGGGCTTTCTGGGTGCATTCACCACCTTTTCGACCTTCTCGCTGGAAGCGGTGACCCTGCTCGAGCATGGGCTCGGCGCGCAGGCGCTGGCCTATATCGTGGCGAGTGTGGTGCTGTGTATTGGCGCTGCATGGGCTGCGATATTATTGACGCGGCTGGTATGGACGGTTTGAGGAACAGCGGATGATCGATGTGAAGTGGTTGCGCGGCGACGTGGACGGTATCGCGCGCCAGCTGCAGCGCAAGAAATTCCGGCTCGATGTGGCGCGCTACCATGCGCTCGAGGATCGACGCAAGCATTGCGATATCGAAACCCAGCGTCTGCAGGGCGAGCGCAAGCAGGCCTCGCGGCGCATTGGCGACATGGTTCGCGAAGGCGTACCGGTCGAGGAGGCGAAGGCGCGTGCGGGCAGGGAGCTCGAGGCGGTCAATGCCGCGCTGGACGGTTTGCGGCGTGAGAGCGAGACGGTTCATGCCGAGCTCGATGCCTTTCTCGCGGCCATCCCGAACGTGCCTGCCGACGAGGTGCCGGATGGCGATGCCGAGGAGCACAACGCCGAGGTGCTGAAGTGGGGCGTGCCCCCGCAATTCACGTTTCCGGCGCGTGATCACGTGGATCTGGGCGCGCGCGGCGCGGCCATGGATTTCGATGTTGCGGCAAAACTGAGCGGCTCGCGCTTCGTGGTGATGCGCGGCGCAGTGGCGCGCATGCATCGGGCATTGATCCAGTTCATGCTCGATGTGCATGTGCGTGAGCACGGGTACGAGGAAGTCTACGTACCGTTCATGGTGAATGCCGATTCGTTGTATGGCACCGGGCAGTTGCCGAAATTTGCCGAGGATCTGTTCCGCATCGGCGCCGAGCCCGGTCATTACCTCATTCCGACCGCGGAGGTGCCGGTCACCAATCTCGCGCGCGACACGATCGTCGAGGACGAGGCGCGGTTGCCGCAGCGCATGGTGTGCCACAGTCCCTGTTTCCGCAGTGAAGCGGGCAGTTACGGCCGTGATCAGCGCGGCATGATTCGCCAGCATCAGTTCGAGAAAGTCGAGCTGGTGCAACTGGTGCGGCCGGAGCAGTCGGATGCGGCGCTGGAAGAGCTCACCGCGCATGCCGAATCGATCCTGCAGCGTCTGGGGCTCGCCTACCGCAAGGTGCTGCTGTGCGGTGGGGACATGGGGTTTGCGGCCCGCAAGACGTACGACCTCGAGGTATGGCTGCCCGGACAGCAGAAGTATCGCGAAATTTCCTCGTGCAGCAACATGGGCGATTTTCAGGCGCGGCGCATGCTGGCGCGCTGGCGCAACCCGGCGACCGGCAAGCCGGAACTGCTGCATACATTGAACGGTTCGGGCCTGGCGGTGGGGCGCACGCTGGTGGCACTGCTCGAGAACTACCAGAACGCCGATGGCAGCGTGACCGTCGCCCCGGCGCTGCGACCCTACATGGACGGCGCGCTCACGATCCTTGCTCCATAAGATCGGCCAGCATGGACTACCTGCCGATTTTTCTCGATCTGCGCGGACGTACGGTGCTGATCGTCGGTGGCGGTGCGGTGGCATTGCGCAAGGCAGGCCTGCTCGCCGCGGCCGGTGCGCGCCTGCGGGTAGTCGCGCCGCAGATCCTGCCGGCCCTGGCGCAGCTGGTCAACGATGGCGGGGGTGAATTGATTCGCGCACCGTTTGCTGCGATGCATCTCGATTCGGTGGTGATTGTGGTGTCCGCGGTCGGCGATCGCGGCATCGATCTCGAGGTGCAACGGGCCGCCGCGCAGCTGCGCATTCCTGTCAATGTCGCGGATGTGCCCGAGCTGTGCAGCTTCATCCTGCCGGCAGTCGTGGATCGCTCGCCGGTGATCGCGGCATTCTCTACCGGAGGCAGCGCACCGCTGCTTGCGCGTCGCCTGCGTTTGCGCCTCGAAGCCATGCTGCCGGCCAACTACGGCAAGTTGGCCAGTTACCTTGGCGCACACCGTGCGCTGCTGCGCAGGCGCATTGACGACGTGGCGCTGCGCCTGCGCATCTGGGAGCGGATAATCGATGGTGCGGTGGCCGAGCGGGTACTGGCTGGGGACGAGAACGGTGCCGATCGCCTGCTCGAGCAGGAAATCGGCATGATCGAAGGGCCGTGTCAGGGTGAGGTGTATCTGGTCGGGGCGGGCCCCGGTGATCCGGACCTGCTCAGCCTCCGGGCCCTGCGCCTGATGCAAAAGGCCGATGTAGTGCTGCATGACCGCCTGGTCAGCGCGCCGATTCTCGAGTTGGTGCGCCGCGACGCCGAGCGTGTCTACGTGGGCAAACGCCGCGGTCGACACGCCGTCGCACAGCCCGACATCAACGAGTTGCTGGTGGGCTATGCGCGCATGGGAAAGCGGGTGCTGCGGCTCAAAGGCGGCGATCCATTCATCTTCGGACGCGGCGGCGAAGAGATCGGCCACCTGGCGGAGGCTGGCATTCCTTTCCAGGTCGTGCCTGGCATCACGGCGGCATCGGGGTGTGCGGCCTACGCCGGCATCCCTCTCACCCACCGCGATCATGCCCAGTCGGTGCAGTTTGTAGCCGGTCATCTCCACGAGGGCTCGGTCGATCTCGACTGGAGGCAGTTGGTGGGGCCACGCCAGACGCTGGTGTTCTACATGGGACTGCTGGGCCTGCCCACGATCTGCGCCAGGTTGATCGAACATGGAATGGATCCGGAGACCCCGGTTGCGCTGGTACAGCAGGGTACGATGCCGCAGCAGCGATTGTTGGTGTCCACCTTGCGAGCAATGCCGGAGGTGCTGCGCGGAACGGATATCCACGGACCGACCATCACCATCGTGGGCCAGGTGGTCTCGTTGCATGCGCGGTTGCAGTGGTTTGGGCACGACCAGACTAAAAATGATAAACAACATTAAAATAATATCTCAATATGCTGATTTATAAGTATTTTGATAAATTTTATCAATAGATCTTTGCAACGATACAGCCCTGTGCATTCGGTACTTTCCTAAAGATCGGGCGCGTGGTGCCGAAATCTTGTGTTGTATATCCTTATCAGGGAATGCCGGCAAGCTGCTGCATCGGGCCACCGGCTGTTGGCAGGAGGTCGTCAATGAGCATCGATATCCCGCGCATCCAGCCAGTGGTCACACCTCCCGGCGCGATGGACGAGGAGGAGATCAGAGTGCGTCGTACCGCACCCGAACCGCGTATCCCGGCCGAGTTGCCGCAGCCATCGAAGGAGCGCCGCGGTCTGCTACCGCGGCGTCGTTTCCGCGAACAACGGCCGGAGCCCTTCGAATCACGCGATGGTCATGAGCGCCGTTCGAAGGTCGATACCGACGCCTGAACCAAAGCGCCGGAAGGGTCCCTGCGCCGTGCGGTCGGGTCACGATTCCGTGGTGATCAGTTGCTGGCTGCCACGCGCCGGTTCAGCTGGATTGCGTCGAGCAGGATATTCCCCGACTCCGTGAGCAGGATGTCGTCAGCGGGATCTTTTTGCGCGCTCGTATCGTCCACCAGGGCAGCATCTTCCGATTCATCGGCAGCGTGCTGTTTTTCGAGCTCATCCACCGAAGCCAGCAGTTCGAGGCCCTTCGCCGAACGACGCCGGTTTTCGAGCGCGAGTTCCGCCTCACGCTGGCGCTGGCGTTCCGCCAGGCGGATTTTCTCGCTGAGCGAGACGGTGTTGGCCGCATCGTGTTCCTTGGCCAGCGCAAGTTCACCCTCCAGGTACTGGAAGTCGGGGTCATGTTCGACCCGCGCCTGGTGCCGTTCGCGTAGCGTGCTGATGATCGAGGGTAACTCCTGGTAGTTGCGATGGCGAACCGGTGCAATACGATCCCACGGCAAGGCATTTTCGAGCGCGCTCTCACCGACTTCAGACAGGTTGTAGATGGTTGGCAGTTCGATGTCCGGCACCACTCCGCGATGCTGGGTGCTGTCACCCGAGATCCGGTAGAACTTCGACTCGGTCAGCTTCAGCTGTCCGTGGTTCAAGGTGCTGAGTGATTGCACGGTGCCCTTGCCGAAGGACTGGGTGCCGACTACCAGTCCGCGTTCGTAGTCCTGGATCGCGCCGGCAAAGATCTCCGAAGCCGATGCGCTGAGGCGGTTGATCAGCACCAGCAATGGGCCCGCATAGTAGCTGTCATCGCGAAATTTCTGCTTGCGCTCCACACGTTCGTTGCTGTGGCGGATCTGCACGGTCGGACCCGACTCGATGAACAGCCCGGTAAGCGCATTCGCTTCCTGCAGCGAACCGCCGCCGTTCTCGCGCAGATCGATGATGATGCCGGCGACTTTCTGCTCCTGCAGCTCGCCGAGCAGACGGGCCACATCCCGGGTGGTGCTGCGATAGTTGGGATCGCCGCGCTGCATGGCTTCGAAATCGGCGTAGAACGCCGGAATATCGATGACACCGACCTTCTGCAGCGCCCCGTCGTAATACATATCGAGCACCCGGCTCTGGGCAGCCTGCTCCTCGAGCTTGACCCGTTCGCGCACGATGCTGATCACACGGTGCTCTTCGGCCGCTCCCGTGCCGCGTACGATTTCAAGGCGCACCGTGCTGCCCTTGTCGCCGCGGATCAGGTCGACCACGTCATCGAGGCGCCAGCCGACCACATCGACCAGCTCGTCGGATTCGTCCTGTCCCACCGCCACGATACGATCGGAGGGGCGCAACTCGCCCTGCTTCGCTGCCGGCCCGGCCGGCACCAGGCGCGCAACCTTGGTGAATTCGTCCTCCTGCTGCAGCACCGCGCCGATGCCCTCGAGCGAGAGCCGCATGTTCATGTTGAAGTTTTCCGACGAGCGCGGTGACAGATAGTTGGTGTGCGGATCGAACAACTCGGTGAAGGAGTTCATGTAGAGCTGGAACACGTCTTCGCTGTTGACCTGGCTCATGCGGCGCAGCTGGTCGCGGTAGCGCTTCAGCAGCAACTCCTCGATGTCCGGCATCTTCTTGCCCGCAAGCTTCAGACCCAGCACGCTCGACTTGAGCTGCTTGCGCCATATCTCGTCCGCTGCCGCGGCATCGGCCGGCCAATCGAGCTTCTCCCGGTCGATGATCAGGACTTCATCGGCAGTGAAATCCATCGCCTCGATCATCGAGTGCAGGTTGGCGGTCACGGCTTCGAGGCGCGTTTGGAGGCGGCTGCGGTAGCGTTCATATATGGCGAAGCCGGCGCTGAGATCTCCGCTGAGCAGCTGATCATCGAGTCCGGTGCGCAGGGTATTGAATTCTTCTATATCCGCCCGCAGCAGCACGCTGCGGGCGGGATCGAGATTATGCAGGTAGTTCTCGAGCAGGCGCTCGGAGAGCTTGTCGTCGATCGGCACGCGCGCATAGTGATGGCGTCCGAGCCGCTCGATGATGTCGAGCGTGGTGAGACTCTGGATGCGATCGTAGCCGAGGGGCTGGGGGTCGCTGCGGGCGCCGGCAACAGGCGGCACCAACAGCAACGCGACCAGGGCCGCGCGCGCCACGAAGGCCAGGGAAAAGCGGGATAGATGAGGCATGTTCAAGGGCGTTTGCTGCCGACTACGATGACATTGCCGACAATATTACTGATAATCCTCCGGCATTTCACGAACCGGATACCGAAATCCGGTGTGAATTCTCAATGCATTGAACAACTGGCGGGGAAGCGGGCATATGCGTATCGGGCTCAATATCGGATACAGCGGCAAAAAAGCGGTAGCGCCTGTGGAACTGATACGGCAGGCGGAGGCGGTTGGATTTGATTCGGTCTGGGTTGCGGAAGCCTACGGTTCCGACGCGGTATCCATTGCATCGTGGGTGTTGGCACAGACCACACGTATCCGCGTGGGCACTGCCATCATGCAGATGCCGGCACGCACCCCCGCGAATGCGGCGATGACCGCGATGACCCTGGCGCACCTGTCCGGCAACCGCTTCCTGATCGGGCTCGGCGCATCGGGGCCACAGGTCGTCGAGGGCTGGCACGGAGTGGCCTACGGCAAGCCGGTTACCCGCATGCGTGAATACATCCGGATCATGAAGCTGATCATGGAGCGCAAGGGGCCGGTGGAGTTCGATGGCGAGGTCTATCAACTGCCGTTTCGCGGCGTGGGTGCCTCCGGGCTGGGCAAGCCGCTCAAATCGATACTGGAAGCGACCCCCGGCATACCGGTTTATTGTGCGAGCTTTACCCCGGCCGGTCTTGCGGCGGCCGCGGAGGTGGCCGACGGCGTATTTCCGATCTGGATATCGCCGCAGAAGACCGATCTGATCGAGCAGCATCTGGCGGCGGGCTTTGACAGGCGCCAGGATGACCGTACCCGGGCAGATTTTGACGTGGCTCCCACCCTGAGCGTGGTGGTCGGCGATGATCTCGATGCCTGCCGTTTGCCGGTCAAGATGATGATGGCACTCTATATCGGCGGGATGGGAGCGCGCGACAAGAACTTCTACAACCGCTATACGCGAGAAATGGGCTACGAAGCCGCAGCGATCGAAATCCAGGACCTGTTCCTGTCCGGGCGCAAGGAGGAGGCGGTGCAGGCGGTTCCCGATGCGCTGGTCGACGAGGTCGCGCTGATAGGCCCGCTGGGGCGTATCCGGGAGCGGGCCAGCGAATGGCGTCGCCTGGGTGCCGAGGGCAAGGTGGGTACGCTGATACTCGGCATGCAGCAGCAGGAGCATCTGGGTGCAATTGCCGAGATCCTGCTTGGATGATGCTGCATAGATCAAACAGGCTGGCGGGGATCACCGGACCGGTAGTCACGGTTGTGCTCGATGGGGTGGGGCAGCGCAGCGCACACCTGGGCAACGCGGTGGCCAATGCCTGCACGCCGACGTTCGATCGGCTGTTCGCGCGTTATCCGCATATCCTGCTCAAGGCTCATGGCCTTGCCGTGGGAATGCCGGGCGATGACGATATGGGGAACTCCGAGGTGGGTCACAACGCACTCGGCTCGGGGCAGGTCTACAGTCAGGGCGCCTCACTGGTCAAGGAGGCGATTGCCAGCGGCAGCCTGTTCAGCGGCTCCGCGTGGAAGGAGATAGCCACCAATGCCGCGCGTGAGGGTGCCACGCTGCATTTCATCGGCCTGTTTTCCGACGGCAATGTGCATGCTCATATCGACCACCTGAAAGCGATGATCGTCGCGGCCCGCGAGCACCCGGTGCGGCGCGTGCGTATCCATGCGCTGCTCGACGGGCGTGACGTGCCGGAGACTTCCGCGCTCGATTACCTGTTGCCGTTCGAGCGCTTTCTGGCGGAGCTGAACACGGCCGAATTCGATGCGCGTATCGCCAGCGGTGGCGGACGCATGCAGATCACGATGGACCGCTACGAGGCAGACTGGGGCATGGTGGCTCGCGGCTGGGCCACGCATGTGCACGGCGAGGCACGGCAGTTCCCCGCTGCCGAGGCTGCGATCCGCCAGTTGCGCGCCGAGCATCCGCGGGTCAGCGACCAGGACCTTCCCGCTTTCGTGATCGCCGACCAGGGGCAGCCCGTCGGCTGTATCCATGATGGCGATTCGGTGGTGCTGTTCAATTTTCGTGGCGACCGGGCGATCGAGATCTCGCGCGCGTTCGAAGAGCCGGATTTTGCCGCCTTCGAACGCCAACCCCTGCCGCGAGTCGTGTACGCGGGAATGCTCCAGTACGACGGCGACCTGCAGATTCCGCGGCGCTTTCTGGTCGCGCCGCCGGCGATACGTGACACCATGGGCGAGTATCTGGCGGGCAGCGGCATCAGCCAGCTGGCGATTTCGGAAACCCAGAAATTCGGTCACGTGACCTATTTCTGGAATGGCAACCGGAGCGCGCGTTTCGATGAGCGGCTCGAGAGCTGGATCGAAATCCCCTCGGACCGGGTACCGTTCGAACAGCGTCCGTGGATGAAAGCCGCGGAGATCACCGATACCCTGATCGCGGAACTGCGCAGCGGAAAACACCGCACGGCAAGGGTCAATTACGCCAACGGTGACATGGTCGGCCATACCGGGCATTACCAGGCCGCGATCATCGCGATCGAGACCCTTGACCTGGCCTTGTCGCGGCTGTTGCCCGCGATCGACGCGCTGGGCGGTGTTGCGCTGATCACCGCCGATCATGGCAATGCCGAAGAAATGTACGAGATTGATCCGCGCAGCGGCCAACCGCTGCAGGCCGAGGACGGCAGGATTCGCGCCAAGACCAGCCATACGCTCAATGCCGTGCCATTGCTGCTCTATGACAACCAGAGTGGCGGCCGTCTCGGCCTGCGCGCCGATCCCGATGCGGGCCTGGCCAATGTCGCTGCCACCAGCGTGGAACTGCTGGGTTTCGAGGCGCCACCGATGTGGCGGCTGAGCCTGCTCGAGGTGGTGGGCTGAATTTCCTCTCCGGATCAACACATAGACGCGCGCAGGGACAGGACATGGGAAGCACGATTCATCTGGATGACCTGGCCGCGCCGCGCTTCAGTGAAGCGGTGCGCGAGATGCTGCAGGGCGTGGCTTCGATACCGGTCGATCTCAGCGAAGCGGCGGTGCTTGCGGCGGCGCGTGCGCAGACGGGCCTCGAGGATTTCGGAGCCGGGGATTTTCGCGAGCGGCTCGGCCTCATTGTGCAGAGCATGCACGAGGATACCGATCTCAGTGCGCTCGGGAAGCTGACAAATTTCAGCATGCTGGTCCGGTTTGCGGCCAACCGCCTGCGGCTGGAGGATCTGATCCGTCGTCATCCCGAGATTCTCGAGATCGAGATTCGCCGGCCGATCATCGTTGCCGGCCTGGCGCGTAGCGGCACCACGCACCTGCTGAACCTGCTGTCGAACGACACCGGGCTGCGTTCGCTGCCCTACTGGGAAGCGCTGGAGCCGATACCGGTTCCGGGCGAGACGCCGGACGCGCATGGCGAGGATCCGCGTCTGCTGCGCTGCCGCCAGGGCATCGAGATGCAGGACCAGGTGATGCCGCTGTTCAAGCTGATGTTCAACCTCCAGGCCGAGCGCACCCACGAGGAGATCGAGCTGCTGGCGATCGATTTCTCCACCATGTTCATCGAGAATCTCGGGCTGTTGCCGCGTTGGCGTGACCATTACCTCGCGCACGATCAGACCCCGCACTACGAGTATCTGAAAAAAGTGCTGCAGGCGCTGCAATGGTTGCGCGGGCCCGAACGCTGGCTGTTGAAGACGCCACAGCATCTCGAGCAGTTTGGTCCGCTGATGAAGGTGTTTCCGGATGCCACGGTGGTGATTACCCATCGCGATCCGGTAGCCACGGTGGCCTCGATGACGACGCTGGTCAGCTATGCCGCGCGCATGAGCAGGGAGCCGGTGCGCCCGCGCGATATCGGGCATTACTGGGCGGACCGGATCGAGCAGATGTTGCGTGCCTGCGTGCGTGACCGCGAGTTGTTGCCCGCCGCGCACTCGATCGATGTGCGCTTTCACGAGTTCAACGCCGATGACCTGGGCACCGTGCAACGCATCTACGATCTGGCCGGACAGCCATTGACCGCAGCGCTGCGTTCCGGGATGCAGCAGTTCATCCGCGAAAACCCGCGCGGCAAGGAAGGCAAGATCGCCTACGACCTGGCCGTGCTTGGTCTCGACGAAGCCGAGTTGCGCCAGAGGCTGCGCTTCTACAGCGAACGATTCGCCACCCTCGACGAGCGGATTGGCTGAGCCGCGCCGCTATTTCCTTGCGGGAATGGCCAGCAGCCGTGCGGGCAGTATCTGCATCAGTCGCCCCAGCAGCCGCCAGGGCAGGGCGGGCACGGTCGCGTAAGTCACGCCGCGCTCGATCCTGTCGGCCATGAGGCGCGCGCCTTGTTCCACGTCGATCACGAACGGGCGCGATGCGGCGCCGCGATTCATCGGTGTGTCGATATAACCGGGCGCGATTTCGGTGACGGTAATCGGCTCGTGATAGCTCTCGAGCCGCAATGCCTGCAGGTAGCGGTGCAGTCCTTCCTTGGCCGCGCTGTAGGCCCCGAATCGCGGCAGACCGCGATAGCGTGCCACCGAGGTGATGCCGACTACCTGCCCGTGGCCGCGGGCGCGAAAATGACGCACCGCGGCATCGACCGTGGCACAGGCCCCGGACAAATCCACCTCGATGGTCTCCAGCAACTGTTCCAGCGTGCCTTCACCAATCCTGCAGGTATGCGCGACTCCGGAATTGGCGACCACGATATCCAGTCCGTCGAGTTCCTCGGCACAGGCCTGCAGTGCCGGTTCGATCGCCGCCGCCTCGCGCACGTCGAGCGCCCGGACGCAGACCTGCGGCGCGCCGAGCATGAGCAACTCACCGCGCAGTTCCTCGAGTTTCTCGAACCGGCGCGCCAGCAGCGCCAGGCGATAGCCGCGGCGCGCCATTTCCCGCGCAAGCGCTTCGCCGATGCCGCTCGAGGCGCCGGTTATCAAAATGGATTTATTCATCGGTTGGCTTCTTCCGCGGTGGCAGTGCATAGGCGAGCAGCATATTGCCCGGCATCTGCCCGAACATGCTGTAACCCGACACGATGTACAGGTGATCGCCCTGGATCACGGCGCTGGTTACGTCTATCGCGCCTCCGTGGCCGTCGATACCGTTGCTGGCGGTGAAAGCGCGCGCGGTCTCGAACACCCGCAACTCGCGACCGTCGTCGGCCGCCAAGGCGCGCAGCTTGCCGTCGAGGGCGCCCGCATAGACCACGCCGTTGGCCAGCACCGCGGCCGCCGAATGCGCGTAGAAATAGGAGCAATCGGGCCATCGATCGCGCGGATTTGCATCGCTCTGGCGCATCTCGGCGAGACCCGCGGACGGTGCGTCGGCCGGATCGAAGTCGCAGCCACGCGTGACCGGATGTTCCCAGAGCAGGCTGCCATCGGCGATGCGTACGGCATAGATACCGGGGCGTGGAGTGTAGCCGGGCAACTTCCAGTCGGGATCCGACACCGGTGCAAAGACCGTCCCGGCATCGCTCGCCATGCCCCAATGGATACCGCTGTTGCCGCCGTTCGCGGTGCCCTGGCTGAGACGCTTGCGCCACAGCAGCGCGCCGCGCCGATCGGGGTCGAGCGCGAACAATTCGCCTGATTTCTGCCCGACCAGCAGTCGGTCGCGGCCGTTGCTGTCGGTGCTGAGGATCACCGAAGCGCCGATGTCCCAGTCGGGACCGGGATTTTCCGGGCAATTGGGCCCGTTCAACTGACACGCGCCGTTCCAGACATCGCCCGCCAGTGCCTGGAAATGCCAGCGTTCCTCGCCGCTCGCGATATCGATGGCAATGACCGCATCGCTGGTGGTGGTTTGCGGCTGGGACAGGTTCTCGCCGGTGCCGATATACACCAGGCCGCGGCGCGCATCCACGGTTGGGGTGCTCCAGACCGAGGCCCCCGAGGGACCCCACATCTGCACCCCTGCGCTGTTGAGCTTCGTTTTGGCCGCCTGCGCGGTGGTGTGATAGGTCCACAGCGTTTTACCCGTCAGGGCATCGAGTGCCAGCAGCAGGCCATGCGAGCGGCAACAGGGGTAGGTAGGCATGCCCGCGACCGCGACCTCGAACGAGGACAGCGGTACCAATAACCGGTCTTCATGAAACGTGAGGGAGCCACTGACCACCGAAGTCTGGAAAATTCGCACCGGGGTTTTCCAGCGCAAGGTGCCGTTTTCCGCCGCCACCGCATACACGGTTCCCAGGTCGTCGGCGAAAAACAGGGTTGCAACGCCATCGGAGGTCGCCGCGAGATTGAGCGACGAACGAATCGCGCCGAGGGTGCGGAACTGCCAGAAGACGCAGCCGCTACGCTGGTCGAGTGCCAGCAGATTGCCGTTTTGGGTGCCGAGGAACAGGGCATTGCCGGCCGCGACTGGCTGCGAGCGCATATCGGTGACCTGCGGAATCGCCAGCGACCAGGCGAGTTCGAGATCGCCGATATTGTCCGCGTCGATCGCGACGCCGTGTTCGATGTGCCGGGTGTTACGCACACCGAAACCCCAGTTGCGGTGGCCGTCGACCGGGATCGGGCCGATCCTGTTGCTGCAGGCATTGGCGCCGATCCAGTTGTCACGCTCGGCGTCATCGGCTACTGCAATCCATTGTGCGATAGCCTGGCGTTCGCTCGGGTCCAGCTGCGCTGCCTGTGGTTGCATCTTGCCGAATTCCAGCGCCGACAGCAGCCGCGACAGGGGCATCTGCTGCAGCGTGGCAAGCGGCGGGGCCTTGGTTTCGGGGTGTGCGTGGCAACTCGCGCAATGCGTGTCGAACAGTGCCTGTGGATCGCTTGCGGCGATACCGGGCGCGGCGCAGAGCAGCAGGGCGCCGAGCGCCGGAACCAGGCGGGCGAGGTTGACGAATACATGCATGACAGGCTCCTGCCCGCGGAATCCGGCGTTGATTGTGGCTGCGCCGGGCGCGGGGGGCAAGCATACGGCGGACCCGGATGACAGGGCCGTCATACCCGATCCGGGCCCGATCGATTATGCTTCCGTTCTGTTCCACCCGAGGTATCGCGATCCATGAGTAAAGGCAGTATCGGACCGTTGCTCGATGCGGACGAGTTTTTCAACCATCAGATTGTCGATACTTTCGCTACGGTCCAGCAAAGTGATTACTCCTGGACGGAAAAAGTCTGCGGCATGGCAGCAGCGCGCGACGGCTCGCTGCAGATCGCGTTCGGCTTTGGCAAATACACCAATCGCAATATCGTGGATGCCTATGGCGGCGTGAGCCGGGGGCTGGAACAGTGGACGGTACGGGCCAGCCGCGCGCTGGCATCGGAGCCGAACAGCGTGGGTGCCGGGCCCTTGCGCTACGAAGTGATCGAGCCGCTCAGGCGGGTGCGGGTCACGCTGGAAGCCAACGAGACCCAGCCGATCGCCTTCGACCTGGTACTTGAGGGAATCGTGCCGTGCATGCTCGAGGATCGCGAGGATCGCCGAACCTTGCACGGCTATCGTCATACCGCGAACCAGATCCGCTATCACCAGACCGGCACCGCGCGCGGCTGGGTGGAAGTCGCTGGGCAGCGCACCGAGGTCGGTCCCGACAGCTGGATCATGACCCGCGATCACAGCTGGGGGATCCGCCCCGATGTCGGGGTGCGTATCCCCGATCTCGCGCCTGACCCGATGGACGGCAGGGCGCCTGCTGCGCTGGCAATCTGGAATCCCTTGTACTTCAAGCGCCCGGATGGTTCGAGTTACGCATTTCATCAATACTACCTGAGTTACAGCGGCCCGGGATTCCGTCATGAGCGGGTGCAGGGTGGCTACGAGTATGCCGACGGGCGCCGTGAACCGCTGTCATCGCTAAGGCCGCGGCTGCAATTCGATCCGGCCAACCGGCGCCTGCTGCGCGGTGAATTTCTAGTACGCATGGCCGACGGCAGCGATCGCCTGCTGAGCGCCGAGGCAATTTCGGATACCGGGTTTCACCTCGGTGCCGGCCTTTACCATGGATTCGATGGCAAACATCATGGATCCTGGCTCGGAGACCTGCATGTCGAGGGCGAATACTTCAGTGATTGCTCGACGCCGGAAAGCGTTGCCCGTCTCAACCAGTTCCGTGACTGCCTGATCCGGGTCCATGACCATCACAGCGGCGCGACCGGCTGGGGTAACTGTCAGACCTATGTTCTGGGAGAGTTGCCGACGTCCGAAGACTGAAGATGGGCTTTAACCTACTAAAACGGTCAATTTAATAGTTGACTGAATAGGTTGGTTATTGGATACTGGCCACGGTACTTTCAGGCTTCCGAATCGATGAGGTATCCGTGCAACTGACCACGCGTGGCCGTTATGCGGTCACTGCCATGCTGGATCTCGCGCTGCGCGAAGATTGCGCGCCGATACGGCTCGCGGACATTGCCCAGCGCCAGGGAATCTCGCTGTCCTACCTGGAGCAGCTGTTTGCGCAACTGCGCCGTAGCGGCCTGGTGCTAAGCGTGCGTGGCCCCGGTGGCGGATACCGGCTGGCGCGAAAACACCACCTGCTCAGCGTGAGCGACATCATCGACTCGGTCAACGAGAGGATCGATGCCACGCGCTGCGACGGGCGTGGCGACTGCCAGCAGGGATCGACCTGCCTGACACACCACCTGTGGGTGGAATTGAGCGAAAACCTGCATGATTTCCTGCGCGGTATCACGATTGCCGACCTGATACGCGACAATGCGGCGGGCCAGGACCGTGGCGCGACCGAACTGGATGTATCCGATGACTGAACATATTGATGCCTTGATCGCCAGGGACTACCAGGCCGGATTTGTCACCGACATCGTGTCCGACACGCTGCCTCCTGGCCTCAACGAGGAGGTGGTGCAGTTTATCTCGGCGCGCAAGGGTGAGCCCGAATGGTTGCTCGAGTGGCGGCTGAAGGCCTACCGCGCCTGGGTCGGGATGAATGCACCCGGCTGGGCTCACGTCGATTTCCCGCCGGTGGATTTCGCTACCGTTTCGTATTATTCGGCGCCGCGCAATATGGCCGATGGCCCGAAAAGCCTGGCCGAAGTCGATCCGGAATTGCTGCGTACCTACGAGAAGCTCGGTATTCCGCTCCACGAGCAGGGCATCCTCGCGGGTGTGGCGGTCGATGCGGTCTTCGATTCGGTATCCGTGGTGACCACCTTCAGGGAAAAGCTGCTTGAAGCAGGCGTGATTTTCTGTCCGATTTCCGAGGCGGTGCACTCGCATCCGGAGCTGGTGAAAAAATACCTGGGCAGCGTGGTGCCGCAGCGTGACAATTTTTACGCGGCGCTCAACTCGGCGGTGTTCAGCGATGGCTCCTTCGTCTACATTCCGCAGGGCGTTCGCTGTCCGATGGAATTGTCGACCTATTTCCGGATCAACGAGGCCAAGACCGGGCAGTTCGAGCGCACCCTCATCATTGCCGACGAGGGCAGCCACGTCAGCTACCTCGAGGGCTGTACCGCGCCGATGCGCGATGAAAACCAGCTGCACGCCGCGGTGGTGGAACTGATCGCGTTGCCTGGTGCACGGATCAAGTATTCGACGGTGCAGAACTGGTACCCGGGCGACAAGGACGGCAAGGGTGGCATCTACAATTTCGTGACCAAGCGTGGCCTGTGTCACCGTGATGCGCGGATCTCCTGGACCCAGGTCGAAACCGGTTCCGCGATCACCTGGAAATACCCGTCGGTGATCCTGCGCGGCGACAATTCGGTGGGCGAGTTCTACTCGGTGGCGCTCACCAACAACCGCCAGCAGGCGGACACCGGCACCAAGATGATCCACCTGGGCCGCAACACCCGTTCCACGATCGTGTCGAAGGGAATTTCCGCCGGCCGCTCGAGCAATGCCTATCGCGGGCTGGTGCGGATGAATCCGGGCGCCGAGGGCGCCCGTAACTACACCCAGTGCGATTCACTGCTGATCGGCGATCGCTGTGCGGCGCATACCTTTCCGTATATCGAGAGTCGCAATGCCTCGGCGGTCGTCGAACACGAGGCCACGACCTCGCGGGTCAGCGACGATCAGCTGTTCCTGTGCCGCCAGCGCGGTCTCGACGCGGAGAAAGCGGTATCCATGATCGTCAACGGGTTCTGCCGCGAGGTATTCAAGGAATTGCCGATGGAATTCGCGGTGGAAGCGGGCAAGTTGCTCGAAGTGAGCCTCGAGGGATCCGTCGGCTGAGTTTGTCAAAGAAGGGTTTGGGAATGTTGTCAGTTTCAGGTCTGAGTGCGCGTATCGGCGACAAGCAGATACTCGCGGGAATCGATCTCGAGGTGCGCCCCGGCGAGGTGCACGCGATCATGGGGCCGAATGGCTCGGGCAAGAGCACACTGGGCTACGTGCTGTCCGGACGGGAAGGGTACGAGGTCACTGGTGGCAGCGTGTCGTTCCACGGCAAGGATCTGCTGGCAATGGCGACCGAGCAGCGGGCACGCGAAGGATTGTTCCTCGCATTCCAGTACCCGGTGGAAATTCCCGGCGTGAGCAATATGGAGTTCCTCAAGGCATCGGTCGATGCGGTGCGCGCGCACCGCGGCCAGGAAGCGCTCGATGCGGTGCGCTTCATGAAACTGGCGCGCGAGAAGTGCAGCGCGATCAGCCTGCGTCCGGATTTTCTCAAGCGCGGCGTGAACGAAGGTTTTTCCGGCGGCGAGAAAAAGCGCAACGAAATTCTGCAACTCATGCTGCTCGAGCCCACGCTGGCAATTCTCGACGAGACCGATTCGGGGCTCGATATCGACGCGCTGCAGGTCGTGGCGGAGGGAGTCAATGGCATGCGCTCGGCAGGCCGTTCGTTCGTGATAGTCACGCATTACCAGCGCCTGCTGAACTACATCGTGCCGGATCATGTGCACGTGCTGGCCCACGGACGGATCGTGAAATCCGGCGGCAAGGAACTGGCGCTGGAACTCGAGGACAAGGGCTATGCCTGGATCGAGCAAGAGGTTGCCTGATGGGTGTATTTGATCAACAGGTGGCGGCGCAACTGTTCGACGCCGCCGCAACGCTTCCCTGGCTGCAGGCGCAGCGCGGCGCGGCGCGTGCCGCGTGGCTGGGTGGCAAGATGCCGACCCGCAAGACCGAAGCCTGGAAGTACACCACGCTCGACGCGCTGGCCGAACTGGATTATCTGCCGGCCTTGCCGACGGGCTCCCCGGACATCGGCCAGACCGGCGCGCTCATCGACGGGCTCGAAGCGGACCGGCTGGTGTTCGTCGACGGACGTTACGAGCCGGCGCTCTCGAGCCTGCGCGCGCAACCGGGAGTCACCGTGGTGCGCTTTGCCGCGGCCGATGAGGCGCAACGCGCGCTGATTGCCAGCCGCTTCGCAACACTCGCCCACGGCGGAGACAATCCGTTTATCGCTCTCAACGGCTGCTGGACCACCGATGGTGTGCTGTTGCACGTGGCGGCGGGTGTAAAGGCCGAGCGGCCCCTGTGCGTGGTGCATCTCGGAGTCGCCGACAGCCGCCCCGTGGCTGCGGCGCAACGCACCCTGGTGGTGCTCGAGGAACAGGCACAGGCACAATTGATCGAGTATTTCCCATCGGTCACCGGGTGCCAGAATTCGCTGCTGACCGGCGCCACCGAGATCGCGCTTGCGGCCTCGGCCCAACTCGAGCATTGCCGCCTGCACCTCGAGGAGGAGCATGCGATCCATATCGGCGGGGTATACGTCGACCTCGGGCGCACGGCGCGCTACCAGGGCTTTGTGATGGGGCTGGGCGGGCGCCTGAAGCGCCTCGACCTGCGCATCCGGCATCGCGGGCAGGGCAGCGAGTGCCATACCAACGGGATCTATCTCGCGCGCCATGCCCAGCATTTCGATCTGCACAGTACCGTGGAGCACGAGTCCACCCACGGCACCACCGCGCAGGTGTTTCGCGGCATCATCGACGATGCCGCGCGAGCGGTGTTCAACGGGCGCATCCACATTCACCCGCAGGCGCAGAAGACCTGCGCGGATCTCAGCAACCGCAACCTGTTGCTCAGCAACGAGGCCGAGATCGACACCAAGCCGGAACTCGAGATCTACGCCGACGATGTGCGTTGCTCGCACGGGGCAACGGTCAGCCGGATCGACGAGAAAAGCCTGTATTACCTGCAGACGCGCGGCATCGCGCGGGCCGAGGCGGAACGGCTTCTCGGGTTCGGCTTTGTCAATGAATTGCTGAACCCGGTGACGAACACAGCGCTGCAGGAATTGTTGCGTCGCGTGGTACGCGGCTGGTTTGGCCGTTCCGCCGACCCGCTGGGACAGTTGCCATGAATCGCGCGGTACTCAAGACGGCAGGTTTCGACGTACAGGCACTGCGCCGGGATTTTCCGATCCTGCATCAGCAGATCAACGGTCAGCCGCTGGTGTATCTCGACAACGCGGCGACCACCCACAAGCCGGTCGCGGTGATCGATGCGCTCGCCGATTATTACCGCACCATCAACTCCAACGTACACCGCGGGGCACATTCCCTGAGCGATCGCTCGACCAGCGCGTTCGAGCAGGCACGCGACAGGGTCGCCCGCTTCATCAACTCCCCCGCGCGCGAGCAGTTGATCTGGACCCGTGGTACCACCGAGAGCATCAACCTGGTGGCGGCGTGTTTTGCCCGCCCGCGGCTGCGCGCCGGTGACCGGATCCTGGTCTCCGGCATGGCGCATCACTCCAACATCGTGCCGTGGCAGATCGTTGCCGCGCAGTGTGGCGCAACCGTGGTGCCGATCCCGGTCACCGCGGAGGCCGAGCTCGATTTCGATGCCTTGCGCACCCTGCTCGATGCGCGCACGCGCATCGTAGCGCTCGAACATGTGTCGAATGCGCTCGGCACCGTGCATCCGGTGGCCGAGATCATCCGCCTGGCACATGCGGCGGGTGCGCAGGTGCTGCTCGACGGTGCCCAGGCGGTGGCGCATATGCCGGTCGATGTGCAGGCGCTCGATGCGGATTTCTATGCCTTTTCGGGTCACAAGATGTTCGGCCCGACCGGGATCGGTGCGCTCTACGGCAAGCGCGAGTGGCTGGAATCGATGCCTCCGTACCAGAGCGGCGGCGAGATGATCGAGACCGTATCGTTCAGCGGTACGCGCTATGCGCGCCTGCCTTATCGCTTCGAGGCGGGTACGCCGCATATCGCCGGTGCCGTCGGTCTGGGCGCGGCCGTAAGCTATCTCGAGGGGCTCGACCGCGTCGCGCTCGCCACCCACGAAGGCGCTCTGCTGGCGCTGGCGCTGGAACTGGCGAACGATTTTCCGGGCTTCAGGCTGATCGGTCGCTCTGCCAGCAAGATCGGCGTGCTGAGTTTTCTGCTCGAGGGTGCGCACCCGCACGATGTGGGCACGTTGCTCGATCAGCAGGGCGTGGCGGTGCGCACGGGACACCATTGCGCACAGCCGGTGATGGAGCATTTCGCGATTCCCGGCACCATCCGCGCCTCGTTCAGCATCTACAACACGCTCGACGAGGTCGAGCGCCTGTTCGCCGCATTGCACAAGGTTCGCAGTTTCCTGTGAGGGACGCCATGGAAGTACAGCTTATCGATCCGCAGGCGCCGCTGGTTGTCACCGACGCCGCGGTGCGCCATTTCCGCGAGCAGATCGCCGCCGCGCACGCCGCCGGTATCCGGCTGTGCGTGAAGGAAAGCGGTTGCACCGGGTATATGTACGTGGTCGATCTCGCGGAAAAAGCCGGGGACGATGACCTGCTCATGCAACTGGCAGACGATGTACGCCTGTTCGTGGATCGCGCCTCGCTGCCGATTCTGCGCGGCACCACCGTCGATTTCGTGCGCGAGGGCCTGAACAGCGTGCTGCGTTTCGGCAACCCCAATGCGCAGGATCATTGTGGCTGCGGCGAGAGCTTCAGCATCGGCGAGGCGCGCGCCTGATGGAGCGGCGTATCGTGGTGACCCAGCGCGACTGCCCTGCGCGGCTGGTTCCGGTGGGAACGCCGATCACCATAGCGAAGGACACCTTTGTCACCATCACCCAGGCGCTCGGCGGCAGCTATACCGTGACCGTCAACGGCAATATGGCGCGGGTGGATGGCACCGATGCCGATGCGCTCGGGATGGAGGCGCTGGAATTGCGTTTCGCGGAGCATCCCGGCGACGGGATCTCCGAGGAGCAGGTGTACCAAGCGCTGGAGACGGTCTACGATCCGGAAATACCGGTCAATATCGTGAATCTCGGCCTGATCTACAGTGTTGCGATCGACCAGGCAACGGCCACGGTCAGTATCCGCATGACCCTGACCGCACCGGGCTGCGGCATGGGACCGGTACTGGTCGGCGATGTGGAGTACCGGGTCGCAAAGGTACCCAACGTCAGACATGTCGCGGTTGACCTGGTGTTCGATCCGCCGTGGTCGCGCGAGATGATGTCCGACGAGGCGCGTCTCGAGACGGGAATGTTCTACTAGACGAATTCATCGGCGCCGGTCGCGCTACCGGGTGCCGGCAATACGGGATGTGGTGTGGAAAATCCTTACGGCACGCAAATCACGGCCGCCGATGTGGTGGAGACGCTGGGCTTCTTCGACAACTGGGAGGATCGCTACCGCTACATCATCGATCTCGGCAGGCAACTTCCGGCGATGCCGGAATCGCACAAGCGCGAGGAGTTGCTGGTTCGTGGCTGCCAGAGCCAGGTGTGGCTGGACTGGCGCGAGTGCGCGGGGCGGATGGTGTTCGAGGTCGACAGTGATGCGCATATCGTGCGGGGACTGATCGCGATCGTGCTGAGCGCCTATAACGACAAGACGCCAGGCGAAATCCTGGCCTTCGATATCGATGCGTATTTCACCCGGCTCGATCTGCTCTCGCACCTCAGCCCGACCCGGGGCAACGGACTGCGTGCGATGGTGCAGCGTATTCGCGATATTGCCCGGGCCGACGAGGCCTGATCACGGATCGCGCCACGGCAGGAGCGCGCCCGCATCTGCCTGCCTTGCCACGCCACGCCAATAGAAGCGCAGCCACGCCGGGCGTGTATCGCGCTCGGCATTGGCCGCGAACCGTTCCCAGCGCTCCAGCCAGTCTTCGGCGATTTCCCAGCCACCCCGCGGGTCGGCAAATATTGCCCGCTGCACGCGCTCGCGATCGATCGCGTACGAGGCCGGCAAATGGCCCGGATTGCGCATCACGCGCCGGTGAAACAGCTCGAAACGCCACCACAGGCTCGAGCTGTCGGGACTGCCGGTGGGGTGGCCGCAATCGCGAGCGCGGTTGAAATCGAGCGGGCGGAATATACCGAGGCAGGGTGCAGAGGTGCCGCTCGCCCAATGGGATGCGCCCTGATCGCCGAGCTCGCTGATCCAGCTCGAAACGGTCTGGCTGGCCGCGATCAATCCTCCCGCATGGACGCAGGGGGCCTGCATCGCCCCGTTCACGATGCTGAAACGGGGTGCGGGCCGTGGACCGTGATCGGCCAGCACGCCGGCTGCGGTACTGGTCGAATGCACCTCGCGGGCGAGACATTCGACCCGTGCGCGCCGGCTGCGACTGGCGGCGATCAGGGTGCGCAACGGGCGTGAGTAGCGGCTCAGTCCGGGGATCGTCAGGCCATTGGAGATGGCACGCACGCCGCGTGTCACGCGCTCGGTCGCCACGCGCTGCCCGGCCGTCTCGATCACCCAGGCCTGGTGCCGGTCGGCGACCAGAAAACTGTTGTGATAGCGAAAGCCGGGGTTGCCGTATGCGCAGCGCCCGCCCTGGCCGTGCGTTTGCACCAGTTCGCAGACGAGTTCGACCGCCTCCGTGGCGCTCGCGGTGCGCTCCAGCGCAAGCCGCACGATATCCATCCCGAGCAGGCCCTCGGGTGCGAATGCCGCGCGGGTGAATACCGCCTCGTTGCCGATCACGACGCCGTGTTCGTTGGCGCCCATTTCCGCGCCCCACATCCAGTACGGACGGCTGAGAATCAGCGCGTGGGTGTGACGTACCTGGGGCAGCGTGTGCCAGGTGCAGCGAAGTCGTGCACCCGGCGGGTGATCGCGGGCCGCGACCCAGTTCAGCACCTGGGCTTCGTTCGGATCACGATCACTGTTCTTTGCAAATATCACGCGATCGGTGTCCACGACCACGAAGGTGTCGCACATCCTGCCTGCTCCGCTGCCAGTCGTTATGCACCATAGAGCAGCAGTGCAGACAATGCACGAAGGTGGCCCTAGAATCCGCATGGCGAATTTTTCATGGCAGGGGGATGCGAGGATGGGAATCGGACAATTTGTCTGGACCAGCGGAGTGACGCTGCTGGCGTTGATCGTATATTTCTGGGTCACCTTGCGCGTCGGCCAGGCGCGCATGAAGCATGGGGTGCAGGCGCCTGCGACCACGGGTGCGCCGGAGTTCGAACGCGCATTCAGGATTCAGCAGAATACCCTGGAGCAGATCGTGTTCTTTCTGCCCTCGCTGTGGCTGTTTGCACTGCTGGTGAGCGATATGTGGGCCGGCGTGGCCGGTGCAGCCTGGGTGCTCGGACGGGTGCTCTATGTCCTCGGTTATGCAAAAGCCGCGGAAAAACGGGGCCTGGGCTTCGCGATTGCTCTCCTGGCGAGCGTGGTGCTGCTGCTCGGTGCGCTGGTCGCCTGGTTCATGGCGCGCTGAGATGTGTTCGTTTGCTCTCGATACCGCGGTGGAGCGGGTGCAGCAGGGCAGCTACCGCGGCCATATCGAGTCCGGGTGGGATATCGCAGGCAACGCCAACGGGGGTTACCTGCTGGCGCTCGCGGCACGCGCGATCGCGCTGGAAACCGCTCGCCCCGATCCG
>MTKY01051278.1_pt1 | contig 43520 bp, 22 predicted proteins | sample 1042731 | NCBI WGS metagenome assembly MTKY01 (sample SAMN06212206, study PRJNA360538) | anaerobic digester metagenome | biome: Wastewater treatment plant; material: sludge; isolation source: anaerobic digester fed with sludge from wastewater treatment plant | place: Denmark: WWTP Soeholt ...
GGCCGTGGCCGAGGGGAAAATCGTCGCGTTGTTTCCCGGTCAGGGATCGCAATATCTCAATATGGGGCGCGAACTCGCGCTCAACTTTCCGCCGCTGCGCGCAGCTTACGGGCAAATGGACGCCCTGTTCGCGCAAGCCGGCATGACGCCGCTTTCGGACGTGGTTTTTCCCGTCCCCGTGTTCGACGAGGCGCAAGCGAAGGCGCAGGAAGCCGCATTGCGCCGCACCGCCTACGCGCAGGCTGCTATCGGCGTGTTCAGCGCTGGGTTGTACGCCATTTTGCGGCAAGCCGGATTTGCGCCTGACTTCGCCGCCGGGCACAGCTTCGGCGAGCTATCGGCGTTGTGGGCGGCCGGTGTGGTGGATGACGCGGATTTCTTCGCGCTGGTCAAGGCGCGCGGGCAGGCGATGACGCCGCCCGCCGGCGGAAACGGTCACAACGACGCCGGCGGCATGGCGGCGGTCAAAGGCGCGGTGGCCGACATCCAGGCCGTGCTTGAGGCGCATCCAGAGGTAGTCATCGCCAACTTCAACGCGCCCACACAGAGCGTGCTGGCCGGGCCGACGGCGGCGATCAAGGCGGCGCAGGTCGATTTGCAGGCGCGGGGCTTCACGGCGACGCTGCTGCCCGTGGCGGCGGCGTTTCACACGCCGCTGGTGGGTCACGCCTCGGCCCCGTTCGCGGAGGCGGTGGCGGCAGCGCCTTTTTGTCCAGCGCGCATCCCGGTCTACTCGAATACCACCGGGCAGCCTTATCCCGCCGACGCGCAGGCCGCGAAGGAGGTCCTCGCGCAGCACATCCTGCATCCCGTCCTCTTCACGGCGCAGATCGAGAACCTCTATGCCGCCGGTGGGCGCGTCTTCGTCGAAATCGGCCCGCGCCGCGTCGTCGCCGGGCTGGTGGACGACATCCTGGGCGACCGGCCCCACGTCACCGTTGCGCTCAATCCCAGCCGCCAGACGGACAGCGACCGCCAACTGCGTGAGGCGACAGTGCAGTTGCAAGTAGCCGGCGCGCCGCTGGGCGATATCGATCCGTATCAAGCGTAAACCATAACTCGTAATTCGTAATTTGTAATTTGTAATTCGTAATTCGTAATTCGTAACTGGGGGGGAATTATGGCGCTAACCATGACTTTGAACGGCAGCAATTATGTAAGCGACAGAACGCGGGGAGCGTTCGACCAGGCGTTGGAAGAGGCAAGAGGTAAGAGGCAAGAGGCAAGAGGCAAGGGGCAAGGGGCAAGAGGCAAGAGGCAAGAATCAAGAATCGAGAATCAGGGAATCGGCGAATCAGCGGATCATTTCACAACCCACAACTCACAACCCACAACCCACGCCTCGCAACTCCTAACTCTTGACTCGCAACTCCTAACTCTTGACTCGCAACTCGTGACGCTCGACCACGCGCTGGCGCAGTCCTACGAGCACCAGACGTTGACGATGCGCGTCCACGAGCAGTATCTCAACAACCAGGGGGAGTACGCGCGGTTGTTCGGGCAGTTGATGCAGCAGCAGGGGACGATTTTCGCGCAGGCGGCGGCCATCCCGCAGCAAGCGGAGATGACGGCGGCGGTCTTGGAGACGCTGGCGAGCAGCATGGCGCGTTTCCACGACTTGCAGGCGCAGACGCTCGACGTTCACCGGCAATTCCTGGCGCAACAATCCGACTACGCCCGCGCGGCGATTCAACTGTTGGCGGGAGAGCGAATCAGCGAATCAGTGAATGAGCGAATGGATGAATCAGCGAATGAGCGAATGGGTGAATCAGCGAATGAGCGAATGGGTGAATGGCAGCCGGCCATAGTCGAAAGTCTAAAGTCGAAAGTCGAAAGTCTGCCGGTTCACGCCGGCGAGACGGTCAAACGTGGAAATGGCAACGGCAACGGGCATCATCCGGCAGACGCGACAAGCGAGGCGCGAGAATCTAGTACTCAGCCTTCGGCCTTCAGCCCTCAGCCTTCAGCTTTCAGCCCTCAACCCTCAACATTTGACCTTCAGGCTCCAGTTCCTGATTCACGGCCCGTAGTTTTTGCTTCCCAAGCTCCTGCCCCTCAATCTCTACCCTCTACTCCCTACTCCCTACTCCCTACTCCCCAATCCCTGGTCCCCTCCCTTCTCGCCATCGTCAGTGACAAAACCGGCTATCCCGCCGACATGCTCGAACTCGACATGGATATGGAAGCCGATCTGGGCATCGACTCCATCAAGCGCGTCGAAATCCTGGGGGCGCTGCAAGACGCGCATCCCGACCTGCCCGAAATCGCCACCGACGTGCTGGCCGAACTACGCACGCTGCGGCAGATTGTGGAGAGGATGCAGGAAGCAAGGGGCAGGGGGCAAGAATTAGCGAATCAGCGAATCAGCGAATCGGCGAATCAGCGAATCGGCGAATCAGCGAATCAGCGAATGGGCGAATCGGCAGATTCCCAATCCCTGGTTCCTAATTACCAATCCCTAAAAAAAGGGTAACGCGGGCGGTGCATGGCATTGCGCGCCGCGAGGTGCGCCTGCGTGCGCTTCCCGCTCCTGATTTTCTGGAAATCGCGTTGCCCGAAGGTCACGTTTGTCTGCTGACCGACGACGGGACGTCGCTGACCGCCGCGTTGACGGATGCCTTGACCGCGCGGGGCTGGCGGGTGGTGGTGTGGGCGCCCGCTTCGGATCCGGCGCAGGTTGCGTCCATCCTCGAAACGCACGGGCCGGCAGCTGCCTTCATCCACCTGAACCCGCCCGGCGATAGTGCACTGTTTTCCGCCGCTGATGAGGCGAGGCTCGAACACGTCTTTCTGCTGGCGGGACGTCTCAAAACCGCGTTGACCGAATCCGCGCAGCGCGGTTGGGCCGCGTGGCTGACCGTGACGCGGCTCGACGGCGCGTTGGGACTGACGGGTAACAGCAGTCCGGTGGCCGGCGGCCTCTTCGGCTTGACGAAGACACTGGCCCTGGAATGGCCCGACGTGCATTGCCGCGCCGTAGACCTCGCGCCCGACCTGCCCGTGGAGCGCGCCGTCGCCTGCCTCCTCGCCGAACTCCACGATCCCAACCGGCGGCTGGTCGAGGTGGGTTGGAGCGCGGCGGGCCGGGTGACGATTGAGGCGTGAAGCGGACATCTACCGCAGAGCACGCAGAGAGCGCGGAGTTTATTGATGGCTCAGCGTTCTCAGCGACCTCTGCGGTAAAAAAGTTATGCTTACGTGAAAATTATGGAATCAATTTACCCTGACAAAAACGATGTGTTCCTCGTCACCGGTGGGGGACGGGGGATTACGGCGCAATGCGCGATCCGGCTGGCGGAACGGTACGGCGGAACGTACATCCTGATGGGCCGCTCACCGCTGGAGGCGACGGAACCGGCGTGGGCCGCCGGGTGCGACGACGAAGCCGCGCTCAAGTCGCGCGCGATTGCAGCCTTACGGGACGGCGGCGCGCGTCCCAAACCGGCGGAGGTGCAGCGCGCTGTGGATCGCGTCCTGGCGCAGCGCGAGATTGTCGGGACACTGCGCGCCATCGAAGCGGCCGGCGGCGCAGCGACCTACCTCAGCGCCGACGTGAACGACGCCGGCGCCCTGCGAGCCGCGCTTGCTCCGGTGCGCGACCGTGTAACGGGCATCCTGCATGGCGCGGGTGTCCTGGCCGATAAACGTATCGAGCAGAAGACGGCGGCGGACTTCGACCGGGTCTATGGGACGAAAGTGCGCGGCCTGCAAGCCGTGCTGGACTGCATCCCGCCGGAACAATTGAGACATCTGGCGCTGTTTTCGTCCGTCGCCGGTTTCTACGGCAACGCCGGGCAGGCGGACTACGCGCTGGCGAACGAGGCGCTCAACAAGCTGGCGCACCGCCTGCAGCGCGAGTATCCGGCCTGTCACGTCGTCGCGGTGGATTGGGGACCGTGGGACGGCGGCATGGTCACGCCGGAACTCAAGCAGGTGTTCGCCGAGCGCCACGTCGCCGTGATCCCGGTGGACGTGGGTACAGCTATGTTGGCTGACGAGCTGGCACGGGAAACGCCCGCCGCGCAAATCGTCATCGGCGGCGCGCTGCTCCCCTCCGCCCGCGAGCCTTCGCCCGACCTGCGCAGCTATCGCATCCACCGCGCGCTCACCCTCGACGCCAACCCCTTCCTGCGCGATCACGTCATCGGCGGAAAGGCCGTGCTCCCCACCGTCTGCGCTGTCGGCTGGATGATCAACGCCTGCGAAAATCTCTATCCCGGCTACACCTTCGCCCGCGTGGACGACTACCGCGCCCTCAAAGGCATCGTCTTCGACGATACCCTGGCGGAGGACTACATTCTCGACCTGCGTGAGACGGCCACATCCGCTGAAGAACTGCGCTTCGACGCCCTGATTTCGAGCGCAGCCAACGGCAAATCCCGCTATCACTACAAGGCGCAGGTTACGCTGCGGCGAAGCAGGATGCAAGATGCAGGAAGCAGGATGCAAGATGCAGGAAGCAGGATGCAAGGTGCAGGAAGCAGGATGCAAGGTGCAGGAAGCAGGATGCAAGGTGCAGGAAGCAGGGTGCAAGGTGCAGGAAGCAGGGTGCAAGGTGCAGGAAGCAGGACGCAAGGTGCAGGAAGCAGGATGCAAGGTGCAGGAAGCAGGATGCAAGATGCAGGAAGCAGGATGCAAGAATCGGCGAATTACGAATTACAGATTGGAATCCAAAATCCAAAATCTAAAATCCAAAATCTCGCAGGCGAAACGCTCTACGCCGATCACACGCTCTTTCACGGGCCGAGTTTTCGCGGGGTGGAAGAGGCGCTGGCGATTTCGGAGGAGGGGTTGACGTTGCGCTGCTGTTTGCCGGAGGCGCCGCCGGAGGTGCAGGGGCAGTTTCCTGTACAGAGCTTCAATCCATATCTGACCGACGTACAACTGCAAAGCCTGCTCATCTGGGCGAAGAAGATGCGCGGCGTCGTTGGCTTGCCGCTGCGTATCCAGAAAGGCGAGCAATTCCGGCAGGTGCAGTTCGGCGAGGTGGCCTACGCCACACTGACCGTACAATCGGTTACTGACCACAGCCTTGTCGCCGATGTTATCGTTCACGATGAAGAAGGCGACCTGTGCAGCCGAGTCACTGGCGCCGAGATCACTTTGAGCGCGCGGTTGCTGGGGCTGTTCGAGCAGAACGAGTTAAAGGACTGCGAATGAACTCACTTGCAATCATCGGCCTCGATACTTGCTTTGGAACGTGCGATGACCGAAAGGTATTTGCGCGGGCGGTGGCGCACGGGCTGTGGTGCGAACCTGCGCCGGACGCGCTGTGTGGTGCAGAGTTAGCGTTGCGCGTGGCGGATAACGCGCTGTTCGATGCGGATGTGGCGCGGGGCGCGCGCATGGCAGTGTTGTGGGCCGGAGAGACGGCGGTGGCGGCAGAGATTGCGGCCCTGTGGGGCTTTGGCGGGCCGGCGGTGGACGTATCGGATAGTGTTGCGGCATTGTCTGAGGCGCAACGGCTGTTGACCAACGGCGAGGCGGATGCGGCGCTCATTGGAGAGACGAATGCGGCGGGCGGCGTTGCCCTCGTGCTGGCCCGCGCCGAAGCTATGGGTGACCACGTCTACGCGCGCATCGAAAGTTTTACAGAAAATCCGTTAAAATCCGTTCAATCCGTTGACCACTCCATGTTACCCGGCATCGACCACGGTACTGCCCACACTCCCGGCTATTGGGAATGGCCCGATTTGGCAGACGGCGACCTGCCCCCGGCGGATCCCGCGCCCGAACCGATATGCGCCCTCGGCAGCGTGCGCACGAATCTGGGCGACGACGCGCCCGCGCTGGCATCCCTGGCGCGGACGGCGCTGTGTCTGCATCATCGCGTCATCCCCGCGACGCCCGGCTGGCGCGGCCCGCGCGATCCGCAAACCGATTCGCCGTTCTACGTTGCGCCTGCGCCCCAACCCTGGCTGGCGGAAAATGGGCGAGTTGCGAGTTGCGAGTTGCGAAGCAAGAAGCAAGAGGCAAGAAGCAAGAAGCACGGATTGCTACTGTTTGAATTTCCCGCTACCTCCGCCATTCCTGTGCTGCACGCGCACATGGCGGCTCGCCCGTTCTTTATGTTCCCGTTGGCGGCGGATGATCGGGATGCGATAGTGGCGCTGGCAAATGATGTGCATTGGCAGGCGGAGCGCGGCGCGGACCTGGAGACGCTGGCCGAAGACGCGCGGATCGCGTATCAGATGCGGCCCGGCGCGCCGTATGCGCTCGCGCTGCTCGCGCACGACCGTGAGGAATTGCTGCGCGAGGCAGAGTTCGCCGTCGAAGGCGTGGAGAAAGCCTTTGCGGAGGGAAAGGATTGGACATCGCCGCTCGGCAGCAGCTTTACGGCGCGACCGTTAGGGCGAACTGGCGGCGTGGCCTTCGTCTATCCCGGCGCGTTCAGTTCCTACGTGGGGATGGGGCGCGACCTGTTCCAACTGTTCCCGCACCTTCACGCTCGCTTGGCCGAGGTCACGCGCTACGCCGGCCGCGTCACCGCCGAGAAGTTGCTCTATCCCCGTCACCTGTATCCGCCGGCCGACGCGGACGCGCAAGCCGACGAGGCCCGCCTGCGCGCCAATCCCACCGCGATGATCGAATCCGGCGCAAGTTTCGCCGTCCTCTACAGCGCCATCCTGCGCGACGTGTTCGGCGTGACGCCCTCCGCCGCGTTCGGTTACAGCCTGGGCGAAGTGAGTATGCTGTGGGCGCTCGGCGTCTGGCCCGATGGCGACGCCGGCAGCGACGCCTGGAACACATCGCCGTTGTTCAAGACGCGGCTCTGCGGTCCACGGGACGCGGTGCGCGACTACTGGACCACCGACGCGGACGAAGCGCCGTGGTGTAGCAGCATCGTCAAAGCGCCGGTGGAGCGGGTGCGCCAGGCGCTGGAAGCCGAACCGCGCGCGTATTTGACGATGATCAACGAGGAAAAAGAAGCAGTCATCGCCGGACATCCCGACGCTTGCGCGCGCGTCGTTGCGGCGCTCGACTGTCACGCGCTGCGCCTGCCCTTCGACGCCGCCATCCACGCTCCGCCCGTGCGCTCGGAATACGCGGCGTTTGTGGATTTGTACACCCTGCCCACGCGCGCCACCCCCGGCATCGATTTCTACTCGGCGGCGGAGTACGCGCCGTTGACCTTGGAACGCGACGCGCTGGCCCACGCGCTGGCGCAGATGACGTGCGCGCCGGTGGACTACCCGCGCCTCGTGCGCGCCGCCTACGACGCGGGCGCGCGCCTCTTCATCGAACTCGGCCCGCTCGGCGCTTGCTCCCGCTGGATCGATCGCATCCTGCGCGGCCAACCGCACGCCGCCATCCCCATCAACAAAAGCGGCAAATCCGATTACGACAGTCTACTGCCGGTGCTGGCGATGCTGGTCACGCAGCGGGTGGGAATGAAGCAAGAGGCAAGATCCAAGAATCAGCGAATGGGCGAATGGGCGAATGGGCGAATGGGCGAATCGAAGAATTCTCGAATCCTCAATCCCTCATTACCTATTACCCATTACGCATCACCGGTTACGGATTATGCCGCTGAAGGCCACATCGCGTTTTTGCAGGCGCGGCAAGTCGCTATACAGCAAACCGCTGAGCTAATGACAATGCAGATCGTGGCGGCGGGGGAAATGATGCAGGAGGCAGGAGGCAGGAGGCAAGAATCAGCGGATCGGCGAATCGGCGAATCAGCGGATGGGCGAATCGGCGAATCAGCGAATCGGCGAATCAGCGAATTAGCGGATCAGCAAGCCAACAGATCCAAAATCCAAAATCCAAAATCCAAAATTGCGACTCCGGCGCTATTTACCGAGGATCGCCTTCGCGCCTTTGCGACAGGCGATGTGGTCGAGGCGTTCGGGCCGGCTTATGCGCGCTATCAGGGGCAGCGTGTGCCGCGCCTGCCGAACGGTGATTTGCTCTGCGTCAGTCGCGTGTTGGCGATTGACGGTACACCCGGCAAGGTCACGCCCGGCGCAACGCTGGTGAGCGAGTTCGACGCCTGCGCCGATGCCTGGTTTTACCGCGAGTACGCCGTGCTGCCGCTCTCGATCTTGATAGAAACGGCGCTGCAACCGTGCGGCGTCCTGTCCACCTACCTCGGCTCGATGCTGCCCTACCCGGAGAGCGACTTCTACTTCCGCAACCTCGATGGCGAAGGCGAACTGTTGCGCGCCGTGGACGCGCGTGGGCAGACCGTCGCCAATCGCGTGACGCTGCTGAGTTCGACCGCGCTGCCGGGCATCATCCTGCAGAAGTTCAGTTTCGAGCTGGCCTGCGCCGGGCAAGTGTTCTATCGCGGCGCGACGGCCTTCGGCTACTTCACGCCGGAAGCGTTGCAACGGCAGATTGGGCTGGATAACGGGGCATCTCGTCAACCGTGGTTATTCTCAACGGATTCAACGAGTTTCAATGGAAGTAAATCTGTTGCATCCGTTGAGAAAAAACGAGTAGGACAACTAGACTTTCTTGACAGCGTGTCATGTGTCCGTGATGGCGGCGATTACGGGCGCGGATACGTCTATGCCGAAATTCCCATTTCACCCGACGACTGGTTCTTCGACTGTCATTTCTTTCAAGACCCGGTGATGCCCGGTTCGCTCGGTGTGGAGGCGATGGCGCAGGCGATGCAGGTCTACGAGCACTCGCAGGCATTTGGGGAAGGTGCGCGCGCGCTGACGCCGGGCCGGATGACGTGGAAGTATCGCGGGCAAGTCCCGCCGGAGCCGCAACGTCTGCGGTTAGAAGTCCACATCAAAGACTGCCAGCGTACCCCGGAGGGCGTTACCCTGACCGGTGACGGCAGCCTGTGGCGCGGCGCCGTGCGGATTTATGAGGTGCGGGGGATAGGAGTGAAGAGTGAAGAGTAAAGAGTAAAGAGTAAAGAGTGAAGAGTAAAGAGTAAAGAGTGAAGAGTAAAGAGTGAAGAGTGAAGAGTAATAAGTGACTCGTTACTCGTTACACATTACTCATTTCTCATTACTCATTACTCATTACTCATTACCCATTACTCGTTACTCATTACTCGTTACCCATTACGCAACCACCCAACCACCCTATTTGGAGAACGATGATGCAAAGCTATACCTGGATTGGCCCGGCGGAGTCTGTGGCTTATGATGCGGAAGGGATGGCGGCGCGGGTGCGCGCTCTGGATGCGCCGTGCTATGCCGTGTGCAATGGGCGCGGCGTCGGGCTGACGAACGAAGGCAGTGTGCGCATAGGCGGCGACGGCGCAGACGTGCTCGCCGTTATCCCGCCGACACCCGCGCAGCAGTTGGGCGATCCCAGCTTCCGCGCGGCTTACGGTTTGCAGTACGCCTACATGGGCGGTTCGATGGCGAACGCGATTTCCAGCGAGGCGATGGTGATCGAACTGGGCAAGGCCGGGATGCTCGGCGCGTTCGGCGCGGGCGGGCTGCTGCCGGAGCGGCTGGAAGCAGCGATCCGGCGCATCCAGTCGGCGCTGCCCGGCGGGCCGTATGCCTTCAATCTCATCCACAACCCGCACGAACCCGCGCTCGAGCGGGGCGCGATGGAGCTGTATTTGCAGCATGGCGTGCGGGTGATCGAGGCGTCGGCGTATCTCACGCTCACGCCCTACGTAGTGCAGTACCGCGCGGCGGGGCTGGAAGCCGGGCCAGACGGCGACGCGGTCATCCGCAACCGCATCATCGCCAAAATCTCGCGCCGCGAGGTGGCGACGCAGTTCATGCAGCCCGCGCCCGCCAAACTGCTGGCGCAATTGCGTGAGCAGGGCCTGATCAGCGAAACACAGGCGAGACTGGCGGAGCGCGTCCCCATGGCCGACGACGTGACCGTGGAGGCCGACTCCGGCGGGCACACCGACAATCGCCCGCTGGTGTGCCTGATGCCCTCACTGCTCGCGCTGCGAGATGAACTCCAGGTGCACTATCGCTACCCGACGCCGGTGCGCATCGGGGCCGCGGGCGGCATCGGGACGCCGGCGGCGGCGCTGGGCGCGTTGATGATGGGCGCGGCTTACGTGCTCACCGGCTCGATCAACCATAGCTGCGTGGAGGCGGGGACGTCGCCGCACGTCAAACGGTTGCTGGCGCAGGCGGGGATGGCCGACGTGATGATGGCCCCCGCCGCCGACATGTTCGAGATGGGCGTCAACCTGCAAGTGCTCAAGCGCGGGACGATGTTCCCCATGCGCGCGCGCAAGCTGTACGAGATCTACCAGACTTATGATAGCATCGAAGCGATTCCGGCGGCGGAACGGCAGAAATTGGAGCAGCAGATCTTCAAGCGCGATCTCGACGCGGTGTGGGCGGATTGCATCGACTTCTTCAACCGGCGTGACCCGGCGCAGATCGAGAAAGCGCAGCAGAATCCCAAACGTAAGATGGCGCTGATCTTCCGTTGGTATCTGGGCCAGGCGACGCGTTGGGGCATCGTCGGCGAACCGGGGCGCGAGGTGGACTACCAAATCTGGTGCGGCCCGGCGATGGGCGCATTCAACGATTGGGTGCGCGGGACGGAACTCGAGTCGCCGGAGAATCGCCGCGTTGCCGACGCCGGGCGGCGCATCATGGAGGGCGCGGCGCATTTGTATCGCGTGCAGGCCATTAGAATGCAAATGGGGGCGAGTTGCCCCCTAACGCGTGATTTGTTTTGACAAGGTGTCTTGTTGGGGATACCCCACCCTTACCCCGGTCGAATTGACTATGCATCAGGCCAGCCTATAATTTGCTCATACCGATTCGGTTCGATCCGTACGGTGAGAGGGTAAGTCTTCGTAGTCTGGCAAGGATAAGCCATGGCAATTCAATGCCCGGCATGTCACTTTGAAAACCCCGACGGCTTTGCGTTCTGCGGCAGATGCGGCGCGAAGTTAACCGTCGTGTGTCCCCAATGTGGCGCGGAAGTCCCGCCGGATTTCGCATTTTGCGGGCGCTGCGGGACGCGCCTCGCGCCGTCCGCGCCCGCCGATCTCATCACCGAAGAAGAACTGACCCGCATCGAGCCGTATCTTCCATCTGGCGTCCTCGATAATCTGCCGCCCGCTACGCTCTGGAAACCCGCCGATGTGACGCGCGTGCAGGAGATATCGACCCAATTACTGGATAGCATCGTTACCTACCTGCCGCGCTATCTCGTACAGGCCGAACTGGCTGCGCCGGATGCAGGTGCGGGCGGCGAATTTCTGTGCGGGACGCTGCTCTTTTCCGACATCAGCGGCTTTACCGCGATGTCCGAACGCCTGAGCACGCTCGGCAAAGATGGCGCGGAGCAGATCGTCACGCTGGTCAATCGCTACTTTAGCGCGATGTTGGACGTGCTGTTTGCCTACGGCGGCGACCTGTTCAAGTTCGGCGGCGACGCACTGCTGGCCTATTTCCCCGATGGGCCGGAGATGCCCGGCAGCGTCAATGCCCTGCACGCGGCGTGGGCGATGCAGCAGGCGATGGCGGCCTTCCGTGAGGTCGAAACCAGCCTGGGGACGTTCCCTTTGCAGATGAAGATCGGCCTGCACGCTGGGCCGTTCTTCGCCGCGCGGGTGGGCGCGCCGAAGAAACGCGAGTTCGTCGTCACTGGCGCAACCATCAATGCCACGGCGATGGCCGAAAGCGCCGCTGTCGCCGGGCAAATTCTCGCCAGCAATGCCGTCTACGCGCAGGTGCAGGCGCAACCCGGTTTCACCTTCATTCCCGGCCCGCCCGGCTATTATCTCCTCGACGCCTTCGATATTCTCCCCTCTATCTCTCCCTCTCCCGCCCCCGCCCCCTCTCTCTCCCTTCCAGAAACTTTGCGCCAGACCACGATCGCGCTGGAACGCCTCACGCCCTACCTGCCGCCGGGCCTGTTGCCGCGATTGCTTGCGCGCTTGTCCTCTGTGGAAGGCGAGCAGGGGGCCCGCGTTGCGGAGTATGATAGCGGCGAACATCGCCTGGTGGCGATCCTCTTCGCCAACTTCGTCGGCGCGAGTGACCTCGTCGAGCGCCTGGGACCGGGTCGTGAGGCCGACATTGCGCGGGCGCTGAACGACTACTTCGTGGTGATGGACGAGATCGTCGAGCGTTACGGCGGCGTCGTGAACAAGATCGACCTGTATGATCGCGGCGACAAGTTGATGGCGCTCTTCGGCGCGCCGGTGGCGCACGAAGATGATGCCGAGCGCGCCGTCCGCGCGGCCCTTGATATGCAACGCGCCTTGGAAGAACATTGCACCTGGGCGCAACAGCGGATCGGCGTGAGCACCGGTATGGTCTTTGCCGGGCACGTCGGCGGAGCCATGCGCCGCGAGTACACCGTGATGGGCGATGAGGTCAACCTGGCGGCGCGGCTGATGAGCGCGGCGCAGGCTGGCGAAGTCCTGCTCGCCGGATACGTGCAGCGCAAAGTGCGCGCTTTCTTCGAGGTAGCCGACCGGGGCGAGGTGCGGTTGAAGGGCAAGAGCAAGCCGGTGCCCACCTTCACGATTGTGGGGCGGCGGGCGCAACCGGAGCCGGTGCGCGGCATCCGTGGATTGCGCTCCACACTGGTAGGCCGCGCCGCAGAACAGGCCGCGCTGCGCCGTTTGGTCGCCGATTTGTTTACCGGGCGCGGCGGCATCCTCTCGCTGATCGGCGAGGCCGGACTGGGCAAGAGCCGCATGATCGCTGAAATGCGCGCGAATGTGGTGGATGAAATCGCCCTTACCTGGGTGGAGGGACGCTGTCTGTCCTACACGCAACACGTCAGCTACTCGGCCTTCACCGACGTCATTCACGCTTTCCTGCGCATCGTCGATACCGACAACGAGTACGACATCCGTGATAAGTTGCGCCGCTACACCGAGTATCTCTTCGCGGACGAGGGCGCCGCCGACGTGCAACCCTATCTGGCGCACTTCCTCAACCTGCCGCTGAGCGAACCCGAAGCCGAGCGTGTGACGTATCTTTCGGGCGAAGCTTTGCAACGGCAGATGCTGCGGGCGATCACGGCGCTGATCGAGCGGATTGCGATGGAGCAGCCGGTGGTGATCGTCTTCGACGACCTGCACTGGGCGGATTCGGCATCCTTGTTGCTGCTGGAACGTTGCCTCGCGCTCACCGACCGCGTCCCTTTGCTGATTGCGATGCTCTACCGGCCCGTCCGCGACCACGGCTGTTTCGATCTGGGGCAACTGGCGGCGCGCGATTATCCGCATCGCCACGTCGAAATCCAGCTCAAACCGTTGGACCTACAGGCCGGAGAGGATCAGGAACTGGTCTGCAACCTGCTCGCATTGGATCAATTGCCCCCTGCCCTGGCGCATCTGGTTTCCCGCGCCGAAGGGAACCCGTTTTACATCGAGGAGATCATCCGCTCGCTTATCGATCAGGGGATCGTCGTCCCGCAAAATGGCGGTTGGCGGCTGGATCGGGAGATCGATCTGCGCGTTGTCCCCGATTCCTTGCAAGGTCTCATTATGGCCCGCATCGATCAACTGTTGGAGGAGGCGCGGCGCACACTGCAATTGGCTGCCATCATCGGCCGTACCTTCACCCACGATTTGTTGGCCTGGCTTTCTTCGGCGGCGGCGCTGATGGCGCACCTGGATGTCAATTTGGCGACCTTGCAGCGCACCGAGTTGATCCGCGAGCGCGCCCGGTTGCCGGAGTTGGAATACATCTTCAAGCATGTGATGGTACGCGACGTGGCCTACGAAAGCCTGCTCCTGCGCGACCGCCGCACCTATCATAGCCTCATCGGGCGGTATTTGGAGGAAATCTACGCTGGGAAAAAGCTGGAAGAGGTCTACGAATTGCTGGCGCATCACTACGGTCTCTCCGATGACCGCGAGAAGGCTTTGGAGTACCTGATCAAATCGGGTGACAAGGCCCGGCTGGCCTACGCCAACCCGGAGGCGATTGCGTTTTACCGCAAAGCTGATGGACTCGCCGCGCAGCTACAGCAGACCGAAGCAGCGGTTGTCATCGCCGAAGGCTTGGGCGACGTTCTATTTCACGTGGGCGAATCGGAGGAAGCGCTGGCGTGTTATGAACGCGCGCTGACGTGCTGCCGCGATGCAAAACGACACGCCGATTTGTACCGGCGCATAGCCGTCGTCTATGAAAAACGAGGAGATTATGAGCAGGCTCTCGACAGGTGCGCGCAAGGCATAGCGTTGCTCCCGGCAGATGCGCAAGCCTCGGTGGAGATGGCGCGGTTGTTGCTGGCGCGCACCCGCATCTACGAGCAGCAAGGCCAAAGCGACCGGGCGTTGGCCGAAGGGGAAGCCAGTCTTGCTGTTTTGCTGGACTCCACACATTATCCAGAAATTGCCCAGGCACATAACCTGGTAGGACTCAGCTATCGCGGTCGCCAACCGGCGAAGGCCATTGACCATTTGCAACAGGCGCTAAACATCCTGGAGCGCATCGGCAACGAGTATGAGGCCGCGCGGATTTATAACAATCTGGCAATTCTCCATTATCAAACCGATCTTATCCTCACTGCGGCTTATTTCAGTCGCGCTTTGAAAACCCTGCAACGATTCGGGGATGTGTGGGGAGAGGCGACGACGTATGCCAACCTGGGCGTCGTACAATACGCACAGGGCAACTACGCACAGGCAATCGACCATTACCAACGCAGTTTGGCCATGCGAGAACGGTTAGGACAGAGCTTAGGGATGGCCGACTGTCACATCAATCTGGGGGAGACCTATCGGGCGCAAGGGAATCTCGACCAGGCAATTGTGCATCTTGAGGAGGGGCTGCGGATTGCACAAGACATCGGGGCGCAGGATGCCGAGGCTGAATGTCTCCGCCAATTGGCCGAATGTTACCTGGAAATCCACGTTCCCGAACGGGCTTTGGCTGTCTGTGAAAAGGCACTCACGTATGCTAAGAGCGTAGGCAATCGTCAAGAAGAAGCCGCCATTTACCGTGTGATCGGCAAGGCGCACACCGAGACACAAAACCTGACCGAAGCTTTGCACAACCTGGAACACAGCGTCACAATACTACGTGAACTCAAGCAAGAGTTCGATCTGGGGACGGTCCTTGTCGATTATGCACACGTCCTCAAGATCGCTGCGAAACCCGCAGAAACCCGTGCTGCATTGACCGAGGCCCTGGCGATTTTCGAGAAACTGCAACTCTCACAAGAGCAAGAGCGCGTGCGTGCGGCGTTGGCCGAACTATCCCTTCTGTAGCGCAAGCTGGCAGCTTGCTGGTTTGCAAGCTACCAGCTTGTGTGGTGACTTACTCCCGCATCACCAACGGCAGATATACCTTCACCGGCTCGCTTTTTACGCTCAGCGTGCCGAATCGACTGAATCCCTTCAGCCACGCCGTCAGTACGTTGTTCTCTGTATCCAGCGTTTGGCCCTCGTCATCGCGGGCGCCAATGACTTCCCAGAAGCACAGCCACAGCGAATCGGGATTAGGACACACGTAACGGTAGAGCCGCAGTGCGGATTCATCGATACCGGCGATGTCTTCGTCGGTGTACTCGAGCGTTAGCGTGACCGGGGCATTGAAGGTGAAGCCGGTCACTGGTTCGTCGCCCTGATAGGCATCTAGCTCCAGGGCGATCCCCCCAGCCACCAGATCCGGCGGCGGCACGACCGTCTTGGGATTTAGTTGCGTCAGCACAATCGTCGTCGTTTCGCTGACCGCAGCGGGAGGGACGACGAGGGTGGTCGTGCTGCCCTGGGTATTGGTGTACACCAGTGTGGCGCCTGTTTCCGGCGGGATTGACACGTAGGGTGTTTCATCAGCCCCCAAGTCGAAGCCGAGACCGTAAGGCCGCGGATCGCCGTCTATGTCGCGGGTCAGCGCCGTCGGTATGCCCGCATCCAGCGCCGGCGAGCCGATGCGCAGGTGGTAGCCGTCGGCGTCGAACAACGGATCGCCTGTCAACTGGTTTTGTATCTCCACCACCGCAGTCAGCCCTTGCGAAACAGTTACAGGGGTAGTGTGCCAGAGAATGCCATTGATGGTGACGGTGTTGCCGCCTGTGACGCTGATGCCCACGCTGGACTGTGTCAGGATGGTGTTGGTGAGCGCGACGGTGCTGTGACCCCCCCTAGGATCGGTGGTCACGTAGATGCTACTGTCATCGCTGCTGGTGTTGCCGACGATGGTATTATGCAGCAAGTGGACCAGGCCATCCAGGTACAGACCGCCGCCGCGGCTGGCGTGATTATTGGCGATGCGCGTGTTGATCAACGTGATGGCGGCCCCGCCCGCCAACCCGCCGCCGTCGCCACTGGTCATATTGTCAATGAGGGTATCGCCATTGAGCGTAAGCGCGTCGCCCCAGGCGGCTATCCCACCTCCGGCGGTGGTTGCGGCGTTGGCGGCAATCGTGTTGCCGCTGAGTATCGCGCTGCTTTGCCAGAAAAGCGCCCCGCCGCCCCAGCCGGCATTGTTGGCGGTGACGGTGTTTCTGTTCAATGTAAACGCGCCGTCACGCAGGAATACCCCGCCGCCAAGGTAGGGGCTGTAGTTGCCGCCAATCCGGTTATCGTTGAGCATCACTGTGGCGCTGATGGCGTACACGCCGCCGCCGGCGTCCCAGCCCCACGGAACGCCGCCTAGCCCGGTCGCGTTTCCGCCAGTGATGCGGAACCCGCCAAGCGTCACATCGACAGCGCCGGTGATGTAGAACACACGCCCCAGATCACGTGCGTCCAACGTGGTAGGATTGGCAACAGGGTCGGCGCTCAACCAGTTCGTCGTGGTGTAGCCGCCTTGCAGGACGAGGGATTTGGCAATGTGGGCCACCTGCGTCACCACGCCAGTTGGCGACAGGTCATCGGGGCGGCTGTGGACAGTGGCGCACGTTCCAGCCACCTTGAGCGTATCGCCAGGCTGCGCCGCGTCCACGGCGGTTTGCAGATCGTTGTACGTGATGCCCGGCAAACTGGACACGCGCACGGAACATGGGATCGCCGCGCCGGACGTACGCCAGGTCATCAGACGCGGCCCACCGAGGGACGAGTACTCGTAGGCGATGTTGGATTTGATCAAGAAGGCGCGATCGTTGTAGTAGAGCGGTATCACGACCGCAGCATCTTGCACCAGGATGCGATCCGCTTCCTGGAGATAGGCCGTGCGCTGCGCCGGATTGCGTTCGTTCATTTGCAGCGCCATCAGATCCCGGAAACGGGCGTTGTCCCAGCCGGTGTACTGATAGCCCGAATCCGGGTGGAACACGTCATTGAGGATGTTGTTCGCGTCGGCATAATCCAGAATCCAACCAAGTCGGTAAGCATGATAGGAACACTCGCCTGGCGCGGCCCGGCATGCGTTCAACGGGCCGTAGTTTGGCTGATAGGCCACCGTTACATTGATGCCCAACACGCTGCGCCAGTTGGCGGCGACCGCTTCGGCCATCGTCCGTGCGCCTTCGGTGGCCCACAGTTCGACGCCAGGGAAGCCCGCGCTGCCGGGATAGCCCGCCGCTGCCAGATACGCCCGCGCCTGGGTGGGATTGTAACTGTAGCCCACCGCGCCGTCCTGGTAGCCTGCGATGCCCGGCGGGATGACGCTGGTGGCCGTATCACGCCAGGGCGTGTTGAGCAGCGTCAGGAGTGTAGCCCGATCCACCGCCGAAGCCAGTGCCTGCCGTACCGCCAGCGCGTTGGTCGGTGTCAACACGGTGTTCAGCCCCACGTAGAATACGCCAGGCCAGGGCACGCTGCGCAATTCGTTGCTCAACGTGGGATTGTTGAGAACATCTCCCATCGCCACGCCAGGGATCTCACTCACATCGAGTAGTCCGGCTTCGTAGGCTGCTACCTGCGCTTCCGGCGGGATGACGGCCAGCACAATGCGCGGAATAACGACATCCGCCGTGCTGTGGTAAAACGGGTTCTTGTCCAGCAGGTACCACTTCCCCGCTTCCCATTCCTGCAAACGATACGGCCCGTTGCCTACGAAAGGCAACCGGTCCAGAGCGTCCAACCGTATCGGGTACATCACCGACGTCGCCAGCACACTGGGAAAGAATGCCGCCGGGCTGTGCAGCGTGAAGCGCAGCGTGAACGCATCCAGCGCCGCCACCCCGACGGTCGCCGGGTCGGTCGTCACCCCGGTATTGAACTCCCACGCCCCCTGGATCGGGTATAACATGAATCCGTAATCCGCGCCCGTCGCCGGGTCAAGCATCCGGATCACGCTGTTGACATAGTGCTGCGCTATCACCGGAATGGCATCCGACCAACGCGCGGCGGAACGCAGCGTGACGGTGTAGACAAGTCCGTCCGGCGAGACAGTGTAGCCGGTCGCGCCCGCCGGGATGAGCGCGCCGTTGGCGTCATAACGATACAGTCCCTCCATCAACTGCGCCAATATGGTGAGCGATGTCATATTGCTGGCCTGACGGTTCACGTCCAGGCTGCCCGGGTCGAAGCTCAACGGGTAGACCAACTGCGCGCGTGATACGGTCTTGATGCCGGTTGTACCGCTCAACGTATCATTCGCCGTTGCCGTCGCCGTGTTCCACATCACCTGCGCCTTCGGGACGGTGGGCGCAACTTGCGCTGTGACGACGAAGGCGACTTCTGCACCCGGCGTCAGCGCGCCGAGTGAGCAAACGGTCGTTCCGCCCCAATCGCCATTGACTGCACACACACCGCCCGGCGTCACGGCAACGGGGCGCTGCTGCGGATCAAGCGCGAAGGTCAGCGACATTCCCGTCGCGGTGAGCGCGCCGTCGTTGGCGAGGGCGACGTTATACGTGAAAGTTTGCCCCGGCAGCAGCACGGTCGCGGGTGTCTCGGCGCGCAGCACGAGGTGCGTCCCCGGATATTCATCCGCGCCGATGTCGTAGCCCATTCCCATCGGGCGCACCTGCCCGTCAATGTCCACGGGTACGCCAGTGCCCACCCCCGCATCGCGGGCCGCCGAGGTCGCGCCAATGTGATAGTCCTCACTGGTCAGGAAGGCCGGATCGCCTGTGATCTGGCGCTGCACCGACACGATGGCCGTAGGCGATTGCGTCAGGGTGATGGGCGTATTGTGCCAGAGGATGCCGTTGATGGTGAGCGCGCTATCGTTTTTGACGCGGATACCCACGCTCTGGCTGTCCAGGATGGTATTGGTGATGGTCACGATGGAGGGGGCTAGCCGCTCTGGATTGAGTTCGCCAATCACTATCCCGCTTCCGTCGCCGCCGCTGTTGCGGGTCAGGGTGGTATGTAGCATGTGGACTTCCATACCCCCTGAAGGGACGAAGACCCCGGCACCCTCCAGGCCTGCCTGGTTGTTGGCAATCATGACATTGCTGAAAGTCACGTATGGGGTGAAGGAGATACTATAGAAACCAACGCCGCCGCCGCGTTCATCGGCTGTGTTGGACATGATCACCGTCTCGTTGAGCGCGGTCGTCGTCTCCAGGGCCAGCCCACCGCCCATACGGCGCGCGTGATTGTTGATGAAGATGCAGCGGATGAAATCGCCGCCGCCCATCGCCGCCGTGGAGTATCCGCCGCCGTTTTTGGCTTCATTTATTTCGAAAAGGCTGTCAACAATGTCTATGCCCCCGGCATGGACCGCCAGCCCTCCGCCGGCCTCCGTGGCGTTGTTTGCGGTGAAGGTGTTGCTCTGGAATTTGGCGGCAGTGCCGCAAAAGCTGGTATACATCCCACCGCCTTGCCGGGCGGTGTTCCCATAAAAGTGGTTGTTTGTCACCGTGAAGTCATGATCTAGGCAGTAAACGTACACGCCGCCGCCGGAACTGCCATTCGGGTCCGTAGGCATATGCCCGCCGAGCTGTCCGAGAGCATTGCCGCCGGTGATGCGCAGGCCATCAATCACAATCTCCTGACCGCTGACGATGAAAAACACGCGTCCCTGTCCCTGCGCATCCACCGTCGTGATGTTGACCTCCGGGTTTGATACGATCCAGTTGTCGGTCGTATACCCACCCTGGATCGTCAGCCCTTTGTCGAGATAGACCACCTGGGTCACGCCATTGCGGGCGCTTACGCCGGTGTATGTCCCGGCGGCTACTTTGATGATGTCGCCCTCATTGGCAGCGTCCACGGCAGCCTGGATCGAGTTATAATCGCAGCCGTCGTCGCAGACGTGCAGCACACCGCCGAACTCCGGGACGGCGAACGCCGACGTCCATTCCCCATTATGGTAACGCTGTACCCAGCTCCACTGCGGGATAATGTCGCCATAACCGTCGAAACCCTGGTATGTCCCCACCACACCCGCGAAGTTGGAGGTTGCCGCCAGCGCATCGCGGATGGCAGAAGGCGCGGGCGCATTGGCGCGGGTGAGCGCATCGAAGAGCATATTCGCCGCGTCGTAGGCAAATGGGACATAAGTCCCCGGATCAGTTGGCGCATGTTCGAAATTCGCAGCCTCGTAATCACTCACGAACGCCGTCCACCCCGGCATGCCCCAGAAGGGTCGCAGGTGCATCGCAATGAAATCACCCTCAGCGGCCTCTGTACCGGCCCACCCCAGGTAAGCATACATCCACATCGGTACTTCGCTGAGCGAGTCCCAGGCAATGGGAACATCACGCATCCCCAAGTTATAGGCCGTCCGGCTGAGTTGCCCTGGTTCCGCAGCCGAGTATCCGGCGATAAAGATCACGTCAGGGTCCTGCGGTTTGATCATCTCAAGGGTCGCCGTGAGGGTATTCGTGTCGGTCAAAACCCAATAACTCGTCACCACGCCGCCCAACGCCGTAAATGTATTCGAGTAAACATCCCGCAACCATTCGGCGCCGGGTTCAGTCAAGATCGCGCTCCGTGTATAGCCCATCATCTGACGGAAATACGTCGCCAGAAATTGCGTCGGTGAAGCATCATGCGAGACGGTACGAAAGGTCGTTGTATATCCCTGTTGCGTCACCTGCGGGAGTGTGGACGAAGGCGAGACCATCGGCACACCCGCCGCCGCATAGACTGCCTGCGCCGGCATACTGGCGACGCTGCACGTGTGACCGACGACGGCCAATGCACCCGCGTCGAGCAAGGTATGCGCTGCTGTGATAGCCCGCGTTCCATCACAGCCATCGTCAACGATGGCCAAGCGCAGTGTATACTGCATTCCACTGAGATTGAGACCGCCTGCCGCATTTGTCTGACTGATTGCGAGTTGCACAGCATTGACCTGCGGCCAACCATATTGGCTGGCCGAGCCGCTCAAGTCGGCGGCGACGCCAATCGTCGCCACGCACGGGCCGTAAACGTTCAGCCACCCCTCACGAAGACCCTGTTCCACGCCGGAGAGCCGGGAGCGCACGCTCAGGGGAATCAGTGGGTCGGTTTCGTGGAACGGTGCAAGGCCCACGCCATCCTCGGCGACGGTGTACAACATCGGCCCTGACGTAAACGTGCCGGAGACGACGTCGCTGATTGTGTCGAAAACGGCGTTGTCCATCCGCTTCATCGCACTGCTGAGCAGCCGATCAGAGCCGGGGACACCGCCGCTCTCAAACACCGTGTTGTACTGGTCAGCATCTACACCAATAGCCCACGCGCCGGACTGCGTCGCGGTGAGAATTGCGCCGTTGCCGGTCATTCCACCGACGCCGAAGAGCACGTCCGCCCCCAGTAGCATTTGTTCCTGCGCCGTCTGCGCGCCCAGGTCTGGATCAACAAAGGTGCCGGTGTAGGAGATAACAACGGTGGTGGAGGGATCGACACACTGTGCGCCATTATGGTAACCGTCCATAAAGCGCTGCACCGGCGGAATCGCTATCCCACCGACCGCACCAATGGTACGGCTTGACGACATCAGGGCGGCGAGCGTCCCCGCCAGATAGCCAGCCTCGTCTTCGGCAAACATCAGGCCGCGCAGGTTGGGCAGCATAGTTTCCCACGAGGCATCGATGATGGCAAACTGCACAGTGGGATACAGCGCCGCCGTCGTCGATATTGCGTCCGCCAAGCCAAAGCCCACAGCGATGCAGAGGTCGTTGCCATCCAGAACGCACTGCTGGAGATTGGGTCCGTGGTCATCTGGCGACGGCGACGTATAGACCTGTGAGACAATCCCCAACTCACTTTCAGCGCGCAAGACGCCCTGATAACTCATCTCATTGAAGCTCTTATCTTCCACCGTCGGGCCATCCGTTACCAGGCCAACGGCGATGGTATCAGGTGTTCTGAGGCTCCATTCCCAAATATTCCAGGTTTCCGCCGCCTCGATGGGATCAAGGTCCGGGCCGATGAAGAAAGCCGTGGAAACTGCCGCCATTTTCTGCCGGTTGAACATAGGGACTATAGGTACATCCTCAGACAAGATACGCATGGCTGTTTGATGTCCTTGAATGTAATCCTGTGTTCCAGGCCAGGCCGTCAACGCCTGCTCGCACGCCGCGTCGTAGAGGGGATTGTTATAACCGGTGCCGTTCTGTCCCGTCCAACCGTTGGTCTCCATTGGAATCTGCCAGCTCAAATACAAATCGCAGGGTGGCGCGGTGATGATCCAGGCGAAGTTTGCCAGATCAAATTTGCGTCCAAAGACTGGGCCATCCGGCCCAGTGGCGAAGAATGATGTGGTCGGTTGTAAATCCAAATTCATCTGAATACCCACCGCCGCGAGGTTTTCTGAGATGATGTTCCCCGCTTGGATACGCAGGGGGGATGAGGTCGTGGAATAGGTAATGACGAAGTCTTGCCCATCTTTGTCGCGGATGCCGTTGCTGTTCGTATCCACCCAGCCGGCGGCGGCGAGAAGGTCGGCAGCCAGCGTCGGGCTGTAGGGATACGTGGAAACAGTGGTCGTGTAGAGCGGGTGCGTGTCTGGAACGTAGGTGTTGGGCGCTGATCCCAATCCATGCCATACGTCGTCGATGATGCGTTGGCGGTCTATAGCATACGCCACCGCACGCCGCACCTGCACATCGTCGAAGAAGACGTACCGGCTGTCGGCGGGAGAAATCCCGAAGTCCGTGTGTTCCCAAGTGTTATTCGGCGACCACAGCAATCTCGCCGTCGAGGTAACAGGCGGATTGAGCAAGTCGGTGATATAGTCGGTGGCGACGAGGGTAGTCTGCGAGGCCAGGTGGATTTCACCGCGCTCCATCGCCGCGTAAATCTCCGCCGAGTTGTCCATAAAGCGGAACGTGACGCGATCCAGTTTGGGATAGCCGAGCCGCCAGTAGTAGGGGTTGCGCTCCACGGTAATATGGCTGCCGCTGATCCACTCGGTGACGCGAAACGGCCCCCATCCCAACGGTGCGCGGCCATAGTCGCTGTTGAGGATGTCAAGCGCCGTCTGCCCGCCCAACATATGATAAGGGAGCGGCGTCCAGAAAACCTGACCGGCAACCTGGCTCCAATACCCCGGCAGACTCGTCCAAACCGTCGTGTGCGGATCGGCCTCCACATAGCTGGTGGTAACGTCACACATCGTTTTATCCGCCGGCGTGTCCGGGTCGCAGGCCATCTGCTGCCCGAAAACAGCGTCCTGCGCCGTCACCGGCAGCCCATCAGACCAACGCGCTTTGCCGCGCAAGGTGGACGTGACGACCATCCGGTCCATCTGCACCGGCGAACCGTCGAACACCACCGCGCACGAATGGCCGCGACAACCGCTCGGACGAATCTGAGTTCCGACGGTGAGAGTAACCACACTACCGTTCGCGGCTACCACCAGGTTCTCACTCACCACATCGGTCGGTTGCAGAGCAATGTCACCGTCCCCCAAGGCAGGAATTTTGGTGAGGATGGTCGTCTGATGATCGAAGTCGACGTCAGTGAACGGGCCATCCATCAGCGCATTGCGCACCGTTGCCGCCGCCAGCGAGCCGTCACCGTACACGTAGAGCGAGGTCGGTTCCTGCCCCAGGGCAATCACCGCCTCAGGCAACGCGGCAGTATTTTTCGTGATGATAGGCAACAAAGTAGCGTCTTGAGCGACCGCGGGCGATTCGGCGTGCAGCAGAAATACCGCGGTGCCGATCAAAATCGATGCGGCCGCCAGACTTGCAAAAATCCAATAGAAACGTCTTTTGTGGTCCATGGTTTACCCTCCCTCTCTGATCAATAGCCTGACTCCACTGCAAAAAGCCTAAAAACCGGGATTTTTCCGCACAAACGCACCATATACAGGGTAATTCAATCGCACAAATACCGTATACAGTATTCCCGGCTCTAAAATCCCGGTTTTTTCAGCAGAGTCATAGTCTCCAAGAGCAAAAAAATCCCAGTGAGATAATTTCCAATCTCGTTGGGATATTCAACCGTTTGAACATCTGTGTGACTTGCGGAATGGATCTGGTCGTGGTTACAATGCGTTATTCAGGCTTGCTTGTCACGATTACTCTATCCCTATTATAAGGGTATTGGCACAATTGGGCAATCAGTGTTATTCTATATCCACATTTTCGACGAAAGGTCACGTACACAAATGACGCTAACACAACCCATCGCTTATGGACGCACGGCAGAAATATATCCGTGGCGCGATGGCCTGGTGCTCAAGCTATTCCACACGTGGGTTCCCGAAGGAAACGTACAATACGAAGCCCACATCGCCCGCGCCGTCCATGCGGCGGGACTAGCCGTGCCGCGTCCAGGCGACATTGTTGAAGTCGACGGGCGTTTAGGGCTGGAATATGAGCGCTTCGATGGACGGCCTATGGGCGAGATGATGGCCGTCAAGCCGTGGAGGCTGCCGCGCTTCGCGCGCCAACTCGCGGAATTGCACGTTGCCATCCACAAGATGCCGGGTGTGGTCGGCATCCCCTCCCAGCGTGAGCGGCTGGCAGACAAGATTCGTACGACTAAAGACTTGCCGATTCCCTTGCAAGAAGCATGCTTGCAGGCGTTGGCGTACATGCCGGATGGAGATCGACTATGTCATGGAGATTTTCATCCCATGAACGTGCTGCTGCACGAGGGGCGCGCCGCGGTGATCGATTGGATCGATGCAACGTGCGGCAACCCACTGGCCGATGTTGCACGCACTGCCGTGCTCATAGAGGGTTCTGCCCAACAGGCGGTGAAGGAAAAATCCAGCAAAACTGCGCGGATCGAACTGTTGGCGATGCGCTGGTTCACCCGCATCTATCTGCGCTGTTACTTTGAACTCCTCCCCGGCGGCGAGGATGAATACCATCGCTGGTGGCCCATCGTCGCCGCCGGACGAATGAGCGAGGATGTCCCGGGACTGAATGGTTGGCTGAGGCAACAGGTGGAAGCCGGGCTTACCGGTACGTTCCCAGCGCCAACCCCTTCTCGATGAAATACCGGTACGTGTCGTAATCCACCGTTTTGGGGATCGAGTGATCGCTGTGCAGGGCGTAGCCGTAGTTCTGCATCACGGTGGGGATTTTGGCCTCTAGTTCGGCGTCGATGATGGCGCGATCGTTGGTGTAGAGTGCGCGCACGTCGACGCCGCCCATGAAGGCAAGGCGGTCGCCGAAGTCCTTGTACAGCTTCAGCAAATCCATCCCCGCTTTCACCTCGATGACTTGCAGACAGTCGATGCCGGCCTCGATCATCCCCGGCAGCAACGGTTCGACGTAGCCGCAGGAGTGCACCACCACCGGTTTGCCGTGCGCTTTGGCATAGCCGAAACTGAGCGTGTGGGCCGGTTGCACGATCTGCCGGTACATGCGCGGCGACATGAACGGGTGCTGCTTGAAGCCCATATCCTCGTAGTACCAGATGCCATCGGGCCAGCCTGCTTCGGCGAAGAGGGTTTCCTGCAAGTCCACAGTGAGTTGCGCGTAAGTCAGCGCCATATCCCGCACCCAATCGGGATCGAGCGCCATGCCTTCCAGCATATACACGTGGCCGACCACGTCTTTCATAATCTCGAAGACATTGACCCCACTCCACATAAAGAACCGCCCGGCCCGTCGCGCGCGCTCCTTGACCTCGCGGTACGCCGCGAAGTTGATGCGCCGCCGGTCCGGCGTGAGCTTGGGCTTGATGTGCTCTTCCCACCCGGCGCGGTCCTTGATCGTGAAATCGACGTGCTCCGGCGTGGCGTCGTGCAGCTTGTGCCGCCGCAGCAGCGCGCCATTGCCATCCTTCGTCAGCACCGTCTCCTCGGTCTCTTCGAGGATTTCCGGCTCGAAGTCCAGGTCGGCGACGACGTTGAAGGCCCAGCACAGCTCGATATCGAAGTCGAAGTGATCCGCCAGATTCTCATCCGGCCGGATGTGCCCCTGTTCTGTCCACACCTTCTGCGTATCCGACCAGAAGTGCTCGAACAAGCCGATGCGATCCACCGGTTTGCGTTGCAGGATGTTGCCGATACGTTCGACGCCTGTGAGTGTCATGAATTTCTCTCCTAATGTGAGCTGTTTGCGCATGATACCCCAAAATGGATTTTATCCTATACAAACGTATAATGGTTACTCGACGCGCTGTGAATTCAGGAGTGACTGATGGTTTACAGGTTTTGGGAACGGCTGGACGATTTGGTGGCAGGGAGCCGGGTGGTGATCGATCGCCCGCAAGGGACAGCGCATCCGCGCTACCCGGAGTTCATCTATCCCCTGGACTACGGCTATCTCGACGGCACGCGGGCCATCGACGGCGGCGGCGTGGACGTGTGGGTGGGCAGCTTGCCGGAGAAGCGCGTTACGGCAGTCGTCTGCAACGTGGATATAGTAAAGCGCGATACGGAACTCAAACTGCTCCTGGGCTGTACGCCCGAGGAAGCGGGAGTCATCCTCCAGACGCACAATAGCCATTTTCAGTCGGCGATTCTGATTCCGCGACCGGGCGAATGAGCGAATCGGCGAATGAGCGAATGAGCGAATCGGCGAATCGGCGAATGAGCGATGCTGACGATAACGTTCTAGCGGTTTATGGGGGGTGAGTGTGGCGAAGAAAGGTTGGCGAATGATGGTGATTGCAACGTTGCTGCTGGGAATTCCAGCGTTGCCCGCAGACGCTGGCGAGGCATTGCCCCCGCCGCACATCGGCTACGGGATGATGGTGGCCTTCCCGCCGACTGCCATACCGCAGGTGAAGGCGGCGGGCTTCGACTGGTACAAGTACTTCACCCATTGGAACCGTATCGATCCTTACCACAATGGCAGCTATAACTGGGAAACTGTGGATTGGCGGCTGGATGAGGCCTGCGCCAATAGACTGAACCTGCTGCTGCGCGTCGAGCGTGACGGCAGTAATTGGCAGCCGATCCAGGATAGCGAAATGGCTGCCTGGCAAGCGTTCTTTCAGGCGCTCGCAGCGCACATCGCGCAAAAACGCGCTGGCTGTCCCACACCTTACCGTGTGGCGCTCGAAATTTGGAACGAACCAAACCTCGATTTCCAGTGGAATTACGAGGACGTGGACCCTGTGCGTTACACAGAGATGGTCAAACGCGCTTACCGTGGCGCAGAGGCCGGCGATCCCACGATTCCTATTGTCGTGGGGAGCCTTGCCCCCACAGGCGGATGGCCCGACGGTCGGGCGATGAATGACGTGGAGTTTCTCGAAGCGATGTACGCCAATGGACTATCCGGGTACTTCGACGTGATCAGCATCCACAACTACGGCTTCGGCGGCAAACCGGAGGAAAAAACACCGGACATTGTCAACTTCCGCCGCGCTGAGGACATCTACAATGTGATGGTCGCCCATGGCGACGGAGACAAATCGGTGTGGAGCACGGAGTTCGGCTGGTTGCTGGATGCGGCTGAAGAGGGTGTGGACTGCGTCAATGCGTGGAAAGATATGGGCTTTGACTGGCAGAAGGTTTCGGCAGAACAACAGGCCGACTACCTGCAGCGCGCGTTCGCTTACGCCGACGCCAACTGGCCGTGGATGGGGGCGATGTTTGTGTCCAACCTGGATTTCAGCGTGACGACCTGGTATGCTCCATGCGACCCGCTGAACTGGTTTTCCGTCCTGCGACCGGACAGTTCGCCTCGCCTGGCTTACACCGCTTTGCAGTCGATCGAAAAGCGCCCGCGCTCCTGGGTCGCGTCGGGGATGGTCGTCGAGCCGGCGGCGTTCGACTGGTCGGTGCGCCTGCGCGAGCGCGCGGTCTTCACCGAGACGGTCGCGGTCTCGAGTACAGATGTGCCTTTCGGCTGGAATGTTGTCGCCACGACGCTAGGATTGCCGTTCGAGATCACGCCCACAACCGGATTCACGGGCGAGCCGTTCCAGGTCATTGTGGACGCGCGGGAACTACTGACCGGGACGTATACCGGCGTCGTCACCGTCACGTCGGCGGATGCGCTGGTCACGCCGCATGTGATTTCAGTCCCGTTGACGTTGGAGATATGGAGCGCGCGGGGGATGGATGTCCGTCCCGCCAGCTTGAGCTGGATGATGGCGATCTCAGAGACACGCCCGGTCTCGGCGACCGTGGTGGTGGAAAACACCGGCGATTTCGCGTTCGATTGGGCGGTGACGCAAGCGAGCGAAACCTTGACGATGACCGTCATCCCCACCAGTTCCGCACAGACGGGCACTACCTTCATCCCTGGCGCGTTCCGGGTCTTCGTCGATCCGCGCGGGCTGCCGGTGGGATTGTATACCGGCGCGGTCACCGTGACGGCATCGGAAGCGGCAGTACCCGAAAGTCCATTCGTGCTGCCGGTGAGCGTCCGCGTGGTGGAGCGGTTGTATAACGTGTATATGCCGTTGGTGATGCGGAGATATTGAGGTAGACAGTAGGCGGTAAACGGTAGACAGGGGCTAATGGGTTGACAGTAACAACCCTCTATATAGCAAATCCAGCCCTTCATGAATCAAGTCGTGTCTACAGGGCATGGTTGTATTCGCGGGTTCCATTTCAGCAGTGACGATCTCCAACACACACAGGCGGAAGAAATACATGATCAGCAAGGCGCCGGCAAACTCGGCGTTGATGTCGGGGCGGAAGATGCCCTGCGCCTGGCCTTCGCGGATCAAACCGGTCAGCGCCAATGCCGCCGTCGGTTGATCAGGGGAGAGGTATTCAGGCTTGGGATGCGACATCGCATGGGCAAACATCTGCCGGGCCAGGTGGCGATAGGGCGCTAACTCCTCCCAGACCATTTGAAACAGTATCCGGATGCGTTCGTCGGCGCGCGCTTCCGGCGCGGGTGGGGCGGCGAGCAGCGATTGGATGCGGCTGTACAGCAGTTCGCCGAGCAGGTTTTCCTTGCTCTCGAAGTAGTTGAAGAACGTCCCCTTGGCGACGTCTGCCGAAGCGGCGATTTCCTCAACGGTGACGGCATCGAAGCCTTTGCTGCGAAAAAGGCGCTCGGCTTCTTCCAGCAGGCGGCGATGCGTGCGCTCCTTGCGCTGTTCCCAACGGGATGAGGTATGGTTTGGTTTGTCCGTCATAATTGACCCTGGTCATAGTTGACTCCGGTCATTATACCATAAAACGAGAAACGTGATGCGTGATCCGTGAATCGATGTCACGCATTACGCATCACACGCCACGCCTTATTTTGCGGAGATTTTGGCCCAGTCGTCCAGGAAGCGCTGCAAACCGATGTCGGTGAAGGGACTGTGCATCATCGTCTTGAGAACGGGGAAGGGCATCGTGAGGATGTCCGCGCCGGCGAGCAGCGCCTGCGTGACATGCACCGTGTTGCGGATACTCGCCGCCAACACCGCGCAACCGAAGCCGTAGTTGTCGAAGACCTGGCGCGTCTGCCGCACCACCTCCATGCCGTCCAGCCCGGCGTCGTCCAGCCGCCCCAGGAAGATCGAGGCGTAGCTCGCGCCGGCCTTCGCCGCCAGGAACGCCTGGTTGGCGGAGAAGATGAGCGTCGCGTTGATGCGCCCGTTGGGCCAGCTAGAGATTTCGCGCATCGCCTTCAACCCTTCGGGGATGGTAGGGATTTTGACGTAGACGTGGTCCGACCAGGAGAGGATTTCCCGCGCCTCCTCGATCATGCCGGGTGCGTCGGTGCTGATCACCTCGGCGCTGACCGATCCCTGGACGATGTCCACGATCTTGAGCGTCTGCTCCTTGCGATTTGCGGTTCCCGCCTTGAACATCAACGTGGGATTGGTGGTGACGCCGTCCAGCACCCCCCACGCCGCCGCCTCGCGGATTTCATCCAAATTTGCCGTGTCTACGAAAATCAATGCCATAGTAACCCTCCTTTCGATTGAACCACGAATCTTCACGAATCGTCACTAATGCTGATTTCTGTTTGCCCGTTGCTCGGCGAGTTGGCGTTGGATTTCGGCATATTTCGCGCGGGTGATGGGGTAGAAGTAGGCAACGACGATGGAGATGCCAAGCACCACGGCCGGCACGATCGAGACGAAGATGCGCAGCGCCGTCAGCGCCGAGGTGGGCTGAGCGGGGAACGGATTGGCGTCGGTGGGCTGCACATATCGCGCCCAACTCAACACGATCGGCAGCAGGGCGAGCACCACCATGCGCGCCAGTTTGTCGATGAAGACTGTGATGCCAGTATACGCCCCTTCCTGTCGCCGCCCGCTCATCAACTCGTCCACCTCCATCACATCGGGAGTGATGGCGTTCGGCAGCACATGCGCCGAGGCCACGCCCAGGCCGGCCAGCGCTGCGATGATGTAGACGGGAACTTTCGCGCCTTGCGGTACGGGGAGCAGGGCGAACATCACCAGCAGCCAAGTGGCTGCCGTCACGATGTAGGCGTTTTTCTTTTCCATACGCTTTGCCAGCCAATCGACCCCCGGCAAAAACAACAACGCCACCGCCAGGATGACGCCTTGTAAGATGGAGGTCTCATCTTCGGTCATCCCGGTCCAGTAGATGAGGTAATAGGCGAACACCGCCTGCACGATCACCACGGGCATCCAACTGAGAATACGCAAGGCCATGGCATAACGGAAAACATGGTTGCGCGCCACGAAGCCGATGGTCTCGCGCAGCGGAAGTGGCTTTTCAGCCTGGAATTCGGCGCGCTCGCGGGTGCCGAAAAACGTGATTAGCAGCGGCGGGATGAACGTCAGGCCGCTGATCACGCCGATGGTCTGGTAGGCCTGCGCCGAGCGCGCGGGGAACATCGGAAAGATGACCAGCCCTAGCAGCAGCGGCGCTGCCAATCCCGCGCCGATCGAAACCGCCATGCGGTACGTCACCAACGACGTGCGCTCGTCGGGATCCAGCGTCAGTTCCGGCATGATCGCGTTGTAGGGGCAGCCGATAGCGGTTGCCGCCCCTTCATAGAGAATGTACATGAAGGTGTAATACGCAAAGAGCAACCACTGATTTTGCGTTGAGGGGATAATCCACAGCAGGGCGAAGAACACCCCGAAGGGAACCGCGCCGAACAGCAGATAGGGTCGTCGCCGCCCCCAACGACTGCGCGTGCGATCCGAGAGGAAGCCGAACAGCGGATCGTTCACCGCATCCCACAGCGTCACGATCACCCAAAACAGGCTTACCAGCTTCAGGTCCATCCGCACGATATCGGTGAGGAAAATGCTGTACCAGAAGGGGATGATCGTCCCCGGTCCTACGGAACTGCCCAGTTCCCCGATCCCGTAAGCCGCCTTTTGCCAGAATGTGAGCTTCTCAGTCCTACCTGTTGTCGTCATTCGTCATTCCCCTTGATTGCAGCTTTGCTGATTCGCTGATTCGCTCATTTGCTCATTCGCTCATTCGCTGACTCGCTCATTCGAGCGCCAGTTCATAGACGCGATAACGTTTGTCGATGACGGCGCCGATGCGTTGCGCCAATTTGTTCGTCATTGGATTATCGTCGCCGGTTAGAGACATGTCAACCCATTGATAGCCTTTGCGGAAACTGGTATGGGCGATGTGACTGTAAATCAGGGCATCCAGCCCTTGTTCCCGGTATTCGGGCAGCAGCGCCAGAATCTTGAAGCTGACACCGGGAAGTCGACGGCTGTACCACCACAGTTTGAGATAATCCCAGGGCGCGCGCAAGCCATTACAGTGCAACAGCGCCTGATTGATGTCGGGCAGCGCCAGTCCAAACGCCACATTCACGCCATCCACCTCCACAAACGGCGCAAATTTCGGGTCCAGGAGCGGGCGTATCGAGAGCGCCATACGCCGCCACTCTTCCTGCCTCTCCGGTGTGAAGACGGGCAACGTCACCAGGCTGCGATTGTAAATATCGCGCGCCACTTCCAGTTCGCCGTCCAGGTCTTGCAGATTCCCCAGGCGGATGCGACATCGTCCATTGTAACGGTTTTGGACATATTCGGCAATCCGATCTATCTCGTGCGGAGAGTGGAAAGCGCCGTCCTCGCCCACATAGTTGTCCAGATACGCCCGGTAAGCAAGCGAATCCAGATATCCCTGGACGCCATAGCGTTCGATAAAGGTCTGGTAGTAAGGTGGCGACCAGCCCATGAGAAGACCGCGTGGGGTTTCGCGGCCTTCGATCAAGATCCCTGGTTCTTCCGAGGGGCCGAAGCACTGTGGACCGCGCAGGATGCCCATCCCGTGCTCGCGCGCCCACAGTCCGGCATGGTCCAGCAGGGCTTGGGCAACCCGGTAGTCATCCACACATTCGAAGAAACCGAACACAGCCGCCTGCTCGTGCTGATAGGCGTTGGCGGCAGGATCAATCGCCGTCGCAATTGTCCCGACCGGTCGGTGCCCCTGCCAAGCGATGAAAGCGGCGACCTTGCCGGTGTGGAACAACCGGTTTTTCGCTGGATTCAGACGGTCGGCGCGTTCCGCGAGGATCGGCGGAACCCACAGGGGATCATCCCGGTAGATGCGCCAGGGGAAGTGCAGAAAGATGCGTTTCTCCCGTCGTGTGGCGACGGGGCGGACGGCGATGGCGGCAGTGGTGATCATAGCTCTGTTGGCATCTACTTTCAGTGCGTGTTCCAGCACTTTTATCGTAGATGATAGCAGCATATGCAGATTTGCACAAACGGTATTTACTTTTATTAGATTTATTATATAATAATAGTGAATATATGAACTATACCCACTGATAATGTCTGCCTCACAGAGGCGAATGAACTACTGCCGCTATCTGCTAACGCCGGAGTTTTGGCCGACACCTGGACGGTTTCGCTTTCGATTGCTTCATGCGAGAATTTGATCCCGAACCGTATCTTTCTGCCATTGGTCATCCGAAGCGCGTCCGGCGCGCAAGCTGTTGCACACCTTCAAAGCGTGCTCGCGCCACAACTGCCAGCCTTTCCGCAAGATATGGCTCCGCCGCTCGATCGCAGCGTGAGTACGACATCTACGAAGCCACGCGCTTTCTTTATACCGGCAACAACCCCATCCAGACGGGCGTCACATCTGACGTCATCAATCCACGCTGTGTCGCGATGCTGCGCGGCAATGTGATCACCAGCGACCGTCAGCCGTTGCCTGGCGTCAGCATCTCTATCAAAGATCGTCCCGAGTATGGACAGACGTTGAGCCGCGCCGATGGTTTGTTCGATTTTGTGCTTAATGGCGGTGAGACTGTCATCGTTGAGTTCCAGAAAACGGGCTATTTGCCCATCCAACGCCGCATCGATACGCACCGGCGACAATTCGAAGTCGTCGAACCGGTAGCGCTGATTGCGCCGGACACGCAGACCACCGCCATCGACCCCGCCTCAACTGTGGATTTCCAGGTAGCGCGCGGCAGCATTGTGAGTGATACCAGCGGATCACGACAGGCGACGTTGCTCTTTCCCCAGGGAGCACTCACGTCACTGGTATCCGCTCAAGGTGTGTTGCACGCGGCGGCCCAACTGACCGTCCGCGCCACCGAATACACGGTCGGTGCAGCGGGCGCGGCGGCGATGCCGGGCGATTTGCCACCCAATTCGGGCTACACCTACGCGGTGGATTTCAGTATCGACGAGGCCGGCCAAAGCAACGTCACATTCAACAGCCCCGTCATCAACTATACCGAGAACCTGATCACCGCTCCGGTAGGCAGCGCGGTTCCGGCCGCTTACTACGATCGCGACAAGGGCGAGTGGATCCCCTCGAAAAACGGCCTGGTCATTTTCACCTACAATCCTGTTGACCTTCCGCTGAGCTATATCCCACCGGCAGTCACTGGCGGCGGCAACGCCCAATGGTCCTATGACGCCGATCACAATCTCACTACCTTCACCCGGCCGGACGGCGGCGCAATTGACCTGACCTACACCGACAACGGTTTTCGCCTTAACGGCGTGACGCTGTCGCGTGGCGCGCGTGGTCTGACCTATGACACTGCCGGCCGCATCCAATCGTTGAGCGATCCAAGCGGCATTACCCTCACCTACGATTACGACGGCCCGCTGCTGACGCGCCGGACGCAGAGTGGACCGGTCGCCGGCGCGGTCGAGTTCACCTACAATCCCGACTGGCTCGTCGGCTCCATTCTGGTAAACGGTGCGTACTCAGCCACATTGCACTATGACGACGATGATCTGCTGATACAAAGCGGCGATCTGGTCATCAGCCGGAATTCCAACAACGGTCTGGTGACGGGCAGCCAACTGGGCAATGTAAGCGACACGTGGGCGCACAACGTCTACGCCGAAGCGATAAGCTACACGGCTGCTTATAACAGCGCGGCGGTGTACCGCATCGATTTTGAGCGCGATGTGCGCGGGCGCATTACCCGCAAGATCGAGACCATCGGCGGCGTGACCAGCATTTTCGACTATACCTACGATCCTGCTGGGCGCCTGAGGCAAGTTCGCAAAGATGGCGTACTGATCGGCGATTACACCTACGATAGTAACGGCAACCGTGTCAGCGCAAACAGTGTGAGCGCGACCTACGACGCGCAAGACCGGCTCACCCAGCTCGACCAGACGAGTTACACCTACACCGCCGCCGGTGAACTGGCTTTCAAAACCACCGGCAGCGCTGTAACGACCTATCAATACGATGCAGCCGGGAACCTGCTCGCGGCGACGCTGTCGGACGGCACGCAGATCACCTACCTGGTGGACGCGCTGAACCGGCGCGTGGGTAAGCGCGTGAACGGCATCCTGGTGCTGGGCCTGCTCTACGAGGGCGGCTTCCGTCCAATTGCCGAATTGGACGGTAGTGGCGCTGTGGTGAGCCGTTTCGTCTATGGCAGTCGCTCGAACGTCCCGGAGTATTTGATCAAGGGCGGCCAAACCTACCGCATCATTGCCGACCAACTCGGCAGCCCGCGATTGGTGGTGAACGTCGCCACCGGGCAGATCGCGCAACGCCTGGATTATGATGCCTGGGGCAACGTCCTGCAAGACACCAACTCTGGCCTCCAACCGTTTGGCTTTGCAGGCGGACTGTACGATCGTGACCCGGGACTGGTGCGCTTTGGCCTGCGCGATTATGATCCTATAGCTGGGCGTTGGACGAACAAAGACCCCTCCGGTTTCGCGGGCGGTGATAGCAATCTGTATGCCTATGTGAGCAACGACCCGGTCAACGCGATTGATCCCACCGGCACCGAGGAGGAGAGTGCGCCTGCGCCGTGTAATCCAGACAAACCGATTTGCGTTCGCCCGATCCATACGACACGCTTGATGCCGTCGAGACTGGGATTGACTACATCCCGCAGGTAGTGCCACTCACCCCTATGGAGGCGGTGAAAGAGACGATCCGGCAAGCCAAGCAGAATCTCAAGGATTACCTTGAGTCCATCAACCCGCCGGCCAACAGCAGCGACCAGCGCCTCAGCGACCGGCATTACGCGATGTACGACGCCGAGCGCAACTGAAAAACCGCGGCTGGCTGTTCTTTATCCGAAAACCAGGTTCCTGTCTCTGTTGGCAAGGAACCTGGTTTTTCAAAAGGCGTTTCCTGGTTGTAACTATTCAGCCTTGAGGTGGGGCGCACTTAGCTGAACCCAAAACGGCAATTTTTGCGCTTCCTACTGTCATTGCAGGCGTAAAAGTGCGCCCCACCTGAATAGTTACTCCTGGTTTATGCTTGCTAGGGATCGGCAGATCCCGGCATAGAGGCTGCATAGTTGCACTCAGAGCGTCAAAGCCGAAATCCAAATGTGCGCAACGCCGAACAAAAGCGAAACACCCAACATCCACCAGGAACCCATCAAATAGGACGAAAGGATGAGAAACGCGATGGGCGCTATCGCCACAGGGATGGGAATCCCCAGGAAAGGCGCGCCGAGCAGTGCAGCGGATCTCCCGCCCACAAAATACCGGATCCAGCAGGCATAGTAAACGGCCAGCGCCAGTCCCATGCCAATCGCAACCGGCAGCGAGAGCTTTTTGTTCATATCCAACGAGAAGAAGAACGGCAAGATCAGCGTTGCAAATCTCCCCACGTTCTCCAGGATGGTCAGCAGTAGCGGTTCGGGGATTTGCTTGCCCGCATCCGTTTTGGACAGCACCATCCACGCCACATTCGGCAGCATGATCAACAGCGGAATCAACGCGCCGGATTTGATCGTGATACTCAAGTTTCCAAATGTCAGGTGCATCTTCTATGTCCCGTTGTATACGTTTTATGCTTCGACGAACGGCCGGGCGAAGCGCTGTTCGTAGACGCCGTTTGCCTTGAGTCGATTGTTCCAATACATCTCCAGCAACGGCGTTTTGGACAGCATCTTGAAAACCGGAACCAGATAGCCGGGATAGCGTTCCCGTCCAGCCAGTTTGCGCATGGCCTCCGGATCGAATTGCCCGGTTTCCCGCAAACTTCGACCCAGCGCGATCAATTGGTCGAACAGCTTGCGGTTCATATTGTCCGGCATCAGGCGGATGCCTTCGCCGCCGCCCTTGATGAGCGCGCCGAGGTATGGACTGCCGAGCCGCGCCGCCAGTTTCGCCAGATAGCGCTCGACGTGACGCAGATGCACAGATTCCGGGAACCCCGACTGCATCACGAAGCCGAGCGCCGGATTGCCGTTTCGTCCGCGCAGCGGCTCCAACGCCTCGATGAACGTCTTGACGATGCCGGGCATCGCGTCTGTGTAGAGCGGAAAGCCCACCAACACCGCCTCGGCGGCAGCGAAGGCGTCCCGGTAGTCCGCCAGGCTGTTTTGCCGCACCAGATGCAACGTTTCGGTGACGGTCCCGCCCGCAGCGGTGAAACCTTTGGCAATCTGTGCCAGCATCACCGGCGTGTTGCCTTTCGCGCCGCGCGGTGAGCCGTTGAAGATCGTGAGCTGTGCGGGTGGCGTGATGCGCACACCGGGAAGCGGCAGCAGGTGGCGGTCGAAGGGGACGCCATCCGCCGTTGGCGTGATGATGGCGCGTGTAACCGCATCCACCGGCTGCTCCGTCGTAAACGAAAACTCCAGGCGGCTCTTCATATTCAGCGCAGTGCGGCTGAGAATGTCACTCACGATGCGCAGATCCTCGGCGTCCGTGTCGGCCTCTTTTTCCAGCAGCAGCCCGATGCGCGGATAGTGCTCGTAGCGCGGGCGGTGGTGAGCCTCGCCGTGATCCACCACAAAGTACGGGTGAATCAGCGGGATGGATTTGTCCATCATCTTCTTCGACGCTGCGTCGGGAAAGCCCATGCGCAGAGGCGCGGCCCACAGCAGGAAATCGCTGTTGATGACCGCCCGGCACACGTCGTGCGAGGCATCCTTGACAACACACTCCCCCGGCGTCTTCACCCAGCAGCCAAAGCAGCCGGTACAGAACTTGATGTCCATATCGCGCAGTGTGAAGGACGTGACCGTGTGTTGTTCTGCCGTCAATGCCGCCCTAAGCCGGTTCACGTACTCGTCGAACCCCTGGTTCTGGGGATTGCCGTTGCCGTTCATAATGATGATTTTCATTTCTCTCACTTTCCTTTGCTAAACGAATAATGGATGACGTCTTTGGGACATACATCGACACACGTCCCACACAGCACGCACTCACTATGCTCCATCACGCCTTTTTGTACCAACCCGTTGACGTCCAGGCTCATCGGGCAGTTCTGGGTGCATTTCTTGCAGTTGATGCACTGCTCGGTCTCGGCCTTCAGTCGCAGCGCGGGCCAGTTGCCCAGATTGCGCAGCTTGCGGCCCAGAATCATAAACGGAGCCATCCAGCAGATGGTGTGACAGCCCGCCCGCCGCCCGACAAAAACCGACAACGCCAGGAATATCCCCACGACGATGTAGTACATGATGTACTTGAAGGGTTCGTCCACCGAAATGCCGCTCTCGGTGAGATGGAAGAAGTCCACTCTCTGGTATCCTCCCGCCCGCACGACCATCATCACGATGATCGCCAGCCAGGGGAACCAAATCAGCCATTTGATCCAATCCACCTTGCCGCGCACCGGCTGGTTGTCGATGGCGAAGCTCGCCTCGCCCAACCCCGCCGCCGGGCAGACCCATCCGCACCACAGCCGTCCCACAAAGAGCGCGCTGAGGAATTGCAGGCCAAACACGATCAGACTGCCGTTGACGATTCCCTGCGACGCCCCATCAATGATGACGTAAGGGGAAAGATAGTTCATAATGACCGGAAACAGCAAGAGCGAGACAATAATTAACGCTTTACGAATCCTTTGCCGTAGCGCAAGCTGTGCCATCTCAACCCTCCTTAACGAATCAGCGAATGAGCGAATCAGCGAATGAGCGAATCAGCGAATGGGCGAATCAGCGAATTATAAATTGCGAATTACGAATCTCCTGTTCGCTTCCCCCCCGTCTACTGTCTACTGTCTACCGTCTGCTGTCTACTGTCTACCGTCTACCTTTCCGGCATCTCCCCATTCTTGATACGCCGGATCACGTCTTCGAGCCAATTCAGATTGGCCTGCGCCGATTTGAAGCCGGCCTCCAGGGTCAACATCCAGCAAAAGAACTCGCGCGGCGATTCCATGTACTCGCGATAAGCCTCGACCTGTTGCGGAATTCGCTCGTACAATTTCAGAACACCGCGGACGCGTTCGGCAGCGCGCTCGAATATCGCTACAATTTCGTCGTCGGATAGCTGCCCGGCGAAGAAAACCTGGATCAGATCGGCGTTGCGTGGGATATGCGGGTGCGGCGGCGTGAGCAGCCATCGATGGAGCGCCTCGCGCCCGGCTGCGGTGATGTGGTACACCTTGCGGTCGGGGCGATCGCTCTGCTCGACGATTTCCATCTCTGCCCAACCTCGCTCGGTGAGGCGGGTGAGCGTGCGGTAGATCTGGCTCTGGTCGGCGGGCCAGAAATGCTGCACAGACGTATCGAAGATCCTTTTCAGATCGTAACCGCTGAGTGGCTTGTAGTTTAGAAAACCCAGAATGGCATATTCGAGAGACATTGGTATCATCCTATATAAGATATATATATTATGTGATTGATATTATATATGACTAATCCTATAATATCCTTTGTTTTAAATTTGTCAAGAGGGATTTTTGACGCAATTGCCCCGTCATTGGGAAGAGAGGTATAATAAGGGTGAAAAGGAAGTCGATTTTGCCAGTGTCTGGAAACTCGTTGCCGCAACGCTGGGGGCGTCGAAGGTAGGCGCTTTGGATGAGAGGATCGCGAAGTGCAATTGCAACACTATTGGGATATTGTGAGGCGGTGGTGGTGGTTGATGGCCGCCTGCGCCGCAGTGGCTGCTGGTCTCAGCTATGTGGCCACGTTGGGTATGCCACGTACATACCAGGCCACCACGACCGTGATGGTCGGACAGGCGCTGCAGCAGGCCAACCCGAGCGGCGGTGATCTCTATATCAGCCAGCAGTTGGCGCAGACGTATGCGCAAATGGTGCTGCGCCAACCCATCCTCGGTGGCGCGGCGGAAGCGCTGGGATTGGAGTATACCCCAACGGCCGACACCGTGTTCACACGACTGGTGCCGGACACGCAACTGCTGGAGATCAGCGTCCACGATACGGTCCCCAAACGAGCGCAGGCGCTCGCTGACGAAATCGCCCATCAGTTGATCCTGCAAAGTCCCACTGGACGCGAGGAATCCGAGCGCCAGGGCTTTATGCGTCAACGGCTGGCGGAATTGGAAGCCAGCATCCAACAAACTGAGGAAAGCATCGCCGCGGAGCAGGCCAAGCTCGACGCGGCGAACAGTGCCCGTGCCATCCAGCAGTACGAGGCCAACATTGCTGCCCTCGAACAGAGGTTATCTTCCGATGAGTCTACCTATGCTTCGCTCTTGGCGTTGGTGGAAGGGGGGAGCAACTACGTCTCCGTGGTTGAATACGCGGCTTTGCCTTCCCGGCCAATCAGCCCCAATGTGCTCAAGACGGTACTGATTGCCGCGGCCGTCGGGCTGGGACTGGCGGTGGGTAGTGTCGTGCTCATCGAGTCCCTCGACGATACCATCAGGTCGATGGATGAAGTCACCCGGATCACCCAACTCCCCGTGTTGGGCGCTATTACCCCCATCGAAGGCAAGAGCTATGCGGACAAACTCATTGTCAGCCGCCAGCCTTTCTCCCCTGAGGCCGAAGCCTATCGTGCGCTGCGCACCAGAATTCGCTTCTCTTTCGTCGACCGGCCCATGCATACTTTGATGGTCGCCAGTCCTGCCCCCTCAGATGGGAAAAGTCTGACGTTGGCGAATCTGGCGGTGGCGATCGCTCAGGCGGGAGTACGGGTCATCATGGTCGACACAGACCTGCGCCGCCCTGTGCTCCACAAGTTCTTCAATGTCTCCAATGCGGAAGGATTGAGCAGTATTCTGCTGACTTCAGGGTGTATGGTAGGGACCTATCTCCAGGAGACAGGCGTTGAGAATTTGCGGCTATTGCCCTGTGGTCGCCCTATACCGAATCCCGCCGAGGTCCTTGGCTCGGAGCGGATGAGTCAGGTGATCGAGGCGCTATTGAATGAGGCTGATTTAGTGCTCTTCGATAGCTCGCCGATTTTGGCAGTGACCGATGCATTGGTCCTCGCGGCACAGTTGAGAGAGGGCGGCGTGCTGTTGGTGGCCAACGCCGGCGGCACGCGTCGCGGGATGGCAAAGCGCGCTGTTCAGGAACTCCAGCGAACCAAGGCCCGTTTGCTTGGGGTGATCCTCAACCGGCTTGATATACGGAAGAGTGGGGCATACTATCACCAATATTATCGCTACCATACCACCCGCGATGAAGAAGAGCAAAAGCGTGTGCGTTATCCATGGTTGCGGCGGTTATGGCCTGAGGCGCTGCGTGGCCGCATTGGTTCGGCCTGGGAAGCGGCGGGTACAGCCTTTAGCATACGGCCTACACCCGGTGCGCCCCGCAGAAGTTTGCGGATGATGGCCGGCGCGACTGCGCTCTTGTTGCTGGTGGGCGGACTGATACTGCTAAACCGCGCCGACCTGCAACCGCAACCCACGCCGCCCGTTATCACTGGAACCTTCTTGCCGCCGACGGCCACCGCAACAGCCGCGTCCACACCGACACCCACACCCCAACCTCCCCCAACCTTGATGCCTGGCCAGTCTTATTACGTCGTCAGGGAAGGGGATACGCTGGCTGGCATCGCGTCCCGGCATGGCGTCACAATTGATGCCCTGCGCGAGGTCAATATGCTGGCATCGCGCACCATCATCATTGGACAACTCTTGATCATTCCGCCTGCGCCGACGCCGACGGCTACCCCTACGCATACCCCAGCACCTACCCGCACGCCTACAGCAACTGCCACTCCCACCCTTACGCCCACGCCTACCGTCACGCCAACATTCACCCCCACCGCGACTCGGACCCGTATCCCGCTGACCCGCACGCCGACGCCTACTGCCACCCCCACCTTCACACCTGAACTCACGGAGACTGCGACCCTGTCACCACCTGTTGACCAACCGCCGGCGCCTACCAACCCGCCGCCAGTGTTGCCCACCAACCCTCCGCCGCCAGAGCCTACCAACCCACCGCCGCCCGAACCTACTAACCCACCGGTGGGACCGTAGCCGCGTGGAGAGTGTAGAATGAGGGATTTCACCGCATGGCGGTATATGCGCACAAGCGCCAGGTTTTTTCTGCAGCTTTACGCCTTTGTGTGCGCTAGACTTTCAATGATATTGTCGGGAGGCACCCTGATGTTACGGAACTATCGTTTACGATTTGTGTTGCTCATTATTCTGTTAGCGGCGATGCTGACTACGCCGGTGTGGGGCGCTCCAGGGCCATTTGGCAAAAGCACTCCACCGAATGGCGCTACGGGTCAACCTTTGTTTCCTAGCCTGTCGTGGGGGGATAGCGTGGGCGCAGTCGGGTACGAGTATTGTTACGATATGATCAACGACGGTGTATGTGCGGGGGACAGATGGATTCCCTCTGGAACGGTGGCCCTACCGCCAAACGATCTGGCGAACAACACCACCTATTACTGGCAGGTGCGGGCTATTGATGCTGGACCCGGAATAACTTTAACTTATGCCAATGATGGTGTTTGGTGGTCATTCACGACCCAGAATCCAGCACTGACGGTGGACAAGGCACTGACTAGCCAGAGCACGACCCCGATCGCGCTGGGCACCGTGCTGACCTACACGATCACGGCGACCAACACAGGAGACGTGACGCTCTCCAATGTGGTGGTCAGCGACACGGTACTCACGCCGACCGGCGGCACAACGCCGTGCGCGACACTCCCCGAGGGCGCGAGTTGTACGCTGGTGGGCAGGTACACCGTCACCCAGGGAGATGTGGATGCCGGGCAGATCGTCAATACCGGCCGGGCGGTGAGTAACGAGACGCCCGTGGCGGTAACTGACACCGTCACTACGCCAATACCGCAGCATCCGGCGCTGACGGTGGATAAAGTGCTGACAGCGCAGAGCGCGACGCCGATTGCGCTGGGCGCCGTGCTGACCTACACGATCACGGCGACCAACACCGGCAACGTGACGCTTTCCAATGGGGTGGTCAGTGACACCGTGCTCACGCCTGCCAGCAAGAACTGCGGCATTTTGGCCCTGGGCGCGACCTGTGTCCTGACCGGCTCCTATGTCGTGCAGGAATCGGATTTTATGGCGGGCGGGATCGTCAACAGGGCGACGGCCACTGCCATTGCCTCGAATGGCGGTCCGCTAACTCCGGTGACCGACACGGTCACCACGCCACTTGTCGCGGCCCCGCCGGTGGCGAATTCAGATCAATCGCTGGGCAATCCAATTGGCCAGGCAGTGACCGTGGTTGTGCTGGCCAATGATGTGCGGGGTGATCTTCCAATAAGTCCCACCACGGTGATGATCGTCAATCCACCCCCTGGCAGCACGCTAATCCTGGGCAAGTTACTGGTGGTTCCAGGCCAGGGTTACTGGACAGTGGACCCAGCTACCGGAGCTATCACCTTCATACCTGAAGCAAGCTTTACCGGCAATCCAATGCCGATCACTTACACGGTCAGCGATATGCGGGGCCACACCTCCAATGCAGCCTCGGTGACAGTCGTCTACACTCCACGACCAGTGGCAAACGACGATGCGTCATTGGGCAATGCGGTGGGTAGCGCGGTGACAGTCAATGTGTTGGCCAACGATGAGGCTGCGCCAGGTCGGATGCTGACGCCGGCATCCGTACAGATCGTGGACGCCGACGCAGGCAGTGGCGGCAAGCTACTGACGATGGCCGGGGAGGGCGTGTGGACGGTCAATCCAAACACCGGCGCGATCACCTTCACGCCAGAGGTGGGATTCGGGGGCAATCCTACACCGATCTCGTACACGGTGGCCGATGACCAGGGTAACACCTCCAATCCAGCTACGGTGACGGTTAGCTATACCGAAAACCCTCTGGCAAGGAACGATGTCTCGTTGGGCAACCCGGTGGGCCGTGCGGTGACGGTGACGGTGCTGGCCAACGATGTGGCCGCGCCAG
>MTKY01051050.1_pt1 | contig 42961 bp, 39 predicted proteins | sample 1042731 | NCBI WGS metagenome assembly MTKY01 (sample SAMN06212206, study PRJNA360538) | anaerobic digester metagenome | biome: Wastewater treatment plant; material: sludge; isolation source: anaerobic digester fed with sludge from wastewater treatment plant | place: Denmark: WWTP Soeholt ...
GGGCCGCCGCGCCTCGCTGACGCCGCCGCGCAGCGAGTATGCCGCCCCGCCCAGCGCGCCCACCGCGCCCAGCTCAGCCCCGTTGGCTCGCACGAAATCGGCCACCCGGCAACGACTTTCCCGGGCACTCGCTGACACGATGGATGGGCTGGGGTTCACGACCGAGGAGCTGCCGCGCGGCCGTGGGCTGCGCTTGCTCACCTGCCCCTTGATCGACGTGGCCACCCGCCATGCGGCAGTCGTGTGCGGTTTCCACCAGGGGATGCTCCAGTCGATGGCGGCGCACGCCGGCGCGGACCCCAGCACCGTTGCCCTGACGCCGTTCGCCGAACCCGGGGCCTGCGTGGTCCGACTCGGCCCCGCCGCGCGCCACTGACGCACGACCCAGCGCTCGACCCACCACTCGACCCACTATCGAAGGAGAGCCATGACCCACCAGCCCGCCGACCTCACCCTCACCGAGGTCGACTCGCATGCCGACGGAGGCTGCGCCTGCGGTGAGCACGACGAGCAGCTGCCCGAGCTCGACGCGCGGGTCATCCCGCACGCGATCCGGCACGGTGCGATCTTCGGAGCGCTGGGCGCTGTCAAGCCCGGCAAGGGCATGGTTCTCGTCGCACCGCACGACCCGCTGCCGCTGCTGGCCCAGTTGGCCGCTCGTGAGGGTGACGCCGTGGAGGTCAGCTATCTGCAGCGTGGCCCGGAGGCCTGGCGGCTGCGCCTGCACCGCGTCCGCTGACCTGATCGTCCGGGCGCGTGACCGCAGCTCAGGCACGAAACGCACCTGAGCGCCGACTGGACTCGATCCCGTATGCCGCGTGCCTCAGCGGCCGTGCTCACCACCGTGCTCGTCGCACACCAATCCGGTGTTCGCGCAGGCGACGCAGGTGAACATGCCAATCCGGGCGGAGGCCCGACCCCCGTTGCAGACAGGGCACTCGCGCAGCGGGCGCTGACACCTGCTGCAGTCCATGGGTGAGTCCCCCTCGCGACAGATCCACCGGGCGTGACCGCCCTGATCACTTCTGACGGACGGGCATGGCGGCTCCTCTTGAGCACCGTTGTTGGGCACCCCTGGTCGGGCACCGTTGTCGAGCACCGTTGCCGAGCACCGTTGTCGAGCTCTGTCGCACCGTGGCACCCACAGGCGGATGACCATTGCGCCACACACAGCCGCCGAGACGCTTCGACCGGGGCTAGGCTCTGGCCCCGGATGCCCGATTTGCCGCCGTGAAAGGGCCACATGGATCGCGTCACGCAGCTCGCCGAAGAGCTCGACGCCCTCCATCGGGGGCGTGGTTTCAATGCCGACGACGTCACCGAGCAGCTGGGACCGGTGCTGGCCGGGATCGTCTTCGCGGACAGCGAGGGGGACGCGGCATACGGGAGGGATCTGCTGCGGCGGTGGCTCCTGGCGGCCGCGAGTGATCTGCCCGAGGACCTCCGGACGATCTTCCTGGGGGCCAGCGGGCTGCGCGACGTGCACCCCCTCCTCACCGAACGGATCGCGACGCTGGCGGACGCCACCGGCCTCTCGGCACGCACGGTCCGACGCCGTCTGCGGGAGGCGGATCGCCTAGCGGCGGCCGCGCTGGTCAACCGGTCGCACGTGACGCCCGACCAGAACCCGTTCGCTGTGAGCGGTTGGTACGTCGACCGACTCGAGGCAACGGCGTTCCTCGACGAGGCGCGACCCCGTTTCCACAGCCTCCGGGAGATCGTGGCAACCCACTCCGGGGTGGTGGAGATCTGCGAGTCGTGGAGCATCCCGCGGCCCGCCAACGAGCCCTTGGTCGACGACCTGGACCTCCAGACCACGGAGGGCTGCGAGATCACCGAGCTGGCGAAGATCTCACCGAGCACCTGGCGGGTCACGGTCAGCCTCGGCAGGGAGCTCGCAGCCCGGGAACGCCACCGCCTGGGCTTCTCGGTCACGCTGCCCTCACGGGCGTTCGTGCGCCCGATCAACGGTTTCGTGCCGGTCCGCCGCACGAGGTCGTTCCGGTCCGAGGTCCATCACGGGCCACACGCGGGGCTGACCCGGGCTTGGCGAATCGACGGGGTGCCCCCGATGGCCGTCGACGATGACGTGCCCCTCGGCGAGCAGTTCGACCTCAGGGACTCGGCCCCACTCGTGGCCGAGTGGAATACCGTGCGTCGGGGCTTGGCCTACGGCATCGGCTGGTCCTGGTAGGGCCTCACCGGCCTAGCCGACGGGGCCCTCTTTCCGGCGCTTGGCGATCGGCAAGCCATGCCTCAAGGTCAGCGATGACATCGGCAGCCGCCCCCCGTGGTTGCCTCCCACAGATGGCTAGGCTCGTCGCCAGAAAAGCCTCGTCCGGGCCGCACCCAGAGGTGCGCGACGCGGCATACCGAGTGCGGAACTGGCTCACCAACGCGAGTTCGGCCGGATCCGCATCGTCGATCGGACATCCCACGTCGAGGTCGTCCGGCAACGGCCCGACGACGGCGCGGAACGGGTTGAGGATGGTGGCCGCCAGCCACTCTTCCCCGGCCACATCACGCGCCACCCGCAGCACCTCATCGACGTCCTGCTCGATCTCCCGGCGCGCTGCCGGCGTACCCAGGGACCGGAAGCACCCGTCGACGGCGCACTTCTCGGCGGCCCACATGTCGGTCGGCCATTCGACCGATTGCCGGTTGTCGCGGCATACATAGGCGCGGACCATCCGGAAGAGTTGCTCCAGCCACTCCCGTCGGACGGGGTCGGCGGTCGTATGCCGCATCGCCTCGATGACCCGGCCCGGCACCCCGTCCGTCCGAGTGGGCTTGGCCGGCAGCCCGCGGGCCACGCGCCCGGCGCGGTCGAGTTCAGCGACCTGGGAGGCGACGACCCGGCGCGCGTAGGGCACCCACTGGGACACGGCAACGTGATCCTGCCCCGTGGCCCGATCCTGCAGTCGGGTGACGGTCGTGAGGTAGATCGAGTGGACGATCCCCAGACACCCGTCCTCACGGCAGCGGGCGTTGAGATGCCGCCCCGTGGGATCGGAGGCGCTATAGGGGACGAGACGGGTCGGGCAGCGCGAGACACCGCGCGCGGCGTGCGCTCGCACGCGAACGGTCTGCGTCCCCCACCACACGACCTCGGCGAGGTCGGCGTCCATGGGCTGGGTCGACACGAAGGAGCCCTCCACCAAAGAGGACGGACGTCGGTGGGCCCCCGAGGACCGACGAGACCCATCGTGTTCGTTGACCTGCGCGTGGGCGAAGGATTGCAGCGGTTCTGTCCACTATTTGTCCAGCGCACGGGAGCGCTGGACGAGCCTCACCTCGCCGACAGATTCTCTGTCAGAGGGCGGCGATAGGGTCGAACGGTTCGGCGGGACCGGATGAGCGGAAGGGACGAGGCGAGGATGCCCGAGCGGCATAGGGCAAGCGGGTCGCTGCTGCTCGTGCTCGCCGCCGTCGTCTCCGTCCAGTTCGGTGGTGCCATCGCCGCCACGCTCGTGCCGGTCATCGGCGCGGCCGGGTCGGTGGTCCTGCGACTGGGCGTCGGGGCCGCCATCCTCCTCGTCGCCATCCGCCCGGCGCTGCGCGGACACAGCGCGGCCGCGTGGCGGACTGTCGTGCTCTTCGGCCTCGTGCTCGGGGCGATGAATTGGACCTTCTACGCGTCGTTGGCCCGCCTGCCCATCGGGGTTGCCGTCACCATCGAATTCATCGGTCCCCTCACTCTCGCCGCGGTCCAATCCAGGCGGATCCGCGACCTGTTGGCGGTCGCGGCGGCGGCGGGCGGCATACTCCTCATCTCCCAGGCACTCACGGTGCCGTGGGGCGAGCTGGATCTCGGGGGCCTCGGGCTGGCCCTGCTGGCCGGCACTTTCTGGACGGCATACATCGTGCTGTCGCAACGCACGGGAGCGGTGTTCCCCGGGTTGCACGGGCTGGCTATTGCGATGGTCGTCGCCCTCGTCCTGGTCCTGCCGTTCGGAATCGGGTCGGTCCCGCAGTGGACCGGCGAAGTGCTCGTCAAGGGGGCAGGCGTGGCCATCCTGTCCAGCGTCCTGCCCTATTCGTTCGAGCTGCTGGCGTTGCGACGCCTGAGCCAACGGGTGTTCGGGATCCTGCTCAGCCTGGAGCCCGCGGTCGCCGCCCTCGCGGGCCTCATCGTCCTCGGACAGCGGGTCACGCCAACGCAGTTGATGGGCATGGCGTTCGTCGTCCTGGCGAGCGGGCTGGTCATGGGGGCGGGAGGGCGGCATACACCCGCGGACGGCGCGGCCACCTGAGGCGACCGGAACGGGATCAGCCGAGCGTCTCGAAGTCCCACGTGGTTGTTGACGCGAACGTCTCCCCTGGCCGCAGCACCGTCGACGGGAAGTGGGGGTGGTTGGGGCTGTCCGGGAAGTGCTGGGTCTCCAACGCGACCCCGGCCGCCGGGCCGTAGGCGTGCCCGGAGGTCCCCAGCGGGTGAGGGCGTAGCTGCCCGCCGGTATAGACCTGGATGCCCGGCTGGTCACTGCGGACCGTGAGGGCCAGGCCGGTTCGCGGTGCAACGAGCCGCGCGTGCTCGCGCAACCCGCTGCCGGGGACGACGAACGTGTGGTCCAGACCCGCTGCGGCACGCACCTGCGGGTGCTCGGCGCGACGCCGCTCGCCGACCAGCGCGGGCTCGCGCAGGTCGAACGGCGTCCCCTCGACGAGGGCCAGTTCCCCCGTCGGTATGCCGCCCGCCCCCGTCGGAAGGTAGCGATCCGCCCGGATCTGGAGCAGGTGGCGGTCGACCGTCGGGGAGTCTTCGCCTTCGAGGTTGACGTAGGTGTGGTTGGTGAGGTTGACGACCGTCGGGGCGTCAGTGTGCGCGGTGAGGTCGATGCGCACCTGGCGCGGGGAGACGGCATACGTCACCTGCACGGTGAGCTCACCCGGGAAGCCGCCGTCGCCGTCGGGGCTGACCAGCTCGAGGGTGACTCGGTCGACTGCCCGGTCGACAACGGTCCAGGCGCGCAGGTGGAAGCCATCCGGGCCGCCGTGCAGCGTCGCGGCGGTTTCGTTGGCCTGCAACGGAAATTCCTGGCCATCCAGGCGGAGCCTGGCACCCGCGATGCGGTTGGCGTAGCGCCCGATGATGCCCCCGAAGTAGGCCGAGGACGCGCGATAGTCGGCGACGGTCGCGTGCCCCAGGACAACGTTGCGCCGTATGCCGCCCCCATCCCGCACGTGCAGTCGCGGCCGAGGCTCAGACGCCGGCGAATCGTGCGCGGGCCAATGAATAGACCCCGTATGCCGCGAAGCCGACGGCGATGACGAGCAGTGGCAGGCTGCCCCCGGGGAGTTCGGTGAGCTTGCGCATGGCGCCGTCCAGCCCGGTGGCCTCGTCGGCTGTCCCGGTGACAGCTGCGATGAGGAAGAGGATCGCGACGAAGGCCAGAGCGATCCCCTTGGCGATGTAGCCGGCGATCCCGGACCAGACCGCCCACGAGCCGGGGTGTTCGCGCAGGTCGCGCAGGAAGCGCCGAGTCCACCCCTTGTAGGCGTGGTAGCCGGCGATGCCGAGGATGGACAGACCGAGGACGGCCACGAGCACGCGGCCCATCGGCGCGTTGAGCAACCTCGCGGTGATGTCCACCGACTGCGTCGAGCTGTCGCTGCCTGAACCTCGCAGGAAGCCGACAGCGCTCCAGCCGATCGCGGCATACACGATGGTCTTGCCGACCGACTTGATCTTGACGCTGCGCTTGCGGCGCACGACCGCCTCGGTGATCTGCCACATGGCGAGCAGTGCGAACCCGACAACAGCGGCCCACAGGGTCAGCGTGCCCAGGTTCGAGTTGGTGAGGGTCGCCAGGGCGCCGGACTGGTCAGCCCTCGCGGCCCGGACACCGAGGGCGACCTGGACTGCGAGCCAAGCGATGAGCAGGTGCAGTAGGCCGTTGACGGCATACCCGAGCCGGGCTCCACCCTCGACAATCGGGTGGTCGCCGACCTCCCGGACGGCGTCGGTGACGGTGACCGCGTCGTCGGACTGACCGTCGGAACCACTCATGGCGCGAGCCTCAGTCGGCCGAGTCGGAACGCCGGCGCAGGAAGTGCCAGGCCAACCACACGCAGATCAGCCCGTTGAGCAGGCCGACGACGACATCGGTGACGTGGTGCATTCCGCGATAGACCCGGGCATACATGACGGCCACGGGGATCACCGCACAGACGACGGTGACTGCCCACCGCAGGGCCGGCTGGGTGATCCGCTGGGCGAGGATGAGCAGCGTGATGTAGAGCGTCGTCGGGGCCCCGACGTGACCGCTCGGATAGCTCGACGTGGGCGGCGCAGGATCATCCAGCCGCTCGACGTCAGGTCGCGGGCGAGCGACGATGGCATTGGCCACGACCATGAACAGCGCCTGCATCGACAGGGCGAGGGGAGCGATGACCGCGACCCACCACTGCCTGGTGCGCCACCAGATGAGCAGGGCGGCGATCACCGTGGCGCCGATGACATTTTCGGTGTTGCCGATGAGCGACACCCAGTGCCACAACTCGGACTGCGCCGACGTCCGCATCGCCTCGATGGACTTGTTCACCGAGTCCTCGTTGTCGGTGAAACTACGCAGCGGCCCCATGAGCAGCAGGCCACCGAGGGTCATGAGCACGCCCCACGCCAAGCCGGGCAGCCACGCCCGCTTGACCATGTCGCCAAGCGCTGACTTCACCCCCGGGTTGGTGGCATCAGCCTGGTATCGATCGAGTCTGGTCACTGACGCTCCTCGGTGGCCGTCCGCACGGTGCGTCGGCCTGGACGAGGCGAGCCGACACCCGAGGTGGTTCGGGCGTGCTGACCTCGTTGCCGGAGGCTAGCCGCAGGTCGACCCCCGCAACGGGTTCCTGCGCCAATTCCGATGAGCGTCGTCCGTTTTGCAATGCTTTCGGAGCTCCATCCAGTGCGCTTGATGCACAGCCCGCCGCGGCCGAGCTGCGGGCGGCTAGGGTTCGCGACATGACAGAGCACCCGGTTGCGCCGGTCGGACGGCTGGCAATCATCGTCAACCCGACGAAGTTTGACGATCTCACCGAGGTGAAGGCCACGGTGGCAGCCGGGTGCGAGCGCAACGGCTGGCCCGAGGCAGAGTGGTTTGAGACGACGGCGGATGATCCCGGCACGGGCCAAGCCGCCGCGGCAGTGGCGGGGGGCGCCACGGTGGTTTGTCCGCTTGGTGGGGATGGGACGGTGCGGGCGGTCGCGTCCGCCCTGGTGGGCACCGACGCCATTCTCGGGCTGCTGCCTGGCGGCACGGGCAACCTGCTGGCGCGAAACCTGGAGTTGCCCGTCGATGACCTGGAGGTGGCCCTGGACGTCGTGCTCAGGGGCCGCGACCGCCGGATCGACGTCGGGACGATGCGGTGCGACGACGACCCGGAGCAGGTGTTCCTCGTCATGTGCGGCATCGGGTTGGACGCCGACACCATGGCCAACGCCAACGAGAAAGTCAAAGGCCTGCTGGGGTGGCCGGCATACCTCATCTCTGGGGCTCGGGCGGCGGTCCGCAGCGGCTTCACCGTGCGGGTGACCGCCGGGCCGGGCAAGCCGATCCGCCAGCATGCGCGAGCGGTCATCGTCGGCAACTGCGGCACCCTCACCGGGGGCGTTGACCTCATGCCCGATGCCAAGGTGGACGACGGCGTCCTGGACACCGTCGTGCTGTCACCCAACGGAGTGGTCGGGTGGGCGGCCGTCGCCGCAGAGTTGGCCACGGGCAACCGCAAGGGCCACAAGCGCCTGCAGCGACGCACGTCGGAGCGAGTCGAGATCGTCGCGTTCGAGCCGACCGAGGCCGAGCTGGACGGCGACGCCATCGGCCCCCGGACCCGCATCGTCTGTGGCATCAAGAAGGCCGCCCTCGTCGTCCGCGTCGCCTGAGGAGTGACAGCGGTCCCCGCGTCGAGGGACCTGCTGATGAGGTGAGGCTGGAGCGCCACGTCCAAGACGCGGCGCAGGCCCGTGATGCCGAGGATGCTCCGGACGGGCACCGACGGCCAGACGGGACCACGCGGGCGTCGCGGGCACGGCATACCCGGGCCACTCCGAGCGTATCGATGACGAGCACGGTGGGCCGGGCCTCCCTTCTAAGCACGGCCCGTGAGTCCTCGTCCGCCTGGCGCGGCATACGCGGCAGCGTGGGCTACCGGCCGTCAAGGGCGGAAGAGGCTCCATCCCAATTTTTCGTTATACGACTTGTTCATGGTGAGTGAGGAACAGTTCCGCACCTGGGCGGAGGAAGCCGAGGCCGGCTACGACGTCGAGGAGTTGAAGCGCCGGGGACGGGGCCGTCCCGGAAGAGGGGCCGAGCCGATGCAGGTGGTGGCGGTCCGCTTGACGGCCCAGGAACTGGCGGCTCTGGACGCTGCAGCTGTCAAGCACGAGATGACCCGGTCCGAGGCCATCAGGGCCGCCCTGGCTCATTTCGCCGAATCGGATTGTCCTGCAACGAAATTGGAAGCGCGCCCGAAGGGATTCGAACCCCTAACCTTCTGATCCGTAGTCAGATGCTCTATCCGTTGAGCTACGGGCGCTAGTCGCCGCACCACCTACTCCGACCCCGCGAGCCCCCAACAGAGAGCCTCGCAGAAGACAGACCAGGCCGTGCGCCGAGGGGCAAGCCTACCGGCATACCGGCCGTCGGAGGAAATCGGAACCGCCTCGCCGCACCTGCCCCGCGAAGCCCCAACACCGGGAGGCCACCCCCTGGAAACCCGCCGTCCACCCAACGGTCCGCCGCCCGATCACCGCACAGCCACATCCTGTGAGGGGACTCACCACGAAGGGACCGAAGGCCCGTATGCCGTCCGCTCGCCACCGGGATACGGTGGTCCAGACCGCGGCGTTCGGACTGGTCGCCGGGCGACACCTGTGTCCCCTCATCCCATCCGGACTCCCGACACCAATTCGGCAGCGAGCGCCTTCTGGGCGATCACGGAAGGGATGGTCATGAGCACGTCACACAAGGGGCTGGCCGCGTGGGTCGACGAGGTCGCCGCGCTGTGCAAGCCCGCTTCGGTCCACTGGGTGACCGGGACGCCGGAGGAGATCGAGAGCCTCAACCAGGCCCTGGTCGCCAGCGGCACGTTCATCAAGCTCAACGACGAGAAGAAGCCCAACAGTTACTGGTGCGCATCTGACCCGAGCGACGTCGCCCGCGTCGAGGACCGCACCTACATCGCATCGGTCAACCCCGAGGACGCCGGCCCGACGAACAACTGGATCGACCCGGCCGAGCTCAAGGCGACGATGACCGGCCTTTACGAGGGCTGCATGGCCGGCCGCGTCATGTATGTCATCCCGTTCGTCATGGGTCACCTCGACGCAACCGTCCCGATGTTCGGTGTCGAGATCACCGACTCGGCCTATGTCGTGGTCAACATGAACATCATGGCCCGCATCGGCACGCCGGTCCTGGAGGTCATGGAAGCCCTCGACTGCGACTTCGTCCGCGGGCTGCACTCGATCGGCGCGCCCCTCGCCGAGGGCCAGGCCGACGTCGCGTGGCCGTGCAACGACACGAAGTACATCGCGCACTTCCCCGAGACCCGCGAGATCTGGTCGTTCGGCTCCGGTTACGGCGGCAACGCGCTGCTGGGCAAGAAGTGCTACGCCCTGCGCATCGCCTCCGCGATGGCCCGTGACGAGGGCTGGATGGCCGAGCACATGCTCATCCTCAAGCTCACCTCCCCCAAGGGGAAGGTCCACTACATCTGTGGCGCGTTCCCGAGCCAGTGCGGCAAGACCAACCTGGCCATGCTCGAGCCCACCATCCCCGGATGGAAGGCCGAGATGATCGGCGACGACATCTCCTGGATGCGTTTCGGTCCCGACGGTCGCCTGTATGCCGTGAACCCCGAGTTCGGTCTGTTCGGCGTCGCCCCCGGCACCGGCATGAGCACCAACCCGATGGCCATGCGGACCATCGACATGGGCAACTCGATCTTCACCAACGTCGCCCGCACCGACGACGGCGACGTGTGGTGGGAGGGCATCTCCAAGGAGAAGCCGGCGCACCTCATCGACTGGAAGAACCGCGACTGGACGCCCGAGGGCGGCGAGCTCTCCAGCCACCCGAACAGCCGCTTCACGACGCCAGCCAAGCAGTGCCCGATGATCGCCCCCGAGTACGACAACCCCGACGGTGTCCCGATCTCGGCGATCCTCTTCGGTGGTCGGCGCGCCTCGACCGTCCCGCTGGTCTACGAATCGCGCAACTGGACCCACGGCACGTTCGTCGGCGCCACGCTCTCCTCCGAGACGACCGCCGCCGCGACCGGCGCAGTCGGTGTCGTGCGCCGCGACCCGATGGCCATGCTGCCCTTCATCGGCTACCACGCCGGTGACTACATGCAGCACTGGATCAACATCGGCAAGCAGGCCGACGAGTCCAAGCTCCCGAAGATCTACCAGGTCAACTGGTTCCGCAAGGACAAGGACGGCCACTGGCTGTGGCCCGGATTCGGCGACAACAGCCGCGTCCTCAAGTGGGTCGTCGAGCGGCTCGAAGGCGAGGCCGAGGCTGTCGAGACCCCCATTGGCCTCGTCCCGGCTCCGGGTGCCATCGACGCCGAGGGCCTGGACATGGCTCCCGACGACGTCACCAAGGCGGTCGCGGTCGACCTCGACGAGTGGCGCGCCGAGCTGCCGCTCATCGAGGAGTGGTTCGCCAAGATTGGGGACCGCCTCCCCGCCCAGCTGCACGCCGAGCTCGACGGCCTCAAGGAGCGCCTGGCCTGATCGCCAGCCTCACCTGACCGGGTGATCCGGTCGCGAACGACCCTGACGGGGGTCCCGGCAGTCGTGCCGGGACCCCCGTCCTCGTCTGGTCCCCTCCCGCGCCATCCCGTATGCCGCCCGCTCACCTCGCGCGGGCGGCATACCTCTGCGGACGGCCGACCCCCGCGAAGGTCAACGATCTTCGTTCCACTCGACGAAATCCCATGGAGTAGGCAATAGATCGACGATCTTTCAGCGCCCTCGACACAGCGCAGCAGCCCCCATGAAAAGTCAGATGACGCGCATCCGGACGAGCTGATGGCGGGCTACCTCACCGCGGACACCGGCCCGGGCTGCTGCTCAAGGCCGACATGATGCGCTGGTTGGCCGAGGTGGCGCCGGAGTGCACCGAGCTGACGCCCGGTAATGCAACTTCCAACACGCACATGCTCGCCGTCTACACGCGCCTGGGCTATCGGCCGGTCGGGCGCGGGGTGGCCTTCCAGCGAACTCTGCCCGCGCCCGCATAAACCTCTCCGTTGCACCCTTTCGGCGGTACAATCGCCTTCGCGGGTCGGGAGCCCGCACGTTGGGGTATGCCGCTATCGGACTTTGTCGGTCGCGGCACGTGTCGCTGGGGCCGGTGACACGACGTTACGTCACGAGTCGGGAGCTCGGGACGTCTGGGGAACGAGTTCGAGGGGGTAGGTGCCATGACGGCATACGTTGGGCGGCGACGCGACGACAATCGAGACGCAAGGCTGCGGGATCGGACGACGATCGTGCTCGCGCTGTTGAGTGCTCTGGTCGTGTTGTCAATTCCGCTGGGGCTGTTGGCTGCTCGCGGCTGACATGCTGCGGACCGAGCGCATGTTGCTCGGTCTGCGCCGCATTTGAGACGCGTCTGGGGACCGTCCGTCCGTCCGTTGGCGAGGGTCAATGGTTGGGTGCAGCTGGGGGCTGACCCGGGAGCTGACCTTGGCCGGGGATCTGGTTTTGGCCGGGAAGTTGACCCTGTCCCGGAAGCTGGCCCCGCCCAGGGAACTGACCTTGGCCCGGCCCGCCCGGTCCGCCTGGCCCGCCACGTCCGCCGACTCCGCTGTCGGGTGCGCTGATCCCGTTGGGCGTCGCGGCCGCTGCGGCCACCGCACCAACGCCACTCAGCGCGAGCACACCAGCAGCCACCAACGCCGTCGTCCGACCGCTCCAGCGGCTCGTCTTCTCCTGCAACGCTTCCGGTTCGGTCGGGCGACCCGCCTCCCAGAGTGGAGGGAAACCCACCTCTGGCGTGGGTTTGCCTCCACTCTGCGTCGGCTCCGCGGGCTCGGCGGGGACGGCACCCGGGAAACGGGCCTCGGGAAGCTGGGACACGGCATACCTCTGCAGGGTCGGGCGGACGCACATGGGTGGAGCTACGAGGCGCGAGTGTTCCGCGGGGACCTGTGATCGGCCTGTGGACGTTCTGTCGCGGCGCCGTGACCTGGCACCATCTCTCACAGGAAGCACACAGCAAACGCACACGACCCCGACACCCGACGCCGAGAGACTCCCGATCATGACCACGAACTCCGTGAAGCCGCAGAAGCTCGAGCGCCCCGATGGCACCCCGCCGCGGGTCCTTGTCGTCGACGACGAGCACAACCTCACCGAGCTGCTCTCGATGGCGCTGCGCTACGAAGGCTGGGAGGTCAAGGCGGCCGGGACCGGCATGGCAGCCGTGCGAGCGGCCCGAGAGTTCGAGCCCGACGCGGTCGCCCTAGACATGATGCTCCCCGACATGGACGGCCTGGAGGTGCTGCGCCGGATGCGGGAGCACAACGACCGCCTGCCGGTCCTCTTCCTCACCGCCCGCGACGCCGTCGAAGACCGGATCGCCGGCCTCACCGCGGGGGGCGACGACTACGTCACCAAGCCGTTCAGCCTTGAGGAGGTCGTCGCCCGGCTGCGCGCACTCATGCGCCGCACCGTGCTCGTCGCCGCCGAGGAGGACGACTCCCGCCTGGTCGTCGGCGACCTCACCCTCGACGAGGACTCTCACGAGGTGACCCGCGGCGGCGCCCAGATCCAGCTCACTGCAACGGAGTTCGAGCTGCTGCGTTATCTCATGCGTAACCCTAAGCGGGTGCTGTCCAAGGCCCAGATCCTCGACCGGGTCTGGAACTACGACTTCGGCGGCCAGGCCAACGTCGTCGAGCTCTACATCTCCTACCTGCGCAAGAAGATCGACGCCGGCCGCGAGCCGATGATCCACACGATGCGCGGGGTCGGTTACGTGCTCAAGCCGGCGAGCTGATGACCGCTCCGACCGCACCTTCGGGGGGCGCCACCACCCCAGCCGGTATGCCGCCCACCCCTTCCCCCGCGGCCGCCTCGACCGCGTCGTCGGTCACCTCGACCGCGTCGACCACGTCCGCTGCTTCCTCGGCCGCCTCGGCCGCGCCTGCTGCGTCCTCGGCCCCCTCGACCGCAAGCGCACACCCGGAGCCGGCCTTCGTCGAGCCCACCCCCAGCTCGGATGCGCGACTCTGGCACCCGTCGACCTGGACGCTGCGGACCAAACTTGTCGCCTCGATGCTGACCCTGTTCACCGTCATGACCCTCGTCATCGGGGCGGCCTCAGTCGTGTCCCTGGACCGTTTCCTCACCGGTCAGCTCGACGACCAACTGCGGGCCTCCCTCAACCGGATCCCGCCTCAATTCGGCGGGACCAGCTCCCCCACGACGCCGCGTGATGGCGACGGCGATCTCGGCCGCGGACCGGGCGACGAGGGCTTCGTGGTCGTCGTCCTGGCCAACGGGACCTCCTATGCCAGGCAACGAGACACCATCACCGTCGATCAGATCAAGCTCCTGCAGAACGCCAACTTCGGCACCCAGCCTCAGGACATCGACCTCGGGGGCGACCTGGGCAACTACCGGGTCCTCGCCGGGACGTCCGCCCGCAACAGCGGAGCGATCGCCTATGTCGGACTGCCGCGCACCCGCCAGAGCGGGACCGTGGGCAACGCGTTTCGCACCGCTATTGTCGCCTCGCTGCTGGGTTTGCTCGCCGTCGGCATCGGCGGCGCCTGGCTGGTCAAGCGCAACCTGCGCCCGCTGACCCGCGTCGCCGACACGGCCACCCGGGTCTCGCAGCTGCACCTGTCCTCCGGCCAGGTCGCCCTCGCCGAACGGGTCCCCGAAGCCGACACCGACCCGCGCACCGAGGTTGGCAAGGTGGGCCTCGCCCTCAACGAACTCCTCGACCACGTCGACGAAGCCCTCAACGCCCGCCACGAAAGCGAACAGCGGGTCCGCCAGTTCGTCGCCGACGCCTCGCACGAGCTGCGGACCCCGCTCGCCTCCATCCGGGGGTATGCCGAGCTGACCCGCAAGGAGCCCGAGCCAGTCCCGGCCGGGGTGGTGCACGCGATCAGCCGAGTGGAGTCCGAGGCCAAGCGGATGTCCTCCCTCGTCGATGACTTGCTCCTGCTCGCTCGCCTGGATGCGGGCCGACCGCTGGACCAGGAGGACGTCGACCTCACCGAGCTGGTCGTCAACGCGGTCAGCGATGCCCACGCCGCATCCCCACAGCACAAGTGGCGCCTCGACCTGCCCGACGAACCCGTCACCGTCCGCGGCGACAGCGCCAGGCTGCACCAGATTGTCGCCAACCTGCTCGGCAACGCCAGGGTCCACACCCTGCCCGGCACGACAGTCCTCACGAGCATCTCGCGCGAGCCCGGAGTGGTGCGCCTGTCGGTCCGCGACGACGGCCCCGGGGTGCCCGCCGACCAACAGTCGAAGGTCTTCCAACGCTTCGCCCGCGGCGACTCCGCGCGCACCCGCACGGGGGGCAGCACCGGCCTGGGCCTGTCGATCGTCGCAGCGGTCGCCGGTGCCCACGGTGGCTCGGTCCAGTTGACCAGCAAGCCGGGCGACACGACCTTCTCGGTCCTGCTCCCCGCCCCGGACGACGCGACGTCGACCCCGCGCTGGGCCGGCCGGGTCACGCCCTGATCCTCCTTGTTCACGCCCTGACCCTCCGGCTGATCTTCCGGGTGACCCTCTGATCTTCACCGAACAGACCTGGGAGACGCACAGGTGACCCATAGCGCGGCCGACGACGGTAGTCCCATGACCGACATCGCCCTGGCCCACACCTCGCTTGACGGGCCCGACACCGCGCCGATCCTCAGCCCTACCAACGCCACCAGCGCCACCGACGCTTCCGACGCCAGGACGGTCCTGCCGACGGCACCGACGGCACCGGCGACACCGGCGACACCCTCGGTCGGAGGCGCGAAGGGCGGGAGGGCGGCATACGGCATCCGACGGGTCTGGCGTGGTCCGGAAGGCGACCCGACCTGGGCGCGCCCGGCGCTGCTCGGTCTGCTAGCGGCGACCGCAGTGTTCTACCTGTGGAACCTCACGGCCAACGGCTACGCGAACTCGTTCTACTCCGCGGCCGTGCAAGCCGGTGCCGACTCGTGGAAGGCGTTCTTCTTCGGCAGCTCAGACGCGGCGAACTCGATCACCGTCGACAAGCCGCCGGCCTCGCTGTGGTTCATGGCCCTGTCGGTGCGGATCTTCGGGCTCAACTCGTTCGCCATCCTGCTGCCCGAGGTGCTCATGGGCGTCGCGACGGTCGGCGTCGTCTATGCCACGGTGAAGCGCCAATTCGGTTCCGCCGCAGGCCTGGTCGCGGGTGCGATCCTCGCGCTGACACCCGTCGCGGTGTTGATGTTCCGCTTCAACAACCCCGATGCGCTGCTTGTCCTCGCCATGGCATTGGCTGCGTGGGCCACGGTCCGCTCGATCGAGGAGTCCTCGCCGCGCTGGTTCGCTCTCGTCGGTGTCTTCATCGGCCTGGCCTTCCTCACCAAGACCCTGCAGGCCTTCCTCGTCGTGCCCGGCTTCGCGCTGGCCTACCTGATCGCCGCCCGTCCGCCGCTGCTGCGCCGCATCTGGCACACCGTCATCGGCGGCCTTGCGATCGTCGCCTCGGCCGGGTGGTGGGTTGCGATCGTCGAGCTGCTCCCGGCCGGCATGCGGCCCTATATCGGTGGTTCGCAGACCAATTCGTTCCTCGAGCTGACGTTCGGCTACAACGGGCTCGGCCGGATCAACGGCAACGAGACCGGATCGGTCGGCGGCGGCGGCCCCGGAGGCAACGGCTCCAGCATGTGGGGAGCCACCGGCCTGACCCGGATGTTCAACTCCGACAACGGCGGTCAGATCTCCTGGCTGCTGCCTGCCGCTCTCGTCCTGCTTCTCGTCGGCCTGGCCTACCGAGCCCGTATGCCGCGCACCGACGCCCGCCGCGCGGCATACGTCGTGTGGGGCTCGTGGCTGGTCATCACCGCGCTCGTCTTCTCACTCATGGCCGGCATCTACCACGCCTACTACACCGTCGCACTCGCGCCAGCCATCGCTGCGCTCGTCGCCATGGGTGGCGCCGAGGCATGGGAGCGTCGCGAGCGCTGGACCGGCTGGGCGCCACTGGCCGCCGTCACGCTGATCACCGCGGTCTGGAGCTTCGTCCTGCTGTCCCGGACCACCTCGTGGAACGGTTGGTTGCGCGTCGTCGTGCTTGCCCTCGGCCTGGCCGCTACGGTGGGCTTCGTCCTGGTCAACCGGCTGCACGCCCGCGCCGTCCCAGCCGTGCTGGGGGTCGCGCTGGCCGCCGCGTTGCTGGGGCCCGCGGCATACAGCGTGGCCACGGTGACCACCGCGCACACCGGCTCGATCGTCCTCGCGGGACCGGCCGGCGCGGGAGGCGCGGGAGGGCCCGGCGGAGCACCAGGAGGTATGCCGCCCGGCGCGGCTCCCGGCGGCACCGGCACCACTCGCGGTGGGGCCACGGGCGGTCCTGGGCAGGGTGGTCTTGGACAGGGCGGTCTGGGGCAGGGTGGTCCTGGCGGGGCTGGCGGCCTGCTCAACGCGGCGATGCCCTCGACCGCCGTCGTTCAGGCGTTGTCGACCGATGCGTCGTCCTTCACGTGGGTCGCGGCAGCAGTCGGCTCGCAGAGTGCGGCAGGACTGCAGCTCGGGACGCAACTGCCGGTCATGGCCATCGGCGGCTTCAACGGCTCGGACCCGAGCCCGACCTTGGCGCAGTTCCAGGCCTACGTCGCAGCGAAGCAGATCCACTATTTCGCCTCGGGCGGGGGCTTCGGGCAGCAGAACGGCGGCAGCCGGGAGGCCACTCAAATCGCCTCGTGGGTCGCGTCGAATTTCACGTCGATGACGATCGGCGGGGCCACGTTCTACGACCTCACCCAGCCGCTGTCCGGCGGCTCAGCCACGACTCAGTCAACCTGACGTGGCGAGCGTGAGTGCCGTGAGCGCGAGGCCGCAGGCTCGTGCGCTGGGACAAGGCATGTCGACCCTGCGTGCCCAGATCGGCCGCTTCGCGGCCGTCGGGGTCGCCAGCACCTGCCTGCATCTGGGGTTGTTCGCAGCCCTGCACCTGGTCTGGTCCAGCCAGTCGGCCAACCTCATCGCCCTCGTCATTGCCACCGTGGCCAACACCGCCCTCAACCGGCGGTGGACTTTCCAGGTCACCGGCGGGGGGACTTGGCGTCAACAGGGGCAGGCCCTGGTCGTCTTCCTGCTCACCTGGAGCGCGACCAGCGGTGGTCTGGCGCTCTTGGACCTGGTCTGGCCGACTGCCGGAACCCCCGTCACGGTGCTCGCCCTTGCGGCAGCAACGGGTGTCTCCACCGTGGTGCGGTTCCTCGCGATGCGGTCGTGGATCTTCGCGCCCCAGGGCGAACGTGGTCAGGCCACGACGGGGGCGAGGGCCGAGAGCGGAGGCGGCGGGATTTGAACCCGCGAGGGGTTTTACCCCCAACCCACTTAGCAGGCGGGCGCACTAGGCCACTATGCGACGCCTCCGTGCTCCCATCGCGACGGGAGCCGTCACAGGTTACCGGGGCAGGCGCATGTCAACCAACTGCGGGGGTCACACGTCCCACGGGAAGCGGCAGCCAAGGTGACAAGGCACAATAGGGCGCAACCCGACGGCATACCGACACTCTGGCGTGACCAGGACGAGGAGGTGCGATGAGCCACGAGGCACAGCACGACCTGCCTTTGGGCGATCGTGCCCGGCGCCGCATGCTGGCTCAACGCGCCACCCGACGCTCCGCGTCGCTCACCGTGGCCACGACGATCGTCCCCGGTCTGGGGTTGCTGCGCACTCGCTACCGCCGCCTGGGTGTCCTCGTCCTGCTGGCGATCGTCCTCACCGCGCTGGGGGTGATCGGCGCAGTCGTCCTGCTCGGACCCACCCAGGCAGCGTTGGCCGTCGCCGTTCGTCCATCGGCACTGCTGGCGGCCGCTGTCGTGCTGTTCCTTGGTGGACTCATCTGGATCTGGACGATCATCCTGACCAACCGTGGAACGCGTGACCCCCTGATGTCACGCCGTCAGCGGGCCGGACTGCGCACGCTGACTGCTCTGCTGTGCCTGGTGGTCGCCGTGCCCATCGGAACGGCGGTGAACTACTCCCTTATCCAGCGGGACGTCGTGGCGACGCTCTTCGGAGGCGCGGCGGCACCGGACGGGGACGCCGAAACCGACGGCCGGCCTGGCGTGGGACCGGACCCGTGGGCAGGAGTGTCCAGGGTCAACATGCTGCTTCTCGGGTCGGATGCCGGTGACGACCGGATCGGTGTCCGCACCGACTCGATGATTGTGGCCAGCGTCAATCCGCAAACCGGTGACACTCTGATGTTCAGCCTCCCTCGCAACCTCGAGAACGTCCCGTTCCCCAAGTCAAACCCTCTCTACAAGCTCTACCCGAAAGGCTATAATTGCGGACCGCCCGACTGTCTGCTCAACGGCGTCTGGTCGCTTGCCGAGGCCAACGGGAAATTGTTCATCGGCGATCGCAACCCCGGTCTGACGACGATCCGCGGGGTGATCCAGGAGATCACCGGCATGCGGATGAATTACACGACCGTGGTCGACCTGGCCGGTTTCGAGGAGTTGGTCGACGCCATGGGAGGCGTCGTCATCACCGTCACTCAGGACCTCCCCATTGGTGGCAAGATCAACGCCAGCGGGCAGCTCACCGGCGTCACCGGATGGATCCGCAAAGGAACTCAGCGGTTAGACGGGTTCAACGCCCTGTGGTTCGCCCGATCGCGGGTCCTCAGCGACGACTATGACCGGATGCGGCGGCAGCGCTGCTTGGTCGGCAAGATCCTCGATCAAACCAACCCCGCCCAGATGCTGCAGCAATACCCTGAGCTCGCCCGGGTGGCGAAGAACAACATCCAGACCGACGTCAATGCCGCGGATCTGCCGGCCTGGCTTGAGCTGGTGCAGCGGATGAAGGGTGCCACCATCCGCTCGCTGACGTTCACCAGCCTCAACATGGATCCCGCGCACCCGGACTTCGCGAAGATGCGCGGCATGATCTACGCCTCACTCCACCCGGAACTGTTCACCTCGACCGCCACCGAGACTAAGACCGCCTCGTCGACTAAGACCGCCTCGTCGACTAAGACCGCCTCGTCGACTAAGACCGCCTCGTCGACTAAGACCTCGACCAGGACGTTCACTGGCGCGACGAGCGCGTCGACGGCTACCGCTCCGACCAAGCCGACTACCGACGTCCTGGTCGACCTCAAGGACGCCTGCTGAGCGCACCCCCGACGTGGGAGCTCAGCCGACGACGAGCACGGCCTCGGATTGCACGACGGTGGTTGACCGGTGGTCATGGCCGCACCCGTGATCGATGACGCGAGAGCCCCCCGGACCGGCAGGTCCGGGGGGCTCTCGCTGACCGGGATGAGCCCGGGTCAGTTACGCGAAGTTCGCGGGATTACAGGGGACGGACCGCGTCAGCCTGCGGGCCCTTGGGGCCCTGGGTGACCTCGAACTCGACTCGCTGCGCCTCGTCGAGCGTCCGGTAACCCTGGGTCTGGATCGCGGAGTAGTGAACGAAAACGTCGGGGCCGCCGCCGTCTTGGGCGATGAAGCCAAAGCCCTTCTCAGCGTTGAACCACTTGACGGTTCCCTGTGCCATGGGGACAACTCTCTCTATAACTGGACACTGGAGCCCGCACCTCGCGAACTCCGGTGCTGCCGCCATACCCCACCACACACGAGCCCGAACCGTGTCGGGCCTGAGTGCCCGAACACGACGTCCGCGGCCCGAAGGCGATGGGCGCCGTGTCCGTCCTGCGAGGAACCGCAACTGCAACCGGCGCCGACGTTAGCATGCAGCGCGAGCGACGACACCCGCTCTGGCGGAGCATTTTTGGACTACTCGCGGGTAGTCTCACGGGTCGGTCCGGAGGTTGCCGAACCGTCGACGTAACGGCTATGCGGACCGATCCCGCGGGTCGACACGATGGGCGCGCGATCGCCTCTGATCGAGGCCACCATGTCGACGACCCGTCGCGTCGCCCGGACGTCATGGGCCCGAAAGACGGTCGCCCCGAGCCAGGCCGCGACGGCCGTCGCCGCGAGGCTCCCTTCCAATCGCTCATCAGCTGGCAGGTCGAGGGTCTCCCCGACGAGGTCTTTCCGGGACAGCGCCTGCAACACCGGGAAACCGAGCGCCGTGACATCGGCCGTATGCCGCAGCACCCGCAGCGAATGCGTCGTCGTCTTGCCGAAGTCCAAGGTGGGGTCGACGAGAACCCGCTCGGGCGGCATACCGGCAGCGACTGCCCGCTGCGCGCCGGCCTGGAGGGTCGCGACGACATCGGCGACCACGTCGAGCTCGCCCGGCCCGTAGGTGACGTCGACGGGGTCGGTGCGCGGGGGGTAACCGCCGGTGTGCGAGATGACGTAGCCCGCCCCGATCTCGACGGCGGTTGCGAGCAGGTCGGCGTCAAAACCCGCCCACGTGTCGTTGACGAGATCGACACCCGCGTGCGCGGCTGCGCGAGCGACCTCCGACCGCCAGGTGTCCAGGGAGAGGATGAGATCGGGGTATGCCGCTCGCGCCCGTTCGAGGAAGGGGACGACGCGGTCGATCTCCATCGCGACGGTGACCTCTTCCCCCTCCTGACCGGCTCGGACGCCGCCGATGTCGACGATGTCCGCGCCGAGGGCCACAGCGGTGTCGAGGGCGGCGAGGGCGCTGTTGAGGTCGGCGTGCCGATTGCCTTCGTAGAACGAGTCTTTGGTGCGATTGATGATCGCCATGACCGCCGGGCGGGCCGCGTCGAAGGTCTGACCACGCAACACCAGGCGAGCCGGGCGAGCCAACGCGAGCGGGGTCACGTCGGGCGTCACGTCGGGGGTCACCCACTCATCGTCGCACGGGCGCGGGCTATTCCCGTCTGGGCGTGTGGGTTTGCTCATCGGCCACGGATTGGCGGGAACGAGGGTCGAACAGGTAACCTAGACAACGAGTCTCCGCGTTGGAGGCGCGCAACCCATTGATACGAAACGAAGTTCATCACGCATGCCTAGCTGGATCTTTTACCTTCCGATGTTCGGCCGCACCACGCGTCACGCCGGCACCTACCACTACGACCGTCGCGACATGATCATGGGCCGTCACATCTGACCCCTCGCGCGGCACGCTCTCCTACGCCCCCGGCAACGACGCCGGGGGCGTCCTCATGTCCTGGGACAGGGCTGGGCCGGGGCGTGGCGGATCGATCGAGGGGTCAGCCTGGTGCAGCTGCAGTGAGACGGACTGCTCATAGTGCGGGACGAGCAGCCCGCCAGCGAGCGCGGTCAGCAGGTGCCAAGCTGCATGCCCTTGCAGCCAGGAGGTGGGCTCGCACCACAGGCCGCGATCGTCAGCCAGCCAGACGGCATACGCGACGACGAGGGCGACCACGGCGAGGGCGAGCGGGCGGGATCGTGGGGCCAGGCGCCACTCGAGGGCGATGCCAGGCAGGAGCACGAGGGCGAACAGCCAGCGCCGCGCGTCGGGGAAAGCCGCCTGCGCGGCGAGAAGGCCGACGATGAGGGCGACCGCGAGCAGGGTGGCGCGGGCGGCGGTGAGGGTGCCGCGGCGCCAGAGTGCGCCAGTGATGAGGAGGGTGCCCAGGAGGTACATCCCCTGGACGTCGAGCACCTGCCCCGCGAAGGTGAGTTGCGCGTGGTAGGCGAGGCTGCCCGCGCCCAGGGCTAGCAGGGTCAGCGCGACGATGGGGGCGAGGGCGCGCTCGGGTGTATGCCGTGCCAGTCGCCTCCCGCGGTCGGCTGCGACGAGTGCGGCGACGCAGAAGGCCAGGCTTGAGAGTGCGTTGGCAGGTTGACGCAGCAGGCCAGTGCCGACCGCCTCGCAGAAGCAGCGGGCGGTCGAGGTGGTGAGGCAGGTCGCCGGGCGGTCACCGAAGGCCGTGGGGGAGAGCCAGGCGATGAGCGAGGCGAGCGTGACAAGGGTCGCCGCGCCGCCAAGCAGTGCGGCGAGGCCTTGGGTAGCGCGAGACGCGGCGGCCGCGGCGCGGGAGGGGGTGGTGGGCGCGGCGCTGTTCGTGGGTGCAGCGCTGTCGGAGGCTCGGGCGCGCGGCATACCTCTGAGTGTGACTGGTGGCGGCGCGCGAGGGGCGCGGAGACGCACGCGGGGTGTGAAGCCGTCGATAGAGCCGTGGCGGCGCACGTGATCCCCGGAGCGGAGAGTGGTTCGTCGGCTGGCCCGCCGTGGTTGGCGCCCGGCGACCCGAGAAGGCGCCCATGACGGCGCGACTGCTGCTGCCCCAACGACAGTGACGGCGCCTTCATCGGCGCCATCATGCGGCGCGAGGCCTGCCGAGCGGAGGGCGTGGTGGGTCCTACGGCCTGCGCGAGCGCCAGCGAGCGGAGGGCGTGGGATTCGAACCCACGTGACGGTTGCCCGCCAAGCGGTTTTCAAGACCGCCGCACTAGGCCACTATGCGAGCCCTCCTCGGCCCAGCCGTGAGCACGGGCCGACGAGTCATCGTAGACGAGCGGCCGACATCACCTGGGCCCAGTAGCCGCGACGGCTTCGGCACGCCCCGCCACGACCCACCGGCCGCCACGACAACAGCCCAGCCCGACCACCACCAGCGACCTGGAGAGCGCGAGCGGGATGGGAGTGATGGGCGAGGGAGAGAACACCCATCAGGCCACATCCCGCTCGCGGCTCCCGGACTCAGCCACCCCGACAGGCGAGCGGTCGAGCAAAGGTGCCGTGGACGGCATACAGGGGCATGTCGTCCACGGCACCGGTCCGCAGTGCGTCGCCGTCGCCCCCGCATCCGTCGGCCACGAGCAGCGGAGCCTTCGTCACGCCAGGCCCCCAGTCCGCGCCGACGACGACTCGCCGGTCCGGGTGGTGGGCTGGGGCGGCACAGACGGAAGGAGTCACCTCGTGCCCGCCAGATACGCACTCCCGTATGCCGTGCGCGGACTCCTCCGGCGGCATACCGGGCGGTGGGGTGTCCGGTATCTGGCACACCCTGCGGGACTCCTCACCTACGAGCGTCCGGAGCCATAGGCTCAGACGTGAGGCCACGCTTCTCCCACGAAGGACTCCCGATGAGCGCCGCGAAACGGACGTCGAAGCCCAGTGCGACCACGCCCGGACGGGCGCCAGCCGCTCAGGAACTGATGGCGGCTGCCCCGGCAACGTTGCACCCGAGCATTGCGCTGCGCTACGGCGCCCGGGTGCTCGATCCGGTGACGGCGATGCCGCTGGCGGACGGGACCCAGCCGGCGGCGACGGCATACGTCGGGGATCGGTTGCTCGTCCGAGGCACGCCGGGACGCGGGTTGGACGACGCGATCGCGCCCGTTGCGGAGCTCGCCAAAGGGCTCGGCCTGCGGGTCCACACCGTCCCGACGCCCCCGGCCAAGGGAGGGCGCGATCTGCACCCGGAGGCTCAGGCCGTGCTGGCCCGGCACTGGGTGACCGGGGTGCGGCTGGCCGCCGACACCGACAAGCCGACGCCGCCGGTCGACGCGTGGCCGGCGCTGCGGGCGCTGCAAGTGGCTGACACAGACGTGTCGGCACCGCTGGGCCTAGACCACCTGCTCACCGCGGCCCCGTCGATGTCCGGCACGCCCTACTGGGTGCCGACCCCCTACTGGGTGCCTACGCCGTATTGGGTGCCGACCCCGTCCGGCGGCGGGGGTGGCGGTTCGCCAGCCAACGAATACGGCCGACCTGGCTCTGGCGGCCGGGCTCCGGTGGCCCTCGTGCTGCCCGATCCGGCGCTCACCGCTCCCCCGGTCGGGCGCGCCCCTGTGGTGGCGATCCCTGACACCGGTCTGGGCTCGCACCCGTGGTTCCCCGAGGGCGGGTCGGCGACGAGCACGGTCACGTTCAACGGCATACCGCTGGGGTTGGCCGGGCCCGCGGGGGCGGGATATCCGCCACCCCCGACCAACCCGCTCGACCCGGTCATCCAGTCCGACACCGGCCACGGGACCTTCATCGCGGGCTTGATCCGCCAGCTGTGCCCGCAGGCGCAGATCCTCGCCATCCCGGTGATGCGCGACGACGGAATCGTCCCCGAGAGCGCGCTCATCAACACGCTCGCGCTGCTGCTGGCGCGGCATGTGCAAGCCGTGTCCACCGGGTCGGCCGACGGGCTCGTCGACGTCCTGTCGCTGTCGCTGGGCTACTACCACGAGAGCCCCGGCGACGCGGCGATGGACGGACCTTTCGGGGCGCTCATGCGCGAGTTCGGCGAGTGGGGTGTCGCTGTCGTCGCGGCCGCCGGCAACGCGACGACGCTCGCCCCTATGTATCCCGCGGCGTTCGCCTCGCAGGTCACCGGGTTCTCGCCGGACCGAGTGCCACTGGCCAGCGTCGGAGCGCTCAACCCCGACGGTGAGACGGTCGCCTACTTCTCCAACGCCGGGTCGTGGGTCACCACCCACCGGCCGGGCAGCTCGCTGGTGAGCACCTTCCCGCTCGACGTCACGGCTGCTGCGCAACCCAGCGCGAGGGTGGAGTTCCACGGTCGGGTCCGCACGACGCCCGACCCCGACGACTTCCGCAGCGGCTTCTGCACATGGAGCGGGACGTCGTTCGCGGCGCCGGTCCTCGCCGGAGAGCTCGCGGCCGCTATTGCGGCCGACCCGGACGTGGCCACCGTCGAGCGCGCGGCCGCCATCGCCCGCGGCCGCCGGGCAATGTTCGCCCGGGTCTCGGAATGGGAGGATCGGGCATGACCACCCCCGCCTCACCGACCCTCGCCGACCGCGCGGCCGAGGCGTTCGCGGCATACCGGGAGGGCGATCGCGAGCGGATGTCCGAGCTCGTCGACCTGCTGACCCCCGTGTTGTGGCACACCGCACGCGGCCAGCGCCTCGACCAGACCTCCGCCGAAGACGTCATCCAGACCGCGTGGATCCGCTTGGTCGAGAGCGCCGACGCCATCGCCGAGCCGCAAGCCGTCCTCGCCTGGCTCATCACCACCGTTCGCCGCGAGGCCTGGCGCGTGCTCAAGAAGGACGGCCGGGCGATCCCCACCGACGAGTTCCCCGAAGGTGAGGTGGGCGGCATACCGGCGTCCCTCGACCCCGCCGCGGAGGCGATGTTGCGCGAGGACCAGCGCTCGTTGTGGCGGTCGGTGAGTCGGCTGTCCGAACGCTGCCAGGCCCTCTTGCGGATCATCGCCTTCGTCGACCGTCCCGACTACGGGGCGGTGTCCGAGGCATTGGGTATGCCGGTCGGCTCGATTGGTCCCACCCGGGGACGCTGCCTGGCCAAACTCCGGTCGCTGCTGACCGCCGACCCGAGTTGGAGCACGCGATGAGCCTCGATGACTTCACGGCTCTGGCCGACGGCGCGATCGATGAGATCGACGTCCGGGCGCTCGCTGGTCTGCGCGAGTTCTACCGCCGCACCGACCCGATGCCCAGTGGCCTCACCGATCGGATCAAGTTCGAGCTGACCCTGGCCGCCCTGCACGCCGAGGTGGCGCAGCTCCAGGAACTGACCCTGTCCGGCAGTGGGGCCCGAGCCGACGCGCAGCCCTTGGCCCCGACCGAGTCGGTGACTTTCACCAGCAGCCGGTTCAGCCTCATGGTGACCGTCGGGTCGGGGCCGCAGGACGCCCCGAGCGGGACGGTCCGGATCGACGGATGGGTGACCGGCGGACCCGCGGACGTCGAGGTGCGGGTCGGCGGCACGAGCCTGTCGACATCTACCGACGCCGGCGGCCGCTTCGTCATCGAAGCCGTCCCACGCGGGTCGGCCCGATTCGTGTTGCGGCCGCATGCCACCGACGACGGACCGGTCATCACCCCTGCCATCGAGTTGTAGTGGCGGGATCGCTCCACGAGCCTCTCGACGCCGAACCCCTCGACGTCATTGCGGACCTGCACCGACGTGCACTGACCGCGTTGGAGAGCTACCGGCCCGACGAAGCCGCCGTGCTGCTCGCGGACGCCCAGTCAGCGCTGGACTCGCTGACCTCGAGACCGGGTGACAGCGAGCGAGCTGACGAACTGCGGACCCGGGTGCTGCTGGCGGCGAGCTGGGCGGCATACGAGAGGCACGGACCGGACGCGGCGGAGAGCCTCGTCGCGAGCGCCGCCGACCTGGCTCGGGCAACCTCGCGCGACGACCTGGTCGCCTTGTGTCACCTGCAGACTGCGTCGATGCGCGGGCGAGCCGGGGACCTTTCCGGGTCCCTGCGGGCGATGCATCGGGCCGGGGAGGGCCTGGCCGGTATGCCGCCCACTGACCAAGCGCGGCTGCTGACCAACCGCGGCGTGCTCGCAGCCCAACTCATGCGCCTGAGCGAAGCCGAGGCCGACCTGCATCGGGGCGCGGCCGCGGCGCACGAGGCCGGGGCGCCGGTCATCGAGTTCATGGCGCGGCACAACCTCGGTTGGGTCCACTACCTGCGCGGTGATCTCCCGCGCGCTTTGGCGGTGATGAACGAGGCGGACGCCATGCCCGCCGAGGTCAACCGCGCGGTGTCCCGGCTGGACCGGGCCCGGGTACTGCTCGAAGCCGGGCTACTCGACGAGGCGCGCGCCCTGTTGATCGAGGCGCGTGAACTGGCCGACGCGGACGGCGTCGCCGCGCTCATCGGTGAGATCGAGCTCGACCTGGCCCGCACTGCGCTCGTCCTTGGCGACGCTCGCTCAGCCGTCACCCTGGCGCGGACCGCACGAGGTCGGTTCCGGGGAGAGGCAAGCTCCAGTTGGCGCCGTCGCGCCTACCTCGCCGAGCTCGAGGCGAGCGTTCGGTCGGGGATCTCGTTGCCGCGCACTGCCCGGACCGCCCTGTCGTTGGCCCAGGTCGCGGCCGAGCACGCCGACGATCACGTCGCTCGTCGAGCGGCCCTTGTCGCCGCGGACGCCCTGTCCGCATCCGGCAACATCACTGCTGCTGCCGCCGCCCTTCGCCAGACGTCGGGTTTGGTGCGCTCGGCCTCCTTGCCCACCCGGCTGCATGTGCGGCTTGTCGCCGCTCGGATTGCCGCGACCGACCGGCCGCGCGCAGCGGCGCGTCAGCTCAGCGCCGCGGCCGACGACTTGGCTGCCGCGCAGCAGCGGGCCTCAAGCCTCGACCTGCGGACCGCGCTCGGTGTACACAGCGAGCGCCTGGCAACTCTCGACCTTGACCTTGGCGTCGAAAGTCGTTCTGTCGCATCGCTGTTCAATCGTTCTGAGCGCTGGCGTGCGGTGTCCGACCGGGTGCCTCTCGTCCGACCGCCACGGGACCCTCAGGCCGCCGACCTGCTCACCCAATTGCGAGGAATCCGCGAGGAGTTGCGCGATGCGCCCGTGGCCGAGCAGGCCGATCTGCGCGCCCGCGCGATCGAGCTCGAGCGAGCCGTGCGCGCCCTGGACTGGGCTCGTCCCACGCAGACGGCCGCGGCGCCGCCCACCCAGAGCCGCCCGCTTGGGTATGCCGGCACACTCGCCGCCGTCCGGGCGGCCGACGCGACGCTGGCCACCTTCCTCCCCCACGCCGGTCACCTGTATGCCGTGGTGCTAGGTCACCGGGGTGGGCGCATCGTGCGATTGGGTCGGCTCGCCGATGTCGACGCGCTGGCCCGACGGGTCCGGGCCGACCTCGATGCTGTGACGCTGCCGATGGCTCCCGCGATGCGCCAGGCCGTCGAGGGGTCGTTGACGGCCGCCTTGGCCGAGCTCGACGAGGCCCTGCTCGGCGCCCTGGCTGACGAGGTGACCCACCGGCGCCCCGGCGGGCAGCTGCGCAGTCGCCCACCGACCCGTTTGGTCGTCGTCCCCTCGCGGGTCATCGCCGCCGTGCCGTTCGGGATGCTGCCCAGCCGCCGCGGCCTGGCGACGACGGTGGCCCGCACCGCGATGGCTTGGGCCTCCGCGGCCGCCAGGCCGCCGGTCGCCCAGCCTCAGGTGCTTGCGATCGCCGGACCCGACTTGCGGCATGCGGACCGCGAGGTGGCCGAGATCGGCCGCCTGTGGTCAGCGCCGGTCGTGCCGTCCCACCAGGCCACCCGCGCCGAGATTGTCGCTGGGCTGGTCGGCCGCGACCTGGTCCACATCGCGGCGCACGGCCAACACCACTATCAGAGCCCGCTATTCTCGACGCTTCGGTTGTCCGACGGGCTGGCTTTCGCCCACGAGTTGCCCGACGCGGGAGTCACCGCCTCCCACATCGTGCTGTCCGCCTGCGAGGTCGGACGGGCGACGATCCGCCCGGGCGACGAATCGCTCGGGCTGACCGCGGTCCTGCTCAGCATGGGCGTGCAGACCGTTGTTGCCGCCGTCGCCCGAATCCCGGACGAGCTCGCGGCGGAAGCGATGACGGCATACCACCGGCTGTTGGTGACCGGGATCGACAGTGCCACCGCACTCGCCCAGGCGACCGCGGACCACCCGACGGTGGCGCGTGCCTTCACCTGCTTCGGAGCCGACTGGCGCGCCGCACCTCAGGTGGGCGACCGCGTTGAGGGTTGAGCACGGCTTGATCCGCCCTTGAGTCGTATGCCCCGAGGCTCTTTGCACGCCCGCATGCGGGCCAATATCACTCGAACGAAGGCGTCTCCATGAACGGTATCCGTCGCACCCTCTCCCTCATCCCTCTGGCGGTTCTGGCGGCCGTCGCCGGTGCCCCGGCCGAAGCGTCTGCCCTGTCGCCATCGGCTGTCACGCCCACCGCCGTGACCAGCGCCGCCGTGGCGCCCACGGCCGTGACCACCGCGGCCACCACCGTCAACGCCCTCAAGCTCACCGGCACCTACACGACCGCGACGAAGAAGGGCACGATCTCCTGGACGGCTCAACGCGGCTTCTCCACCGGCTACATCGGGGTCTTCGTGATCGACGGCGTGACCCGCTCGGGTGTGATGTATTGGAATCGGGCTTACCCCGGTTCGCTGTTCCTCTCCTGGTCCTACAGCAATGGGGTCATCGGCATGAACGCCGAGGTGAAGCAGATCGACCCCGCCACCTTGAGCGGGACGATCACGTTCTACAACTCGCGGGGCGCCGTCACCGGCACCGGCACAGTGACTCTGCACTGATCGCCGTCGGGGCCTTGATCGGCGTCGCAGCCTGAGCACGGCGTCGGTCAGAGCACACCCGTGGGGCCGGCAAGCCTGACCTGCCGGCCCTTCGGTGTGCTCGGTGTCAGCGTCAGATCCAGATGGCCGGGTTGTGATCGAGCATCTCCTCCGGCGTCAGGCCCGCAATGGCCTTGCGGACCTGGGCCGGGATGCCGATCGCGACGTGCCCGGCCGGGACATCCTTGACGACGACGGAGTTGGCGCCGATCTGGGCGTCGTCGCCGAGCAGGATCGGGCCGAGAATCTTCGCCCCGGCCCCGACCGTCACCCGGTTGCCCAGAGTGGGGTGGCGCTTGGTCTTGGACAGCGACCGGCCGCCGAGCGTGACCCCGTGGTAGAGCATGACGTCGTCGCCGATCTCGGTCGTCTCGCCGATGACGACGCCCATCCCGTGGTCGATGAAGAACCGCCGCCCGATCGTCGCCCCGGGGTGGATCTCGACGCCCGTCACCGACCTGACGATCTGGGACAGCAGCCGGGCCGCCAGGCGGGTCGAGGGGTTGCCCCACAACGAGTGCGCCACCCGATAGGCCCAGATCGCGTGCAGCCCCGACGAGGCGAGGAACATCTCGACCCGTGAGTGCGCGGCCGGGTCCCGCAGCATGGCCGCGTCGATGTCCTCGCGGATCATCTCCGCCGTGCGGCGCAGGATCGCCCGGCGCGGCGCCGACACCGGGCCCGGCGGTCCTACTGGCTCAACCCGGGATGTGAGCCCGGTGTCAGGGTCTGCGGTGAGCTCCCAGGACCGGACGCGCTCGCGTCGCAGGTCGCGCAGGCTGGTGGTCAGTGCGGCAAGCATGGCGGTATGCCGTTCAGTCGACGAGGCCCTCGAAGAGGACGGTGGAGAGGTAACGCTCCCCGAAGCTGGGGATGATGACGACGATCGTCTTGCCGGCGTTCTCGGGGCGGGCGGCGACCAGGCCTGCGGCATACAGGGCAGCGCCGGAACTCAGCCCGACGAGAAGGCCTTCCTGCGTGGCGGCCTTGCGGGCGAGCTCGACCGCCTGACCGGCGTTGACGTCGATGACCTCGTCGTAGACGGTGGTGTCGAGGATCTCGGGGACGAAGTTGGCGCCGATGCCCTGGATCTTGTGCGGGCCGGGCGCGCCGCCGTTGAGGATCGGTGACTCCTCGGGCTCGACGGCGATGATCTGGACGCCGGGTTTGCGGGCCTTGAGGACTTGGCCGACGCCGGTGATCGTGCCACCGGTGCCGATGCCGGCCACGACGATGTCGACGGCACCGTCGGTGTCGGCCCAGATCTCCTCGGCGGTGGTGCGACGGTGGATCTCGGGGTTGGCTGCATTGGCGAACTGGCGGGCGAGCACAGCCCCGGGGCGCTCGGCGACGATCTCGTCGGCGCGGTCGACGGCGCCCTTCATGCCCTTGCTCGGGTCGGTGAGGATGAGCTCGGCGCCGAACGCCCGCAGCAGGGCGCGACGCTCCTTGGACATCGACTCAGGCATGGTCAGCACGACCGTGTAACCGCGAGCCGCGCCGACCATGGCCAGCGCGATGCCGGTGTTGCCGGAGGTCGCCTCGACAATCGTGCCGCCGGGCTTGAGCTCGCCGGACGCCTCCGCCGCGTCGACGATCGCGACGCCGATGCGGTCCTTGACCGAGTTGGCCGGGTTGTAGAACTCGAGCTTGGCGGCCACGGTCGCTTGCGAGTCGGGGAACAGCCGGTTGATCCGGACGAGTGGGGTGCGGCCGACGAGGGCGGTGACGTCGTCATAGATGGGCATACGCGGGGCTCTCCGGGTGTCGGGTGCGGTCAGGGTCGCTTCCCGGAACGCCGGGAGTCGTTATGGATATTCCAACAGAACGTTATCGGCCGCGTTGGGCGCGTCCACCAGCCGGTATGCCGTCCGCCGCGGCGCAGGCCGTGCTGTCCGCCCTGCTGGAGGTCGGGCCGCCCGCAGACGGCGCCTGGGTGGGCGTGACCGGCATACGGACGACCGTTGCTTGGGCACGACGGCGTGATCCGTGCTCGCGGCGGCGTTGCGGCTCGGCGCAATGTCAGTCCCCGTGCGGGTGGAGCCAGCCGAATGTTCCCGTATGCCGTCCGCTCACCCAGGCGGACGGCATACCGGCAGCACGGTGGTGCGGCGAGGGGAACTGGGGTTGACACGTGGGCGCTCGGCTGGGGAGGGTGGGGCCATGATCGGATTCGTCGCGGGCGCCGCGGTCGGCTATGTGCTGGGGACGCGGGCTGGGCGGGCGCGCTACGAGCAGATCAAGCGCGGCAGTGCGCGGTTGTGGCACTCGGACCCGGTGCAGCACCGGATCGAGGCGGCCGGGCAGGCCGTGAAGACCCAAGCGGTGCCCTACGTCGCCGACAAGGTGGGCGACGCGGTGAAGGCAGCGGGACGCGCGGTCAAGGAGAAGGCACGGCCCGCGTTGCCCGCGACGGTGGAGCACCTCCCAGACGGCACCGAAGTAGCGACGACGGCGGGCGACCGAGCCAGGCGGTGACGGGGCGGGCGACCGGGCGACGGGGCCTCAGGTGAGGCGCTCGGCAGGCGGGACCTCGGCCGGCCAGTGCGGGAAGTAGCCCTCGACGTGGACCAGGTCGGGCTTTGCTCCGAGCGCCAGACAGGCCGCCTTGCAGGCTTCGACGAAATCGGGGTTGCCCGCAATGAAGATCGAGTGCTTCTCCAGCGACGGGAAGACCTGGCCGAGCATCGTCGGGATGCGCCCGGTGAACTCGGCGGTGGCCGGAGGCTCGGCACCGGTGTAGGTGACGATGCTACGGAAGGTCCGGTGCTTGCGTGACCACCACGCCATCAGGCCCTGATCGAAGACGTCGGCCTCGGTGCGCGCGGAGAAGATCAGCGTCGTGCCCCACGTGAAGCCGCGGCGCAGGGCACCGTCGGCCAACCCGAGGATCGGCGCCAGACCTGAGCCGGAGGCCAGGCACAGGACCGGGGTCTCGACCGAAGGGTCGCCGACGAAGGTGCCGTAAGGACCGTGGACGAGCAACTGGTCGCCGACACTGACCTTCTCGTGGACCCACGTGGACGTGCGCCCGCCTTCGACCTTGGTGATGAGCAGGTGCAACTCGCCGTCGGGGCGCGGCGCGTTGGCGATCGAGTAGGAGCGCAGCGGGGCGCCCACGCGTTCGTCGCCGATCATGACGTATTGCCCCGGCCAGAACCGTAGGTTCTCCCCGAGCGGGCGCAACTGCATCTCGACCATCGTCGGGGTGCGCATCACCTTGTCGGTGACGATGAAGGGCACGAACTCGCGCGGCGGGAAGAGCTTCTGTAGCGCGTCGATCGTGCCGAACTCGATGTCCAGGCTGGCCGTGAGCGGCTTGGCCATGCACATGAGGCCATAGCCGTTGGCCCGATCCTCTTGTGAGAGAGCCATGTCCAGGACCATGCCCTGGTCGAACGCCCCGTCGAGCACCTTGGTCTTGCACTCTCCGCACGCGCCCGCGCGGCAGTTGTTGGGCATGATGTAGCCCGCCTTCTCCAAGGCCGAAAGGACCGTGTCACCGGAGTCGCAGATGACCTCGTGACCGGAAGGCTGCAGGCGGATGGTCGCGGACATCGTTCCTTCTTGGGAGCCGAAAGGTGGCCTTCGTGGGTGCTAACGGGCGGCAAAGGTATGCCGCGCGACCGCAGGGGGTCGGCCGCGCGGCATACCGGTCGGTGGTGCTTCGATGACGCGCAGTCTCGAAGCAGGACGGCGAGTCTAGAAGACGGGAATGATGTCGTCGAGGTCGACGTCGCTGATCTCTTCGCCGGAGATGTCTACCTCGGGAATGGCCGGGAACGGGATCGAGTAGCGGTCCAAGACACCCTTGAGGTTGAGGATGGCGTTGCGCCAGTTCTGCTTCTTGGTGTCGTAGTCCGGGATGTGGAAGCCGGCCTCGCGAGCCAGGCGCTCGCCCTCACGCTGGTTGTCGATGAAGTCGGCGGGCAGGTCCCAGAACTCCATCGGCGGCTCGAAGAGGACGGCCGAGAGGAACAGGTAGCCGGCCCGGATCTGCTTGGTGATGATCGAGCGCTCCGACACGTCGAGCTTGGGGTAGTCGCGCTCCATGAGGGACATGCAGATCGCCATGTGGCGACCCTCGTCGCGGCCGATGTTGCGGAACGCGGCCTGGAACACCGGCTCCTTACAGCCCGCTGCCATCTGGTGGAAGATCGTCGCGGCGGCGATCTCGCCCATGAGGAAGCTGGAGAACAGGACAGCCAGCGAGTAGCGCGGAACGGCGGTCTTGTAGCCACTCCAGTAGCGGCCACCGTTGAAGTAGAGCCACTTGGCGTTCTTCTGCAGGCGCCGGCCGATGTCGGTCTTGGGCTCGTAGGTCAGCGGGTCCGGGTGCTCGAGGAGCTTGGTGATCGACAGACCGCACATCTGCTCGTGCATCTGCTCGTCACGGGTCACCGAGAAGAAGCACCGGCGGACCGGGTCTTCCTCGTGAACCTCATAGGTCTTGATGAGGGCCTCGGCGAACACCGGCGGGGCGGAGGCGTCGAAGACCGACAGGAGGGTCCACCAATAGGCGATGGACTCACGCTGCTCCCACGTATAGGAGCTGGGGTCGAAGGTGTCCCACGGCAGCTTGAGCGGGTCCCACTGGTCGCGCTGTGCGGAGGTCCAGATCTCCTCCATCTTGGCGGTCTCCCGGTGCCAGGACAGCGGGTAGACGTTGGGCTGCTCGGTCTCCGGGGGCAGGTCCATGGAACCTGCGAAGCGCTCGTTGTGTGCCATGAGCGGCAGATTAGACGTTCAGGCTGTGATTGTCTAGATCTTGATTACTTTGTCGGAACGAGACGTGGGTCTCGTTGTGGCGTCACTCGGAACGCTGGCGCAGCAGGCGGCGGAGCAGGACGACAAACGTGTCCAGTTCGCTCTCCCCGAGCGGAGCGAAGAAGGCCCGCTCCACCGAGTTCTCGTTCCCGTATGCCGCCACCAGTCGCCGTTCGCCCTCGCCGGTCAGGCGCACGGTGACCAGACGGCGATCGGTGGACTCTCGATGCCGTTCGACCAGCCCGTCACGTTCGAGGGTGTTGAGCACACTGGAGACAGCGGCCCGTGAGAGCCCGGAGAAGCGGGCAATCTCGCGCGGCTCGAGCTCCTGGGCGACCCAGACACAGAACATCACCCGGAAGCCGGCCATGCTCCACCCGGCGTCCCGGTGCACCTCGGACTCGAGCCGGTGCATGTGCAAGGTCGAGAGCCGGACGAGGTTGAAGGACGCCCGCAGCGCCAGCAGGTCCGCGTCGGGGTGGGTTTGGGCGACCTTGGCGGCGGCCGATGCCTCGAACGAGTCCGATCGGACACTCGTTGTGCTCACGACTAGATAATGTCAGCCTTGACAGTCAATCTGTGCATGACTTTGGTCGCGCAGTGTGCCACGAACTCCTCGAAAACCCCACACCCGCCGACGTTTCCAGGTCCTGGACCGCCGAACGCCCTCGAAAACCTCAAACCCGCCGACGATCTCGTCCGCGACCGGCCATCTGTGGAGCGTTAGCCACACTGGGGTGTGGCCAACACTCCACAGATCCGGCCCCGCCAGGTAATGATGGGCCTTTGGGCCTTCCCCAAGCCACGACCCCCGAAACCACCACGAGTCCAGATCCGCGAACCCAGGAGCCCAGATGCCCTCGCCCTACCCGATCAAGACCTGCCTGTGGTTCGACACCCAAGCCCTCCCCGCCGCGCAGCTCTACACCTCCCTCGTCCCCGACAGCTCGATCGGGCAGATCAGCCACTACGGCTCCGAGAACGAGCACGGCGAGACCGGCTCCGTCCTTCAGGTCGAGTTCACCCTCGGCGCCCAGCACTTCGTCGCGCTCAACGGGGGCCCGCACTTCACCCACTCCCCCGCCGCCTCGATCCAGGTCTTCTGCCCCGATCAGGCCGAGCTCGACCGGATCTGGGACGGCCTCCTCGCGGACGGCGGACAGGAGTCGCAGTGCGGCTGGCTCGCCGACCGCTTCGGCCTCTCGTGGCAGATCATCCCGACCCGCCTCGGCGAGCTAGCCTCCGATCCCGACCCCGAACGGGCTTCGCGCGTCATCGCCGCCATGCTGCAGATGCGCAAACTCGACATCGCCGCCCTCGAAGCCGCCGCCGATGGTCTCCCCGCACCCGAGGCGAGCGCGTAGCCCACCTCACCCACCCGGCATACCCCCCGGCGCCCGGTATGCCGCCCGCTCGCCTCCTCGTTCCGTATGCCGCCCGCTCGCCTCCTCGTTCCGTATGCCGCCCGCCCGACTCCCCACTCACCCCCAGTTGGCCGCCACGCCCACGACCCCACCAGTTTGGCCGCCATGGCGGGGAAACCGGCCAGGGGCGGTCATATTCGACCGCCATTCACCAGTTTGGCCACCATGGCGGCGAAGCTCAGGGAGAGACCCGCACGCCAAGGACGGACCCTGGCCTTGGCGAGTCAGGCGAGTCAGGCGGCCTAGGCCCGTGGCCGACGACCGGGCGGGCCAGACGAGCCGGGCGGACACGGCATACCTCCAACTCCGACCGGACCACCCGCGCGAGGTGAGTCACACGACGCCCAGGTGAGCAAGCGCTTAGCGGCCACTAGACTCGTGACCTATGAGCGCCCTGCAGATCACTGCGATCGTGCTGTGCTTCACCATTCCGTTGCTGGGGTGGGCACTGCTGTTCCGGCAGTCCTACCGCTTCTACAAGCTCTTCCAGACCGGGCAGCCCGATCCGACCCGCACCGACCAGCCGGCCACCCGGGTGTGGACGGTGCTGCGGGAGTTCCTCGGGCACACCCGGCTTGGGCGGCTGCCGCTGGTCTCGATCGCGCACTGGTTCACGGCGCTCGGATTCTTCCTTCTGTTCGCCACGCTGGTCAACGCGTTCTTCCAGCTCATCTGGGCCGACTTCCGGCTGCCGATCGTCGGGCATTTCGTGCCGTTCGAGTGGCTCATCGAGATCTTCGCCGGCATCGGCTTCCTCGGGATCTGCGTGCTCATCTGGGTCCGCCAGCGCAACCACCCGCGCTCGGCCGAAGGCATCGCCGGGCGGCGCTCGCGCTTCTTCGGGTCGACGTGGTGGCAGGCCTACTACGTCGAGTTCACCATCTTTGTCGTGATGCTCTGCATCATGCTGCTGCGCACGCTCGAGGCGCGGATGGTCCAAATCATGACCCCGAGCGAGTCGCTCTTCCTGCACTTCCCGCTCTCGGGCTGGGGGGCCCAGTGGCTGTGGCAAGGCATCGGCCTGGACACGGTCAAGGAGCTCATCTACCTCGTCGCGATGATCAAGATCCTCGTGAGTTTCGCGTGGATGATCACCATCTCGCTCACCCCGACGATGGGTGTGGCGTGGCACAGGTTCCTGGCGTTCGTCAACATCTACTTCAAGCGGCACGCTGATGGGCGGACCTCGCTCGGCGCCGTCCAGCCGATGATGGTCGGCGGCAAGCCGTTCGACATGGAGGCCATGGAGGACCTCGACGAGGACACCTCGCTCGGCGTCGGCAAGGTCGAGGACTTCACCTGGAAAGGCCTGCTCGACTTCACCACCTGCACCGAGTGTGGCCGTTGCCAGAGCCAGTGCCCGGCCTGGAACACCGACAAGCCACTGTCCCCCAAGTTGCTCGTCATGACCCTGCGCGACCACGCCCACGCCAAAGCCCCGTGGCTCATGGCGACCGAGGAGAAGCGCAAGGACCTGCCCGCGCACACCCAGAAGCTCGCCGACGCCCCGCTCGTCGGGACGCTCGGTTACGACGCTGAGCACCCGTTGACGGCATACGACCCGTTGGGTCTGGAGGGCGTCATCGACGAGGACGTCCTGTGGTCGTGCACGACGTGTGGCGCCTGCGTCGAGCAGTGCCCGGTCGACATCGAGCACGTCGACGCGATCGTCGACATGCGCCGCTACCAGAACCTCATCGCCAGCGCCTTCCCGAGCGAGTTCGGGACGCTCTACAAGAACCTCGAGAAGAACTCCAACCCCTGGGGCCTCGCCCCGCGGATGCGGATGGACTGGGCCAAGGGTCTGCCGTTCGACGTGCCGGTCGTCGGGTCGGACGTCGAGGACTGCTCGGCCGTCGACTACCTTTTCTGGGTCGGCTGCGCGGGCGCCTTCGAGGACCGCGCCAAGCGCACGTCGCGCGCCGTCGCCGAACTGCTCCACACCGCCGGAGTCTCGTATGCCGTGCTCGGAGACGGCGAGGCGTGCACCGGTGACTCTGCCCGTCGCTCCGGCAACGAGATGCTCTTCCAGATGCTCGCGATGCAGAACGTCGAGATGCTCAAGGAAGTCGGCGCGACCAAGATCGTCGTCACCTGCGCGCACTGCTACAACGCGCTCAAGAACGAATACCCGCAGGTCGGCGGCAACTACGAGGTCGTCCACCACACCCAGCTGCTCAACCGGCTGGTCCGCGAGAAGCGGCTCGTGCCCGTCTCGCGGCCGGGTGAGTCGGCAGGGTCCAAAGACGCGTCGACGGCGGCCTCGGTGACCTACCACGACCCGTGCTATCTCGGCCGGCACAACCACGTCTACGCGCCGCCGCGCGAGCTGCTCGGCGCCCTGCCTGGCGTGTCGCTCACCGAGATGCCGCGGCACGGCGAGAAGTCGTTCTGCTGCGGGGCCGGTGGCGCCCGCATGTGGGTCGAGGAGAAGCTCGGCTCGCGGATCAACCTCAACCGCACGAGCGAAGCCGTCGCGACTGGCGCCCAGCGGATCGCCGTCGGCTGCCCGTTCTGCAAGGTCATGCTCTCCGACGGGGTGAACAAGTTCGTCGAGACCGGCGAGCTCACCGAGGGTGCCGTCGAGGTGGTCGACGTGGCCCAGATGCTGTTGGCTGCGGTGCGCCGCGGCGAGGAACCCGGCGCTGCGGCAGCCGCGTCGGCGCCCGCCCCCGAACCGGTGCCGAGCGCGTAAGGCGAGCGGGCGGCATACCAGCTCTCGAATCCGGGCCGGTATGCCGCCGCGCCGCCGCGCCGCCGCGACCCACGACCGGCTCAGGTACAGCGTCGAGTGTTTCGGCTACCCCCGTCCGCACGAATGAGCGCAAGTACTCATGTGTATCCGCTCCGCACGGCATACAGTCACTTGTCATGGCGGTGGGAGGGGATCCGCACGAGATTCGTGACGAAGCTCGACGGTTACGTCGCGTTGCGGGGGCGGTCGAGGAGGAAGCCCGGAGCGTGCGACGCGGCCACGGGATCCAGTGGCATGGCTTGGCCGCGGAGCGGTTCCGGGATCGGTTGGCGGCGAGTTCACGCGACGTTGATGATGTCGCGACGTCCATGCGGGAGGCTGCGGTCAAGCTTGATCAGCTCGCTGACGCGCTCGAAGAACGTCAGGCGGCGATCAGACAGGCCATGAACTGGGTCACCGACATGGTCGAAGGCGCCAAGCGCAAGCTCAACTCGCTGGCCGGCGAGGCCGCTGACCGTCTCTCCGACGCCGAGCGAGCCGTTCAGGAGCAGGCGCGGCGGGTCCTGTCGACAGCGAGCGCCGCTCCGCACCCAGGTGACCCCCAGTGGCTCGACCTGGCCCGGAGGCTCGGACGATGACAGGCACCGTCACGTTGGCACCGTTGGACGGTGCCCACCGCGTGCGCCTGGACGAGGCCGCGTGGGCCGGGCTAGTCGCGGGGGCGCCGCCTTCTGCCCTGCCGGCATGGCTGGCTCCGTTGGACGGCGTCGATGCCGTCGTCGTCAATGCGGACCCCTCCTTGCAGGAGGCCCTCGACATTCGGGGTCGGGCGCTTGTCTGCGTCGACATCGCTGCGTCCGCGGGCTCGACCGGCCTGCTCGCGTCGGTCTGGACCGATGGCGAGTTTGTCTGCAGCATCGCGCGGGCGGTCAGGGTCGACACCGACAGCCACCCCGAGGCCGCGACTGCCCTGGTGCCCGGTGTGGAGATCAGCGTCTACCCCATCGGGTCGTTGCTCGACGAGGTCATGCGGCTGGTGCCGCCAACCCCCGACGAGGCCAGCGGGGTACCGGAGTTGATCCCCGAGGAGTTCAGCATCGCGCTGGTCCGGGCGGTTCGCGCAGGGGACATGGGCCTCGTCGGGCCGATTCTGGGAGACCTGGGCCTCACCGAGGTCCCACCCGCGGTGGCGGACCTCATCGCGGAAATCGACGGCCATCTGTTGGTCTCGGTGACGAGTCGTTCCGACTCGTCCGTCTCGGTGGGGTCCTGGCTCAAAGGTCGCCGGGGTTGGATCGAGATCGCGCGGACGAGCACCGGGCACATCCGGCACGTCCCCGCTGGCCGCGCCGACGTGCGTGACCTGCTGCTGAGCTCGCTCACCGGACGGCTGGGCGCCGAGCTGGATCGCCGGGCGGGGGGTGGTGCCCCATGAGCATCTCCGTCTCCGGAGGGGCCGGAAGCTTCGACGCGCGCCTGGATGACCTGGTCGCGGTCTCTGGCCTGATCGCATCGACCGGAGCCGCACTGCGCAGCCTTTCCGACGATGCCGCGCAAGCGAGCGTCAACGGGTCAGTCATCGCGTCGGGTCTGTTGTGCCCCGGCGAGTTGGCGGCCGCTGAAGCGGCGATCGTGTGGGCGACCGCAGGACCCGACGGCTGCCTCCCGACGGGTCTGGCCCTTGAGGGCACGGCTCATCTGGTCGAGGCTGCGGTAACCACCTATCGGGCCGCCGACGAGTATGGGCGTGAGTTGCTCGACAAGGTGCAGACCATGACCGGCATGGCCGTCGGAGGTTTGGCCGTCGTCGGAGCCCTGACCCATCCCCTGGCACTGGGCATACTCCTGAGCAACAAGGACGCCGTACTCGCCTCGGTGCAGGCGTCCCTGTTCGAGCAGCCATGGCTGATGGAAGCCGCGACAAGGCTCGCACCCGGCTTCGTCCAGGGTTCCCTCATGACCAGTGTCGGGGGTCTTGGGGCAGGGTTGGCCGGCGGACCGGGCGCCGTCGGTCTCACTCTCGCCCTGGTGTGGGCTGGCGGAGGCCACTGGCCGACGACCGACTACGAAGGATCCGTGGGCGGGCTCATCTCGCTCGGCCAGAACTTCGGCTACTTCCAGGACGTCGGCGACTGGCCTGTGGGCCAGGTCGACCCACCCAGCGGCGCAGCGGCCCCGAGCGGATTGGCGGACGTCTTCACTCAACAGGGACTGCTCGGCCGCGACGAGGCGCACGGCCAGATTCAGATCGTCAAGGTCCTCGGAGCAGATGGAGTGACCCGCTGGATCGTGCAGATCCCGGGCACCCAGGACTGGAATCCGACGCGCACCGACAACCCGGTCGACCTGACGAGCAACGTCCACCTGATGTCACGCGAGGCACAGACTGCGGTGCAGCGGCAGATAGAGAAGGCGATGGTGGCCGCAGGAATCGCGCCCGGTGACCCGGTGATGCTCACGGGCCACAGCCAAGGGGGTATCGCTGCGGCCGCGTGCGCCGCCGATCCGTCGTTCATGCAACGCTTTCACGTAACGAGCGTCGTTACCGGAGGGTCGCCGATCGCGCGGATGGACATCCCGGACTCGGTGTCGGTGATGTCTCTGGAGCACGCCCAAGACCCGGTGCCGAAACTCGACGGCCGGGACAACCCGGCACAAGACAACTGGGTGACGGTCAGTCGGGAACTCCCGACATCCGATGTTCGAGCCGCGGCTGCACGTGCGGCCGATGAGCTCGAAGCCGCCGCCGCTGCAGAGCCAGACCCGGTCAAGGCAGACCAACTCGCTCGCGCTGCCGCCGAGCGGAGGGCGACCTACGGACCCGGAGACGCACACTCCACCGAGTTCTACGTCGACACCGGGAAGATCGTCAGCGAGGCGTCCGACCCGACGCTGCAGAGGTGGCAGGATGCAAACGCGGCCTATTTCGAAGGGAGCACGGAGGTGAGGAGATGGCGCATCGGCGGTTGACCACTCTGGTGGCGGCTGTCCTTGCGGTGCTCTGCGGGATGGGGCTCGGTGGGTGCACGTTGCCTACCGGCCCCAGCACACCTCCCCCCTCAGGCACGCCCTCCCCCAAGCCGCTGCCGGCGCACGTCGCCGACGCGAAGTCGAGGGTCGCCAGCTTGGCCGGAGTCACCCATGTCGAGGTCAGCTACAGCCCGGACCGATTCGGCTACCCGTCAGCGCTCACCGCAGACGTGACGGCCGGGGCCGGGGCTGATCCCATTGACATCCTCGACCGGGCGTACTTCGAGTTGTTCAAGACCGCCCAGACCGTCGACGTGTTCGTCGTCCGCCAGGGTCAGCTATGGGACGGGACGCATATCGGCCTTGCCCACGTGCCGGCCGCGGCGGACATGGCGCGCAGATATGCAACTGCTACTGGCACCTCCTTCCCAACGCCGCCGCCACCTCGCCCGACGCCGGTGCCCGACCCATTGGTCGACATCGCCTGGATAACCAAGCAGGTGCGGTCGATTGCGGGGGTGTCCGAGGCCATGCTGGCCCTGACCAAGGACGGTGGACAGCGGCCGAAGTCGATCAGGGCCGAGATCACCGTGCCGGCCGGTGTCGATCCGGTAGACGTGCTCGACCGCGCCTTCTTCGTCATCCACCGCGACGCACCGCAACTGCTAGTGACGGCCACGGCGACCAGGGCCGGGTCGATCTGGGACGGCACCCACCTCGGCCTGCCACCCACGGCCGCGCCCGCGGACCTCGATACCAGATACGGTCGCCCCGCCTACCCCGCGGCATACCCCACCCCGCCGCTCCCCCGACCGGCCACCACCAGTTGAGCCACATCCCGACGCCGCCTGTCCCCGGGGACACCTAGCGGATACGGTCCCGACCGTGCTCGGCCCAAATCGTGCGCGCTGTGCTGGGGGGCTGCTAGGACCCCGGGTCCGCACCGAGACCCCAGCGATGCCAAGCAGCAAGTTCCTGGGCCGGTATACCGCGCGGGCGAGGTCGGCGTGGCCCGAACGCCCGCTCGCGGCGTCCGGGCCACACGATCACCTGGGAGTGAGGCCAGGGCGGCCAGGGATCAGCCGAGGCCGATCTTGGCCAGCCATTCCTTGGCGACGGCCTTGGCGTCCTTCTTGTCGACGTCGACCTGCTTGACCAGATCGGTGAGCGTGGCCGTGTCGAGCTTGGCCGACACCGCGTCGAGGGTCTTGGTCACGACGTCGTTCGCCTTGTCCTTGCGCACCAGGGGCACGACGTTGTCCGAGCCGAAGATCAGCTTCGGGTCCTCCAGCGTGACGAAACCGTTGATCGTGATCGCCGGGTCGGTCGAGAAGATGTTGGCCGCCTGCGCCTGCCCGCCGAGCAACGCGTCGACGATCGCCTTGCCCTTGAGCGGCCGGAAGTCACTCGGCACGAAGCCATAAGCCTCCTTGAGCCCCGGCAAACCCTGCTGACGGCTCTGGAACTCCGGCGGCGCTGACACGACGATCTCGCTCTGGTGCGCGACGAGGTCGGCGATCGACTTGAGCGACCACTTGGCAGCCGTCTCCTTGGTGACGACGATCGAGTTCTTGTCCTCTGCCGTGCTCTTGGCCAACACCGTCAGCGTCGCGGGCAGCGCCGCCTTGAGGGCGGCATACACCTCGTCCGAGCCCTTCGCGGTGGCGTCCTTCTTGAGGTAGGACAGCAGCGACCCGGTGTATTCCGGGACGATGTCGACCGACTTGTCCTCGACGGCCTTGAGGTAGACCTCCCGGCTGCCGATGTTGGGCCGGGTCGTCGCGGTGATGCCCTTGGCGGCCAGCGCCTGAGCATAAATCTCGGCCAGCACCTGCGACTCGGAGAAGTCGGCCGCGCCGACGACGACGCTCGTCACAGCGCCGCCCGCCCCGCCGGTCCCGGCCCTGATGACCGCCCTGGTGACTGACCTGATGACTGCCCTGGTGAG
>MTKY01051956.1_pt1 | contig 42578 bp, 36 predicted proteins | sample 1042731 | NCBI WGS metagenome assembly MTKY01 (sample SAMN06212206, study PRJNA360538) | anaerobic digester metagenome | biome: Wastewater treatment plant; material: sludge; isolation source: anaerobic digester fed with sludge from wastewater treatment plant | place: Denmark: WWTP Soeholt ...
TCCGCTGCGTCACGCAAGCGCGCGGCGGTTTCCGGCGACAGATCCGCCACGTCATACTCCAGCAGGTAAGGCTGCGCCTCGAAGTGCGGCGCAGCGCCGTAAGTTTCCGCCACGCCCGCGCTGCCAATGACGAGATGCTGGAAATACTGTGTGATCGGCGCGCGGTCGAAGTGATGTGTGTCGTCGAGTAAGGCAGCGAGAATCGCGCCGACAGCCTCGCGCTGCGCTTCGGGCAAAGACTGCGCCTCATCCCATAGCACCGCTCGCACCGCATGGCTGGTCTCCTTGAATTCAGGTCTGCGCGCTCCAACCCGCGCCACGAGCGCCAGATAATCAGGATGTGGCAATGCAAGCGGGCGCGCCGCCAGCGCATCCAGCACGTCATCCCAGCGTGACGGCAATACCAATGGCGGCTCGCGGCGTAGACGTTCGATGAGCAACGTCAGGATGTACGCCGGGGCGGAGTCCCACTCGGAGGTCAGGCCGTGCGCTTCTCCGGCGCGGACTTCGTCTTCGGTGGGGACGGGATCACCCACGCCCAGCCGCCGGGCGAAGTGCGCCACGGTGTCCTGCAACGCGCGCAAATAGCCGTGCGCCTCGACGAGCACGCCGTCCACGTCGAAAAGGAACAAGTGTTTCATCGCCGCCGCCTTGCCAGTTCGGCGCGCACGGCATCCAATGTCAGGCTGCGCGCGGCCAACGCAACCAGCAAGTGGTAAATCAAGTCGGCGGCTTCCGAAACCAGGCGCTCGTCGCTCTGGCCCTTGCCCGCCAACACCACTTCGATGGCCTCCTCGCCCACTTTTTTGAGCGCCTCGTCCAGATTCGTGAGCAAGGTCACCGTGTACGAACCCGGCGTGGGGTTCGCCTTGCGATCCAAAATTACAGCGAAAAGTTCGTCGAAAATGTCATTCATTTCAATCCCCTCATAGAAAATGATCGCAGGTGTCAAGAAACAGGGAAACAAGCTGTGACTTGACGTTACTGGCACTTTAGTTTCCGGTAAAATCATTGAGCCGCCACATATTGGGATTATGTCATGCTTGGACGCCATATGTGGGGGTTATCACTTTTTTTCCAATTTGACGCAACCGCTACATATAGCGGTTGCATGATCAGTCACCCCCATATATGGTATCGAGCCAAATTTACCGGAAACTAAAGCTTAATGAAGTTTTAAAATTAGTTCGGTAATGGGTATACCGGCTTTTGACCGGCTGAAGGCCGGTGTGTACGTGTGTACGCCGGCTTCAGCCGGTTTTCTCCGGCGCTTTCAATTACCGGATTATTTTCTTAACTTTCATAAAGACCTGTCGGGTTTAGTCTACGATAGAAACAACTCCGCTCCCCCGTGTGGCACGCCGGTCCCGCCGGGTCCACTTTGAGCAATAGCACATCCGCGTCGCAGTCCACCCGGATCTCCCGCACACGCTGCACGTTGCCCGACGTCGCCCCCTTGTGCCAGAGTTCTTGGCGGCTGCGGCTCCAAAAGTGCGCCTCGCCCGTCTCCTGCGTCAGCCGCAATGCCTCGGCGTTCATCCAGGCCACCATCAACACCTCGCCCGTCATCGCATCCTGCACCACCGCGGGGATCAGACCGCGCTCATCGAATATCAGCTCTGGCCTCATCGCTCCTCCTATAAAAATCTCAACGGATTCAACGGATCAAACGAAGATTTTTTCCGCTGAACCCGTTCAATCCGTTCAATCCGTTGAGGAAGATCAGCTTCGCACCACGATTCCCTGCGTCGCCAGATACGCCTTCAAATCCCGGATGTCCAGCACCTTGTCGTGGAACAGCGAAGCCGCGAGCGCCGCGTCGGCTTTGCCCGCGGTGAGAACTTCAGCGAAGTGCGCCGGCGTCCCCGCGCCGCCGCTGGCGATGACGGGAATGGGGACGGCTTCGGCGACGGCGCGCGTGAGCGCCACGTCGTACCCGGCGAGCGTGCCGTCGGCGTCCATGCTGGTGAGCAGGATTTCGCCTGCGCCCAGTTCCGCGCCGCGCGCGCACCACTCGACGGCGTCTAACCCCGTGGGAACCCGTCCGCCGTTGACGTAGACCTCCCAACCGCCCGCGTTGCGGCGCTTGGCGTCCACCGCCAACACGATACACCGGCTGCCGAACCGCTCCGCGCCCTGCGCGAGGATTTCTGGCGAGCGCACCGCCGCCGAATTGATGCTGACCTTGTCGGCCCCGGCGAGCAACAGCGCCCGCGCATCGTCAATCGTGCGCACACCGCCGCCAACCGTGAACGGGATACGCACTTCCAGGGCAACCTGGCGCACGAGCTGCACTATCGTCTCGCGCCCCTCGTGAGTAGCGGCGATGTCGAGGAATACCACCTCATCGGCCCCTTGCGCGCTGTAGACCCGCGCCTGTTCTACCGGGTCGCCGGCATCGCGCAGGTTGACAAAGTTCACGCCCTTGACAACGCGCCCCGCTTTCACGTCCAGACAGGGAATAATTCGTTTGGCTAACATCAACCCTCCATACAGAGACCGCCCGAGCGCGGTCGAGTTAAACTTTCAACGCCGCTTCCAGAGAGATCTGTCCCTCGTACAACGCGCGCCCGATAATAACGCCGCGCAGACGCGGTTCGCCGCGCAATCCAGCAGATTTCACGCGCTGCACGTCCTCAAGCGTGGCGACGCCGCCGGAAGCGATTACGTCCAAGCCGGTCGCCTGGGCCAGCGCCGCTGTCGCTTCCACGTTGACGCCGCTGCCCATTCCATCACGGGCAATGTCGGTGAAGATGAGCCAGCGCCCCCCCAGCGCCGCCCACTGTTGCGCCAATTCGAGCGCGGTCAGAGGGGCGGCTTCACGCCAGCCGCGCGTGCGGACGTAGCCATCCCGCGCGTCGATGCCGACCGCCAGCCGTTCCGGCCCGAAATCCGCCAACGCCCGTTCGACCATCGCCGGGTTCTCCACCGCCGCCGTCCCCAACACCACGCGCGCCACGCCCATATCCAGCACACGGCGCACCGTTTCCGAATCGCGCACGCCGCCGCCGAACTGCACCTGCACCCCCGCCGTGAGGATGCGCGCCAGCGCCGTGACGTTTTTACGCCCCCCCTCGCCGAACGCGCCGTCAAGGTTGACGACGTGCAGCCACGTCGCCCCGGCCGCCTGCCAGCGGCGCGTTACGGCCAAAGGCTGTGTGTCATAGGCCGTCTCGCGGTCGGGGTCGCCCTGCGCCAGCCGCACCACGCGCCCCCCGCGCAGATCAATGGCCGGATAGATTGTGAAATCGTTCATACTTCGCCCTCCCTCAGAAAAACAAACCGCTAATCTCGCAAACCTACACGAATCTTTTAACATTAGCGGCGATTCGCGTGATTCGCGGTTAGAATTTCCCTACAAAATTGCGAAAAATGTGCAAGCCGACGTGCTGGCTTTTCTCTTCCGTTGAATCCGTTGAGGTCATATCATTCCCTTCGTCGACGGGACGCGATCTGCCCGGCGGGGATCGCGTTGCGTGGCAGCATCGAGGGCGCGCGCAAGCGCCTTGAAGAGCGCCTCGGTTTTGTGATGATCGTCGCGCCCGTAGAGCACGCGGGCGTGGACGTTGGCGCGCGCGGTCACGGCGAAGGATTCGAAGAAATGCTCCCACAGCGTCACCGGGATGCCGCCGACTTCGGGCGCGGTCCACGTCACATCCACCACCGCGTAGGGTCGTCCGGACAAATCCACGGCGACAAACGCCAGCGTTTCGTCCATCGGCGCGTAGGCGTGCGCCATGCGCGCGATGCCTTTACGGTCGCCGAGCGCCTGATCGAACACGCTCCCCAACACCAGCGCCACATCCTCGACAGTGTGGTGCGCGTCCACGTGCAAATCGCCCTCCGCGCGCACCGTCAAATCGAACAGCCCGTGCGCCGCGATCTGCGTCAGCATGTGATCGAGAAATCCCAGGCCCGTGGCAATGTCGTATCCCCCGCCGCCGTCCAAATTCAGACTGATCTCGATTTTCGTTTCCTGCGTCTCACGTTTAATCGTACTTCCACGCATGTCACCTCCTCGAAATTTCTCAACGGATTCAACGGATATAAACGGATTATTTTCCGTTGAGAAAAGGTTTGCTTCTCAGATACGTTGTAAAGCCTCAATCACCCGCTCGACTTGCTCGGGGCGGCCCACCGTGATGCGGATATGATCGCTCAATCCGGCGCTGCTGTAGTGGCGGACGAGGATGCCTTCTTTTTCAAGCGCCCGTTTGAGCGCAAGCGCGTCCCGCCCCACAACCTTACAAAGGATGAAATTTGCTTGCGACGGATAGGGCCGCAAGCACGAAATCGGCGCGAGCAAGTCGAAAAGGCGCGCGCGTTCCGCGACAATCCGTTCGACCTTGTCGGTCAGCCAGTCCAGATCGTCCAGCGCCGCTATCGCCGCCGCTGACGCCGCAACAGAGACATTGTACGGCTGTTTGATCTTCCACAAGTGCGGCATCGACGCAAGCGGGAACGCGCCATAGCCCACGCGCAATCCCGCCAGGGCAGCCAGCTTGCTGAACGTGCGCAACACAATGAGGTTGTCGAGTTCACAGACGCGCCGGATACGACTCCGCGCCATCCCCGGAACACCGTCCGCGCCCGCAAATTCGATGTACGCCTCATCCAACACAACGACAACCGGTAAGGATAGCAGGCGTTCCAAATCGGCGTCCGCGACCCAACCGCCGTCGGGGTTGTTGGGCGACGCGACGAAAAGCAGCTTGGGGCGATACTCGTAGACGGCGTCTTCAATCGCGTCCACATCCAGCGCGAAATCGGCCCGGCGTGGAACAGCGATCACGTTCGCTCCGTGCAGCGCCGCATCGAAGGAGTACATCCCGAACGTGGGGGGACAATCGAGGATCGCGTCGCCGGGCTGCAAGAACAGGCGCATAAGCAAATCAATCAACTCATCCGCACCCGCGCCCGCCAGCAGGTATTCGGCAGGGACACCGGTGAACCCGGCCAGTCTGGCGCGCAACGCCTCGCTGCCGGGATCGGGATAGATGTTGATGTCGCGCAAGTCTGCCAGCGCCTCCTGCACCTTTGGAGAAGGGCCGTAAGGATTCTCGTTCGCATCCAACTTGATGATCGTCTCCGGCGCTCGTCCCAACCGGGCCGCCAGCACGTCGAATGGAAAAATCGGCGTGTAGGCTTCCATTGTGGCAATGTCGCTTCGGATTAAGTCTAGTGGGTTCATTAGCTTTCCTTTGTCAGCAGATTAAGCAGATTGAGCAGATTGAGCAGATTTTTGTTTCTGCAACCAGGCAGGTTTCCACAAATTGCGGCGAGCCTGATAGGCCGCATTGTTCTGAATGGCTAAGGGCGGAACATAGCGTGAGTGGTCCAAACTGCCTTTACCGAAATTGAGGAGCAATCCTATTTCACGCCCACTCGCAGCCAGGTACATAATGAGTTGCTGTTCGCAGTGTTTGGGCAAGCTCTCCAGAGCCTTCAATTCCAAGATGACAGCCTCATCGACTAAAACGTCCACACGAAATTCGCCCACTAACTGTCTGTGAAACTCTACCGAAAACCCGACTTCTTTGACCGCTGTGATATCACGTTCCTTTAACGAGATAAGCAACGCTTCCTGATACACTTTTTCAGGAAACCCCGGTCCTAAATCCCGATGCACCTCCATTGCAGCACCGACAATGGAATAGGTGAGTTTGTCATACAAACTGGTATCTATCATCATTCCGCCTTCACTGCGGACAGCCTGTCCCAATTTAGCAGATTATCCCCAAAAGCAAACAGAAATCTGCTAAATCTGCTGACGAACCTTAGCCGCCATACTGTGCGCCGTCAGTGATTCGACGTCGGCGATCAGCGCAGCGTCAGGAGCTAGCCGTTGGGCAGTATCCGCATCCAGCCCGATGATGTTGATGACCTTCACGAAATCCAGCACGTTCACCGGCCCCTTGAAACGCGCGGTGCCGCCCGTGGGCATGATGTGGCTTGGTCCGGCGACGTAATCGCCAAGCACCTCGAACGAGTGCTCGCCCACGAAGATGCCGCCGGCGTTACGGATTTTGTCCACCCACGCGGCAGGTTCGGCGATAGAGAGGCACAGGTGTTCCGGCGCAAATTGATCCGCCAAACGCACCGCCGTCGCCAGATCGGGCGTGAGGACAATGCCGCCCTGGCCGGCCAGCGATGCGCGGATGGTAGCCGCGCGACTGAGCAACGCCATCTGCCGCTCGACTTCCGCCTGCACGGCCTCGGCCAGGGCGCGTGACGGCGTAAGCAAGATCGCCGTGGCCAGCACGTCATGCTCGGCCTGGGCGAGCAGGTCGGCGGCGACCCAGGCCGGGTTGGCCGAATCGTCGGCGATGACGATGGTCTCCGTTGGCCCGTACAGTCCATCGAGGCCAACAATGCCGTAGACCTGGCGTTTTGCGAGCGTCGTGAACAGGCCGCCCGCGCCCGCCACTTTGTCCACGCGCGGCACGCTCTCCGTTCCGAAAGCGAACGCCGCCACCGCCAGCGCCCCGCCAAGCGCAAACACTCGATCCACGCCGGCAATGTGCGCCGCCGCCAACGTCACCGGCGAGATGTGGCCGGTCTGCCGGTCAGCGGGCGCGCAAACGATGACCTCGTCCACGCCCGCCACCCGCGCCGGAACTGCCGCCATCAGCAGCGACGAGGGCAGCGGGGCCGTTCCGCCCGGCACATAGACGCCTACCCGTTCCAGCGGTACAAGCCGTTGGCCGAGCACACCGCCCATCGCGTCCGTCGTCCAGTTGGGAATAGGTTGCCGGGCGTGGAAATCGCGGATGCGTTCTGCTGAAGTTTCCAATGCAGCGCGTAAGTCAGCATCAAGCGCCCGATACGCCGATTCCCACTTACTTGGCGGAACTTCCGGCGCGTCCAGCGTCACCCCATCGATACGCATTGTCCACTCGCGCAACGCCGCATCGCCGCGCGCGCGCACGTCTGCCAGCAGCCGCGCTACCGCCGCTTCCGGCGTCAGCGCCTCGCCGAACACCCGCTCGATGCCCTCCAGCACCACCTCCGGCACGTCCTCCACGGTTGACATCGCCCGCCGGCTCAAAATCGCACTCGCTTCGTCCGAGTTTTCATAAATGCGAATCATCGTATCCTCCAGACCCCTTCCAAAATCTAAAATCGGCAATCGACAATCTAAAATCCCTTCACCGCCGCCATCATCGCCTTATATCGCGCCGGTTCTTCCTCGAAGATGTAGGTAACCGGGGTTACAACGACGCCGCTGCCGCCGATGCTTCGCAGTTCGGCAATCGCCTGAATCAGCCGGTCACGCCGGACGACGACTTGTACGGCGTGCCAGTGGAGTGCGCCGCCCGCCGTTTCATCAGCAACGTCTTCGCGCACGACCACGGGCGAAATCGTCGGGCCTTGCAAGCCGCCGAGCACGTGTTGCGCGAAGAGCTGCCTGGCGATGGCCTGCGGCGATTCCCCGCGCATATTGGCGACAACGAGATAGTGCGCTTCGGCGCGCAGATGCGCTTCGGTGAACTCCAACAGCGTGCGGGCCACGGCGAGCACCTCGGGCCGGTCGTGCAGCGCGGCGCGGTTGGCAATGAGCGCCGCTTCTGAGCGCATCACCACACCGTCCGTCAAAGAGCGCAGCCGGTTGTCGATCAGCGTTTGGCCGGATGCAACCAAATCGACGATGCAGTCCGCATAGCCAATGGCCGGCGCGATTTCCAGCGTGCCCTCGGATTTGACGAGCGCCACCGGCGCGATGCCATGCCGCGTAAGGAACTCGCCGGCAAGGTGGGGGAACTGTGTGGCGACGCGCAATGGCTTGCGTAGGGCGCGGGTGTACGCAGCCAGGTCAGCCAGCGTGACCACATCCGGCCAGGATTCGGGAACCGCAACCGCTAAACGACAGCCGCCAAAGCCGAGCGCTTCGTGCAGCACCAGCACCTCGCCGTTGCCGCCATACTCGGCGGTCACATCCAGGCCGGTGACGCCAAAATCCACGCTTCCGTCGCGCACGCTGACGACGATGTCCGTGGGGCGCTGGAACAGCACCGTCACGCCAGGCAGTGCGGGAACCGTCGCCGCGTATTGACGGGGGTTAGGTTTGTAGACGTGCAAACCACACGCCGCGAGGAAATTTACCGCATCCTCGGCCAGGCGGCCTTTACTCGGTAAAGAGAGCCGTATTTCGGTTCGTTCGGGCATAAATCCCTCCTCAAAATGGCAAATGGCGAATAGAGTTAAAATTCGGTAACTATTCAGGTGGGGCGCACTTTTACGCCTGCAATGACAGTAGGAAGCGCAAAAATTGCCGTTTTGGGTTCAGCTAAGTGCGCCCCACCTCAAGGCTGAATAGTTACAAAATTCGTACAATACGTTGAGAAATGAAAAGCCCCCCGGTTGATCCGGGGGGCTTGATTCAATTCAGAAAGCGTGTTCTGTTAACCCACACACGCAAACGAACCTCCCGAATCGGGCGGCGTCAGCGTATGATGATGGCGCTTGGCTGTGCGTATGTTCATAGGACGGATTGTAGCAGGAATGGTGAAAGTGTCAAACTTAATCCTCAGGTGGATGCCACCCAGCCAAAATCCAATAACTACGTACTTCTAATACATCTGGATCGTCACTCAAATGCAAAGCCTGCACTGTCGCACGCCCAATGGACGTCAAGCCTGCGATGCGAAGACCATTATCAATCCAACGAAAATGCTCTGTCCACACTTGCTCACGGGGATTAAACAATGGTACATTCGCGCCGGTCAGTGGATCACGCGCCATAACCTTGTCGCCTTTGTAGCGATTGCAGATCGGGCACGCTAACCACATATTAGCCTCCGTGTTATCGCCACCGCGCGCTAAAGGAATGATATGTTCGATCTCCAGACGCGCCATAACCAAATGCTGTGGACTCAGGCAGTAGCCACAGCGTTGCCTGGCCGTGTCACGAATCCGACGTTCCACTTCCGTTGAAATGTACGGACGTGGCATAATCAAGCTAATGGTGGCCGTAAACCACGTTCAACCGCTACGCTAAACGCTTGGGCTTTCCGCACCAATCCGCGACGATAGAGGCGCATCAACTCATCCAACCGATTTTGTTCGACCCGGCTGAGGCGTTTCTCACGATTCATGCGCAAGAGGCGTTCCAGTTCAGCTTGCTGAGCGTCGGGCATTTGGGCATCACAGAGCGCCAATACCTGGCTATCGGGAAGCGTTTCTACCGGAGGTTCGACAGTCAAACGCTCAAGCCAGTCAAGAATCACATCCTCGATTCGTCGTTCGGTGCGCGTCGCCGTTTCCCGCATCTGAAAAGCCAAAGATTCCGGCAACTCTAATGTAATCGTTTCAGTCATCGTTTACCTCACTTTGCACGCAAACAACTTCAATCGCTCACAAAGAGTATTCGTAACTATTCAGGTGGGACGCACTTTTACGCCTGCAATGGCAGTAGGAAGCGCAAAAATTGCCGTTTTGGGTTCAGTTAAGTGCGTCCCACCTCAAGGCTGAATAGTTACGAGTATTCTATCTCTAAAGACGGGTTTTTGCAACAATGAAAACAGGCGCAACGCACTTCGGACCGTGCGATGCGCCTGTTTATCGCGGGGTATTCACACAATTTATCGCACGTTCAAGCGCGCCAACTCTTCCTCGATGACGCTGTCGTCGAGTTTCTTGAACAGCGGGCTAGGCTGGCTCAAGGCGCGGCCGGCGGGCAAGGTTTCGAACGCCCAGACGCCGCGCGCGGAACTTGCGTCGTAACGCAGGACAGGGTAGCGGCTGCCGTCAGCCTCGACTTCCTCGATGTACTGATTGCCGAACAGTTGGTCTTCGTAGCCAAGCGCTTTGTGCAGTTTTTCCGCCGAGAAAGGCAAGAACGGCGCGAGCAGCACTTTCAGCGCGTTGATTGCTTGCAGCGCCACGTAGAGGCTCGTCGCGCTGGCGGCCCGGTCGGTCTTGAGCTGCGCCCACGGCGATTTGACCTCCAGGTAGCGGTTGGCTTCGCGCGCCAGGTTCATCGCTTCAGCCAGCGCCACGCGGAAACGACGGCCTGCCAGATGGGCGCCCACCGTCTCGAACGCGGCCTCGGCCTTTGCCAGCAAGTCACGGTCCACGTCCGCCAACTCGCCGGGTTCAGGCACGGCGCCGAAGTGCTTGTGGGTGAACGAGAGCACGCGGTGCGCCAGGTTGCCCCACACCCCCACCAGTTCGCCGTTGTTGCGCTGGACGAAATCGTCCCAGTAGAAGTCGCTGTCGCTGGTTTCGGGCATGACGATCGTGACGTAGTAGCGGATTGTATCCGCATCATAACGCTCCAACAGGTCGAGGATCGCGATCATCCGCCCACGGCTCTTGGAAAACTGCGCGCCGGACAGGTTCATGAATTCATTGGCAGGTACGTCGTAGGGCAGGCTGAAGCGTTTCGCCGGATCCTCCTCGTACAACTGCCCCACGCCGATCAGTTCGGCGGGCCAGATGATGGTGTGGAAGGGGATGTTGTCCTTGCCGATGAAGTACACGGGCAGCGCTGCCGGATCGTACCACCACGCTTTCCAGGCTTCGGGATCGCCGATGAGCTTCGACCATTCGATGCTGGCGGAAAGGTAGCCGATCACGGCTTCGAACCAGACATAGAGGCACTTCCCCGTGTAACCTTCCAGCGGCACAGGGATGCCCCATTCGATATCGCGGGTGATGGGACGGCCCTTCAGCCCACCTTTGACGTAATTGAGCGAGAACTTGAGCACGTTGGGCCGCCAGTCCTCTTTGCCGGTTTGCAGGTATTCCAGCACGAGCGGTTCCAGTTTTTCCAGGTCGATGAAAAAATGCTCCGTCTCGCGGATCACGGGCGTCGCGCCGTCGATTTTGCTGCGCGGGTTCTTCAGTTCCAGCGCATCCAGCAGCCGCCCGCAGTTGTCGCACTGGTCGCCCCGCGCGTCAGGATAGTCGCAGTACGGGCACGTCCCCTCGACGTAGCGATCTGGCAGGAATTGCTGCGACACTTCGGAGTAATATTGCTGCTGGCTCTCCTTGTACAGATAGCCGTTGCGCAGCAATCCCAGGAACATATCCTGCGAAACGCGGTGGTGGTTGGGCGTGTCGGTGTGAGTGAACAGATTGTAAGAGATGCCGATGTCCCGCTGCGTGACAAGGAACCGTTGGTGGTACCGCTCGAAAACCTCACGCGGGCTGACGCCGTCCTGGTCGGCGCGCACGGTGATGGGGGTGCCATGCGAATCCGAGCCGGAGACCACCAGCACATCGTTGCCAACCAAACGGTGATAACGGGCAAAAATATCGGCGGGCAGATACGCGCCGGCCAGGTGGCCGATGTGCATATCGCCGTTGGCATAAGGCCAGGCTATGGAAACAAGGACTTTCTTTTTATCGTTCATCGCTCTCCTCCTTCAAAAAACCGCTAATCTCGCAAATCTACGCGAATCGTAACTATTCAGCCTTGAGGTGGGACGCACTTAGCTGAACCCAAAACGGCAATTTTTGCGCTTCCTACTGTCATTGCAGGCGTAAAAGTGCGCCCCACCTGAATAGTTACCGCGAATCTTTCTAATAAATTAGCGAAAATACGCGTGATTCGCGGTTATTTTTCATCCTTACTGGGGCAGAATCCCACATAGAGACTCTTATGACAATGCCGCAAGTATAACTGAAAACAGGAATATGAGAATAAGAAAACCCGCCAGCGAGGCTGGCGGGTGATTGCCGTGTTCCGTGCGTCACGGCCCCTGGCGCTTAGGGGGCCTCGCTTCCCCAGCGCCACGGCGCGCAACGCATCATCATCACACTAAAAACACAAAAAGTCATCGTAAATAGTCCTTCAAATCACGGCTGCGGCTCGGATGGCGCAGGCGACGCAACGCCTGGCCTTCGATTTGGCGAATACGCTCGCGGGTGAGGCCGAACTTCTGCCCAACCTCTTCCAGGGTATAGCTCTTCCCGTTAGATAATCCGAAACGCATCCGCAAGATGCGCACTTCGCGTGGGCTGAGCGTGGTCAGGACTTCCTCGATCCGGTCGCGCAACATACCCTGATAGGTCGTATCCGGCGGGGTCAGGGTGCGGTCGTCTTCGATGAAGTTGCTCAATTCGCTATCGTCGTCCTCGCCCACGGGCCGCTCCAGGCTCAACGGCTGCCAGGAGACGCGCATCATCCATTGCACTTTGCGCGGTTCTAGCCCCATTTCCTCCGCCAGTTCTTCCGGCGTAGGACGGGTGCCGCGTTCCTGCTCGATCTCCTGCGCGCGGCGGTACAACCGGCGAATGCGATCGCTCATGTGGACCGGCACGCGGATGGTGCGACCCTGATCCGCAATCGCGCGGGTGATGGTCTGCCGAATCCACCACGTCGCGTAGGTGCTGAAGCGATAGCCGCGCTGGTACTCGAACTTTTCGACGGCCTTCATCAACCCCAGATTGCCCTCCTGGATCAAGTCCAGGAACGGGACGCCGCGCCCGATGTATTTTTTAGCGATACTCACAACAAGGCGGGTATTGGCGCGGATCAGGTGATCGCGGGCATCGACACCCTCATGCAGTACGGACTCAAGGCAAGCCCGCTCGTCCACTGTATGATGACCATTGTTTTGCAGCAGGCGCTTGGCCTCTCGGCCATGTTCGATCTTCTTAGCGATGGTGACTTCTTCTTCGTTCGTGAGCAGGGGGACGCGCGCCATCTCCCGCAGATAAAGCGCTACCGTGTCGTCGACTCCGATCCCATCGAGGTCATACATCTCATCATCCCATACCTCGGCTTCCTCATTGACGATGTCATCCAGCGAAGGCTCCAGGTCGTCGACCTCATCTACATCCTCGTCATCGTCAACCGTCTCAACCTCAACGCCCGCCTGTCGCAACTCCCCCAAGACGGTATCCAGCGGGCCATCTTCCTCTACCGTTCTCAGGGAGTCCAAAACGTCCTCTATTGCCAGATACCCCTGAGTTTCAGCCTTTTCCAATAATTCAGTGACAATGTCCATAGGCCTCCTTGAGTTCTGCTAAATGTATAACCCAAGTTGTTTCTAACGGAGACATCCTAAACAGATGTCCGTTTTCCAGATAACCTAAGGATTATCCGGTTGTTTCTAACAGTGCTTGTAATGCGCCCCAACGCGGGTCAATGGGAGAGGTTTTGTCGCACGTACACTCACCCAAGTTGATGTTGCCGCCGCAGTCCGGGCAAATTCCCTGACAATCTGGTGAGCAAATTGGCTTGACGGGTACGGCAACCCAGGCATTTTCGCGGATAAGCGGAGACAAATCGATCCAACCATCCTCAGCGACACGGACAGGACGTTCTGGGGTTAAATCTGCTCCAGGGAGGCTGATGGTGTCCTCTAACTCGATAACGACAGGTTGGTAAAAAGGCGTCAAACAGCGGGTACACTCAGTTTTAACCTGGGCATCGAGTGATCCTTCAACCAGAATCCCATAGGCAACACGCGTGAAGTGAAGTGTACCTTTGAGGCAGCCTAGATTCAGATCATCCACGATGACACTGTCTGTGTCCAGAACGATTGGTTCGCGAGCGCCGGGCTTGGCATGGATGAGTGCAAAAAGGTTGACCTTTATCATCGCACGGGTTCCTCCATTGTCCCGTCAATAGTGCAATTATATCACAGCTACCCCCTCACGTCAAGGATTTTGTTATAAATTCCTCTCTTTTTCAACCGTATACTAACACGATCTCGGCCTGACAGGGTCCAGGAACCCTGTCAGGTTTTGTCAGATTTGGATTTTGTGGACTTCTGGGGGCCGGCCAGGTTCGAGGATCAGATGAGCTAACGAGGGCGTGTGGGGAGCATCGAAGTATGCTGTGCGCAGCGCTGCGCCGGGGTTGATCAGCAGCGTCTTGCCCCAATAGGCTTGATAGAAGCGATGTGTATGTCCAAAAACAATGATGTCGGCCTGGGGGAAGCGACGCAACAACGCGCGCGCTAAGGCGTGATCGAATGCCGGCGTCACCCAATGCCCGCGCATATTCTCCACCAGCAGGTAGAATTTCCAAAACCAGGTCGCCAGTCCCATGCGATGTCCGTGGATGACGCCGATATGGAAACCGGCAACTTCGAGTTCAATCGTTTCCGGCAACGATGCGCCGCCGGAAGAACCGTCGAAGAGGTGGTAATTGCCACGCACGGCGTACACCGGCGCGAGTTCGCGCAACGCATCCAACGCCCAGGGTTCATCGACGTCACCGGCATGCAGGATCAGATCGACGCCCCGCAGCGCGTCCAACGCCGGATCGGGAATGGCCGCCGCGCGATAGGGAATGTGCGTGTCTGCGAGTAAACCGATCCGCATATCAAAAGGCCACCGTCTTCCGGTGGCCTTCACGAAAATGCAAGAGAGGGATTATTGCCCGGAGGACATCCGCTTCTCAACGTAATCGACCGCCGCTTGCACGGTGGTGATGCCGCGCGCATCGTCATCCGAAATGCGTCCACCGAATTCATCTTCGAAAGCCATGATCAGTTCCACCAGATCCAGAGAATCTGCCCCCAGGTCATCCCGGAAGCTTGCGTCTGGCGTCACCTTATCTGGCTCAGTGGCCAGAATCTCAACAATAATGTTCTTCACGCGATCAAACACATCACTCATCGAACTTACCTCCTTAGAATTGTGGCATAATGGTATAGATGCGCTTATTTCAACCCCTGGCTGTATTTTATACACTGCAGGGCAAAAGTCAAGAATGCCGATTGCGCAATGGCGCTTTTACAGTATAGTGGCGTCGAGCCAAACGAGGATAACACGATGACCAATCCACAAACCGGCGCCCGCAAGGACGAGCATATCCGTATCAACCTGGAAGAAGACGTGTCTTTCGACCAGGTGACGACCGGTTTGGAACGCTACCGGTTTACCCACCAGGCATTGCCAGAATGTGACCTCGACGATATAGACACCTCGACCCACTTCCTTAACCACCACTTGGCCTTCCCGGTACTGATCGCGTCGATGACCGGCGGTACCCCAATGACGGGTAACATCAACCGCATGCTCGCCGAAGTTGCGCAAGCTATAGGAATCGGCATGGGCTTGGGATCGATGCGCGCGGCGTTGGAAGACTCACAAGCTCTGGTGACCTTTCAGGTACGCCGTTATGCGCCGGATATTCTGCTGCTGGCGAATCTCGGCGCGGTGCAACTTAACTACGGGTACGGCCCGGATGAATGTCGCCGCCTTGTCGATCTCGTCGAAGCCGATGGCCTTTTCTTGCACCTCAATCCCCTGCAAGAAGCCCTACAACCCGAAGGGGATACACGTTTTAAGGAGATCGTGCAGCGAATCGCCGCCGTGTGCCGCGCGCTCGAAGTACCGGTCATCGTCAAAGAGGTGGGGTGGGGATTGTCGGCGCGGGCCGCGACTATGCTCGTTGAGGCGGGCGTGGCGGCGCTGGACGTGGCGGGGGCTGGGGGCACTTCGTGGAGCCAGGTTGAAATGCACCGCGCCCAGGATACGGGGCAACGCGAGGTCGCCGCAGCATTCCGCGACTGGGGGATCCCCACAGCGCAAGCCATCCAGGAGGCGCGGCGGGTCGCGCCGGACATTCCGCTTATCGCCAGCGGCGGGTTGCGCACAGGTGTGGACATCGCCAAGTCTTTGGCCCTCGGAGCAGACGTCACCTCGATGGCAGCCACGCTGCTTCACGCGGCCACGGAATCGCTGACGGCAGCGCCGCACGTCCTTTATGAGCGGATCGAAATTATGCGCCGTCAATTGACCATCGCGATGTTTGCAGCCGGCGCGCCGACTGTAGCGCGCCTTAAACAGACCGCGTTAAGCGCGGTACAGTAGTCTTGCAATCTACTAGCCTTTCATCCAGCATTGGAGGTATGATTATGGACCCTTTGTCCCGTTACTTGCCGGCGCTCGAAGCCGCTATGCGTCAGGCTATCCCGGCTACAGAACCCGCAGCGCTCTATGGGATGCTGCGCTATCATCTCGGCTGGGCGGATACGGCGTTCCGACCGGTCGCGGAGAAAGCCGGCAAACGCCTGCGTCCCATTTTCTTGCTTCTGACCTGCGAAGCCCAGGGCGGCGATTGGCAACAGGCGCTCCCGGCGGCGGCAGCCATCGAACTGCTGCACAACTTCACGCTCATCCACGACGACATCGAAGACCGCGACCACACCCGCCGTGGACGACCAACGCTGTGGGCGGTGTGGGGCGAACCGCAGGCTATCAATGCCGGCGATGCGCTCTTCGCACTCGCGTACCGCAACCTGTTCAACTTACGAACAACGGGGACGCCGCCGGAGACGATCTTGCGCGCTGTCAACCTGTACACCGATACGATCCTGCACCTCACCGAAGGACAGCATCTCGATCTTTCCTTTGAGTCCCAAGCCGAGGTTGACGAGCCTACCTATCTGACGATGGTTCGGGGGAAAACAGCGGCGTTGCTCGGTCTGACCTGCGAACTTGGCGGGATGCTCGCCGGCGCGGCAGAGACGCAGCTTGCGGCGTTACGCGAATTCGGCGCCGAACTCGGTGTGGCCTTTCAAATGCAGGATGATTTGCTCGGACTTTGGGGCAACCCGGCGCAGACGGGTAAGTCAGTGGGGGCCGATCTGCGCAATCGCAAGAAAACGTTGCCTATCCTCCACGGGATGGCGCACAGCGTGGCGTTCCGCACGCTCGCGAGCAGCGACGTTCCGCTCGACGACGCGCACGTGGACGAGGGATTAGCCCTGCTGGAAGCCGCGGGCAGCCAGGAATACACCCGCGCGCAGGCCCTCGCACACTATCGAGCTGCGCTTGCGGCGCTGAACCGTTCCGCCGGAACCGGCGAAGCGCAAGCTGCGCTCTACGCATTGACCGAACAGCTCGTAGGGCGCGCCACCTGAAAATTATGGGCTGGTTCCACGCAACCGGGAATCAGTCCATCACTTCAGTCAGCCCCAGCAGCGCCAGGTTCAACGGTTTTATCACTTTCACAGCTTCTGCGAGGGGAAAGGATTCCAACACGTTGCCGCGCATAGCCGCCATCTGGCCGCTCTCACCGTCGATCAAATGGTCGGCGGCGTACGCTCCCATACGCGTCGCCAGGAGGCGGTCGTATGCGGAAGGCCGTCCCCCGCGCTGTACGTGGCCCAGCACCGTCACCCGCACGTCAAAACCAAGCTCGTCTTTACGCGCGTTGAGGTAATCTGCCACGGCGCGGGTTCCAGGTTTCCATCCCTCTGCAATCACCAGGATGCAGTGCGCTTTACCCCGCGTATAGGCTTCGACGATGGTGTCGGCAATGGTCTCCATCGACGGCCCTTCGTGTTCCGGGATCAAAATCAGCTCCGCGCCCCCAGCGATGCCGCTTGCCAGGGCCAGATACCCACACTCGCGCCCCATCACCTCGACCAGGAAAGCGCGTTGGTGCGAGGCCGCCGTATCCTTAATGCGGTCGATGGCGTCCAGAATTGTGTTCAGCGCCGTATCCACACCGACGGCCATGTCTGTGCCGTTGATGTCGTTGTCGATTGAAGCGGGGACGCCGAAGGTAGGGAAGCCCATTTCGTGCAGAGCCAGAGCGCCCGTCAACGAACCGTTGCCGCCAATCACCACCAGCCCTTCGATACCGGCCTGGTTCATCTGACGGAGAGCCGTACGGCGCACACGGACTTCTTCGAACTCAGGGCAACGCGCCGTTCCCAGGAACGTCCCCCCGCGATTTGAGATGCCGCCGACGTCCCGGCTGGTCAATTCGTCGATCTCGCCGTTGATCAAGCCCCTGTAGCCCCAGCGCGCAGCATAGACCTTCGCCCCGTGATGAAGCGCTTCGCGCGTGACCGCGCGAATACAAGCGTTGAGCGCCGGACCGTCCCCACCACTCGTCAAAACAGCAATTTTGCGCATAGATTAGCCTCCTGGAATAGTCAGATCGCCTTAATTATCATTCATTGTTCGGTTCGGTCATCCGATAGGGGTCGAGCAAGGCGGCAAGCGCCTCGGTAGGCAGCACGTCCCACGCCTCGGCGATCTCGCGGACGGTTTTCCCGGTGGACTGCGCTTCTTTGGCGATCTCGGCGGCTTTGTCGTAGCCGAGGGCAGGCGCCAGCGCCGTCGCCAGGGCCAGGTTGCGCTCGACGGTTTCGCGGCAGCGGTCGGCGTCGGCCTCGAGGCCGGCGACACAACGGTCGGTGAAGATGCGCGCCGCGTTCGCCAGCAGCGCGATGGCAGTGAGGATATTGTGCGCGATAAGCGGCATCATCAGGTTCAGTTCGAAGTAGCCGCCCAGCCCACCGAGTGTGATCGTCGCATCGTGGCCGATGGCTTGCGCACAGGCCATGATCACGGCTTCTGGAATCACCGGGTTGACCTTGCCCGGCATGATCGACGAGCCGGGTTGCACGGCCGGCAAGCGCAGTTCTCCCAAACCGTTGCGCGGGCCTGAAGCCAGCCAGCGGATGTCGTTGGCGACTTTGTGCAGGCTCACGGCGATCGTTTTGAGCGCGCCGGAGGCTTCGACCAGCGCGTCGCGGGCGGCGTTGGCCTCCACGTGGTTGTGCGCTTCGACGAAATCCGTCCCTAACACCGTGTTGAGATGAGCAATGGCGCGTTCCGCAAAATCTGCCGGACAGTTGATGCCGGTGCCGACAGCCGTGCCGCCCAATGGAAGCTCACGGAGCGCTTCCATCGCACGTTGCGCGCGGGACATCGCCTGCTCGATCTGCGCTGCGTATCCCCCGAAAACCTGCCCCAGGCGGATGGGGGTCGCGTCCTGCAAATGGGTGCGCCCGGTCTTGACGATGGCGTCGAAGGCGACGGCTTTGTCTGCCAACGCCGCGCGCAAATGCGTCAACGCCGGCAGCAGATCGTCGCGCAGCGCCAGCGTCGCCGCCGCGTGGATCACGGTGGGGATCACATCGTTGCTGGACTGGCTCATGTTGACGTGGTCGTTGGGGTGGACCGGCGACTTGCTGCCCACTGCGCCGCCGAGCCGTTGGATAGCGCGGTTGGCGATGACTTCGTTGGCGTTCATGTTGGTCGATGTGCCGGAGCCGGTCTGGAACACATCGATGGGGAAGTGCGCGTCCAGGTCGCCGGCGCTGACCTCGCCGCACGCTTGCACGATAGCCGCGCCCAAGCGCGGATCGAGGCGCTCCAGGTCTATGTTGGCGCGCGCACAGGCGTATTTCACCTGCCCCAGGGCGGCGATGAACCGGCGGCCAAACCGCTGCTCGGAGATGGTGAAATTCTCGACGGCGCGCTGCGTCTGCGCGCCCCACAACGCCCAGGCCGGGACGCGGACTTCGCCCATAGCGTCGCGTTCGATACGATCTGCTTCAGTGATTGACATCGATTATCAGCTCCTATGAAGTCAAAATGGCAATCTTGCCGCGCCCGTCAGTCAGGTAGTCAAAGGTCAATGAATGGACAGGTAATTTGCCGGGTTATGACGTCAATGTGCGCCAGCGACGTAACGACAAAACGATGACGCTGACCGCGCCCGCCAGATTGAAGAGCGCCAACGTCACAGGGATAATCAAGCGTTGTCTGGCCCGGCGAACAAACGCGCGGTGTGTCCCCGCGTAGACGATCTCGGCCCACACAGTTCCGGTCGCTTCCTTCCCACCAGCGACAATCACCGGTTCGCCGGGCGCGAGGTAATTCGCGGTATAGAATGGCTCGGGAGGGTTGTTGGCAGCCGGCCAGGCCGAGGCCTGAAAGTCGCTGTTGCGGAGGATCACGTCGCCGTCGTCGAGCGTGATGCGCAGGTTCTCTGGTATGTAGCCAAGTTGGCACGTGTCTTCGTCGCAAGCGGTGTAGGCCACGTAGTTCGAAAGCACGATGGGATTGTCGATGCTCACGATGCCGTCAAGGAGCACCGGTTCGTTATCCGCGACATCCCCAAACGCTCCCATCGACGTCACAGGCGGCGAGATGGCGACCGCCCACAAGCTGCGTGCGCCGAGTCCTGCCAAAACGGCGTTCCCCAAGAACATCAGGCCACAGGCAATCAAGAAATAGCGCAGCGGCTTGAAATCTACCCGCGTCGTCGCCCGACGCAAAGGGAAAGCATAGAGTAAGCCCCATATAAACGCGACGAACAGGAATATGAAAATGTTGATCGCCATAGATTATTTACTCATTGGAGGCAACGCAGCCTATATGCCAGACGCTCTGTTCTGGCGCGATAAGAGCCGCAGCGTCCGGCGGTCCCCAACTGCCCACGGGATACAAGGCGGGCTGCCTGGCTTCCGTGAGCGGGTCGATGAGACCCCACGCCAGTTCGATTTCATCGGCCCGGATGAAGAGCGAGGCGTCACCCTGCAGCGGATAGAAGAGGCGGTTGCCCGACGCGCCAGACCGCTCCTCAAGCTGCGTGAGATGCTGTACGAGGCGGTAGTACGTTTCGGGATCGTCGTAATCGCCGGAGAGGTAGGTATAATGCTGCTTGGAATTCTCCCACATCGAACACTCGCCCTCATCATAACACGAGTAAGTTTGTACGCCCGCATAAATCTGCTCGCGGAACATCGCATCCGAAAGGGACGAGCGCGCCACACCGACGATCCGCGTCTGTGCGGGGAGCAACCCAGCGCAGGTCAAACTGTGCAGCGCCGGGCCGAGCTTGCGCCGCGCCAGATCGCCGGACGCGCCGAAAATTACAATCACTGCCGGTTCAGGTTTAGTCGCCATTGCACTCCCCAAAACGTTGGAACGCTAGAACGTTGAAACGTTACGTTGCTTCAATTCACGGAACAAGAATACCAAGAAAATGATCAGCGCCAGGCCCAGGATGACCAACACCGTCGACAGCCGGATCCAGATTAGCAATATGCCGGCATCGATCAACGCCAAGGCGCACAACAGGACGATGTCCATGCGAGCCATCCCTTTTTCGAGCACGGCGTTCTCCGGCGCCAGGGGATCGTAGTAAACGGTCACTTCCTGGCCCTGCGGGTATTGCGCTTCCAGTTTTTTCAGATCGCCAAAGAACCACGCAAAATTGTCGAACGACACACGAGTTGCCTCGCGCACCTCGCCATCGACGGTGTAATGATAGGAGAGGAGCAGCATCTCTTTTGCGAGGTCTTTACCCCGGTAATAGCGTTCGACTTTGGAGAATTGAATCACCCCAGGAGTTTCACGCCACCTATCGCTGCGCAGCCCGTGCAAAATCCCCCGCGCCACGTAGAACGTCCCGTAGAGGAAGAGCGGCAAAGCCAAAGTCAGAAGAACGAGAAAGACAATGAGCATAGGCACTCCTTGCGGCGAATAAGCGAATGGGCGAATGGGTGAATGGTCACAACGCTTATTATAGTCGAAAGCGCAGGATAGGCCATAAATCCGTACCGGAACCTTTTCTACCCCTCCGCGATGATACGGTCCACCACCAACTGCCGGAACTCCGGCGACAGGCTGGCAAAGTACGCGCTGAAGCCGGTCACCCGCACGACCAAATCCGGGTACTGGCTCGGGTCTTTGTGCGCTTCGAGCACTTTCTCCGCATCCATAATGTTCAGGTTGATCTGCGTGCCGCCCAGGTCGAAGTGTGTTTTGATGAGCATAGCGACGTTGTCGATGCCGCCCTCGTCTTTGGAAAGCATAGGGTCGAGTTCCATCTGCATCGGCGCGGTGTTGCCGAAGCCAGGCTGCACGGACGCAATCGCCGTCGCCATCGCTGTGGGCGCGCCATCCTTGCGGTAGCCGGGATCGGGATTCGCGCCGTGGGAGATCGGCGCGCCAGCGTGACGCCCGTTCGGCGTCGCCCCAACAGACTTGCCCATCGGGATCGTGTTCGCCCAGGAGAACAGACCAGGGATAAGATTGAAGCCATCCGGCGTGGGCGCTTCTTTGACCAGATCGGTGAACGTCTGGTTGACGCGCACGGCCCACTCGTCGGCGCGGGAACCGCCGCTGCCGTAACGTGGGATGTTGCGCAGCATCAACCGGGCGCGCTCACCGGCGGGGCCGGCCCAGTCGGTTTCGATGTAGCTGGCGATGTCGTCCCAGGTTAGCCGCCCTTCCCGCTCGACGCGCTGCTCCAACGCCGCGAACGAGTCGGCGACCGTCGCCAACGCGGCGCCATCGAGGCACAGGTTGTAGAATTCGACGCCACCGTGCGAAGCGTCCAGGCCGCGCTCGATAGGGCCGTAGCAGAGCAGGTCGAGCACCAGTTCCGGAAAAACGCGGTGCATATATTCCAGGTGAAAGTCAAGGCTTGAGGCAATCGTCCGGACGCCGCGATGGAGGTGTTCCGTGAAGCGCGCCCACAGGTTGGCAACGCTCGGCGGTACAGTCGGGTCGGCGAACATCTCCTTCCAGGCCACCTCGAAGACGGCGGCGAAGTTGATTTTGACGCAGTCGTTGAGCGTGTACTCGCGGCCTGGAATCGCCGACCAGTGGCAGCCGGAGTAGGCGCGCTCACGCCCCAGCGCGATGTCGAAGCCGTTGCGCGCAAAGCCCTCAGCGGTGCGCTCGACGCCGAGAAACTTCGGCACACCGGTTTTGTCGGCGAACAGCACTTCGACGCCGCGCCGAAGCAAGCCGGGGTCCACCTGATCGCCCACGCAGACGCCAACATTCGCCGGAATCTTGAGGCGGTGCGCCGCTTCCAGCACAATGTACGAGACTGCATTGGTGACATCATTCCCGGCAGCGTCCGGCCCGCCGAGTTGCAAGTAAGCCGTGTCGCGCAGCAGCAGGCAAGCGACATGAAAAATGGCTTCCTCGTCGGTCAGGGCGCCCGACGCGACCTCGCGCTCGTAGTACGGCGTAAGCAGCACGTCCAACCGTCCCAGAGAGCCGCTGCCGTTGTACATCCGCGCCAGCATCTGGTACCACAATATCCACTGGCACGCCTCGCGGAAGGTAACGGGCGGTTCTGTGACCAGTCGTTCGTTCACCGCGGCGGTTTCGGACAGATTTTGCCGCCGCGCGGCGTCAGGCTCCGCGTCCGCCATCGCGCGTGCAGTTTCGGCATGACGGCGAATCCAGTTCTGCGTCCCCAGGACGATATCCTCGAGGCCGCTGTAGAAATCGGCCATATCCGCAGACGTAACTGGCGAGAAGCGCGCATCTTCGGGCGTGAGCGCCTCCGATGACGCGAGGTTGGCGTCCCGATAACGCCGAATCTTGTCGAGCAAGCCGCCCCATCCCAACTCCAGGCCGATCTGCAATTGCTGACAAAAATGTTGTCCTGCGCCGATGCCGGGCTGCAATTGGTAGAGCGCAATCGCCTCCGCCAGGTCAGGTCGCAGCTTGCCCACTGCGATGTCGGGGTTCCAGCCGCGCTTGCGGTACGACGAGAAGTTCACCATATACCCGCCCGCCAGCGAGCTGACGGGGTCGATGTAGACCGGGTGCGCTTCGAGGAGCGCCCGGTAGTTCGCGCCCACGGCTTTCGGGCCGAAAAAGTCGCCTTCAGGATGCGTCTCCTGTGGCTCGTAGCCTTCGATGAGGCAATCGGTGATCGGCATACCCGACGTGCTCATCGTCTGCACGATTCGGCGGCGGTCGGGCGGCGGCAGGATGAGCGCCCAGTCGTCGTGGTCCATCGAGCCGATGAGCGCCTGCTTCTCCTGCGTCTGCGCCAACTTGGTCGCGCGCAACTGCTCGATGCGCAATTGATACGTCAAATTTTTCATCTGCGTCACGGTATAATCCTCCTGCGAACACGATAATGCTGGATGCTGGTTGCTGGGTGCTCGAGTTATAGCTGCTTTAGCAACATCGCATAGTGTAACCGTGAATACAACGAGGGCAATAGAGGTAAATCATGAATCACAATTCATGTCCCGGGGCAAAGTGAAGTAGAAGCAACTGCCCTCGCCGGGCGCGCTGACGACGCCCACCTCACCGCCGAGTTTTTCGACGATGCGGCGTACAATAGACAGTCCCAGCCCGTGGCCCTGCGCGCGCACCTGTTCCAGACGGGTGAATGGCGCAAACAACTTAGCCTGCGCTTCGAGCGTCAGACCCAGGCCGTTGTCGCGTACCCAGAACTGGATACTGGTTGCTGGTTGCTGGTTGCTGGTTGCTGAATCAGGTTTCGAGCTTCCAGCTTCAGGTATCGTATAGCCCAGTTCGACGTGCGGCGGGATACCCTCTTGGGGACGTCCGCCGTACTTGAGCGCGTTGCTGATGTAGTTGGCCCACACTTCTTCCACCCACGGCGCGTGGCCGAGTGCGACAGGCCACGCGGCAGGATCGGGGAGGCTGACGTGTGCTCCGGTCTCCCGAATAATCAACTCGAATCGAGCGTATGCCTCCTGCAAGATTTCCCCCATAGCCAGAGGAACGGACTCGACCGCCTCTTTACGCACGCTCGCCAACAACAGCAGTTCTTTGATAATGATCTCGAGCTTCTCGCTGGAACGCAGCATCGTCTTGATAGAAAGATGCATTTCGTCAGCGGATAACGTATCATGCGCCATTTCCATGAAACGAGCATAGCCGATCACCAGGCCGAGCGGATTTTTGAGGTCGTGGGCGACGGTGTGTGCAAAGGCGTCCAATTCGGCGTTTTGCGCGGCCAATTGTTCGGCGTTACGGCGCAGGGCCTCTTCAGCCTCTTTGCGCGCGGTGATGTCTTCCTTGACGGCGATGTAATTGGTGATCTGTCCGGCGGCGTCTTGTACCGGCGCAATAGTGGCCGATTCCCAGTACAACGTGCCGTCTTTGCGCTTGTTGCGGAACTCGCCGCGCCAGATCTGTCCGCTGACGATGGTCGCCCACAAAATCCGATAGAAGTCAGCGTCCTGCTCGCCAGAATGTAGACAGCGATGATCGTGCCCAAGCATTTCACGCGCCGTATAACCGGTGACTTCCTCGAAACGGGGGTTGACGTATTGAATCAAGCCGTCAGTGTCCGTAATCTCGATGATGCTGCCACTTTGCTCAATCGCCAGCGTGAGTTTGCGCAGTTCCAGGTTCTGCGCTTCCAACTGCCCAGCGTGATCGCGCTGCGCTTGATACAGGCGCGCATTCTCGATGGCAATAGCGGCTTGAGCTGCAAACGCCTCGGCCAGCCGAGCATGTTCTGGGGTGTAAAACCCCGGCTCCGTCTTATCCAGCGTGATCATCCCAATCAACCGGTCACCCACGAACATCGGCGCACCGAGCCAGGAACGGATACCGGCCTCAGCGTGGGGCGACTGGTGAAAACCTGCATACGCTGCCGGTCCATCGTTCACAATAAACGGCGCCCGCGAGCGTATCACTTCATAGTTTGGATTGTCCGTTGCTACGAGGTCAAATGTGACGCCGAAAATCTGCTCCCAATTGGTGAACCCACGTCCACCGACAATCTCTAGCCACTGCTTTCCCGCAGCCGGATCCTCGCGCAGTAGTTGAACAGAGGCTGTATCGTAGGGCACGACTTGCTGCAATTGAGCCAGAATGCGATCCATCACCTCATCGTGATCCAGGGCGCTCGTGAGCGCCAGCGCCGCCTCACGCAACGTCTCCGCCTCTTGCCAAAGCGATTGCGACTCGCGCAACAGCAGGGATTTCGCCACTGCCAGGGAAATTTGTTTCGCCGTCTGCTCTGCCCGCGCGATCTCATCTTTCGTGAAGGTATGCGGCGTGTTGTAAGACACCAGGGCAGCGCCTAATTTGCGCACACCGGCGATGAGCGGCATCCCAATCATTGAGTGCGCCGGATATTGCGCCGCGACACGCGGGCTAAGATAAGGTGTGTCGAACACGTCCTCCGCAACGAGAGTATGTCCAGCGTCCAACACCGATTCGGTCATCGTTTTTTCGCGCGGTTGATCCGGGTCTCGCGCGGTTGGCTGGCCTTGGGAATAGGTATCGCGGAAAGGGCCGTAAGCAGCAGTCGGTATGACCGACTGCGTAGCCTCGTCCCACAGCGTGATGTAGCAACCATCGGCGTTGAACAGCTCGCCCAGCCGGTCGGCCAGAACCTGCAACATAGCGCGCAGATCCGGCGTTCCCAGTGCAAGATAAGTGACGTCATTCAACGTCGCCAAAAAACGCTCGCGATCCCCCAACGTTTGGACCGTCTGTTCCAGAAGATCTTTGCTCTGTTGCAAAGCTTCCTCGGTCCGTTTGTGCCCGACAGTTTTCCAGATGAGGTCGGCTACGTAAGACACCAACGCCACGTCCTGCTCGTTGTAATCCACTGGCTTGTTGCCGACGCCCAGGATTGCGACAACGCGCCCCTCCGCCATAGTGGGGACGACCAACTCGCGTTTGATTTCGACGTGGCCGGGCGGCGTGCCCTTACGATGCGGCAACGAGGCATAGTCGTTGTGGATGACTGGGGCGCGTTGGTGAACGCAATCGACCCAGACCCCGGCCTGATCGATGCTGTAGTGCATACCCGCGCCCTCCGCTTTACAAAACTCTTCTAGCGTGCGCGTCGACCATGCCTGGAGCGTCAGGGTGTTCTGGTCAGCTTCTACAAAGTGATAAAAACCGATAGGGCTACGGGTCAGGGCCCCGATTTCATCCAGAGCGCGCTGCATCAGTTCGGTGAGCGAATGGCTGGCAGCAAATTCCAGCAACCGCAGCCGCAGTCGGATAATCTCCTCGGTCCGCTTGCGTTCCGAGATATCGCGCGTGACGCCAAGAACTTCGACGCGGCCGGTGCGGGGGTTGCGCACAAGTTTCGAAGAAACTTCTGTCCACACCAAAGTCCCGTCCTTACGGGGCTGCTGTACTTCCACAACTGACGGGGGCCCGCTGTCTGCCTTTTCACCAGCAAGGAAGAGAGAGAGCTGTTCATTCAACATTTGTTGGACGAGCAACGTGTGTTCAGGAAGCAGCGCCGCCTCTATCGGCTCGGCCATAACTTCTTCGGCGGTATACCCTCGGAGTCGCTCCACCGAAGGGCTGACGTAAGTAAAACGCAGCGTCTCGACGTCGAGCGTCCAGATAACGTCGCTGGCGCTTTCGGTGATCAGGCGGTATCGTTCCTCGCTGGCGCGCAACGCCTCCCCAGCCTCTTTGCGCGCGGTGATGTCGCGCAGCAACGTCTGGATCGCCATCCCCTCCTCATATTCGACCAGGGTGGACGCGATCTCGACGTTGATAACGGAACCATCGGCTCGCAGCAGTTTTTCCTCGAGCAACGGCAACGTCTCGCCTGTGACGTGCCGCTCGGCAATACGGCGCATCGTCGCTTCGCGGTAATCAGGGGGAACGAAATCGGAGACCGGTTTGCCAAGCAACTCCTGCGACTCAGCTACGCCTAGCAAGCTGGCCGAAGCTGAATTGGCAAAGACAATGACGCCGTCGCGGTGGACGATCAATGCGTCAGGCAAAAGTTCGACCAATTTCCGGTAGCGCGCTTCGTTCTTTTGCAACGCGGTCTGGTGAACTCGGACGTCCGAGAAAAGACGCCGGTTGGACATCAACAATAAGCTGAACGCTATTGCAATGGCAAACATCTGGTAAACCAGCAACATCAGGGCGTTGAACGTGTTGGCGTTTTGCCGCAAACCACTGTTCGTCAGCAAAAACGCACTGCCGAGGAGATGAACGCCGCCGGCCATGCCATAAAAGATGAACAAGAGACCAGTGCGTTGGGTAATCGGGCGCATTTCCGGTGCGACGCGACGTAAGAGCAGCCAGACACTCTGAACACAAACGATGACTAGCATCACGTTGGCAGCAATACTGCGCGCTAACAGGTCGGGCTGCACAACAGCAAAATATAACTGCGAAAGGACGAAGAGCGTGAATAGCGCGCCATTATAAATCTGACGGCTAGGGCGCTCGACAAAACGTTCCAATCCAATGTGCAGGAAAAATATCGCGCTGCCCATAATGCCGTTTCCAAAGACGATAGATAGCCAATCCGGGATGCGGCCACGCAACGCCACCAAAATTATGCCCAGAGTCAGCAGGACATAATAGACTACCCAATAGCCTACCCCTGAAAAACGGCCACGGCTGCGACGCCGCAGCGCCGCAATCACCACAGCGCACAGGACATAACTGAGCGTTTGATTCAAAACGAGTGTGCGGACATCAATGATGTTCATAATCAACTCTTTATGGCGCACTCACAAAAACAATTCATTCGACAAACGCAACCTTTGAGGTGGGGCGCGCTTATTCCAGGCCAAAAGTGTCATTATAGTGCCTCATCTATATAGTTTATCCCCTTATGCCTAAACAGGCAAATAGATGGTTCACAGATACCCTGCAGCAAAATACTACCTGCTTTTTATCCGCCGCAACGCCAACGCTGCCGCCGCTGCCCACGGCAACGACTTGAATTCCCCCGTGTCCAGCGCGGCCTCGATCTCGGCGCGTGTGAGCAGCAACAACTCTTGCTCCTCCAAATCGTCGGCATCGATCTCAGCCACACGGCGCGCGCCCGTTGCCAGGAAGGGATAGGCGACGCCCGCGCCGCGATTGCCATCGACAGGGAAGCGGCCCAAGGCGAGCCACTCTGTAGCTTCATAGCCGGTCTCTTCGCGCAACTCGCGCTTTGCTGCTTCGAGGGGATCCTCGCCGGGTTCCAGATAGCCGCCCACCACGGCGAGCGATACCCCATCCACGGAGTACTTCGTTTGCCGGAAGCACAAGAACAGCCCCTCCACCGTCACCGCCGTCACGTTGATGTAGTCCGGCGTGATGATCCAGGGCCAATCATCGATAATGCGCCCATCGGGCAACTCGACGGTGTGTTCTTCGACCACGAGGAATTTACTGTGATTCAAGATCGTGCGCCGCGCCAACGTTTTCCAGGATTGCATCGCATAGCTCCTTAAGTTTATCTCGGACAACCACGCCGACTATACCGCGCCCATGCGACAAGTCAATGCCCGTTGGCGCGCGGGAACGGATCTTCTTAAACTCCTCTTAAAGTAACTCATGGCTGCTCTTAAAGACTTCTGCGCCCAAATCGGGTATGCTAAGGGTGTAGTCTGATCCACAAGCTGAGGGTCAAACATCTGGCGATCCAGAATCGCCGCGCTCTTCAGGATGTTCGATCCTTAGCCTGGATCAGTGAGATGCCAGCGTCGGGCTTCAGCGTTTGTACTTATCCACAGAGGATGAGGCGCTGTTGCCCGCTCGCTGGCGCTGCTGTACCCAGATCGATAGATTTTACCTGACAGGCTTTGGAAGACCTGTCAAGCATACATACAGGAGGAAATATATGAGAACAAAAAAATCATTCTATAGCGTTGGAATCTTGGTCGCCCTGTCGCTGCTGGCGTTGGCAGGGTGCGGTCCCATTGGACAGTACATTGTCAGAAGTGTGCCGTCGCTAACGGGCGTTGCCGCGGCCCAAGAAAGCACACCCGTCGCAGGTGCGCCTGCGGCGTCCCTGGCAGCAGAAACCGGCAGTGCGCCTGCAGCCGCGTTCACCCAGGGGACCGTCCTGGACGAGTTACAATCCACCTTGAACGGCATTTACGAAGCCGTCAACCCGTCGGTCGTGAGTATCCAGGTTACACAAAAAGTCTCCTCGATGATGCAGCAGATGCCATTCTATGGCATGACCCCACAGGTCCCAGAAGATCAGTATCAGCAGGGCGCGGGGTCGGGTTTCGTGTGGGACAAACAAGGCCATATTGTCACGAACTACCATGTGATCGAAAATGCGGATAAAGTCCGTGTGGTGTTCGCCGACGGGACCAACGTGCTGGCGGAAGTCGTCGGCACAGACCCCGATAGCGATCTGGCCGTGCTCAAAATCGACGTCCCTGCCGAGCAACTCCAACCCGTGACCCTCGCCGATTCGCAGCAAGTGCGCGTCGGGCAACTCGCCGTCGCCATCGGCAACCCGTTCGGTCTGGGAAACACGATGACGGTGGGTTTCGTAAGTGCGATCGGACGCTCGCTCCCGGCTCAAACCACGAGCACAAGCAGCGCGCGCTACACCATCCCCGACATTATCCAAACCGACGCGCCCATCAACCCCGGCAACTCCGGCGGCGTACTGGTCAATGAGAAGGGCGAAGTCGTCGGCGTGCCCTCGGCCATCATCTCGCCCGTGCAGGCTTCGGTGGGCATCGGCTTTGCGATCCCCTCGGCCATCGTCGAGAGAGTCGTGCCGGCGCTCATTGGCGAAGGCAATTACACTCACGCTTGGTTGGGCATCAGCGGAACCACACTCATCCCTGAGGTGGCGCAAGCGATGAATCTGGATGAAAACCAACGCGGCGCGCTCGTCATCACGGTGCAAGAGAACGGCCCCGCCGGCAACGCCGGTCTGCGCGGCAGCGACGGTGAAATCAGCGTGGACGGGCAAACCCTGCCCACGGGCGGCGACATCATCATCGCTCTCGCCGGCAACACCGTCAACACCTTCGAAGACCTGGTGGCCAACCTGGCGCGCTTCTCTGCGGGCGAAACCGTGACGCTGACCATAATCCGCAACGGCGCAGTGCGCGAGATAGCGGTCACGCTCGGCGAGCGGCCGCAGAGCACCGCGATTGTGCCCGTCACGCCGCAGCAGGAGGAGGAACCGCGCACAACGCAAGGCGCAGCCTGGTTGGGCATTATGGCGATGTCGATGAATTCGCAACTGGCCGAAGCGATGAATCTGCCCGCCGACCAACAGGGTGTGCTGGTAGGCCAGGTGCAGGCCGATAGCCCCGCCGACAAAGCCGGTTTGCGCGGCAGCGATAAGGCGGTCACCCTGAACGGGCAAGAATTCGCCATCGGCGGCGACGTCATCACTGCCTGGAATGGGGAAGCCATCGCCAGTATGCCGGAACTGCAAGCGCGCGTGCGCTTCTCGCAGCCCGGCGACGAGGTCACACTCACCATCCTCCGCAACGGGAGGCAACAGCAGCTCACGGTGACGCTCGAAGCCAGGCCGTAGAAGCCATTCTGACGCCGTGAGGACGCCGGGTGTAAAGATGAGGGGGGCGAAATGTCCCCCTCGTTTTGATGGATGCGGGTTTTTGACGTAAGTGTCAAACCCACGTATAATGAATAAAAGATCAACTGACGAAAGAGGCATCACTATGGCTACACTCACTGAGCTAGTCCGTAATATGAGTCGATTGGAAGAAAAACTGGGGGAATTCGAGTCTCGGTTTGGCATCAAATCCCCGGAGTTTTACAAAGCAATGATGACTGGGGAATTAGAGGACTATGACGCGCTAGACGAATATAGAATGGAGTTCGTAAAATGGCTGGCTTTGTATAAAACCTGGTTAAGTTTAGATGAGAAATATCAGCAGCTCATCGCCCGTCAGCCGATAGCCTTACATTTGAAAACCAATCTGGCGCTTACCTATGCTTGATGTTCTTGCTTCTCCTAAATCTTACCAAGAGTTCGTCTATAACCTACAAACATACTACCCCTGCATCCGCCAAGCCACTTTGATCACCGCGTCCCCGCGCCTGGCCTTTCTTTCACCGAGCCAAACCTGCCGTTTTTGATCCGCGAAGTGGAACAGCTATTGGAGAGCGAATAAACACCTTGCTCTCCTGGCCCTTTCGTGTATCATAGGCCACAACAGATACTCAAATCTGATACAATTTACACACAAAAGGTGAGGAGGTTTACTATGTCAGTGATCGAGGGGATTATTGCGCGCGAGATTCTGGATTCGCGGGGCAATCCGACCATCGAGGTCGATGTGTACGTCGAGGATGGCGGCTTCGGGCGTGCTGCCGTGCCCTCCGGGGCGTCTACGGGCGTCCACGAAGCGCTGGAACTCCGCGATGACGATAAGGATCGCTATCTCGGCAAGGGCGTGTTGAACGCCGTCGAGAACGTCAACGATGTGATTGCCGATGAGCTGCTCGGCTGGGACGTGACCGACCAGAAGGGCATCGATGAGATGATGCTGGAATTGGACGGCACGCCCAACAAGTCCAAGCTGGGCGCGAACGCCATCCTGGGCGTCTCGCTGGCCGTGGCGAAAGCCGCCGCCGACTACCTCGCTATGCCGCTCTTCCGCTACATCGGCGGGACCTACGCGCACGTGTTGCCCGTGCCGATGATGAACATCCTCAACGGCGGTAAGCACGCCGTCGACGGCCCCGATCTACAGGAATTCATGGCCATGCCCGTAGGCGCGCCCTCCTTCAGCGAGGCGCTGCGCTGGGGCACAGAGACCTATCACGCGCTCAAGTCCGTGCTCAAGAAGCGCGGGTACGGCGTGGGCATTGGCGACGAGGGCGGCTTCGCGCCGAGCCTCAAGACCAACGAAGAAGCCATCGAAGTCATCCTCGAAGCGATTCAAAAGGCCGGCTACGAGCCTGGTCAGGACATCTGGATTGCGATGGATCCCGCTTCATCCGAGATCTATGAGAATGGCAAGTACAATCTCAAGAAGGAAGGCCGCATCCTCAGCAGCGAGGAAATGGTCGATTTCTACGCCAGGTGGGTGGAGAAATACCCCATCATCAGCATCGAGGACGGTCTGGCAGAAGATGACTGGGCCGGCTGGAAGCTGATGGTCGAGCGCCTGGGCCACAAGATTCAGATCGTCGGCGATGACCTGCTCGTGACCAACACCGAACGCATCGCCCGCGCTATCAAGGAGAAGGCCGCCAACTCCGTGCTCATCAAGCTCAACCAGATCGGCTCGCTCACCGAAACCATCGCCGCCATCGAAATGGCCCACAAGCACGGCTGGACCGCCGTCACCTCCCACCGCTCCGGCGAGACCGAGGATTCCACCATCGCCGACCTGGCCGTGGCGCTCAACACCGGGCAGATCAAGACCGGCGCCCCCTGCCGCTCCGACCGCGTCGCCAAGTACAACCAGCTCCTGCGCATCGAAGAAATGCTGGACGAGCAGGCCGTCTACGCCGGCATGGACGCTTTCACCAACCTGTAAACCGCGCCGTAAGCACACTCTCAAGCCCCAAGCCGTAACGCTTGGGGCTTTTTTGTTCTCTCTAACTTCTCATCGCGCTTGCCTCACGTCGCAAAACCCTATGCTTGCGTCGGGTCACAATCCGACGCCCCGCAAACGCTACAAAATGAGTCCGCGCTTGCCTACTCGTGCAGACACGGTATAGTTGCTGGTGAGGTGGATGATGAGAACCCGGTCAAGCAAATACTGCGCACTTTGTGGGGCCTTACTGCTGGCGATAAGCGCCTGCACCCGCGCCGCCACCCGCGTCGAAGACCCACTTACCGCCACATCGCAGCCGCCTGGAACGCCGGCGCTCGTCGTCGAGTACGCAACGCCTGTGACCGCTGCTGAGGCGGCTACCACAAACATGAATAATGCCAGGTCCGCAGACGCGCCTCCTGCCGCCACCGCGCTACCCGCAGAACCACAGGTGTTCATCAGACACCCCGTCGAACCGGGGGATACGCTATGGGGATTGGCGGTGCAATACGGCGTGCCGATGGCGGCCATCCAGTTGCGGAACAAACTCGGCGCGTCGACCATCGTCAAAGCCGGAGACGTCCTCGAAATCCCGCCGCCTGACGCCTGGGAAGCGGCCTCGACGTATTGGGTGGTCTACGAAGTCGCCGGCGGGGACACATTGAGCGGCATCGCGGCGCGCTTCGGGCTGACCACGGCGGCGCTCGTCCAGGCGAACGATCTGGCCTCGGCGGACTTCCTCTCGATTGGACAATCGCTCATCCTGCCGTTGCGCGCGCCCGCCCAGGTGCTCGTAGAAGCGCCCATGCCTACGGACACGCCTATCGTCCTGCAACTACCCACGCCGACGCCGGCCTCGGCTTCCCCCGATTCCACCGTTGCGCCGACGGTTGTTGCGGTGGCCACCGTCGCCCCGCTGCCCGCCGACATCGCCGCGTGGCCGGGTGAAGTGTGGCGCATTATGAACGAGACGCGCGCTGCGCACGGCCTGCCGCCCTACAGCTACAACGACACGCTGGCCCTGGCCGCGCAAGCGCACGCGGAGGATTGCTCGCAGCGCGGCTCATGCAGCCATACCGGCGCCGACGGCTCGGACATCAAAACGCGCGTCCAGCGAGTGGGCTATACCGGCAGCTACGCCGAATGTTGGGCCGTGCGCCCTTCCCCGCAAGGCGTGATCGACATCTGGATGGACGAAACCCCGCCCAACGACCCCCACCGCCGCACCGTGCTGCACACATGGTTCACCGAAGTCGGCATCGGCGTCGCGCCAAGTCCGTGGAAGGGCTACTACTACGTGATCGCGGATTTTGGGCGGCCCAGGTAAAAGAGGCAAGAGGCAGGAAGCAAGACAACAAAAACTCCGAGGTCGGTCTCAATCTCGGAGTTTTGTAGCCGCGATTTCCAAATCGCGCTTCTATCATCACCCAATGTGCGTCTCGATCTCGAAGTGCGGCGGGTTTTCCAGGTGACGTTTGACTGTGCACAGTTGCGCTGCTTTGACCAACGCGCCCTGGTACTTTTTGGGGAAGCCGGCCGGCAAGTCGATGTCGAACTTGACTCGCGAGACCAGATGTGTCTGCGGATCCCATGCCGCGCTTTGGCGAATGCGCAAGCCGTCCGTCGGCAATCCGCGGTTCTGGCAAAAGCTCAACACGTAAATCCCCGCGCACGTCCCAAGCGAGGCGAGAAACAGCATAAACGGCGAGGGCGCCGAATCCTCGCCCCCGTCTGAAAGCGGCTGGTCCGTCTTGATGACGAAATCGCCATACGCTGCATCGACGCGCGCCCCACCGGGAAAAGAAATCACCATCTCCATCGCCATACTTTCGCTCCTTTTTGCCAAATTGGGTTTCCAAAACTATGCCGGCAGTTTACCCTGATTTCGCACAGCGACAAACGCGGTGTGAATGGTACACGGATTTCACGGATTCTACGGATTTTTTGCGGGCGCGGTCGGGAGACCAGCTCGAGCGGAGAGAAACTGGCGTTATCCCGTCCAGAACGCGAGCTGGCGCGGGGATTGGCGCCCGTTCAGCAGGATGTACGGCGCGGCGCGTTTGGTAGAGATGCCCAGCTTGCTCAGATCGCTGAGGAAGCGCAGTGTGCCCTGGCGGCGCGCGCGGAGAACCCGGTCGGCAGTGGTGGGGCCGATGCCGGGGATGCGCAACAGTATTTCGCGGGCGGCGGTGTTCAGCTCGACCGGGGCCTGGCTCAAATGGAGGTCCGCCCAGGCTATCTTGGGGTCTTCGTGCAACGGCAGGTTGCCGTCCTGCTGAAAGGGCAGTTCTTCCACATCGAAACCGTAATCGCGCAGGAGGAACGAGGCCTGGTACAGCCGGTGTTCGCGGTGCAACTGGATGGGTGGGTTGTGCTCCAGCGGCGTGTCGGAAACCGGTGCGAAACCGCTAAAGTACGTCCGCGCCAGTTTCAGGTCCCGGTAGAGATAGGCCGACGTCATCAGAATCTCCACGTCCGATTCACCCACCGCGCCGACGACGAACTGCGTGGTGATGCTCGGTTTGCGCATCGGCATGTTCTGGCGCAGCTCGTGAATCCAGCGCAGGCGTTGCAGCAATTCGTCCGAAAACGTTTTATGCGGCGCGAGGTCGGCCAGGCGACGGGCGTTCGGCGCTTCGAGGTTCACCGAGACGCGGTCCGCGTACTGCATCGTCGCGCTGATCTGGTCGCGCTCGGCCCCCGGCATCACTTTGGCGTGCAGATAGCCCTGGAAGCGATACTTGCGGCGCAAAATCTCCGCCGTGGCGATGATGCGATCCTGCGTGCGCGGCCCGCCGCCCAGAATCGCCGAGCTGAGGAAAACGCCGTTGACCAGGCCCTGCCGGTAAATCTGCGCAGTGAAACCCGCCAGTTCGTCGGGGGTGAAGGTGGCACGGCGAAAATCGCGCCCGGAGCGAAAAGGGCAGTAGCGGCAATCCCGTTCGCAGGCGGAGGAGACGAGCGTTTTGAGCATCGGCACGCGCTTGCCGCCCGGCAGCGTAGCGTGCGAGATGCAGCCCGCAAGCTCACTGGGCATGTTCGACATCGGTGCACGCTCGCCGAGCGGACTGACTTCCTCCGCCGGTTCGAAGGCCGCCGCCGGGCCTAAAAGTTGCAGTTTTTGCAAGGCGTCCATCATCGACTCCTACCTCTATTATACGAACAAACGTTCTATAGTCAAGCGCCTGTTGTCAAATTCCAAGAATCAGGTATGCTATAGGGGATTTTCGAACACAATACTTTTCACAAGGAAAGGAGAACTCTATGGCCATCAAGATTGTCGGCGATCCCCTGCCCAACATCCCCTGGGAAAACAGGCCCGCGGGGACGCGCGGCGTGGTATGGCGCTCGGCGCGCAATCCCATCATCCCCCGCGACCTGCTGCCCATCTCGAACAGCATCTTCAACAGCGCCGTCGTGCCGTACAAGGGCGCGTTCGCGGGCGTCTTCCGCTGCGACGATACCGCGCGCAATATGCAACTGCACGTCGGGCGCAGCAAAGATGGCGTGACGTGGGAACTGAATCCCGAGCGCATCCACTTCGACTGCAATGACGCCGATTGCGATTGCGCCGAGGTCAACCGCTGGGTCTACGGCTACGATCCGCGCGTGGTGTGGCTCGAAGATCGCTATTACGTCTCGTGGTGCAACTGGTTCCACGGGCCGACCATCGGCCTGGCCTACACCCACGATTTCGAGACGTTCTACCAGTTGGAGAACGCCTACCTCCCCTTCAATCGCAACGGCGTGCTCTTCCCGCGCAAGATCAACGGCAAATACGCCATGGTGAGCCGTCCTAGCGACAACGGGCACACGCCCTTCGGCGACATCTTCTACAGCGAAAGTCCCGACATGCGCTACTGGGGCAATCACCGCTACGTCTTCGGGACGTCCGGCGGCTGGCAGAGCACGAAGGTGGGCGCGGGGCCGATTCCTATCGAGACGTCGGAGGGGTGGCTGATGATCTACCACGGCGTGCTGACGTCGTGCAACGGTTTCGTCTACAGCGCGGGCGTGGCCCTGTTGGACCTCGACCAACCGTGGAAAGTCATCGCGCGCAGCCGCCGCTACATCATCTCTCCACAGACGCTCTACGAGTGCGTGGGCGACGTGCCCAACGTCGTTTTCCCCTGCGCGACGCTGTGCGATGTGGACACCGGGCGGCTTGCCATCTACTACGGCGGGGCGGACACCGTCGTCGCGCTGGCCTTTGGCTACGTCGAGGACTTGATCGACTTCGCCAAAGCCGATTCTCTGGTTTGACATCGACACCCGAAGGGTTTACATAAATCCTGCGGGTGTTGGTTTGTCGAGGCAATATGACTCCAAAGAGTGGCGCTTCTCCCCGACCACTGAAAGCCGTGATTCTGGCGGCGGGCCAACAATCGATCACCGATGACGGTGTGCCGATTGTACTACAAACACTGGGCGACCGCAAAATCGCCGATTACGTGATCCGCAACGCGCTGCGCCTGGTCGCGCCGGAAGACCTCTACATCATCGTCAGCCAGCCGCAGGATGAGGCGCAGCGGTGTTTGTGGGGCGTGGATGCCGCGTGCCCCTATCATTACGTCGTCCAGGAAGAACAACGCGGCACAGGTCACGCCGTTTTGCAACTCGCCCCGCTTTTCAAAGATTTCGAAGGCGATTTACTGATCCTGTATGCCGACACGCCGCTTTTCCGGCTGAATTCGATTCGCGGGCTACTCAACCGGCATCGCCTCAAGCAGGCGCATTTGACGCTGCTCTCCGCCGTGGTGCATCGCCCGCTGCCCTACGGGCGCATCATCCGCGACGCCGCCGGGCGGATTATGGACATCATCGAAGAGACCGACGCCTCGCCCGAAGTGCGCGAAATCCGCGAGTTGAACGTCGGCGCTTACGTCGCCCAAACGCGCGCGCTTTTCCCTGCGCTGCAAACGCTCTCGCCTTCGCTGCTGGATGGCGAATATCGCCTGACGGATTGCGCGCACCGTCTGATCCACACCGGGATGCGCGTGGAGAGCTACCAGATTTACGACCAGGACGAGGTGCAGGGCATCAACAACCGCGCCGACCTCGACCAGGCGACCTTCATCCTGCAAAAGCGCCTCTACCGCCCACGCCGCACCGAAGAGCAGAACCTCATCGCGTTCGGCACGGGCGGCTGGCGAGCCGTCATCGGCGAGGGGTTCACGCTGCACAACGTCCGCCGCCTCTCCCAGGCGCTGGCGAACGAGATTACGCGCCGGGGTCAGGAGAAGGCCAGCGCGCCGCGTCCGGGCGGCGTCCTCATCGGTTACGACCGGCGCTTCCTCTCCGACCGCGCCGCCGAGGCCGCGGCGGAAGTCTTCGCCGGGAACAACATCGCCGTCACGCTGTTGCGCGAGGACGCGCCGACGCCGCTTATCACCTACGCCACAACGTTGGTCAACGCTGCGTATGGCCTGGGCTTCACCGCCAGCCACAATCCGCCGGAGTGGAACGGCCTCAAAGTCTTCCACGGAGACGGTTCGTTGCCTATGGACGACGAAACGCGCCAGATTGAAGCCGAGGCCAATGCTCTGCACCTGGAAGACGTGGTGAAAATCGACCTCGACCTGGCGCTGGAGGCCGGAATCGTCAAACGGCGCGATTTCACCAACGAGTACGTGGACGCTGTCGAGGCGCTCATCGACCTGGAGGCGATCCGCGAGGCCGGGCTGAAGGTGATCGTCGATCCGATGTACGGCGTGGGGCAACTGACGATGGGCATCATCCTCACCGAGGCGCGCTGCCGCGTGACGTTCATCAACGAGCGGCACGACCCGCTCTTCGGCGGACGCTCGCCCGCGCCGAACCTCGATGCGTTGCGGATGCTCGTCACGCACGTCCGCAACGAAGGCGGCGTAGCGCGGCAACGCTACGACCTGGGGCTGGCGACCGACGGCGACGCCGACCGCATCGCCATCGTGGACGAGCAGGGCGAATACGTCACCGTCAACGACATTCTGCTGCTGCTCTACTGGTATCTGCGCGCGGTGCGCGGCGAACGCGGCGGCGTGGTGCGCAATCTGGCGACGACGCACCTGCTCGACCGGCTGGCGGCGCACTTCGGCGAGACGTGTCACGAGACGCCAGTGGGGTTCAAACACATCACCGCCGCAATGGTGGAGCACAACGCGCTCCTCGGCGGCGAATCCAGCGGCGGCCTGACAATCCGCGGGCACATCCTGGGGAAGGACGGCATCTTCGCGGCGGCGCTCGTTGTGGAGATGTTGGCGCGCACGCGGAAGAAAATCTCGGAATTGTTGCAGCAGGTCTACGCGATCACGGGGCGGCTCTACGCCGAAGAAGACGGCATCCAGGCGACGCCGGAAATGCGCATCGTCATCCCAAGACGAATCAGGGCGCTGGCGCAGGAACACCAAACCACGCCGGTGCATCTCGGCCCGTATCCCGTGGTCAGCATTTCAGAACTGGACGGCACGAAATTCCTGCTGGAGAACGACAACTGGGCGCTGCTGCGCTTCTCCGGCACGGAACCGCTGCTGCGTCTGTTTGCGGAGGCCGATTCGGCGGAGAAGGCGAAGGAATTGATCAAAAGTCTGAAGGCGCTGGTTTCTGCTTAACGCTCGATATACGAACTGGGTATATGCGCTAAAACTATCGCTTCAAGCATATCGAGGTTTTGCAAATTGATGAAGTAGTGACACTGGGCTACCAGTCTTTCTAAATCACGCTTGCGAGCCAACCAGCCACCGCCATCCACAAAATTGACAAAGGCTCGATTTTCACCGTAGCGGCTATTCGACGAGGTGATTTGAGTATATGCAGCCAACATATCGCGCGCCTTCGTCGTTTGTCCGCTGCTGGTCGTTTCCTGGAAACTGCTCATAATGATGACCCAGGGGTCTTGCAAGGTGGGAACGGCGAAATCTATGTCAACGTTGACAAACCGGGAGCGTCCCTGCTCATAGCCAATCCCATAATGAGCTTTAACGCATTCCAATTGCGCTTGTATGGCGGCCTCAACTTTATATCCCTTACGCGCACCGTAAGTGCCAATTGTGGACTCCTTATAGCGTATAGCACGGAAAGCTTGAGGAATAGCACCAATCTCACGATAATTCAACTTATCCAAATAGAAACGTGGAATATAAGCGGCTAGTTCCGCATCACGTACTCCGTCAAGCAGTAATTCAGCTATCAAGGCGCGCAAGCGTGCATTATCCGATAATTGACGCTTGATTTTTTCAATACTCCACTCGCTTTCAAAACCGCCGGCAATTCGACCTATTTTTCGTAAAAGCGAGATAACACGCATAAACTTTTCATCGGATAGACCAATATCTCGTAGAATCACATCGAGACCATCGGGTTCCTCATGCAAAAAGGCAACAACGTCCTCTAGTGTGCGCACATTCGTCGCCGCAATATGTGGGTTTTCAGCAGTGCGTAACAGATCAGCTACTTTTTCTTCAATTTCGCTCTCAAGTTCCTCATCGACAAAAAATATAGTCGAGCTATCCCAGGCTTGCTGAAAAGTCAGTTTTTGTGCTTGCATCAGGCTTGTATCTCCAGCTTGGCGGCTTTCAGTGCTTTTCCCCATGTCGGAAAGGTTTCCAAGAATAATTCCAGGTTGTATTGGCTTTTTTCTTTCACGTCTTCGGGGGTTGGCAACCGGCCTAACTCTACGGACAATTTGCGCAATTCCAACTGTAGGGCTTTCTTCGTCACTGCGCGCGTTTCCTGTGTCACGCTCTGGCGTTGTACCTGCCCCAGGTTCTCGATTTGCGTGATTTTTTCGCGCATCATCATCACGTAATTGATGTCAAGGTCTATCGCAACGTAGCGTCGTCCAAGTCTTGCGGCAACAACAGGCGTTGTGCCAGCGCCGCCGAACGCATCGAGCACAACGTCGCCCGGGTTCGTCGCCAGTTCAATGATGCGTTCCATTAACGATTCCGGCAACTGGCACGGGTGGTAATCTCGGTCCCGCCGGTGTTTGATGCGATGAATATCCCACCAAATATCGTTGAGTGGGGATTGGTCATCGTCTCTTGCTTCTTTGCGGCGTTTGATACAGGACGCGCGCAAGCAATAATGCCGCGCATCCACAGGGCTGACGGATGCATAATTGAAAGTAAAGTCTGAAGGCTGTTTAGTGTAGAACAACAAGGCGTAATGCGCCGGCATGATCTTCCCGCGCGGTTCCGACAGAGCATCCCAGACGATCCAGTTTTGAAAATAGAGATGTTGATTGAGAAAATCAGCGTGATAAAGGGACCAACGCGGCAGATTAAGCACAAAAAGCGCCCCCGTTGGTTTGAGAACTCTGGCATACTCGGCCAACCAGGCATTACACCAATCGATATATTTCTGGTCGGCGCGCTCATCATCGTAAACCGTGTAGTCCTTGTCCAGGTTGTAGGGCGGATCGGCAAAGGCTAAATCTATCGATTCATCCGGGTATTGTTTCAACACCTCGATTGCATCGCCGTGATGAATCACGTTGTATAGATTGTTTCGGTCAATCGTTGACGTAACACTTGGGCAAGGAGGCTCAACATAGCCCTTTCTCAAGGGGAATGCAAGATGCGGGAGCGTGTATTGCGCGGGACTTTCCGCCACAAGACTGTGCATCCACGGCAAACCCTCAAGTGGTCCGACGCAGCCAGTGATTTCAACTGAAGGGACATCAACCAATTTACGCATCTGTTCATTCGAAGGTGCCGCAACATTGAGCATTTCGATAAAAACGTCGAACAGAGGCTTGGAAAGCTGGGTATAATTGTCCGCTGGCGGCAAATCTTTGATAACATCTGAAATCGCGTATCCTTTTGGATGCATCAAATGTGCTTTCCCACCCCAGTCCTTAAGTGTGTGTCCGCAAGCCTTGCAGTATTGATGCGGCAAACGCACTTGTTGAATGCTGAATCTCCCATTACCCTTCGTGAACAACATAACCGCGGCATGAACCGTGGGTAAACCATTGGTTTCAATGGGTACAGATTCTACAGCAAACCAATACTTGAAAACAAGCTGTTTTTCTAAAAACACACCCAACTTGGGCAACACGGTTGGGACGCCCTGAACAAGAAGCACACCACCGTTTTTCAAAACCCGTATAGCTTCTGCTAACAACGTGAGTAAAGACTGGCTGTTCTGAGTTTCCAAAGCGCCCGTTACAATCATGACAAACTCAAGGGAATCTGATGCTTGCTGAGACAGTTTCTCCAAAAATTCAACACGTTTGATATACTGAATATTCATCATTCTGAAATCGTTTATAGTTGGTAACTATTCAGGTGGGGCGCACTTTTTACGTCTACAATGACAATAGGAAGCGCAAAAATTGCCGTTTTGGGTTCAGCTAAGTGCGCCCCACCTCAAGGCTGAATAGTTACTATAGTTGTATGATATACGATTGATTTTACTGTGTTTGGCGCTATGTACAAGCGTTCACTTTATGCGTCGTTACAATAATCCTCGCGCCAGCCGGATCGCCCCTTGCGCCGGCTCGTAGACCGGCGTGAGCGGCGATAACGTCAATCCCCGTTCAACCGTCGCGGCCACAAACGCCGCGCGGACGCTCTGTCCCTTGAGGATCACACTCCCGGTCAAGGCACAGGGAATCGCACCGGTCAGCGCCAGACGGCGCGCGACGGCTTCCACAGAGATCGCCAGTTCCCGCCCGGTATCCTGCAAAATCGCTTCGGCCACAGCATCGCCTTGTAAAGCCATGGCCTGGACCAACGCTGCCAGCATAGCAATGTCGGCGCGCTGCGTGGATTTGTAGACGTGGCCGATCAAGTCCTGCGGCTGCTCGAGCGACCAGTGCGCCAAAATCGCTTCGGTGAGCGCGGTCTGCGGGCCGCGCCCGTCGGCGGCGCGGGCCACGGCGCGTAA
>MTKY01050777.1_pt1 | contig 41980 bp, 42 predicted proteins | sample 1042731 | NCBI WGS metagenome assembly MTKY01 (sample SAMN06212206, study PRJNA360538) | anaerobic digester metagenome | biome: Wastewater treatment plant; material: sludge; isolation source: anaerobic digester fed with sludge from wastewater treatment plant | place: Denmark: WWTP Soeholt ...
TTTACCTGGTATTATAAAAATGCAACTGTAGAAGATGAGCCACGCGGTTATATTCCGTTTCTCCGTGTCTTACCAGGACCAGATCCAAGCTAACACTCCCTGATAGCGGATGGGACGCGGGGGATTACATCATCACGGCGCGGGCGGGGGGCCGGTCAATACTGGCCGATACTCCTGGCCGACTCCATCGCCTCCATGTAGCCCATGGTGGCATAGTAAATGGCGCGGTCGAAATAGAGCACTACCTGGTTGTTGAGTTCCAGGGCCTGGTAGAGTTCCAGGTTGGTCTGAGTGAAGCCCTCCGATATCACCTCGAGCCAGAGGTAGCGTTTGAGCAGGATGAGGGCCATGATGACTTCCTCCAGCTTGAAGCCCTCCTGGAAGCGGCGCTGACCGAGGTTCATGTAGAAATGCCGGATCTCCTCTTTCTTGGTCTCGGGGCTCAACCAGTAGCCGAGCCTCTCGTAAACCGCCATGGCGCGTTCGAAGAGCAGCTCCTCGGGGAAATGATGATAAGTCGGGGTATATCTGGATTGCTTTACTTCCTTCAGCCAGAGCTTCGCCACTTTGTCCGCCCTGGTCTCGATCATCTTTATAAATCTTCTCGTCAGCACCATAACCTCCGGCGATGCGATGTTTCGATCATGCTCTGTTTAGGGCGAAAGACAGAGTTATTATACCTTTTTCAATACCCTTTTCAAATCGGGCCGAGGCCGCTTTACCGGCCTCAGCCGCGCCGTCCATGGCTTCGATGTCCCACAGGGCGTATATATTACAACAATGGGCGGAACAGCGCCATACCCCTCAGGTCGTAGCGCACTCCCCGCCGTCTCCACGCAGCTTTTCCAGGCCGTGGGGGAGCGCGGGGAGGATCACCTCGAGGTTTTCCCTCGCGCCGCGCGGACTCCCCGGCAGGTTGACGACGAGGGTGCAGCCGCGGATGCCGCTAGCCGCGCGCGACAGCATGGCGTGGGGCGTTACCCGCAGCGACGCCGCGCGCATGGCCTCCACGAAACCGGGGGCTTCGCGGTGGATGACGCGGCGTGTCGCCTCGGGGGTCAGGTCCCGGGGGCTGAGGCCCGTGCCGCCCGTGGTGAGGACCAGGTCCACACCCAGTTCGTCGCAGTAATGCCGGAGCTTCGCCTCGATGTCGCCGAGCTCGTCCGGCACGATATCCCGGGCCTCGACGCGCCAGCCCATTCCCCGCACCGCTTCCTCCACCGCCAGGCCGGAGAGGTCCTCCCTTTCGCCACGGGAACCCTTGTCGCTGACGGTGAGGATGGCCACACGGTATCCGCCCATCATGCGATCACCTCTATGTCGTCGCCGGGTTTGACCGTTCCTCCCGCGATGACCCGCGCGAATATACCCTCGCGGGGCATGATGCAATCACCGGCGGCATAGTATATGGCGCAGCGGTTCACGCACTCCTTTCCTATCTGGGTGACCTCGAGCACGACCTCGTCCCCGACCCGTATGCGGTCGCCGACGGCGAAGGAGAGCAGGTCTACGCCACGGGTCACCAGGTTCTCCCCGAAGTCCCCCGGCCGCAGGTCGCTGAGGCCCTTCGCGCGCATCTTGTCCACGCTTTCGTCCGCCAGCAGGCTCACCTGGCGGTGGCCGAAACCGTAGTGGGCATCGCCCTCGATCCCCTTCTCCACCACCAGCCGCACCTGCTCGGCCGCCTCTTTCTGGACGTGCTTCTCGGGGCTGGTGCAGACGGCGATTACCATGCTCTTTCCCATAACCGGCTTCACTCCTTATCGCGCGCGAACGTGCCGGACCTGCCCCCAGACTTTTTCAACAGCTGCACGGAGCTTATGGTCATGGCTCGGTCCACGGCCTTGCACATGTCGTATATGGTAAGGGCGGCGACCGCTGCGGCGGTCAGGGCCTCCATCTCGATGCCGGTGCGGTCCCTGGTCCTGGCGGTGGCGACGGCGGTTATGGTGGAAGCCTTCCTGTCCACCTCGAATTCCATCTCCACCGAGGTGATGGCTATGGGATGGCACATGGGGATGAGCTCGCTGGTCTTCTTTGCGGCCATGATGCCGGCGATGCGCGCCGTCCCCAGCACGTCACCCTTCTCGATGCCCGCGCCCAGGACAAGATCCAGGGTCGCTTCCTGCATCATCACGCTGGCACGGGCCGTCGCCGCGCGTGCCGTGACCCGCTTGGAAGAGATGTCCACCATGCGTGCCCGGCCCTTCTCATCGAGGTGGGTCAGCTCAGCACCCCGCTTCTTGCTTTTCTCCGCCGTCACGTCAACCTCCTATCTGCGACATGCTCCTGCCGGGGGATTCCGGGAAGCCGCCGTGGTCGCGCGGCTTCTTTGCCAGTGAAAGCCGGATGGCTTTCAGCACCGGCTCGTCGCTTGAGCTGCCCCGCAGGATCTCGCGCACGTCGTCCTCCTCCCGCGAGAAGAGGCACGGCTTCATCTTGCCGTCTGCCGTGAGGCGGAGGCGGTTACACTCGGGGCAGAAATGGGAACTGACCGGGGAGATGAAGCCCAGGGTCCCGCGCGCCTCCCGCAGGCTGTAATATCGCGCCGGGCCCGCGCCCACGGGGGGCAGGGCCGAGCGGGTCAGCTCGCCGATCTCCCCCAGGCGCCGCTTGATCTCCTCCGCCGAGACGTAATAGGAATCGTCGAACATCCCGCACGGGCTCATGTACTCGATGAACCTCACGTGCACGGGCAGCCGCCGCACCAGGTCCACGAAAGCGTCCAGCTCCTCCAGGAGGTGCTCGAGGACCACCACGTTGACCTTCACCGGCTCCAGGCCCGCCTCCAGGGCGGCCTCCAAGCCGGCAAGCGCGTCCGCGAGGTCGCCGGTGCGGGTTATGCGGCGGTAGGTGTCGGGGTCGAGGGAGTCCATGCTCACGTTGACCCGCCTCAGCCCGGCCGCGGCCAGTCCCTCCGCCTGATCTGCCAGCAGGGTGCCGTTGGTGGTGAGGGAGATGTCCACGTCCTCGCGCAGGTCCGCTATCTCGCGCACCAGGACGTCCAGGTCCTTGCGCACCAGGGGCTCTCCCCCGGTGAGGCGGACCTTGCTTATGCCCGCCTGCACGGAGATGCGCAGGAAACGCACCATCTCCTCGTAGGTGAGGATATCCTCGTGATGCAGGTGAGGCACCCCCCCTGGAGGCATGCAGTATACACACCTCAGGTTGCAGCGGTCGGTGACCGCGAGGCGCAGGTAGTCGATATGCCTGGAATAAGGGTCGATGAGCGAGGTCATGCCACCGCTTCCCTTGCCGTAAAAAATACGGCGAAAACATTTCGCCACATTTCAAAACACCGCCTATGCAGGTCTTTCGCACACAAGAAGATTATATCACAGCGACAGGGCTATACCGGTGACGGCTGACAGGTCTATGCTGCCCGCTTTGACGGCGGATCGGCCGCCGGGAGGGGGTGGAGATGCCCGGCGCGCGGCACGGGCGCACCGGGGTTCAGCCGCTGCGGAGGGAGCAGAGGAGGGAGGCGAGTTCACGCGAGGTGTCCGCGAGGAGTTCGTCCGCGAGGCGCATGCTCTCCTCCAGGCCCATGGGACCTCGAGCGATACCGAGCAGGGAGGTAATGCCCATCTCATGCAGCTTTCCCGCCCCCTCGGAGACCTCGCCCGCCAGTGCCAGGACGGGGATGCCGTGTCTGCGCGCGCTACGGGCGACGCCGGTAACCGTCTTGCCGTAGGAGGTCTGGGCGTCCAGCCTGCCCTCCCCGGTTATCACCAGGTCGCACCCAACGAGCTTCTTCTCGAAGCCCACGGCGGCCATGACCACGTCGACGCCCGGCCGCATCAGCGCGCCCAGGAAGGCCATGAGCCCGAAGCCGAGCCCCCCCGCGGCGCCCGCCCCCGGCCTTCCCTCGATACCCTGCGCCGCCCGCGAGGAGACTACCTCGGCGAGCCTTTCGAGGCCCCGCTCCAGCAGTTCCACGTCGTACTCGCTGGCGCCCTTCTGTGGCCCGTATACGCGGGTGGCGCCTTCCGCCCCCAGCAGCGGATTGGTCACGTCGGAGGCCACCACCATCGCCGTCTCGCGGATGCGGGGATCGAGACCTGACATGTCGATGCTCTCCAGGTTGTTGAGGTAGATGGCTCCGGGCGGCAGTTCCTCGCCGCTCTCGTCCAGGAAGCGGACCCCCAGGGCCGCGGCCATACCTGCGCCCCCGTCGTTAGTGGCGCTGCCCCCGATGCCCACGATGATACGCCGCAGGCCCTCGTCCAGGGCGCGGCGGATGAGGTCGCCGGTGCCGGCCGTGGTGGTGTAGCGCGGATCGCGTTTATCGGGGGGGACGAGCACAAGGCCCGAGGCCAGGGCCATCTCGACCACGGCGGTCATGCCGTCCCCGAGGATGCCCAGGGGGGCGAGCCGCCGCTCGCCCAGCGGGCCGGTCACCTCGCACTCCAGCGTCTTTCCGCCCGTGGACGCGACGAGCAGCTCCATGGTCCCCTCGCCCCCGTCGGCCAGGGGGCAGCTTGCCAGCTCGGCTTGGGGCCAGCCCTCGGAAAAACCGCGCCCTATCGCCGCGGCCGCCTCGCTCGAACTGAGGGAGCCCTTGAACTTATCCGGTGCGATAAGGATGCGCATCTCCGTGGTCTCCGTCACGGGAGACTGCGGGCTATCTCCTCTTCCTCCTTGTACTGGTCCAGGCGGGAGAGGAGCAGGCCCCAGTCCACGGCGTGGCCGTCGAACTCGGGACCGTCCACGCAGGCGAAGCGGGTCTTGCCCTCCACCTCGCAGCGGCAGGTGCCGCACATGCCCGTACCGTCCAGCATGATGGAGTTGAGGCTGACCCGGGTCGGGACGTCGTACCCGCGCGTAACCGCGCTGGCGAACTTCATCATGATGGCGGGCCCTATGGCGATCACGAGGTCCACGGGATCTTTCTTGAGCAGCTCCTCCAGGGCCCAGGTGACCCTGCCCGCTATGCCCCGCGAGCCGTCATCGGTGGTGAGCACGAGTTCGTCCGTGACCGCGGTCATCTCCTCCTCCAGGATGAGGAGGTCGTCGGTGCGGGCCCCGATGATGCCGGTCACGCGGTTTCCGGCCTCACGCAGCGCGCGGCAGATGGGGTGGATGGCCGCGATGCCCACTCCTCCCCCCACGCAAACCACGTGTTCGCCGGCGCATATCTCGGCGGGCCGGCCCAGGGGGCCGACGAGGTCGAGTATGCCCTCGCCCGCCTCCATGAGGCTGAGCTTGCGCGTGGAACGACCGACCACCTGCAGCACCAGGCGTATCCAGCCCTCCGCGGCGGACCAGTCGCACAGGGTCAGGGGAAAGCGCTCGCCCGTCTCGTCCAGGCGCAGGATGACGAACTGGCCCGCCAGGGCGCGCCGCGCGATGTCCGGGGCCTCGACGACGACGGAATATACCGCCTCGGCGAGCTGCTTTTTCTCGAGTATGGGGAACATCATGCCTCCCTTCCCAGTTCCCGGAAAAGTCTGTCCTTTATGGCGCGCACCTCGTCCACGAAGGCGGGGTCGGCGTCGTAGGGGCTGGTCCCCTCCAGGTCGGAGCGGCGGATGCTCTGGTTGTAGGAGATGGAGCCCAGGTAGGGCAGACCGTCCAGGCGGCTCTTCATCACTTCCTCCTCGTCGGGTCCCTGCACCTTGTTGAGCACCACGAAGATGCGTTGCACGTTGAGGTCCGACGCCAGTTTGCGTATGGTCTCGGCCGTCTGCATGCTGCGCATCCCGGGCTCGATGACCACGACCATGGCGTCCACCGCTTTCGCGGTGCCCCGGCCCAGGTGCTCCAGGCCGGCCTCCATGTCCAGGATGACCACGTCGTCGCGGGCGAGCAGCAGGTGCTGCAGCAGGGCCTTGAGCATGACGGATTCCGGGCACACGCAGCCCCCGCCGCCTTCCTTCACCGTGCCCATCACCAGCAGGCGCACCCCGGCATGCACCTTCGAAAGGGCCTCGGGCAGGTCGTCCACCTTGGGGTTCATCTTGAAGTAGGTGCCGAAGGTGCCGGGCTTGGAACCGGTGCGCTCCGCCACCAGTTCCTTCATGTCGGCTATGGGCACCACGTCGGCCATATCCTCCATGGGGATGCCCAGGCTGGAGGCCAGGTTGGCGTCGGGGTCCGCGTCCACGGCCACCACGTTGTATCCCTCGTCGGCGAGCAGGCGGGCCAGCCCCCCCGCGAGAGTGGTCTTGCCCACTCCCCCCTTGCCGGTCACGGCTATCTTCAACTCAGTTCCCTCCTTCGCGCTCGCGCGCCGAAAAGCGGCACGCCGTCATTTCCGGGTGCATTATATTATAGGTTCTTTTTCCGGGAGTGTGGGTGAGCGGGACCCGGCCCGGACTACCGCCTGCGAGGATCTCGCCGCGCCGCCCTACTGCCGCGGAGACGCCGGGCTAAGGGCTCTTTTTCCTGCCGCCCTTTCTCCGCTCCTCGCTCGGCTGCAGCATGGCCGGTGAGACCTGGTCGCGCCACATGAGGGAGCGGGCCACGTCCACCGTGGACAGGCTTCCCGCCAGGGCGCCTTCGCTCACCACCGGGAGGGTACGCCCCCCGCTCTCCAGCAACTGCCCCAGGGCGCTCTCCAGGCTCTGTTCCGGGTCGAGCACCGCGCCCGACTTGCGCATGACCTCCTTCACCTTGAGATGGGGCAGGAGGTCGCTGGAGCGCCTGTGGGGATGCAGCATGGAGGGAGAACCCCCTTTGGACAGCAGCTCGTCGTACTCGGGGATGAGACAGCGCAGAAGGTCTTCCGCGCCGATCATGCCCACGACCCGGTCGCCCGTGACCACCACCACCAGCTCCGTGGCCTGGGTGAGCGCCATCCTCTCCGCCGCCTCCTTGATGGTCGCGCTTTCGCGTATCCTGGGGGCATTGCGGCTCATCGCGTCCTTGACCAGCATCACGCCTCCTTCTTCTTTTGCCCGCTTTGTATTCAATTGTTCCCATCCCGCTCCTGCCGTACGCTTCCTGGAAACCGTATCAGTGTATATCTTGACCGGGTTAACCGGTACATCAACCACATTATCCCCCCGGACCTCCCCCCGGGGAGGATAATGGCGTGAATGCATACATTTAACCCGGATTTGTTTACGTAGTGATTTTCGCCGTGATAATATATTTTCCCGACGGTCCCACGCAGGGGGTAAAGGATGCCAAAGGACGGAGAGGATAAGAGATACCTGGTCATAGTGAACCCCGTCTCCCGTGGCGGCAAGGCGCAGGAGGAGGGGATCTGGCTTCTCAACCGCCTGAAGAAGGCGGGCGTGGACTACGAGTTCCTCTTCACCGAGAGAGCCGGGCACGCCGAGGAGATGGTGGTGAAATGGGCGGAGGACTTCGATGTGGTCGTCTCGGTCTCCGGCGACGGCACCACCAACGAGATCATCAACGGCATCATGAAAGTGCCCTCCGCCGACCTCAGGCTGGCCATGTTCCCCGCGGGCACCGCGGACGACTTCGCGTGCAACATGGGCTACGACCGCAAGGACAAGGAACAGGCCCTCGAGGCCATCCTGGGCAATACCTGCCGCACCATCGACCTCATCCGCTACGATGACCACTACGCCGCCGTCACCTGGGGACTCGGTGTCGACTCCGAGATAGCCGACGGCGCCTACAAGTGGAAGCGTTTCCGCATACCCGCTTATTTCTACAGCGGGTTGAAGAAGTGCTTCTTCGAGGAGCGCAAGAAGTACGATGTGCGCTTCGATTACGAGGGCCAGATCTTCGAGGGCAAGGTGCTCATCTCCATCCTCTGCAACGCGCCGGTCTTCGGGCGCTACATCAGGATCAACCCCAACGCGAGGATGAACGACGGCCTGCTCGATCTCACCGTGGGCAGGGAGATGCCCAACGTCTACGGCCTCGTCCTCTTCGCCTTCGCCTGCTTGGGGGGGAGGCACGGCTTCTCCAAGCTGGTCTCCTATCACCAGGTGCGGGAGATGCGCGTCGAGTGCAGGTCCGACACCTACGCCCAGATCGACGGCGAGGTCTACAAGTTCGAGGCGGGAAAGATCATCAACCTCTCGGTTGTCAGGGGGGCCCTGAAAGTCCTCGTGCCCGAAGAGTCAGTGGACGACAAGAGGCTGCCCTTCGTGTACAGGGAGGAGCCGCCGGAGCCGGTCCAGCTGCGCCTCATCCCCAGGAGGGAAGGGGTGGCGGAGGAACTGGAGGAGCTGTCCCGCAGGGTGAAGGCAAGGGTGGAGAAGGCCCTGGAGACGAGGCGGATGGGGCCTGCGGTGCGCAGGAACCGGGTGGAACGGCAGGGCCAGCAGCAGGTGCTGTTCTCGCGGGAATGGGAGGAGAAACACAGCGCGCGCCGGGCCGCCAAGAGGATGAAGAGGGAGATGCGCAAGCTGGAGAGGACGGAGAGGCATGCCAAGTAGGGAGAATGATATATGTCAATATAATAGCTGGATAAGCATGTATGATTTGCTTGACACCGATATACGCACCTGTTAGATTCAAAACAACGGGTGGGACCGAAATCTGAAAGAGATAGAGTGCCCCGCTCGGGGCTGAATTTTTTTGGACATTGAAAAAAGCCCTACGCTATAAGCTGCCGGCCAACCCCATATGCCCTATAGCATGAGATGGAATCAGCACATTCCACCCCCTGAAATAGCCCTATCCGCCGGTGGCTTATAGCTCCCCTTTAAGGAGGCGCTGCGGCGCCTCCTTCCTTTTGGGGTCAGGTCTTGTTTTTTGCATACCGCGGTATGTATCGATCTCTCGCTTAAACTAACCCCGATTGAGCAGGTATTTTATATTCAGGTAGCTATCCACTCAATGCAATTATCAAGACGTGACCCCTCAGGAGAGAGCCATCTCCACCAGCTCGGGAAGCATGAGCACCTCGGTGCCGCCTCCGGGTGGCAAGACCGTCAAAGCCTGTCCATAACACCCGGTGCATGCGGTCACCAGGGTGTCCGTTCTCACGCTCGCGGCGATATGGGCGGCGCCATCGGGCTTGTAGCAGCACCGAGGGACGTCGATGCGGTTGACCTCCAGGCCTTCCAGGCGGGAGAAGACCTCCTCCGTGGAGTACAGGTCCATGGGCACGGGCGAGAACCTGCGGTGCAGCCGGTAACAACCGGCGTAATAGTCTATCTTCTTCTCGAAGGGTATCGTGCCCATGGCCTCGGTTATTGCCTGGGGGTAGAAGACGATATCCTCCCCGGGGAAAGCGTGCTTGTATATGTGATTATGATTATAAGCGGTTCCCCTGCGGGAGGCGCGGCAGCGGTTTCACTTCGACGGGGACGCCTGGCGGGGCATCTTGAGCGAGGATGGTCTGAACGGCTGCGGGAGGGCGAGTTCCGGCCTGCCGCACGGCGGGTCGTCCAGGCCGGCGCAGGCGACATGGCAATTGGCCGTGCAGCCGGCGAGAGGCGCGAACTCCCGCGTCCCCACACGGCGGGAGAAGGGCATGGGAAAGGCCTCGCAATGGGGGAGAACGGGGGTGTCAGCCTCCTCCGCGCTCAGTTCCTGGCATACGGCGTAGGTCATGCCGTGCTCCCGCGCCACGTCACGCATGCGGCGGTGGAAGTCGAGGCGCAGGCCGCGGCGGAGCATGTAGCCGCTGGAGGTATAAGAGCGGTCGTAGACGTAGCACTCTTCCATGCCGTCCCCCTTCGACCCTCCTCCGTCCCGCACCAGTCCCTGGAGGGCGCCCCTGGTGGCAGCGGTGAAACGCCCGGTGGAACTCACCACGTGCCCGGCTCCCGCGGCGGCGCAGTCCGCTACGACCAGCGAGGCCGCCTCCTCCCAGTCCTCGCCGTAGAGGGAACGCCACAGGGGCGGGACCACCGGGTCGAGGCGCACCAGGGCGGGAAGGCCCAGCGAGGAAGCCCAGCGCAGGGACGCCAGCCTTTTCTCGTAGGATGGGGCCCGCGGCGAGAGCATGCCCAGCACCTCCGGCGGCCCCTCGATGGTCACGGCCAGGAAGAAATGCCCCCTGCCGGGAAAGCCGTCCACCTCGGCGAGGAAAGAAGGGTCTCCCTTGGTGATGACGTGAAAGCTCACCCCCCACGTTACCAGCACCCCCACCAGGTCCTTTACAGCCTGGCGCAGCTCGGGGACGTCCTGGCAGGGGTCGGTCGCGTTGGATATGGAGACCGGGGGGCACAGCTCCAGCCTGGTCAGCTCCTTCTCCACGGTGGAGGCCAGGTCGGAATAGATCAGCATTGCCCCTTCCTTCTTTCGGGAATACACCGCGTCCCTGGCATAGCAGTAGAGGCAGTCGTGCAAGCAGTTGCCCCTCCCCGGAGGCGTGACGTTGACAATCCATTTGTGATAGCACTTGCGTTTCTCCCCCCGGTAGGGGAAGTCGTGCAGGCTAGGCGAGCTGCGATTACACAAGGTTATGTCCATACCTACATGATAGTCCAAGTCATATCATGGGCGCCTGATAGTGGTGACGATATGGCCGACACGGATTTCGACCCCGCACTATGGGAAAGACCGGATCTCAGGAGGCGATGGCCAACAGGGTGCCAGGTCTTGCTTTTTACATATTATGGGATGCAGGGGCTTTCTGAAACCCCTGCATATGGACGGGGATTTCGTGGAAGCATCCTTTAACATACCGGGGTATGCAAAAAACAAGACCTGACCCCATTTACGGCATCTTGGCATGATAATCCGCCAAGTGGGTATATAGTAAACTGGCCCGCGGCAGACGACACCGCGAAGGCGGAGGCGCCCTCGCAGGGGTTTTTATCTGCGCTTTTTGAGGAGGTTAATACCTGCATGTTATTGCCTTGGCACGGCCGGGAAAATATAATTAACGATGGAAAGTAAATGCAATGGAAAGTGTCGCAGCAATGGACGCAGCAATTCTCCCAAGGGCTTCACGTTCCCGTAACCGCATTGAATGCCGGGGACCGCTCCCCTTTACATAGAATCCAATAATATCCCTGAAGCCCGGGCGCCCGCGAGGCGGCGCCCCAGAAATCTAGAAGGAGGGGAAGTTATGGCCAGGGAATTGCAGGAAGTATATGTCATTGACGGCTGCCGCACCGCCTTCGGTAAAGCCAGGCCAAACGGGGCATTTGCCAATACCAGGGCGGATGATATGGTGGTCAAGGTGATCCGGACTCTCCTGGAAAGAAATCCCGAGGTCCCGAAGGACAAGATCGACGATAATATCTGGGCGGCATCCACGCAGTGGGGTGACCAGGGCCTCACCATGGGCCGCACCACGGCCATCCTGTCCGGCCTGCCGGTGACCACGCCGGGGTGCTCCGTGGACCGCATGTGCGCCGGGGGCGCGACCTCCGCCAGTTTCGGGGCGTCGGAGATCCAGGTGGGCGCGGCCGACCTCATCGTGGCCGGCGGCGTGGAGCACATGGGCCATCACCCCATGGGCGAGGGAGCCGACCCCAACCCTCGCTTCATGTCTGAGAAGCTGGTGGACCAGAGCGCGCTGAACATGGGCATGACCGCCGAGAACCTGCACGACATGTACCCGCATATCACCCAGTCACAGTGCGACGAGTATTCCATCCTCAGCCAGCGCAAGGCGAAAAAGGCGCTGGACGAAGGGAAGTTCAAGGATATCATCGTCCCCATGACCACCTGGAGCGGCGAGGGCTGGAAGGTGTCGGATAAGGACGAGCAGCCCAGGCCCGAAGCCACCCTGGAGGAGATGAAAGGCCTGCGCTATCCCTTCCGCGTCAAGGGCAGGGTGACACCGGGAAATTCCTCGGGCCTCAACGACGGAGCCGCCGGTGTAATACTGGCCTCGGAGAGGGCGGTGAAGGAATACGGGCTCAAGCCGAAGATGCGCCTGGTGCAGTATGCCTTCGCAGCGGTGAAGCCGGAGGTCATGGGACTCGGCCCGGTGCCCGCCACCCACAAGGTGCTGGAGAGGGCGGGCATGAAATTCGACGATCTCAGCGTCATCGAGCTCAACGAGGCTTTCGCGGTACAGGCAATCGTGTTCATGGAGGAATTCGGGATGAAGCTGTTGGACGACCCCAGGCTCAACCCCTGGGGCGGCGCGATCGCATTCGGGCATCCCCTTGCCTCCTCCGGTTGCCGCCTCATGGCCCAGCTGGCCTACTTTTTCGGTGAGCACCCCGAGGCGAAGTACGGCCTGGCCACCATGTGCGTGGGCCTGGGACAGGGCGCGGCCATCATCTTCGAGAACGTTCAGAGCTAGGGACGAGAGAGGAAAGGAGGTAAGAAATGCCCGAGGAACTGGTAACCCAGTTTAAGGAGACCTATAACGACTCGCCGGCCGGCAAGATCTGCATCGTGACCATGGACAACGGCGAGGACTACCGCAAGCCCAACAGCTTCGGCCTGGGCGGCATGGCCAGCCTCAACGCATGCATGGACCGCGTCGAGGCCGAGCCCGACGTCAAGGCCCTCATCCTCACGGGCAAGCCCTTCATCTTCGGGGCGGGCGCCGACCTGACCATGGTGCCCGAGGTGAAGACGCGGGAACTCGCCCTGGAGGTGGCGCAGACCGGCCATGCCGCCTTCAAGCGCATCATCGACCTGCCCTACCCGACGGTGGGCGCCATCAACGGCGTTGCCCTGGGGGGCGGGCTGGAGATAGCGCTGGCTTGCGACTACCGCACCATCTCCCCCGGCGCGGCCGCGGTGGGCTTCCCCGAGTGCTTCCTGGGGCTCATCCCGGGATGGGGCGGCACCACCCTGCTGCCCAAGCTCGTCGGCCCCGAGAAGGCGCTGCAGATCATCATCCACAACGCCCTCAACAACAACCGTATGATCAACGGCAAGAAGGCCTTCGAGCTGGGCATCGCCGACCGCCTCTTCGAGCCCGTGGACTTCCTCGACAAGACCTTCGAGTTCACCGTGGGCATCCTGCAGGGCACGGAGAAGGTGGAGAGGACGGAGCCTGACTGGTCCAACCTGGACGCCCTGGTCGAGCAGGCCAGGGCGGTGGCCGACTCCAAGGTGCACGGCAACTCCAAGGCGCCTTACATCGCCATCGACAACATCGCCGCAGCGAAAGACAACACCATCGAGGAGGGATTCGCCCTGGAGGACGAAGCCCTGGCCACGCTCATCCCCTCGCCCCCGATGCAGGCCGGAGCCTACGCCTTCGACCTTACCCAGCGCCGCGCCAAGAAGCCGGTGGGCGTGCCCGAAGGCGCCCCCCTGCCGGTGCGCAAGGTGGGCATCCTGGGCGCGGGCCTCATGGGCAGCCAGTTGGCGGTGCTATTCCTGCGCCGCATGAAGGTGCCCGTGGTCATAAAGGACATCAAGCAGGAGTTCGTGGACAAGGGCATGGGCTACGTCGAGCAGGAGATCAACCGCCAGGCCGAGAAGGGCCGCATCGACAAGGACTCCGTGCCGTGGCTGCTGAATCTGGTGGAGCCGACCCTGGACTACGCGGACATGGCCGACTGCGACTTCGTCATCGAGGCCGTGCTGGAGGAGATGCCCATCAAGAAGAAGGTCTACGGTGAGCTGGAGGAGCACGTATCCGAGACCTGCATCCTGGCCACCAACACCTCGTCGCTCTCGGTGACCGAGATGGCCTCCGACCTTAAACATCCCGAGCGCGTGGTGGGCTTCCACTTCTTCAACCCGGTGGCGGCCATGCCCCTGCTGGAGATCGTCAAGGCGGAGAAGACGAGCGACCCCGCCCTCATAACCGCCTTCGACACCGGCAGGAAACTGGGCAAGCGCTGCGTGTTGTGCAAGGACGCCCCGGCCTTCATCGTCAACCGCCTGCTGCTGCGCTCCATGGTGGAGACGTTGAAGCTGGTGGACGAGGGCAACGACTTCAAGGAAGTGGACGATGCGCTGTGGGCGATGGGCGGCCCCATGCCACCCTTCGTGCTCATGGCCCTGGTGGGTCCCGCCATCGCCCTGCACACCAACGAGACCCTGGCGGACGCCTTCCCGGACCGCTACGTGGTGAGCGAGAACTTCAAGGAGCTGGTGGCGCGCAAGAAGTCGGGCGTTTACGGGCCCGACGGGCAGGTGGACCCGGAGGTGCGCGAATTCTGGAAGCAGGCCGACCCGCCGAAGAAGATCGAAGCCCAGGAGATGCGCGACCGCGTCAGCGAGGCGCTGGCCGACGAGTGCTGGCGCATGCTGGACGACGGCGTGGTGGGAGCGCCCGAGGAGATCGACATCTGCATGATCTTCGGCGCAGGCTACCCCTTCTACATGGGCGGCCTCACCCGCTACCTGGACTACGCCGGTTACTCCGAGAAAGTCAAGGGGAAGAAGTTCCACCCCGACGCGTAGAGAACGAGACGAAAAGCGGCCCCCCTCGCGGGGGCCGCTTTTTTATGGGGTCAGGTCTTGTTTTTTGCATACCGCGGTATGTCGCCTGTTGGCACCAGGGATTTTGTCGCGAGCATGCAAAACGTGGCCCCAAGGTATGAATCCGGGGTGGTCCATGTTCTTCCCGGCGTTGCCCTGGGAGGGGCGTGGTCTCAAACGGTTGGGGTGGCTATATATTGATACGCTTGTCTGAGGTAATGGCAATTGGTGCCAGGATAAATCCCGGCACACAGCGCTGCGCGTCGCTCTGCTTTGACAGGTGGGTATGGGCTCAGCCTTGACATTTCGCGCCGCAGGCGCGAAACGCAACGCATGAGCCAAGTCGGCGGGTTATGAATCGCACGGGGATGCGCGGACGTGGGTTATGGATCGGGAGGGGCGTGCAGGCGGGCGGGCAAGGGGCAGGTGGGGATATGTATATGCAAGGATTGTTGGAGCGGACATGGAGGTGTGCACGATGAGGTAGAATATCTACGGATCGTGTCGGGGAAAGGAGTGGTCGTGCTGCCAGAAGATATCGTGTTGCATAAGGACAGGGAGACCATATGGCCGGCGTCGGCCAACGTGCTCCTCGTCCGTGACTCCGACGGCGCCATCCTCGTGGACGTAGGATGCGGGTATGAGGACACCTACCTGCGCCTGAAGGAGTTCATCTCCGCGCAGGGGCTCTCCGTGGCCGATATCCATACCGTCGTGCTCACCCATGCCCACCCCGACCACATGGGGGCCATGCGCTTCCTCCTCGAGGAGACATCGCCCCGCATCTTCCTGCATCCCGTGGAGATCCCGCTGGCCGCCGAGCCCTCCCGCCTCAACCATACCTTCGACATGGCGCTACCCCTGCGCTACGGCATAAACCCGTTCTTCCTGGAGAAACCGGATATTCTGGAGTACTTCAGCAACCTCTGCCCCATGGCCAGGGCCGAAGCCACTCACACCATCGACCCGGACGGAGAGCTCGTGCTGGGGAGGTTCACCTTCCGGGTGGTCGTGACGCCGGGCCACGCGAACGGCCTCGTCTCCCTCTTCGAGCCGGAGAGCGGCATGCTCTTCACCGCCGACGCCGTGGGCGACGTGGTGGCATGGTATTCACCCTCCTCGGGGGGGCTGACCGGCTTCCTCGCGGGACTGGACCGCCTCGCGGCTCTGCCCGCCTCCTTCGTCGTGCCCTCACACGGCGGCATCAGCGAATCGCCGCTGGTCGAGGTGGAGAAGACCAGGGCGAGGCTGCTGCGCCGCGAGGAGAAGATAGTGGGAGAGCTGGCCGTGGAGCCCGTCTCCTTCCCTGAACTGGCGTCCCGCGTCTTCGCGAGCCCCATGATCGCCTTCTTCCCGGGCCCCCAGATCCTCCAGTGCCACCTGGACAAGCTGGAGGCGGAGGGCAGGGTGCGCTGCCGCGGCGAGGAGGACGGCTGGCGCGTCGAGCTCGCCTGAGGACCTCTCCGGCCCGGCAATGGGAAGAGGCGTTAGCGTAGGGAGCGCAAGCTTTCGCGAGCGGGCGCTGTTAAGCCGCCGGTGAGGGTGGCATCTTGACCGGTCAGCGCAAGCTTTCGCGGGCGGGCGCGGAGGGCATCGGGGAGGAAAAGGGGGAAAGCGGGGGAATAAAGTAACGAGGACGCCATATACGTGACCTCACCCCGCCCGGGACCGCGCCGCTCGGGGTAGGCCGCCGATTTAAGCTCGCGTGTTGAGAAGTGACAGGTACCGTCCAATAGGGGGTGAGGGTTTTGAGCGCGTGTCCACAATGCGGCAGCGAGAACAAGGAAGAGGCGAAGTTCTGCATCAAGTGCGGCGCCTCCCTGGGGGCGCCCGCTCAGGCGGCGGCGCCCCTTCCTGCGGATGCGCCACCGCCCGCACCGCCTCCGCAGGCGCCACAAGCCGCCTATCAGCAGCCGCAGTACCAGCAACCCCCGCAATACCCACAGCAGGCGGCTCCACCCGCGGCATATCAACAGCAGCAGTACGCCGCCCCTCCCGCGGCGCCCTACCCGGCGGCCTATGCCACCGCGCCGGCCGCCAGGACCAGGAGCAGTCTTTTCTGGGTGGGTGCCCTCATCGTCCTGGTCTCGGGGATACTCGTGCTGGTCAGCACTTTCATGCCGTGGTTTCTCGACGCAACCGGCTGGGATGGCGTTACTTATGGTGAAGGCTTCGCCAAACTTTTCGATTACGGGGATGGATATCCACTCTTCACCGGTCTGTGTTCGCTGATAATCGGGGTACTCATCGTCATGATGGGAGTACTCATCCTCGTCACCCGCAGCAAGGGGCTGGGGGGCCTGGCCATCCTCTTTTCCATATTCGCCCTGGGCATGGCCATCACCAACCTCACCACGATCGTACGCGCCATCAACTTCAGCGAGATGCAGGTGGGCATGTACATCTTCCTCATCTTCTCATTCCTGGGATTGGTCGGTGGCGGGTTGTCCATGTCGAGGTGACGCTCCGTATAGGGGGCACCCACCGGGGAAGACCATAACCGTCGCAGGAGCCTGTGCGCCTGCACCATCATGCAGGCCTCGGCGCCGCCTCGGCTGGCATCTCGAGCGGGGCGGATAGCCGTTCCCGGGGAACGGTGATAGGATACTGCTGGTGTCCGGTTGACGACCCGCGCAGGTGAATATGTGTCGCAAGAGCGGCGGGACCGGCCGGCAGCGGAAATGGCTTTATCATATCTTTTGTTTTTCCGCCGGCCTGGTCCTTGCAGCGGTGGTCCTGTCACGCGGCGCCGATGACGTCGGCGCGCGCTCCATACTGCCCTTTACCCTACTCGGCATAGCCGTGCTCACCAACGTGGAAGCGGGAAAGAACCGTTTCGGCCGCTACAAGAGCTACGGCATCCCGGATATCGTCGGTCCCGATGGCGTGGTGATGGAGACCGAGACCATGGAGGAGATCGACGGCGCCATCGAGCGCGTGCTGTCGAGCGGCGAACGGCTCCTCTGCGTCAACGGCGGCGACGGCACCATGCAACGGGCCGTCACCCACATGATCAACAAGTACGGGGAGGACTCCCCGGACATCCCCATCCTCTTTCCGTTGCGCGGCGGGACCATGAACCTGCTTGCCGACCACCTGAAGATAAAGGGGAAGACCCCCGAACTCCTGCGCGCGGCCATGGAAGCAGAGCGCGGCGCGCCCGACCTCCCCTGGGTCGAGGTCCCCACCATCAAGGTGACGAGGGAACTCGGCGGCCGCGTCGAGACGGAATACGGCTTCCTCTTCGGCAACGGGGCGCTCTACCGTTTCCACCGCGTCTACTACCGGGAGACGGGGGGCGGCCCCATCGCCGCGGCGAAGCTCTTCGCCAAGTGCGTGTTCGGGGGAGCCACACGGCGAACCCGCTACAAGGACGTCTTCGGGCTCACCCCGGCACGGGTGACCGTCGACGACTTCGAGATCCCCGCCGGAGAGATCACCATCGTCCTCGCCGTGACCTTCCAGGTGGTGGTCATCTCCTTCGATGCTTTCCGCGAGGAGGGGGAGGGGGATTTCTACGTCATCGCCACCAGCGTTCCCATCTTCAGGATGGTGAGGCGCCTGCACAAGCTGCTGTGGGCACGCGGGGATAAGCCCCCCTACCCCAAGGAGGAGTTCCTCAACCAGAGGGCGTCGCGCGTCCGCATGGAGTGTCGCGAGGGGTACAGCCTGGACGGAGAGGTGTTCGAGATCGAGGAGCCCTACACCCTTACCATCGAGAAAGGCCCCATGGTCAGGTTCCTCCACCTCTAGGTGCGGATGAGGAGAACGGGGACCTCGGCCCGGGCCAGCACGCCCCGCACCGTCGCCGCCATTTTCTCCTGCAGCCGGCCGTGCCAGGAGAGAGCGATCATGTCCTCGCCGTTCTCCATGGCGAAGCGCAGGGCCACCCGGTCCGGTTTGCCCCGGCGGTGGAACAGGCGCAGCGTGGCGTCGGGATGCAGGTAGGTATAGAAGCGGTAGAGGAACTCCTCGCTCCAGGCCGGCCAGTCGTACTGGGGATGATCGAGGTAACGAGGGCTGGTGAAGGCCCCCACCACCATGGGGGGCTTCTTCTTGGCCATGGCGATATGCAGGATGTCCAGGTCCACCTTCAACTCCTGGGCCAGATCGAAGACCTGTTTTATCACGCAGTCGGCCAGCGGGACGCCCTCCAGGGGGACGAGCATCTTGGCCGGACGCCAGTCCGGTCCCGGAAGCTCACGCATGGCGGCGCGGATTACCGTGACCGGGAAGGTCGAACGCTGTATGAGATCGAGGGCTGTCTGGCCGGCAAAGCGACGCGGATCGTTGGTCTGGCCCTGGCCCGAAAGCACCACCATCCAGGCTTTCACGTCTTCTGCAAGTCCCAGGATGGCGCCGGCCACCTCCCCGCGCACCTGGTGGAAGACCAGTTTCTCCTCCGCCGGATCGATCTGCAGGTGCCGGGCCAGGCGGTGATGGGGCAATGGCTGCTCGGTGACGTGCACGACGTGCAGCACGCCGCCCGCCAGCCTCGTCAAGGCGCGGGCCGCCCCGAATGCGCCGGCCGAGGTAGACGACCCGTCCAGGGGGAGGACCACCGCCGGCCGCTTCCTGGCCGCCATCATCACTCACCCTCTTCCTCGAAGTCGTCCCATGCCTTGCCGGACCAGGTCGAGACGTAGCGCGACCCGGCGCGGACCCGCCGTGCCTCGCGGCCGAAGATGCCCACGTCGACCTCCAGGCCCCGGACCCCCGACACCTGCAGGGCCATTCTCCGCTTGCGCCGTATGTCGAAATCAAGCCAGGCGCCGCGCCAGGTCAGGGAGAACCGCATGCGGCGCCAGCGCGCTGGAGGCCTTGGGTCTATGAGCAGCCCCTCATCCCAGGCCCGCACCCCCGCGAAGCCCATCACCAGGAACTGCCACAGTCCGCCCAGCGCCGCGGCGTGTACTCCGCCCGCGGCGTTGCCCATGTTGTCGCTGAGGTCGATGGTGCCTGCCCGGCGCAGGTATTCCATGGCCTTCCTCGTCATCCCCAGCCGTGCCGCGACCAGGCCGTAGATGGAGGGGGAGAGCGAGGAGCCATGGGCGGTACGCCGTTCGTAGTAGAGGAAGTTCTCCTCGATCACCGGCGGCGGGAACCTGTCCTCCAGGAGATAGAGCGCCATGACGACATCCGCCTGCTTGACCAGTTGAGATGATGCGGTGCGCTCCCGGCCCAGGATGGTGTCGAGGGCGCCGGTGCTCGGCTCGTAACGGCGGACGTCGATATCCTCCAGTCCGAAGTAGCCCGCGAACTGCTCGAGCAGCCCTCGCTCCCCCTGCCCGTTGCCGTACATGCGCTCCTCCACCGTGCTCCAGCCGTCCGGTTCATCCGCGCGCAGGCCCGTCTTCTCCCGCAACCGCTGCCAATGCTCCGGGTGCCTCTCCTGCAGGAACTCCACTACCCTTGCGGCGTGCCGCAGGTTGTAGGCTGCCATGAGGTTGGTGTAGAGGTTGTCGTCCACCTCCTCGTGGTATTCGTCCGGGCCCTCCACCCTGTAGACGTGGTAAAGGCCGTCGTCCCCGCTCACCGCGCGGCTGGCCCAGAAGCGGGCCGTCTCCACCAGGATCTCCGCCCCCGCTTGCAGGAGGAATTCCTCGTCGCGGGTGGCGTTCCAGTAGGTCCAGACGCCGTAGGCTACGTCCGCCGTGATGTGGTGCTCCAGGTGGCCGGAGAGGATGGGAATGACTTCACCGGTGGGCGTGAGGGCGGCGGGAGGGGTCATCTCTTCCCCGCCTCCCGTGGATTCCCAGGCGTACTGGGCGCCCTCATAGCCGTTACGCCTGGCGTTGGCCCGCGCTCCGTCCAGGGTATGATAGCGGTACATGATCATGGCGCGGGCGGTGGGGGGGTGGGTGAAGATGAAGAAGGGCAGGATGAACATCTCCGAGTCCCAGAAGATATGCCCCTTGTAGATGGGGCCGGAGAGGGCGCGGGCACCGATGGAGACGCGCTCGTTTTCGGCGTTGCCGGCGCTGATGAGATGATAGGCGGCGAAGTTGGCCCAGCGCTGGGCGTCGTTGTCGCCGGTGATGCGCACCGCGGCGGTCTTCCACCGCTCCTCCCACGCCGCCATGTGTTCCAGCATCAACTCCTCGAAGTCGCGCCGCGCCAGTTCGCGCGAATGGGCAAATGCTGCCTGCCCGGCGTCCACCCCGTCCAGGGAGGTGAAAACGGAGACGAACTTCTCCAGCGTCATCTCCTGGGCGATGTCGCCGATCCAGCGCCAGCGCTCCACCACGGTCATATCGTCCTTGCCGTAGGAGTGTTCCGGCTTCACGAACCCGTCGGCGACGCGGCTGCGTTGGGCCATGACCACGTCGATGAGGGTGAAGAGGGTCCGGGCGCGGATGAGCACCCCCGCATCCCCGTCGTCCGCGCCGGTGATCTTATCAACCCCCTGCAGGGGAGGGTTGCTGCGGGGGTTCAGCCGCAGCCCCGTCTCCACCCGCAACTCGCCGCGGTAATTGCGCGGTATGACGCTGACCCGCAAGGCCATGGCGTGGGGATCGGCCAGGGAGGCGAAATGGAGGAAACGCAAGCGGGTCACGCGGTCGGTGATATCCTCGTACAGCAGCTCGCGGAAGAGGATCCCCTTGTGCATGTCCAGCACCCGGCGGTGTTCCACGATGTTCTTGCGCTTCATCTGCAGGCGCTCGTCGTCCACGTAGATGCGGGTGAAGAGCCAGTCGGGGAAGATGGGCATCTCGTCCGGTGCCTGCCGGCTACGCTTGTCGAAGACCCCCGCCACCAGCGTGGCCGGGCTGGAGGCCTCGTCCTGTTCGGCCAGGGAGCCGCGCGTGCCAAGGTAGCCGTTGCCCACGGTGAAGATTGACTCCACCTCGCGTTCGCGCAAGGGATTGTAACCTTCCTCCACTATGAGGAAGGTGGGATCGTCCGTGGGCAGAAAGAGCCGGTGCAGATAAACCTGGTCGTATACGACGCGCAGGAATTCGTCCGGCCCACCCCCCAGGTGCTCCACGCCCGCGGGGGCGCCGCCCGGCTCCTTGCCCACCGATACGTACGTGATCCCTTCCACATCGGGCAGGACCATACGGAAATCGGACCCCTCGAATCCGGCGACGGGGCCAAACTCGTCGCCCAGGACCAGTATGTCGTGGTAGGGGATATTGCGCCGCTCCGCCACTTCCCTGAGGATCCAGCGCAGGGAGTCGGATTTGTCGGTCAGCCCCACCTCCACGTGCTTGACGTCGCTGGTGATGCGTGCGTAGGCCAGGCCCATCTCACGGGCGTATCGCTCCGCCGCCTCGTACACCCCCCTGATGCCGGGTGAATACCCGCCCTCGCGCAGGCGCTTCTCCGTCTCCTTCAGCAGCTTGTTTATCTGTGATTTCGGGGGGTCTGACCATTCCGGGATGAGGTCGATCTTGCGCCGGTTCAGGCGGTTATAGATGATCTCGATCCCGATGCCGGACTCGCTCTCCACCCGCGCCTTCACCGCTTCAGCCACGCGGTCGAGCGCCGCGTTCTCCTCGTCCGTGGCCTCCCTGTGGTAGAGGAGGTAGAGCTCGGAGCGTGCATCGAAGCCGAAGACCTCCGAGCCGCGGTTGGTGCAGATGTAGAGGTTGCGCTTGCAGGGGCCCGATATGTGGCGGGCGAACTGGCGTTCGATGTTGTCGTAATTGGTGCCGGTGACCACCACCACGTAAACGTCCAGCCGCAGAAGGTCCTGCAGGGCGCGCGCCACCTTGCGGGCATCGGCCGAGCGGTTCTTCACCGCGGTGCCGCCCCAGTCGAAGACGATCACGCGAAAAGTTTTTCTACGCATACCTATAGCCCCATTCTTCCCCCCTGATGCGAGGGTCCCTTCGGAGGTTTCAAATGAAAAACAGGGAGCCACGATTAAAAACGGGCTTCAACTACAGGGACTCACAAATCTCCCCCAAGGTCAAGAGGGGCGGACTGGAAGATCGCGAAGCCGGCGGGGTGTCAGGAGAAAAAACCTCAAAGGCAGCGCGGAACCTCGGGGTTCGGGCAGGCATCGAAGTTTAAAAAGAAGTACAATAGGAAATAGGGACAATGAAGTCCTGGGTTCAACGGTTGTCTCAACCCTTCCCTTGGATTCAAGAACACCCGCTTTGGGGCGGTAATGTGTTTGCTGTTGAGGAGGACGAGTAGTATGCGCATCGCCATGATAGCACCCGTATGGATCCCCATCCCACCCGATGGTTACGGGGGAATAGAAAGGGTCCTTGCCTTGCTGGTCGACGAGCTGGCAAGGGAGGGCCACGACGTGACCCTCTTCGCCGCGGGCCCCCACCGCACCATGGCCAGGCAGGTCACGTACATGCAGGAGGCCCCCACGCAGCACATGGGGGAGACGCTTTTCGACGCCTACCACGTGGGACAGGCATACCGGGATATCGCAGCGGGGGGATACGATGTGGTGCACGATCACGCGGGCTTCCTGGCCCCCGCCTTCGCCGCCACCATGCCCGTACCCGTCGTGCACACCCTGCACGGCCCCTTCACCGATGATACCCGCTTGTTCTACGAGGCGTTCAAGGACGATTGCTATTACGTGGCCATCAGCCGGCGGCAGAGGGACTGCGGCCCACACCTGAACTATCTCGGGGTGGTCCCGAACGCCGTGGACATCGATGAGCACAGATACGGGGGAGAGAAAGACGACTACCTGGTCTACGTCAGCCGCATTTGTGAGGCCAAGGGAGCGGAACAGGCCGTCCTCATGGCAAAGGAAAAAGGCCAGCGTATCCTTCTCGCGGGAAAGATCGACCCGGGCATGGACCAGGAATACTTCGACAGGTGTATCGGCCCTCACGTGGACGGAGAGCGGGTGGTCTTCCTGGGAGAGGTCTCCTCGCAGGACAAGGTGCGTCTGCTGCAGCGAGCGCGGGCATTCATATTTCCCATCCAGTGGGAGGAACCCTTCGGACTGGTGATGGCGGAGGCGATGGCCTGTGGTACCCCGGTCCTGGCCACCCGCTGGGGTGCCGTGCCAGAGGTGGTAGAGCACGGTTTGACCGGCTTCATCGCCGATTCCCCCGCCAGCCTTCTGGAGTATCTTGACCGCGTGGGGGAGTTGGATCCACTGGCCTGCCGCAGGGAGGCCGAGAAGCGCTTCAGCCCCGCGGTGATGGCCGCGAGTTACCTGGAGATCTACCGGCAGGCCATAGAGATGCATCCCACCGGGCTGCGGCCACTGCGCGCATACTCCGCCTGACAAGGCCGGATCCAGGCATTGGGGTCAAGCCTCGCCTCGTGCCTCAGGCACTGGGGTCAAGCCTCGCCTCGTGCCTCAGGCACGCTATTCTACTATTTGTAAAAGCGCCTCTTCAATGCGCGGCGGTCGCGGCGTGCTGCGCGGCTCCTGTCCCCGGCGAGAGAGGAGACATCCAGATCTCCCACGCCGGCGGTGAAGTCACGGCGCTGCCGCAGCTCGCGCTCCAGAAGGTCCTGCATGCGGTAGCGGTAGCGGATATGCGGCGTGATCCTTTCCCCGGCGCTCTCTCTTATTGATTCGGCCGCCACCCGGCCGCTTTCGAGGGCGAGGCGGATGCCGAAGCCCCAGGGGTCCAGCAGTCCCGCCGCCTCTCCCGCCAGCAGGGCGCAGCCCGCTCCCAGGCTGTAATGCCCCCCCGCCGCCATGCGGTTGGACGCGGATGCACGACGTATGGCCTCCCCCCTCAGGCGCAGCCCCGCCCTGTGCCGCAGCATGGCGGCGAGGGAATCCAGACCTTCCCGCCACTCTTTCTCGGGGCCGTGGTTCACCGCGAGCCCGATGAGGCCGTCTTTCACGAAGAAGCGGGCGATGCCCCCGCCTCCGCGCATGAGGGCGATGCCCGTCCACCGCGGGTCCCACTCCATATCTCCTTCCGAGAGGACGAGCATGGTCCGCTCCAGGCGCGGCGCGGCATAAAGGCGGTGAAACTCCGGGCGCGACAGGCGCAGGGCCACGGATTCCGCGCCGTCTGCGGCCACGAGATAGGTGGCCTCCAGCTCCTCTTCCTCCTCCTCGCCCCGGGTGACGTGCGCCCTGACGTGAAACCTCTCCACATCCAGGTCCACGACTTCGCAGCCGTCCAAGACATCAGCCCCGCATGACGCGGCGAGATGGGCGTCGAGGCGGGATCGCACCACGGAGAAACCGGGTTCGGGGAAGGGCAGTTCGTAGTCTCCGCCTCCCTCGCAGAGAAGGCGGGCGCCCACGACGGTGTGGGGCTGAGCCAGGCAGGAGGGTGGGATCGGTCCGAAGGCCTCCTCTATGAGAGCGGCGGCCTGTGGGGAGACGAAACCGCCGCAGGGTTTCTCGCGCGGCAACCTTTCCTTCTCGACCAGCGCCACCTTGAACCCGGCGCCGCGCAGAGAACGCGCCGCCATGCAACCGCCCGGGCCGGCCCCCGTCACCAGGGCATCATAATACATTTCCGCACCGCCTCCGGGAAAGCCTGGATAACGCAGGTTTCAGGGAACATAACGGAAGAACTCGTACCACGTCATGGGCTGTTCCGGCCCCCGCGTCAGCAGCACCCACGCCGCGGAGATCAGGCTTCGTACCCCCTGCGCCGCCAGCTTGCCCTGCAGCCCCGGGACCTTGAGCACGGGGGGGAAGGCTCCGGGCGTGGCATGGGGTGACTCCTTGCGCGCCTCTTTCCTGGCCATGGGCAGCTCTATAGTGGCCAGGCAGCAGGGGTCCCCCTTCGAGAGCAGCTGGGAGAGCTCCGGCACCGCGAGGTCGGGATTCAGCACGGAGAAAGTGCCCGCCTCCATGGCCATCATCAGGCGGGTGCAAACCTCCGGGCAGGCGGTAAGTTCCCGGGCCGCCGGGCAGTAACGCTCCTCCTTGACCGCCCGTCCCTTCGTCTCCTCCGTCCAGGTACCGCGGACGCCCGCCAGCCCGTCCTCGTAATCGAGGACGCGGCCCAGGCTGCGCGCGTCGTGGGGATCGATCTGCAGGTACTCGCGCAGGACGGGAGCGCGGTCCTCCCCGACACGGTAGAAAACGTACTGCAGCGCTCGCACGCCCCGTTCCCCGAAGCGGTCGTGAAGAGCCGGCAGGAACCTGGTCAGGCCCCGCATGAGCAGGCGGATGGGCGCCTCGCGGTGCCATGCGGGGTCGGCAAGTTCTCGGGGGCCGGGATGCAGCGACCTCACCGCCGCCCCGTAGCACAACGCGGAGAGCAGGACCAGCCTCTTGGTCTTCCTGAACAACACCATCACCCGCTTTCCTATCGTATCCCTCGAGGGACCGCTGCCGCGCGCCACTGCCGTCAGGGCGCCAGGGAGCGGTTGACGTCGATCTCCACTATCTCGCCGCTGGCGGCCCTGGCGGCAAAGACTATCCCCTTGGAATTAAATTCCAGAATGGTCAGCTCCTCACCCTGGTGCGTCGCGTTGGTCTGTCTCTCCGGCGGCCCGAACTCCTTCACCGCGTCCGCGGTGGAGGACGCTATACCCACGCCCTTGGGCGTTCTGCCGGCGTAGGGGAAGCGAACGCTGATGGAGACCACGAGGTCGAAATCGCCCAGGGAGTCGTTGCCGTCGCTGTCCTCGAGGTATACGTTGAGCTTCCAGGTGCCGTAACCGCCGGTGTAGGTGGCGAATACCAGTCCCTCGGTGGTGGAGCCGGTGCTGTCGGGCCCGCCATATTTATCCCTCACCGACCGGAACTCGTCGCCGATAATGATCCCCGCCGCCGTCTGGCCCGGCACGATGGGCGCCGCCCCGTGGATCCCGAAGAGGCCTCCCTTGGCGTCCGCGCCGCCGGCGGCATCGACGGTCTCGAGTCCGCCGTAGGCGGTGACGATGACGGTTATCACGCTGGTGCGCCGTGACACCAGGAAATCTATCCCCCTGTGCGGGTAGGAATAAAGCGCGAGGTCCTCGCCTCCCGGACCCCGGGTCTCGGAGACGCTCTCGCACGGCCCGAACTCCGCCTCGATATCGCCCGGCGAACTCCCTATCCCCACGCCGCTCAAGGTGGCGCCGTAGTAGGGGGCGGAGACCTCTACGGAACCCACCTCGTCCGCGGCGTCGAGATAGCCGTTGCCGTTATCGTAGAGGGTGACGACCATTCGCCACGAGGCGGGATCGTCGATCTTCCCCGCCTCCGCGATCCGGCCGTAGTAAGCGTAGTGATATCCCCCGTCCTTGAGTTTCTGGTCCGGATCGCCGTGTATTTCCTGCACCGCGGAGAAGGGGCTGCCGATATCGACATCGGCCATGGAGTAGCCAGGAACGATGGGGTCGCGCTCCCACGAGGAGAGGTCCTCGCCGCCGCCGCCGCAAGCTGCCAGGGACAGCGTGAACAGGATCAGCAGCGCGTATAGCAGGAAAACGCTGACCGGTCCGGCACGCCTGGTCTTCATGTCGTCTTATGCCCCCGGCTGTTCCCCGGCGCCCCTGCTCTCGCGGCCGCGCCGGTTATAGGTAACGGGGATGTCCAGGTCGCGGGACAGGTCCTGGACGATGAGGAAAGCCTTGGCGCGGTTATCGGAGGGGGCCCCGGTCATGCCGGAGCTGAAAAGCCTCATGCGCCGCCCGTTCTTTCGCCTCAGGTATATGCGCACGGAATAGGAGAGATCGCGCCGCGCGCTCTTTGCTCCTTCCTCCGCCGGGATGCGCCCCGACTCGACGACCTCCAGGGCCTCCAGCTCCTCCCGCCCGATGCGGCTGCGGCTGGGGATGAAGTAATGGTATCTTTCCACGACGAGTTCGCGCGCCGCCGCGTCGCTCATGACGAAAGTGGGCGATGAGAACATGGTGAACATGCTGTACAGGAGCAGGACTACGCAGCTGATGCCCAGGAAGAGGCGCGTCACGCCAAGGGTGGCCAGGACCGCGCAGGCCACGGCCCCATAGAAGATGACGACGTGTGCGCTCTCCCACGGGCCACCCCTTATCTCGAACTCCAGGCGTTCGTTCCCGCTCGCGGCCGCCTCGGTCATCCTTCCTCCTGTCGGGCCGTTATCACCTCGACTGCGTCCACGGAGCCATTATAAACCATGCGCGTATCGATCCACGCCGTCCGCGGCGCGTGTGGGAAGAAGTCAGTCCGGGATCACCTTGTACACGACGTCGTGTTCGCGGGCATGGCCTTCCACCTTGATGCCGATCACGTCTCCGGGCCCGGCCTTCTCGAACTGGTCGTGCTCGATCTGGATGGACGATACCTCCTGGGTCCAATCCGAGGTATGCCCCTTGACGTGAATGGTGTCTCCCACCTTAAGCTCGTCCTCGAGCTCGATCGCCGCCACGCCTATCTTGCCGAAGAAGTGCGTGATCCTGCCCACCTGCTTCTCCATGCTTCACCTCCTTTACCGTCCTCGACGGGGGCGCCCCGTTCGCGCTTTGACCACGCCGGGGGACGCGAAGGCCTGAACGGGCGCTTCACGCCGTTTCGTAATAATCCGATACCCCGTTCCCGCGCAAGTGAAACAACCTCCCCTTCCCGTTTAAACATTCTTCGTGGGAGACGCCCGTGAATCCTGCGGCGGAAGAAAGCGGGCGCCGTAGTGCCGAGGGCGCGCGGCGCATGGCATCGGGGCAATGGTCTCACGCTTACGGGCGATATATAATATCCATGGTTCAAGGCGAGGAGCTGTGATGTCCAAAAGCGATGACAACAGGGAAGCCATATTGAACAGGCTCAACCGCGTGGAGGGGCAGGTGCGCGGCATCATCCGCATGGTGGAGGATGAAAAGGACTGCGAGGAAGTCCTGATGCAGGTAGCCGCCGTGCGATCGGCGATGGACCGCATCGGCATCCACATCATCACCCATCGCATGAGGGACTGCCTCTCGAAAGACAAGTCCGCCTCGCCCGAGGACGCCGTCGCGGACGCCATCGATTTCTTCCTGCGCTTCAGCTCCAGGATCGGTCCCGTGACGCCGGAATAATCCCCCGCTCGCGGGGTCAGCGTACGGCCCCGGCGCGGACATCCGCGAGCGAGCCTCAAACACCCCTTCCCTGTCCCGCCCTCTCCGCGGCCCTCGTGGAGCGTTGATTCATATCATGTCGCTTATACCCCCGGGGGTATATGATGCACACGACATGCGGACTCGATCTCACCGCTGCCGGGAAGGGCCATGCGCCTGGGAAAGAAAGTCCCGGCGCCGCTGAAAAATGGGATGTTCGCCCTCGCCGATAGCGTGCTGCCCCTGGTGATGCCGAAGATGCTGCCGGTGATGATGCCCTGGATGCTGCCGCGCATGATGCCCCTCATGGAGGCGAAGATGCCCACCATGGGCGATTCCATGCGCGAGCTCATGCCGGAGATCCTTCCCCGGGTGATGGACAGGATCATGCCCGGCATGATGCCGCGCATCATGCGCTGCATGCTGTCGTGACCCCCTAAGCCCGGGCGGGGGCGCGCACAGACAGGGCTTTCGCGGGGACTGGTGCCCGGCTGCATGGGCGCACGTTTTTATAATCCTTGCTTATAATGAATGCATGCCGTGGGGCGTCGCGATCCCGTTCAGGCCGCGCCTATGCTCCGGGCATAACTCCCGAGAAAGCCGCGCCGGGAGATGACGAAATCGACGAAGGGCTTCGCCGCCGGGCTGAGCGGGCGTTTCTTCACCCGCACCAGGCTGAACCGCCGCCTCACCTTCAGCCGCGGCACCTGGATATATCCGATCTTCCCCTCGGCGAAAGGACCCCTTGCGGCCCAGGCCGACACCAGGGAGATGCCAGCGCCCGATTCGACAGCGGATATCACCGAGCTGGTGCTTCCGAGTTCCATCTCGACCCGCAGCTCTTCCATGTCCAGCCCCGCCTCGCGGAAGGCCTTGACCATGAGTTCCTTTGTCCCCGAGCCTTCCTCCCGCAGCAGGAACTTCTCCTGCGCCAGCTGCTGAGGCCGGACGGCCTTCCTGCCGGACAGGGGATGGGCCGGGTGGCAGATGACCCTGAGGACGTCGGGGCAGAAGGGAGTGACCTCCAGGTCGCCGGGATCGATGCTGATGCCGATGAAGCCGACCTCGAAGCCGCCCGAGCGCAACGACTCCACCACCCTCGAGCTGTCCATGACCTCCAACACGGGCTCTATGTGCGGTTTCTCCGACCTGAAATCGCCGAGGATAAGCGGCAGGACGTATTCGCCCGGGATGTTGCTGGTAGCTACGCGAAGTCTCACCGGCGCGCTCCCCGCGGCCCGCTGCAGAGAGGCGAGGAGTCTTGATTCCGCGTCCAGGATCTCGCCCGCATGCTTCAGGAGTATGCGCCCGGCATCGGTGGGCACGTAGCGGTTCCCCACGCGCTCGAACAGCTTTACGCCCAGGTCTTTCTCCATCTTCTTGACGGTGAGGCTTATGGCGGGTTGGGTGACCCCCGATATCGCGGCCGCCCCGCTGTAGCTGCCGGTATCCGCCAATGCGAGCAATTGCCGGAGGCTATCTGTATTCATGGGATGAAGGCTTCCCCTCCGCGATGACCGGACCATGACGATGAATAGATTATAAGCGATACTAATAAGCGAGACCAGGGGCCGCTTATCCCGCCGTGTCCCCGCGCGAAGGCTGTGGTCCGTAGGCGATCAATTGCCATCGCGGCCCGTAGGTGTACATGCGCGCCCTGGTGGATGCCAGCGTCTCGGAGAGCTCCGCTGCGATGGGATGGGAAGAACCCAGTGACAGCTCGGCGTTTTCACTGCCGCGGGTGGTGACGCTCTGGTCGGGATTGATGTCGGCACGCTGGGCATGCGGGTGCCGGGGGGTAAAAATGAAGATCTTCACCACGCCCATATGCTTTGCCGGTATCTTGCGGCCGCGCAGGAGGCAGATGAGATCGTCCCCCTCCTTCCATTCGCAGGTCAGCCAGCCCTCGTCCTCGCTGAATTCTATAGAGGCCGGGAACTCCGGCCAGAGGTGGTGTTCCCCGAGGATGCGCACCGCGGTTTCGGAGGTCGCCGCGCGGTGGAGGAGGAAGTTGTGCACCTCGCGCGTGGTCCTGGCCTTGTTGAGATTATAGAAGGGGAGCTTGGGGAAACCAGGCATGTAGAGGGGGATGACGACGGAGAACTCGTTGAACGGCCCCATGTCGGTGTCGCTGTATTCGTAGGCGGTTAGCTGGACCAGCCCCATGCCCGGCAGCAGCTGGGCCGGGACCAGGTTCTTGTCCGGGATGAGCGCGCGCAGCTTTTTCGCTGACGCGGGAAAGACGGCCGAGATGATGCGCGCTTCCTTGATTATCACCGGCAGCTTGAAGGAAAGGTCCCCGATGGAGGCGTTCGAACGTTCCACGCCGGAGAGGAAATCGCCGGGCATCACCATCACCCCTTTCGTCCCGCGGGTCGGACATGAAGAAGTATACTCCATGAGGGACACGTGCGGACAGCTTGTGGCATGCGCCCTCGGAACTGTGAGAGACTGTGAGGGAGCGATGGATGCCGGGCGTAGATCGCAGGCGAGGCAAGGAGGGAGATGATGGGCTTTAAGGTAACGGTCCTCGGCAGTTCCGGCGGATATCCAGGGGCGGGAAGGGCCTGCAGCGGGTACTTGTTTCAGAACGCGGAGGGCAACCTCGTCGTGGACCTGGGCTCGGGCGCCCTCGCCAATCTCCTCGAGCACGTGCGCCCGGACGGGCTCGGTGGCCTCGCCCTCACGCATATGCACTACGACCACTACGTGGATATCTACGGGCTCTGCACCGCCAGGAGGTTCTGGGAGAAAGAGGTGGATCCCCTGCCCCTTCTCGCCCCGCCGCACGCATCCGAGGTCATAACCAGCCCGCTGCAGGCGGGGAGCAGGGAAGAGTTCATGCGGTCCCTCGACCTGCGCGGGGTGCGCCCCGGGGTCCCGCAAGGCATCGCCGGTTTTGATATCGTGGCCCTGCCCGCCGCGCACGGGGCGATCGACTCCCTGATATACAGGATATCCCGTGACGGTAAGGTGGTATGCTACTCGGGCGACACCGACCTCTGCGCGGCCCTTGTCGAACAGGCCCGGGGCGCGGACCTCTTCATCTGCGAGGCCACCTTCACCAGCCAGGTGAGGAACAGGATGCAGGGCCATCTCTTCGCCGCCGAGGCGGGCGAGGCGGCGGCGGAAGCGGGCGTAGGGACGCTCCTGCTCACCCATCTCTGGCCGACCCTGAGCGGAGACCGCGCCCTCGAGGACGCCCGTTCCAGCTTCGACGGCAAGGTCGAGCTGGCCGCGGAGGGCATGGCCATCGAGCTGTGACCGGCCCCTATCCCCGCCCGTGGTCAGGGGCGGATACAGAGCGCTCCCGGGCTCCCGGCGCCCCCGGTATGCGATAATGTCTATGCGGCCGCAGCAGTGGGGAGGACGTGATGGCGAAGGATCTACCGCAGCCGGAGGAAGGCTCCAACCCCTTCGGGGACATGCTCGGCATCGTGTTCAGCGAGTACGGGGACGGCCGCAGCCGCTGCGAGCTGGAGATCAGGAAAGAACTGGTCAATCCCCACGGCGTACTGCACGGCGGGGTCATCTACTCCATGGCCGATTTCGGCATGGGGGCGGCGGTGTATTCCACCCTTGCCGACGAGGAGTTGTGCGCCACCGTCGAGATAAAGATCTCCTACGTCACCGCGGTCAAGTCCGGCCACCTCGTCTGCGATTCCAGGGTGGTCGACCGCCGACGCCGCCTCGCCACCATCGAGTCCGAGGTGAGGAGCGGGGACGGCCTCGTGGCCAAGGCCCTCGGGACTTTCTACATCTACGACAAGAGATGACTCTGTCATGCACTCGGATTGAACGTCGCGGAGGCGTCCGCGCACGAGCGCATCATCGGCGTTCGAGGTATCTCAACACCTCCGCGTCGCTCATGTCGTGGAAGTCGTGGTAGAAGCCGGCCACGGCGAAGGGATAGTGGCTAGAGACGTACAGGCAGTGGAAGTAATCGACCATGGGCCTTATGCGGTCCGCCGTATCCGCCGGGCTGACGGGCACGGCCGCGGCCACGTGTCCCGCCCCCAGTTTCCTCGCCATCTCTATGGCCGCGATCATGGTGTAACCAGTAGCCAGACCGTCGTCGGTGAGCACCACGTTCTTTCCCTTCAGCTCCGGGAAAGGGCGGTCGCCGCGGTAGGCCGCCTCCCTTCTCCTGACCTCCCCCAGGACCTCGGCGGCTATCTCTTTTATCTGCCTGTCGGGGAGGCGCAGCGAGCGCATCATCTCCTCGTTGATGACCAGGGAGCCGTCGGGGGCGATGGCTCCGAAGCCCGCCTCGGGGCTGAACGGCACAGGCAGCTTGCGCACCACGATGACGTCGAAGATGCCGCCCGTGGACTGGGCGAGGGGGTAACCCACGGGCAGGCCTCCCCTGGGTATGCCGAGGACCACGACGTCCTCTCGCTGTCCCTGGTAGGATTCCGCGAGCCTCTGTCCGGCTTCCTCCCGGTCGCTGAAAAGTACCGGCATGGCCGCTGTCCTTACAGCCTCAGACGCGTTCACTCACGTTTTTTATTATTCCCACGCAAAAGGAAGGGGCGCGGCCGCGGCCGCGCCCCGGCTGTTCCGGCCCATGGGGGGGATAGGCCGGAACTGTCCCTGCTGACACCCGGGGAGGTGACAGGTATTTACGTATCGGGTCAATCCTCGCTGCGCGATGCCTTGAGCAGCTTCAGGGCTCCCCTGGCCAGCGCCAGCCCCCCCAGGGCCGCTCCCACCTGGGTGGCCGGTTTGAGCAGGGGGGTAAGCCCCTTCTTCGGCTTCCACTCCACGTTGAGGGAGACGGTCCTGCCCAGCTTGTCCAGGGCGATGACCTCGGCCACGTGGTTGGCGTTCCAGATGGCCGCCTCCATGCCTCCCGAGGAGACGTGGGTCTTGGTGTAGTCGCCGGTGAGGTAGAGGTTGTCGATGGGAGAACGCTGGTAGGGGCGGTGGCTCTCCATCCCCGGCAGGGCGCGGTAGACGCCCTGGCGCTCCCTGACCACCTTGTACTTGCGCACCTCGGCCTCCCGCGCCCCCGGGAAGAGGCCCTTTATCTGCTTGATGGCGATGTCGAAGATGACCTCGTCCGGCAGGCCCTCGATGTGGTCGGCGGGGGAGAGCACCATCTCGAACATGGAGCCGCCCTTGAATATGTCGGGCAGCACGTTGGAGAGGTCGGCATAGGTGTTGAAGATGCAGTTGTTGGAGAAGAAGGTAACGTCCACGTCCGTGAGCTTGCGGTCGAACCACACCTGCAGCGACAGCGAGGGCGCGTAGCGGAAGTGCCACAGGTTCCTGAAGTAATCGTAGAAGAATGCCTCCTTGGGAAGGACGCTGCGCAGTGAGTAGGGGCTGATGGCGGACACGTAGATGTCCGCTGTCCTCTCCTTCCCGCCCACGGTGACGCTCTTCACCTTGCCGTCCTCGAAGTTGATGGCGGAGACAGCCTTCTTGAGCTCCGTCTTGCCGCCCTTGGAGTGGATGTAGTCGAGGCAGGTGTCCACCCAGATCTCGCCCAGCCCGCCGTTGGCGAAGCCCACGCGGGCGCTGTCCGGGTCGGCCGCGACCTTGCGGAACCAGTTGAGCATTACCTTGGCGGAGATCATCCACGAGGGGGTGAAGGTAAGGCCGTTGATCCCCGGCTCCAGGGGCAGGAAGGCGTCCTTGGGGGCGCGGCGTACCAGCCACTGCCCGAAGGTCACCTCGTCGAGCTTCTCGATCTTGCGGTTGGAGTACATGACCGCGCCGCCCATGCCCGCGGCGGTGAAGAGCAGCTTCCACTTTGGCACCGCGGTATAGTTCTTGAGCAGGCTCCAGAAAGCCACCGCGGCGTGGAAAGGAGCGGGCAGGTTGGCGAACTTGAGCACGGCCTCCCTGCCGCCCTCCTGCATGTAGTAGAACTCGGTCTGCTTCCACAGGATGTTCTCCTCGATGCCCATCTTCTTGAAGAAATTGAGCAGGTTGGCGTAATAGGGGAAGAAGACGTGCAGGGCGTTGTCGATCATGTCCCCGTCTTCGTCCAGCCACGAACTGGCGCGCCCGCCGAATATCTCATCGGCCTCCACCAGCTCCACTTCCAGTCCCAGATCCAGCAGGTTGATGGCCGTGGCCAGTCCGCCCATGCCTCCACCCATGACCAACGCTTTCATCTCTTGCTCTCCTTTCACTACGCTGCGTCCGTTTTGCGTCTGCCCGCCCGCGGGCGGGAGTGTCTACGATGCTTGCGGGGTCCCCGCTTCCCCGCGTCTTCAATCCAGCCGGGCAACCCCGGTTGCGGCGGCGTCCATGCCCCGAGACCCATGCCGGGCGCGGGATTCACCTTTCCTGCGTCGCGGCGTTGCTCACGATGTTCTCCAGGACCTCCTTCACCGCCAGCAGCGCCTTGTCGCGGGTGAGCACGTCCTCGAGCCCGGTCAGCGCGGCAAAGACGAGGGTGATGCCGAGGGCGAGGATCTGCCACGCCGCAACCGTGATGTCGAGGTCCTCACGCACGGAACCCTCCCTCTTGCCGCGCTCGAACATCTGCGAGAGCACGGCGGTCGATTGCAGGAGCTTGTCGCTGAGCGCCGTCCGGATCTCCGGATCGCGGGCTCCGGTCACGGTTTCGAAGAGGAGCATGGACTCCTCGGGGTGGTCCATGACGAACTCGTAGAAGGTTGCGCTCATGTTGTAGATACGGTCGGGGACGTTCCCCTCCTCGCTCGCCGCGGCGGCGATGGTGGCGAAGAATCGCTTGCCCACCTCGTCGAGGGCCTCCAGGAGGAGCTCCTTCTTGCCGGGGAAGTACTTGTACAGGGCGGGCTCGGATACTCCCACCTCCTCCGCTATGCGGCGCGTGGTGGCGCCGGGAAGACCGTGTTCGGCCATGATTGTTATGGCCGCCTGGACGATCTGCTCCTTGCGCTCCGGCCCGCTCAACCGCCCGCTCCTTGACGACATGCCGCCTCACAATCTGGGTTAGTGAATATTAACTAACTTATAACACGAGCGCGCTCCTGGGTCAAGCCTTTTCATACCTATTTGCTGTACTTGTTCGGTTAACGGCATGCCCCTGTAGGCGACAGACGGCGGCCTGACCCACGGTTGTTGCGCAGCCGGTTCGTTTTCTGTTACGTTCGGACTAGTCAGGAGGCATAGATCCGGGAGGGGGGATCGATATGTCCGTCGTAGCCGTCACCGGCTGTTCGGGTTACATCGGCTCGCGCCTGCTCCGTCTGATGGACGAGAGCGGCAAGGTTTCCAGGATCATAGGGGTGGACCTCAATCCGCCGCGGGTGAGCGCCGCGAAGATGGACTTCCACCGTATGGACGTGCGCGACCCGTCCCTTATCAACCTCTTCACCTTAGGCGAGGTGCAGGCCGTGGTCCACCTGGCCTACGTCTTCGATCCACTGCACGATGCAGATCTCGAGTATGACATCGACGTGGGCGGCACCCGCAACGTGCTGGCCGCCAGCGCCGCCTGTGTTGCGAAACACCTTGTGATCGCCTCGTCCACCACTGCTTTTGGCGCATTGCCCGATAATCCGGATTGGTTGACCGAGAACGATCCGCCGCGTCGCCAGCGCAATTTCATGTATGCCTCCAACAAGTACGAGAACGAGTTGATCGTCCGTATCTTCAAGAACGAGAATCCGCACGTGAAAGTGGCGGTGATCAGGCCCTGCATCGTCTACGGCCCGAACGTCGACAACTTCGTGTCGCACTTCATGATCAGGCTTCCCTTCCTGCCGGCCGTGGGCGATACCGCGACACAGATGCAGTTCGTGCACGAGGACGACGCCGCCGAGGTCTTCATGCGCGTCCTGGAAGAGGGCGCGGAAGGCTATTTCCACGCTTGCGGAGAGGGGACCGTCAGCGTCGAGGAGATAGCCCGCATGGCCGGGAAACCCCTGGTGCCCCTGCCGGCGAAGGTCGTCTATCCCCTCGTGGACCTGCTGTGGAAGCTGCGCGCCCCCCTCATCGAGGGGCCCTCCGGCATGCTCGACTTCATCCGCTACCGCTGGACGGCGTCGGACGAGATGACGAGGGAGGCACTCGGGCTCGGCCCGCGCATGCACTCGCGGGAAGTGGTGCGCCTGATGCTGGAGACCCACGGCGGGAAGAGATGATGCCGCGGGTCGGCGGCCAGGCAGCGCCGCAAAGAAACCTCCGCGCGCACGCCCCGTAACCGCGGCGGGATCAGATGTCGACCTTCCGGACCTTTTTCTCCGGCTTGGGTTTGCGCAGCAGGGGGACGAGCACGAACACCCCCAGCACCAGGGTGAGGCAGAAGTACTTCGTCGCGTTTAGGCCGCGCTTCCTGGCCGCGCGCATGGCGATTACGGCCTCGACGGCATGCATGACCGCCAGCTGTTTGCCAAACTTCACCACTTGCTCGCTTGCCATCGCTACCCCCGTTTTCCTCATCCTCCCGGGGACGGGTTTCTGCCCGCGGATGCCGCGGACCCCTCTCGTGATATCTTGCCGTTTACCCGGAGCCCCACTTTGATGAACATTATCCTTCCCACATACGGGATAGGGTAGAATCATTATAACAGAGGTCTCGCGACGAGGAAGGACGCGAGGAACAGGAGAGGGAGAGAATCGCGACATGAACGAGCTGAACCGGAAGCTGCAACGCATCTACGCTGCCATCGAGGACAGCGGGCTGTACATCAACCTCAACCACGACATACGTTTCCGCGAACAGAGGGAGGTGCCGCTCAACCTGAACGAGACCGAGAGCATCGTGCTCGCGGAGGAGAGCTACAATTCCCCGCTGCTCCTGGCCCTGCTCACCTCGGTGCTGCGCAACGGCACCATGATCCTTTACGGCTCGCCGGGTTCGGGCAAGACCACCTCGGCGGAGTTCGTGGGGGCTTTCGTGCACGGCGCCCTGCTGGAGGAGACCTTCGGCGACGGCGAGGGCGATTTCAAGGTGATGGAGGCCATCCACGAGGCCACCATCCACGGCCACCACGAACTCACCGAGGAGAAGATGATCGGCCGCCCGCACCTGGGCAAGCTCATGCGCGACGGCGAGGAGGAGATCATCCCGCGCAAGTTCATGCTCTCGCCCTTCCGCATGGTGGACGAGGTCAACCGCCTCACCCCCGGCCGCACCAACAACCTGCTGGAGATGATGGACCGTGGTTTCTCCGTTTACGGCGACTCGAAGATATACGCCGCCGAGGGGGCCACCTTCCTCACCGCCAACTTCCGCGACGTGGCCTCGTCCGACCTCACGCCGCCCTTCCTCGACCGCATCGACGTGGGCGTGTTCGCGCCCACCCTCAACCCCTACTTCCTGGAGATGGCGCAAGGCGGCGAGGACCGCAAGCTCACCGGGAACGAGGAGACCTACGTGGCCCACCTGCGCGACGAGATCGGGGTGGAGATAACCGCCGCGGACTTCGAGGCCATACGCGAGAGCATCGCCGCCGTGGAACTGGAGCCCGGCGCGCTCTACATCCTCTACAATTTCATCTCCGAGCTCAATGGCTGCACCCTCGCCTCCCCGGACATCGAGCGCAAGAACAAGGGCTTCGCCTGGTTCGTGAAACCGCCCATCCTCTGCTCCCAGGTGGACGACGGGGGAGCGGCGGGAGGCGGCCATCTCGGGGGATGCCATTACCACAATACCGAGAACATCTGTTTCAAGACCGAGAACGAGGTCAGCGTGCGCGCGGGAAAGACCATCGAGCGCTATGCCAAGGCGCTGGCGTGGTACCGGGGCCGCGACAAGGCGGGGCTGGAGGAAGTGGAGGCGGTGGTCCCCTACGTGCTGTGGTTCAAGCTCATACCCACCGACCGCGCCTGGTCGGAGCGCCCGGAGTTCATGAACGACCGCATAGCACTGGTGAAAGACCTCTTCGCCACCTCCCGCAACCACTACCTCAAGAGCCGGCGCATGATCAAGACCCTCGACGGCGTCCTGGAGCTGTACGAGCATGCGGTGCGGGGGGAGGCCGTCGACGCCGGCCTCATACTCGAGGCCCTGGAATCGCTCAAGAGCTACGATTCACCGGCGAAATATCCCATCGCCACCATGCTGCGCCAGGTCTACCGGGAGATCGCGCGCGAAAAGCGGAGGTGAGCCCTTGCGCATTCAGGGAGTCGACCTCGACGAGATCCTGGAGCGGGCGCGGGCCTTCTGCAGCTACCCGCGCATCATGGACCCGGAGTTCGTGCTCAACCCCGCGGGCCATCCCCATGCCGCCAAGCTCAACGATGAGTTCGGCATGTGGGAGCCGTCCGAAAACCGCGTGTACATCAACGTCCCCGAGGTCATGGAAAAGCTGGGCATCCAGAACCTGGAAGCCGTCGTGGTGTACCAGTTGCTCCATTATGCCCTGGCGCCCTTCGACATGCGCACTTCCCTGCGCCTCACCGCCTCCGCCAAGATGGCCCTGGAGGAGGTCAAGGACCGGGGGCGCATGGTGAACTTCCAGGAGGCCATGTCCATACAGCGCCTCTTCTGCGACATAGTGAACGTGACTTATGCCGCCCGCGGCGGCATGCGCGAGCAGATGATCGGCCTCTACCACGCGCTGGACAAAGCCAAGGGCTGGAAACAGAGCAAGATGTGGAAGTTCCTCCTCTGCTGTTTCGAGGAGCTGTGGGAGGCGCCGGGCGCCCTGATAGGAAGGGTGCCGAAGGAGATGCGCGACGACGCCCGCCGCCTGGCCGCGCGGGTCCTGGACCGCCCCTTCGCCGCCGCGGGGTGGGAGGAGAAGGTGCGCTTCCTCGTGGGTTACCTGCATCGCTACTACGAGGACCCGGAGGAGATGGACGACAGCCGCATCATGGACCACGGCATCGACGACCTGCGGTCGCGCTCCCCCGAGGAGGCATTGCGCTCCATGGCCATGGAGATGGGCATGCAGGACTTCAAGGAGCTGGTGGGGGGGATCGGGGCCGGCTCCGAGACCCAGGCCCTGGTGTGGTACTACCGCGACCTCTCCCGCCGCTACGAGGTGCGCTTCCAGCCCGTGCGCAGCGAGGCGGGCGAGGAGGTGCCGCATGCCCCCCTGGCCTGGGGGATGGCCGACCCCTTCGAGCGCCTGGACCTCTCCTATACCCTCTACACCTGCGGCAAGGCCATCCCCACCCTCACCACCAAGCAGTGGGAGAAGGTGCAGATGGAGGTGGTGTCGCGGCGCAAGACGCCCCCGGACGTGATCATCATACTGGACGCCTCCGGCTCCATGACCAACCCCACCTCGGAGGTGGCCAACGCCGTGCTGGCCGGTTTCGTCATGGCGCGCAGCGCCGGCAACCTGGGCGCGAAGGTGGGACTGGTGGTCTATTCCGACCAGCAGCGCTCCATGGTGGTAAAGCCGGTGTGGGACCTACGCCGGGTGGAGGAGGGGCTGGTGACCTACTACGGAGGGGGCACGGTGTTCCCGGTGCAGGAGTTCCGCTACCTGGCCTCCCTGGAGACGCACCGCGCCAAGCACTTCTGCCTCATCTCCGACACCGAGATCACCAACATCGCGGAGGCCTCCTTCCATCTGGGGGAGGCGCTGCTCATGCACCCGGAGAACTCGGGCTCGGTCTTCCTCATCGACCAGACCTACAACGAGAAGGCGGAGGCCATCCGCGACGCGGGTTACGATATATTCCCGGTGTCGCGGGGGCAGGACCTGGTGCGTATCGTGGCCGGAAAGGCCCGCGACCTGTACGCTTAGAGAGATGAAGTTCCCCAAGCCGGTATTCAAGGGCGGCGGCGAATCCCTGGAGGACATACTGGAGAACAACCGCCGCGAGGAGGAGGCGCGCAGAGAGCGCTTCCGCGAATTCGCCCTGGCCGATTTCTTCCTTAACCTGCGCTCTCGCGACAAGCTCACCAAGATGCGCGTGCGCCGCGCCCTGCCCGCGCTCGACGACGCGGAGGTGGTGGACCTGGCGCTGCGGCTGATGCGCGAGGCCTCCGCCGATTACCTGCAGCTGCGCATGCAGTGGCAGCGCGAGGCGGTGGGATATCTCACCAGCCTGGGGGTGGAGGCGAATTCCCGCCTGGGCGGCGGCGAGCTGGAGATTCCGGACGGCCTGGACTACGTGGGCATGCAGGCGGAGGGGACGCCGGAGAGACGCCTGGCGCTGAGGGCCAGGCGCGTCGGCAACTTCGCGGGGCTCAAGTCCGTTTTCCTGGACATCAGGGCGGAGACGGTGGGCGATTACTGCTTCCGCCGCGCGCGCTGCTGCCGCGTGGAGACCGAACTGGCGGGAAAGTGCCTGGGCGAGGAGGGCGAGGAACTGAGGCTGCAGGCGCGCGAGGCCGGAGACTGGCTCATGCTCAAGTCCAAGCGCTGTTACGTGGACGCCCGCAAGGTGGGGCGGCTGGCCGGCCTGGATTCCCATAACCTGGAGATGCACGTGCACAACGCCGGGGCCGAACTGGGGGCGCGCGCCCGCGACGCGGTCATCTACGTCTACCGCGAGGCCAAGAGCCTGGGGCTGCGCGGCAGCGGCGTGGTCTACATGCGCCACGCCTCCCCGCCCTGGCGCACCACCTTCCGCGTGGAGAAGATGCCCTGAGCGCTCCCCTTCTAGTTCACCAGTGAGAACCCCTGGTCGCGGAAATGCCGTTCGAAGGCGAAGGCCCTTTCCACGCCCAGGCGCCGCATGATCTCAAAGCTGCTGCAGTCCACCAGGCTCAGGTTGCGTTTGCCGGAGACGACGATGGAGGAGACGGCCGCGCCGTGGATGTCCTCGTTGATCCACACCGTTTCGAGCACGGGGACCACGGCGTCGTTGAAATCCTTCGCCGCTCGCCGCCCCAGGCGGTGCATGGCGAGGGTGAATGTCTCCATGATGACGTAGTTGCTGGTGACCAGGGGGACGTCATCAGAGAGCAACTCCTGCCATCTCGCTTTCGCCCTGCCGTGAAAACGGTCGTCACGGTTGAGCAAAGCGATGAAGGCGGAGGTATCGACGAAACATCTCACCGTGTCTCCTCTCCGTAATCCTCCGCCAGGTAAGCGTCGTGCTTCTCCGCCAGGTCGCGTATGCCGGAGCGATACTTGCCGGCGACCTCCAGGGCACGTCTTTTCCTGTCCTCCGGCGCCACCGCATCACGGATGATCCTGTCCACTCCCTCGCGTATCAAGGCCGACATGGACTTGTGCCTTTCCCGCGCTATCCTCTTCAGTTCTCTATGCTGCTCATCATCCAGTTGGATTATAGTCCTCACCACCGACACCACCTCCAACCAATATGATATCATATTAAGAATAGTGTTATCATAGGGGGCAACGCTTCCTAGGATTGGATTGAAATCGTTTCAATCCACGCCTCCCGCGCGGGAGGCGACGCGTCTTGCCCACGTACTGGTCGTAGAAGAAGCGGTTTCAATCCACGCCTCCCGCGCGGGAGGCGACAGGTCGATTCATGCACCCACTGCTTCCTTCTACCGGTTTCAATCCACGCCTCCCGCGCGGGAGGCGACACCTCTATCGCGTCAACCTCATGCCCATCCACCTTGTTTCAATCCACGCCTCCCGCGCGGGAGGCGACGTGTAGCGCCGGACGTTAGGATCCCCGATAACGATGTTTCAATCCACGCCTCCCGCGCGGGAGGCGACGAAGGAGCAAGCCGACAGGATGCGGAAGATGCTTGTTTCAATCCACGCCTCCCGCGCGGGAGGCGACCATCCCGTGCGCGTTACCTACACGGGCAGGCTGACGTTTCAATCCACGCCTCCCGCGCGGGAGGCGACTGGGGCTGAACTCGTCCGTGCTCCGCTTGAGGAAGTTTCAATCCACGCCTCCCGCGCGGGAGGCGACAAGAGGTAAGAAGAGGAAAGAGCGGGAATAGTGAGTTTCAATCCACGCCTCCCGCGCGGGAGGCGACTCGAGGCCCGGTCAGTACCATGCCAGGCCAGAC
>MTKY01050782.1_pt1 | contig 41921 bp, 34 predicted proteins | sample 1042731 | NCBI WGS metagenome assembly MTKY01 (sample SAMN06212206, study PRJNA360538) | anaerobic digester metagenome | biome: Wastewater treatment plant; material: sludge; isolation source: anaerobic digester fed with sludge from wastewater treatment plant | place: Denmark: WWTP Soeholt ...
TGTCCGCCGCTGCCTGCAGGGAAGACCCGCAGAACCTGCAGAAAGCGGCGTTATCCTGATTCTCCTGACCGCATTCGGGGCATAACATCGCTTACCTCCTTGTCACCGGCGAAAAGCCAAACGGATCGATACGCATCAACTCATGGACTGATTATAATCCCGGGAGAGGATGTTTTGTCGCGCGGTGCGGGAAAACGCCAGACATCTCCGCGCGCGAATATCAGCCGCGGTCGCAGGGGTCCCCGGCCCCTCGCGGGCGCAGGAAGCCGTCCTTTAAACGGAAGTAGAGGCGCAGGGCGCTGTCGGCGGCCATCTCGGTGCCGATACCCCGACCCCCGGCGTCCGCGCCCACCAGGAAGAGCCCGCCGATGGGGGTGGCCGGTGTAGGGCGGCGGCTGCCGCTCTGTCCCACCTCCTGCGCGGCTCCGATACAATCGCCTCCCGCCCGCCCGCTCAGGCGCGAGATATCCCCGGTGAGGACCATCTCCACGGCGGTCGCGGCCTTGTCTATCTCGGGGAATATCCCGCGTGCAAGTTCCTGCGCCCGATCGAGCAGGGAGCGCGCCTGGTCCTGGCGACCGAGGCTGCTGGGCGCAGGGACGCCCACGATGAGGCAGTCTCCTCCCGGCGGCACCAGGGAAGGGTCCCAGTTGCCGGGAGCGGTGACGAAGAGGAAGAGGTCGGAGGGCACCCCGCCGTCCTCGAGGTAGTCGAACATGGCATGGGGAGACAGTCCGGGCATGTGCAGGAGGCAGGGCGTGCGCATGGAGGACACCTTGCGCTCGAGAAAGAACTTCACGGCGACGAAGGCCTCGGAATCGCGAAGCCCGTCCGCCACTTCCAGGTAGTCCCGCGGGAAAGCGTCGCGCCCCGCCAACTCGACGGTGCGGCGCAGGCCGGCGCTGGAGATGACCACGTCCGCGGGCAGAAACTCCCCTTTCGAGCTGGTGACTCCGCGCACCCGGCCCTCTTTGGTCTCGATCCTCGAGACCTCGCAGTCGAGGCGTATGATGCCGCGTTTCCTGCGGAGGGCGCGCAGGAAGGAGGCTGGAACGGCGCCGGAACCACCGCACGGGTAGCAGAGCCGCGAGGCCTGCATGGTGCTGGCGAGGATGTATGCGAACTCCCCCATGCTGGCGCGGTGCCATGGCAGGACCATGGTCAGCATGGCCTGGGCATGGAAGGTGCGCAGGAAGTCTTCCGAGCCGGAGAGCGTGGTCATGAAATCGCGCACGCTCACGTCCTGGAGTTCGGCATAGAGGGGGTAGCGCGGATGGTTGAAGCGGCGGGCCAGGGAGAAAAGGCCGCGCGGCCCCAGTGCGCCGAGGGCCCTGGATGCGGTCGAGGTCCAGCCCATCCTCTGCCAGCCCCTCGCATGGCCTTTCATGAAGTTGAGGATGGAGATGGGATGCAGGATGGACGAGGCCATCTCGAGCCTGCCGCCCGGCAGGCTGAGGGTGAAGGAAGGCGTAGAAGCCAACCAGGTCGGCCCCTCGCCGAGGATGCGGCTTATCGTCCCGAAAGGGCCGACGGGTCCACGCCCGAACATGTGCACGCCCGTGTCCACGACGAACCCGTCCCGCGGCAGGGACGAGCACTTTCCGCCCGGAAAAGCGTTCCTCTCCACGAGGGTGACGTCGTGCCCGGCATGGGCCATGAGCGCGGCGATGGCGGAACCGCCTGGCCCCGAGCCTATAACCACTATCCTGTGCCGGGACATGTTTTACCTGCGGTTACAGCGGCGCTCGAGGCGCACGGGGGCTTGTGTGTTGTTGCGGCACGAGGCCCGCCCATAGCCCGCGGAGGGACGGGCGTCTGTGCTGTGGAGGAGCCGGTCTCGCCTTTCCCCGTCCCTCCCATGGCATCATACCTCGGCGAAGAGCTGCGAGACGGTGTCGCCGTGCTGGTGCACGAAGATAAAGGTGAGTTCGCCGCGGGGTTCGAACGAGGCACGCTCCGCCAGGACCAGGTGATATGGGCTGGTGAGCACCTGGGCGGTCATGGAACCGGGCTCGGGTTCGACAGCGTTTATCTCGACCGTGACCTCGCCGCCCACCTGAAAAGCCCGCGTGATGGAGATGGAGTACCCGGCCGTGTTCTTGGGGCCCTGCATCACGGCCATGACGATATTGCTTTCGAAATCCACCTCGGGTATGGGTTCGGGAAAGTAGGCCAGGGAGATAAGGCGCTGGAATTCTTCCTCGTCGTCTATTGCCAGGCATTCCGGGGGAGCGTCTTCAGGGACGGGCATCTCGTCGATGCGGCCGTAATCGCTGCTGGCCCCCTCGGCAAGGGTCTCGAGGGGGATGATCCTGGGGCCGCCCCCAGCGTCGTCCGCGGGGGGAGGAGACCCGCCGCAGCCGGACAGAAACGCTAGGGAGAAGGTCAGGCAGACGGCCATCGCCTTCACTGAAGCGCGCCTCCCGTATCGCTTCGAAACGCCACGCAACCAGATCACCTCGCGGTATTGATGGACTTAGCGGCCTGAACCGCCCCACCAGTCCATTATAAAGCAAGCAAGCCGGGCGGCAAGCGGTCGGGCGTGGCGGGTCAGCCGCGCCGCGCGGTGACGAGCGTGGGCGCCGCCGGAATGATAACGCCTTTTCGATATGATAATATCGAAAAGCTGATCGAGCTCGAGGACGGCATGGGGCTCGGGGCGTATCAGGACCTGGGTCCCGATGTCACCCTTCTGTAACGACAGCGGGATCGGGTATATAATGTATAGGCCGCTCACGCGGCCCGCATCGCCAGATGGAAGGTCCGGCGGGGAGGATACGACCTAATATCGCGGACGTATCGCCTGCGAACGAGGCACGTGAGACCATGGGGGGCACTCCCCCGAGGAAGGAAAGGAGAGGGTTTATGGCAGAGGTAAGATTCGATGACCGCGTCGCAGTAGTGACCGGGGCCGGCGGCGGCCTGGGTAGGGAATACGCCTTGCTCCTTGCCAGCCGCGGGGCCAAGGTCGTGATCAATGACCTGGGCGGCGCCTTCGACGGTACCGGGTCCGGACACACCGCCGCGGAGCAGGTATGCCAGGAGATCAAGGACGCCGGAGGAGAAGCTGTCCCCAACTTCGACAGCGTCGCCGACTGGGAGGGGGCCTCTAACATCATCAAGACGGCCATCGACACCTGGGGCAAGATCGACATCCTCATCAACAACGCCGGAATACTGCGCGACAAGAGCTTCATCAAGATGGAGATGGAGGACTACGAGAAGGTTCTCGCCGTCCATCTCAACGGCACCTTTTTCTGCTCCAAGGCGGCCTTTCCCCACATGCGCGAGAACAACTACGGCCGCATCATCTCGGCGTCATCCGGCGCTGGCGTGTACGGCAACTTCGGGCAGGCCAACTATGCCGCGGCCAAGATGGGCATCGTCGGCCTCATGCACGTCCTCAAGCAGGAGGGGGCAAAGTACAACATCATGGCCAACGCCATCGTCCCCGTCGCCGGGACCCGCATGACCGCCACCGTATTCCCCGCCGACCTGCTGGATGTCCTCAAGCCCCAGTTCGTCGCTCCCGTCGTGGCCTGGGCATGCTCCGAGAACTGCACCGTCTCCGGGTACACCTTCACGGCCGGCGGAGGCTATTTCAGCCGCACCGCCTTTATGGAGGGGCCTGGTGTGTATTTCGACGTCAAGCAGCCTATCACCCTGGAGATGATCGACGAGAACATCGACAAGATCACCAGCCTGGAGGGGGCCGTAGCCATCGGGAGCGCCACCGAGCACGCCGGCCTGATCCTGGGCAAGATGAGCCAGGGCTAGAGAAGGTTCCCATCGAGTAGAAAAGGGGATGATAAGATGCCGATCGATCTGTCAGTCGTGGGGAAGGAGCTCCCGCAGCTGGATCACGAGTTCACCACCCGGGACGTTATGCTCTACAACCTGGGGATCGGAGCCGGCTACGAGGCTGACGAACTCAAGTTCGTGTACGAGAACGGCCTGGAAGCGATACCCACCTTCGGGGTCATCCCGCCCTTCCCGGCCCTCATGGGCCTGGTGGCGGTGGAGGGAGTGGACATCAACCTGGTGATGCTCGTCCACGGCGAGCAGTACCTGGAGATACGCAAGCCCATCCCCACCAGCGGCAAGCTCACCACCAAGCCGAAGATCGCGGCGGTGTGGGACAAGACCAAGGGCGCCGTTATCGACCTGGACGCCGATACGGTGGACGAGTCGGGAGAGGTGGTCTTCTATAACACCTTCTCCAGCTTCATCCGCGGCGAGGGAGGTTTCGGCGGGGAGCGTGGCCCGGATCCGGGTAACGAGCCCCCCGACCGCGACCCGGACAAGGTGGTGGAGATGAAGACCCTCACCATCCAGTCCATGATCTACCGCCTCTCGGGGGACTACAATCCCCTGCACGTCGACCCCAACTTCGCGGCCATGGCGGGGTTCGACCGGCCCATCATGCACGGCCTGTGCACCTTCGGCCATGCAGGGCGGGCGGTGCTGCGCGAGTACTGCGGCAACGACACCTCCAAGTTCAAGGCCATCAAGGTGCGCTTCAGCCGCCCGACATGGCCCGGTGACACCATCGTCACCCAGATGTGGCAGGAGGCTGACGACAAGATCCTCTTCCGCTGCACCACCAAGGAGCGCCCGGAGGAGTACTGCATCACCAATGCCGCGGTGTGGCTGAACGTATAAGGTTATGAAAAAAGAGGGCGGGGACACCCCCGCCCTCTTTTTTATGAAACGCGGCGGTTCGTCGGGGCGCTGGGCGAGAGGTAATGGCGATTGGCGTCAAGCCTTGTCGTGCTCTTCCCTTCGTTGCCCTGGAAAGGGAGTGGTCCCAAACGGCAGGGGCGGCTATCTATCGATACGCTGGGCGGAAGGTAATGGGAGGTGGTGCCAGGATAAATCCTGGCACACGGCGCTTCGCGTCGCTGGTCTCGATGCGTGGCTGAGGACTCGGTCTTGGCATTACTCGCCGGGGGCTCGGATGCAAAGCCGAGTCCTGTCGGCGGGTCGAGGAGAGGACCGGGGTGTGAAGACCAGCGTTGGTCAGAAGTTGGGGATGAAGTCCTCCTCGCGCACCACCTTCATGGAGATGGCATCCTCGGGGCAGGCGACCTGGCAGAGCCCGCAGCCCATGCATTTCTCCGCCGCGATGACGGACAACTCCTCGCCGTCGCGCTCCTCCATGGCGATGGCCTCGAAGAAGCAACGGTCGACGCAGGTCCCGCAGCCGCTGCAGGAATCCCCGTCCACTACCGCCAGGAAACGGCTGGGGTCGACGATGGCGGAAGCGGAGATGGGCAGCCCGAAGGCTACGCAGCAGTCCTCGCAGCAGTTGCAGATGATATGGCTGCCGTAAGCCTTGTTCATGGCCACGTGGATAAGGCCCGCTTCCTCGGCCATGCGGATGATCTCCATGGCCTCCTCCGCGCTGACCTCGCGGCCGCTGCCGCGGTCGATGGCGTAATCCGCGCCCTTGCCGAGCTGAAGGCATACCTCGAGGGGCTTTCCGCAGGCCCCGTCCACCATGCGGCAGGTGCACTTGGCCACGGCCAGCCTGCCCGCGTCACGGACCATCTGCTCGACGTCCTCGTAAGCGAGGATGCTCTGCCTCGCCTCCACCGGCTGGTCCACCGGGACCACCCGGGTGAAGGGCTTGGGGACCACCATGCTCACCATGTTGATATAGTCGGGGAGTTCCTCTCTGGTCTGACGCTTCCAGAGGTCGAGGTACTCCCGGGTCACCCCGTCCCAGAGGATGGTGGCGTCGTGGAACTGGGTGATGTCGCGGCCCATGCGGTATAGCGTGCCCTGCGGTTTATCGGATTTGAACACAAGGCCCTTGCGGTAGAGCACGTCGAGCTTCTCCTCCATATCCTCGACTGTGTAACCGAGCCTCTCGGCCAGCTCCTCGGCTGTGCCGGGAGTGGCCAGCATGATGCGGGCCTCGCCCTCGTCGGCGACCATGCGGAAGAGGTCCGGTATAAACTTGCTTCCCTTGGTGAGAATGCGCTCCGACAACTTTTCGTAGAGGTCTTCCTCGTTCATCCTATCCCTCCTGTTTGTGCCATCCGATGCCGGTGGGGTGTATGGAGATTATAACACCGCGCGGGAAGGGGAGGCGCCTTTCATGGGAAGTCAACGCTCGCGGGGAGGGTTGAGCGGAAGCGCTACGGGCCCCCTGACCCGGCTCATGGCAGATGTTTACCTGTGGTATTAAAAAGGAATCATAGAGGTTGAAAGGCCTCGGAGAGATGAGAGGGGGTAGTTAAGGTGGACCAGAAATCTATGCAGAAAATGGCGGTGGAGGGCATGCGTTCAGGCATGCTCATGACCTTCGACACCATGAACTCCGTCCAGGAGCAGATGGAGAAGATGTGGAAGACGCTGCTGGACCAGGGCGGAGAACTCCAGAAGGAAGGCGAGAAAGTGCTTGCGGACTGGCTGGACAACATGCGCAAGGGCCGCGAGGAGTTCCGCCGCAACCTGGAGGAGGGACTCCGCAAGATGGAGGACCTGCTGGGCCAGGAGTAGACGGAAGGGGACGACCCATGCCAGAGAAAACGGACACTTGGCCGGACATGTGGAAGAGATGGCAAGAGACCCAGGCGGACATGTTCAAGGGGTGGATGGATGCCTGGACGCGCGTGGCCGGAGGATGGGGTCAGGGCGGGGAAGGCGTGGAAAGATCGGTGCCGGACGCCATGGATTTCTACCGCAGGTGGGCGGAGTACGTCCAGGAGATGATGGGTAAGTTCTCGGTCCCCGCCGAGGGCATCGGCCCCGAGGCCTTCATGAGGATGTTCCAGACCGCGGACGTATACTCGCAGCTCTACGCCATGTGGCTCGAGATGTTCGAGGCCTATCGCAAGGCGGCCGGAGAGGGCGGGGAATACGACTTCGAGGCCGTGAGCAAGGTGCTCGAGAAATGGTCGGAACAGTACCGGGAGATCGTGCAGAAGGTGTTCGCGCCCGCCCTCCCCAGCCAGCTGCAGTGGATCGCGGAGCTCTATGACGGCGAGATCCCCCTCCTGGCCTCCGGGCTGCTCATGCGCCTGTGGGCGCCGTGGTACGAGTACGGGCGTCGCATGGCGGACCAGGGGATGAAGATGGAGAAGCTCTCTCCCGAGGCTGCGGTGGGGGTCTACGAGGGATGGAGGAAGGCCTACGAGGAGAGCTTCGGCCGCCTGCTGCGCGCGCCGGCGATGGGTTATTATCGCGAGGCGGCGGAGAAGCTCAGGTACACCGTCGATTCCCTCGCCGAGTTCAACATCATGCTCTCGGAGTTCTACGCGCAGCTACAGGCCGCGGGCACCAGGTCCTTTCAGAAACTGCAGGAGAAGCTGGCGGCGATGCAGGTGGAGGGAAAGGCGCAGCCCATGTCCTTCCGCGACCTCTACCGCATGTGGTGGGAGACCAGCGAGGAGCTGTATATAGAGCTCTTCCGCACCGAGGAGTTCTCGAAGCTGCAGGGTCAGCTGGTGGACAAGGGCATGCAGTTCCGGCGCGATTTCCAGGCCTATGTGGAGGAGGCCACCAAGGAGCTCCCGTTCCCCAACCGCTCGGAGATGGATCACCTCTACAAGATCGTGGACAAGCTGAAGCGTGAGGTGAGGACGCTCAAGAAGGAGCTGAAGGAGCTCAGGGGAGCAACGGGGGAGGGATGAAGATGTTGAGGGAGTTCATGGACCCGAATTTCTTCGTGCAGGAGCTGGAGGACATAAACCGCAAACTGGTCAAGGGAGCCGAGATCCTCAGCACCATCTCCGATGTGGAGGTGGAGCCCACGCCGAAGGAACTGGTGTTCGAAGAGGACAAGATGAGACTCTATCATTACCTTCCGGGCGAAGCCCTGACCTGCCCAACCCCTATCCTCATCTGCTACGCCCTGGTCAACCGGCAGTACATGATGGACCTGCAGTCCGACCGCAGCCTCATCCGCAACCTGCTGGGGCAGGGACTGGATATCTACATCATCGATTGGGGGTACCCGGACCACGGCGACCTCTACGTGACCATGGAGGACTACACCGACGTCTATCTCAACGACTGTGTCGATTTCGTGCGGGAGCGGAGCGGGTGCGAAAAGATCAACCTGCTGGGAGTGTGCCAGGGCGGGACCTTCACCCTTATCTACTCCGCCCTCTACCCGGAGAAGATACGCAACCTCATCACCATGGTGACGCCGGTGGACTTCCATACCACGGACGGCCTGCTCAACGTGTGGAGCCAGTACATGGACATCGACAACATGGTGGACACCATGGGCATCATCCCGGGCGAGTTCATGAACGTGGGGTTCCTCATGCTCAAGCCCTTCCAGCTCATGGTGGACAAGTACGTCGGTCTCATGGACAACCTGGACGACCCGGCCACGGTGGCGAACTTCGTGCGCATGGAAAAGTGGATCTTCGACAGCCCGGCGCAGGCGGGCGAGGCCTACCGCAAGTTCCTCAAGGATCTCTACCAGGAGAACAAGCTGGTGAAAGGGGAGCTGACGATAGGGGACAGGCGCGTGGACCTGAAGAGGATCACCATGCCCCTGCTCAATATCTACGCCACCGAAGATCACCTGGTGCCTCCCGCTTCCTCCATCCCCATCAACGACCTGGTGGGGAGCGAGGACAAGACGCTGTACAGCTTTCCGGGCGGCCATATCGGCATCTATGTCAGTTCCCGTTCGCAGAAGGAGCTGGCGCCCGCCGTATCGCAGTTCCTCATCGAGCGCTGCCCCGAGGGCAGGGACGGCAACCAGGTGTGCGGCATGCCCGCCAGGAGTCTGGCGGATGCGCAGGGGGAGAAGATGAAGGCCGCCCCGAAGGCGGCAAAGCCGGCCGCGAAAAAGGCGGCGGGCTCCGGTGCCGGGAAAAAGCCCGCGGGGAAAGCGAAGGCGGCCGCAAAGCCCGCGAAGAAGGCCGCCAGGAAGAAATAGGCCGCGCGCGGAGGCCATATATGGAAGAGGGAGCCTGCCCGCCCGGCGCCGGATATCAGTCCTCGGCTATGTAGTCCTTCCAAAGGCGGGCGATGGCTGCTGCTCCCAGTCCCAGGGTCCAGAGGTTGATGAAGAGCATGGTTGCCCTGTCGCTGTCCAGCGGCCAGTACTTGCGGTTTTCCAGGGAATAGAGGATGTCCAGCAGGGCGAGGAAGACGAGGGAGCTGCCCGCCGCCGTCCCCAGGAATAAGCCCTCGCGCTCGCCCCGCCACAGGTGCCATGCCGCCAGCATGCTCAGGGCGCTCATCCAGGCGTCCGCGAGGGGAAAAGCGCGCTCGAAGGCCTCGTCCTGTTCGGTCTCGGTGGCATTCATCTTGCCGGAGAAGAAAAGGACCCAGAAGGTGGCCGTCCCCAGACCGGTGAGGCCGAGCAGCCCGCCCAGGATGCGGCGCCCCCAGTCGACTTCGGGTCTGGCGTTCTCGCTCATGCCCCCATTATATCAGCTCCCGGCCGCGGGCATGATGGCGGGACGAGGCTTGCGCCGGCGCTCAACGCTGCGCGAGAAACGAGCGCATGAACGCCTCCAGGGAAGCAAGTGCCAGGTCCCTTCCCCTGGCCAGTTCCCTCACCCTGGCGATGGTGCCGGCGTCGCTTACCGCGAGCCGGAAGCGCCTCTGCCATATGTTACGGCGCGGGTGCCCCCTGTACTCGAGGAGGTCCTCCAGGCCCACGAAATCATGGGACGATTCGTCGCTTATGGCGCGCACGGCGGCGAAGGGCAGTCCCTCGCCGGCCGCCACCTGCGCTGCGGCCGCTCCCTCCATCTCCACCGCCACGGCGTCGAAGACCTCACCGAGGTGGGCGCGCAGCTCCGGCTCCACGACGACCTGGTCACACGTGAGCACCCTGCCGAGCCGGTAGGCGAGGTGCGCGCCCTCGGCCGCCCTGCGGGCGCTCTCAAGCAGGTCCTCGGACGCGGAAAAAGAGGGGCAGAAGACGAGGCGCTTATCCTCGCAAAGGCCAGGTCCGGTGGTGCTGAAACCCCCCGAATGGGCGATACCTACGTCTCCAGGCAGGAGTTCGCTGGCAATGATGAGGTCACCCAGCTTTGCGTGCGGGGAGAGGGCGCCGGCAATGCCATATATCACCAAGGCCTCGAGGGGATAGCGATCGAGAAGAAAGCGGGCCGCCGCCGCGGCGGGCACCTTGCCCACCCCCGCCGAGAGTGCCAGGACGTCCAGCCCGCCCGCCTTTCCCGTCACCAGCCTCGTTCCCGCCGGGGATGCGGCGTCGGCGGCGGCGGAGAGGAGCGGGGGTATGATCGCCAGCTCCATCGGAGTCGCGCACAGCAAACCGATCACCCGGGTCTCCTTCCCTTCCGCGGTTCCGCCGTCCATCTCATGCAGGTAAAATATATTAGGTACCTGGAATATAGTATCAACGAGCAGGACGGCGGGAAAGCGCAGCGCCACCCGCGAGCGTTCCTCGAGCAGGGAAGGAGCCGTTTGCTTGGAAACGGATGATGCCAGCGGTTACAGGGCCTGCCTCCGTTGCGGCAAGATTATGCCCGCCGCGGCCCTTTACTGCAATTCCTGCGGTGCCGACCTGTCGGCCGAACCCGCTCCGGGCCTGCGGGGCGCGGCGACCCTCGAGGGGTTTGGCGAGTCGCTGCGGTCAAGCCAGGTCCCCGAAACAGGGACGTCCCCGGCTGCGCGCCCCCCCTCGACGACGGACGGAAGCAGTACGGAGACGGCGGCGGGCTCGTATTACCGGGCCGCTCCCCCCAGCTGCCCGGCTTACGCGTATTCTCCCCTGGCATATGCGCAGCGAAGGACCGACAACCTCGCCATAGCTTCACTGGCTTGCGCCCTGGCCAGTTACGCCCTGGTCCCCATCCTGGCGGCCGTGGCCGCCATAGTGATGGGATACATGTCGAGGGAGCGCATCCGCAAGGCCGGTGGTGAGCTCGAGGGAGACGGTATAGCGCTGGCCGGGATAATCGTGGGCGTATCCAACATCATCCTCTACGGTGCCGTTCTCCTGCTGATCATCGTCGCGGCGGTATCATCGTGAAGGAGGACGCCGGGATGCGCGAGCATCATTCCGGCAGCGAGTCCTCGAGCCGGGAGAAGAGAAACGGATCCTCCGCGAGTTCCCGCAGGGCGCGCATCTCGTGCTCGCCTCGCTTGCGCGCCGCCAGGCTTACGTAGAAGCGGGCGGCCTCGAGCACCTTGCGGTAGGTCTGGGGATACAGCTCGCGCACCGCCATCTCCAGGGAGTCGTCGAGGGAGAACCCCGATTTGCGCTTGCGCTGGGCGAGGGCGAAGATGCGGGGATAATCGGCGATGGCCTCGGGGTGCTTGCCCCCGGGGCTGCCCTGGTAGCCTTCCGCGTCGGTCCTCTCCCTGCGCATCATGTCGGCAAGGCCGGGCCTGTCCGCGAGTTCCCTCAGCGCCCGCAGGGAACCCCACTCCCGTTCGCGCTTGAGGCGGGCGAGCATGGACCTGGCCTCGACAACCATTTCCCTGTAGGTGAGCGGATAGCTCTCTCTCAGGCATGATTCCAGGGCTTCCGATACAGCCAGACCCTTGCCGACCAGGATAAGGGCCCCGGAGAAAACGACCTGATAGTCTACGAAATCCGTGGGGCGAAGCTCGTCTTCCATACCGTTATTCTACACCCGGGGCGGCGAAGTCCGGGACGCGTCGATTATGCCGGCTTCCAGGGGCTGCGGGAAAACGAGGCCAAAGCCGTGGAGGATACCACCAGGCCTTCGTGCAATAATAGCAAAGCGGCTTTCTCGCGGCCGTTTACGGCCAGGTGGGAAAGGATGGCGATGAAGAAGCTCCTCGTCCTGGTGTGCGTGGTCATCTTTGTGGACAGCCTCGGGTACGGCGTGGTGGTCCCGGTGATGCCCGTCTACGCCAGGGATCTCGGCGTCAACGAACTGGCCCTGGGAATGCTCTTCGCCTCTTATGCCCTGGGAAACATCGTAGCGGCCCTGCCGTTCGGCCTCATCTCGGACCGCCTCGGACGCCGCCCTTTTCTGGTCTTCGGCATGCTGGCCATGGCGGGCGCCTTCGTCCTCTACGCCTATTCCACCACCTATACCTCGCTCTTTCTCTCCCGCTTCCTCGACGGGGTCACCGCCGCGGCAAACTGGTCGGTGGGGCTCGCCATTATAGCGGACGTTTATCCCGCGGGAGAGAGAGGGCAGGGGATGGGCGTGGTGATGGGCGCAATGGGTGCGGGGTCCATAGCCGGGCCCGCGTTGGGCGGGATACTCTACGATCATATCGGGTACAAGGCCCCCTTCCTCCTCGTAGCGGCGATATGCGCGGGAGCAGGTCTTTTCGCCCTGTTCAGCCGGGAACTCAAGAGGCTTGCCCCGCGGGGGAACATGGGGGGATACAGGGGGATGGCGCGCGCGGTATTGACCCGCCCGGGCATTGCGCTCACCCTGATTATCGTGATGATGGGCACGGTCAGTCTGGGCGTGCTTGAGCCCCTCTTCCCTGTGTATCTCGAGGAGAACCTGGGCTTGGGCAGCAGCGGTATCGGCCTCCTTTTCGCCCTGACCGTGCTGGCGTATTCCCTCTCCAGCCCGGTGGTGGGAAGCCTGGCGGACCGTTTCGGCAGGAAAGGATTGATGGCCGGCGGTCTGCTCGCCACGGCGCTTGCCGCGCCCATACTGGTCTTCGCGGGAAACCTGGCCCTGATCGCCGTGCTCTTCGCCGCGTACGGCATAGCCATAGCTTTCTTCGAGACCCCCACCCTCCCGCTCATCGCCGACAGGATAGGCGGCGGAGAAAAGGGCGAAGCCTACGGCACGGCCTTTGGCCTGTTCAACATGGCCTGGGCTATCGGGTATCTGCTAGGTCCGGCCGCGGGAGGTTTTCTGGCCTCCAGGCACGGCCTCCCCACCACCATGATCATCCTCTCGGTCCCCCTGGTCTTCCTGGCCTGGAAGGTATACGAAAGCCTTTAGCGCCCCTTACGTCCTGTGCTCGCCCTGGTCGCGAAAACCTCGGGCGGACATTTCTGAGGGTATACTTAGCTATGTCAAAGGAATGACGGCGAGGAAGGCGGTATGGCTGAGAACGGAAAAGGATCGTGCGCAAAGCGCAGAGCCCTGGTGCTCTTCTCCGGTGGGCTCGATTCCGTGCTGGCGGTGGAATTGCTGCGGCGGTGTGGGCTGGAGGTGACCGGCATGACCTTCACGTCGCCGTTCTTCGGGAGCGCCGCGGCCGAGGAGGCGGCGGCGAGGATGGGCATCGAGCTGGAGGTGGTGGATATAACGTCCAGGCACCTCGAGGTCGTCAGGAGACCCCGCTATGGATACGGCAAGAACATGAACCCATGTATAGACTGCCATGCCCTCATGGTCCGCGTTGCGGCGGAACTGATGGATGGACTCGAGGCGGATTTCATAGCCACGGGCGAGGTGTTGGGGGAGCGGCCAAAGAGCCAGAACCGCCAGGCCCTGGACCTGGTGGCGGGGGCCTCCGGCGCCGGGGAGCTTCTCCTGCGCCCTCTTTCCGCCAGGCTTCTGCCTGAGACCAGGCCGGAGAAGGAGGGATGGGTGGACCGGGAGTGCTTACTCGACCTGTCAGGGCGATCGCGGCGACGCCAGATGGACCTCGCGGAGGAATGGGGCATAGGGGAATACCAGAGCCCGGCGGGGGGGTGCCTACTGACCGATGCCTCCTTCAGCGGGCGCCTGAAGGAGCTGATGTCGAGGGTCCCCGCCTTCGACGGCTCGGATGTGGAGGCGGTCAGAGCGGGGCGTATCTTCTGGTCGGGAAGCACCCTTATCGTCCTCGGGCGCCGTCACGAGGAGAACATGCGCCTCGTGGAGCTTGCGCTGCCGTCGGACAGGCTTCTGAGGGAGAGGGACGCTCCCGGACCCACGGCGCTGCTCCGCGCCTATCCCCGCAGCGCCTCCCCGAATCGCAGGGAGATCGCCGAAGCGGCGCGACTCCTGGGCGTTTACGGTAAGGGCAAGAAACCCTTGGCCCCGCGCGAGTTGGTGGAGGTGGAACGGCGCCGGGGCGAGGCCGAGCCGGCGTCATGACCGCCTCACGGTGGCCGGGAGAGAGCGGAAAGCCCGCGGCGGGAGAGTGGGGACGATTGCCAGGATTCAACTTGCTAAAGTTATATAACTATAATATAATCCTCACGGTCGCTGGAGCCGGGGACCCGGCGGCACGGCATCCGACTTGCGCCGCAAGCAAGCATAATTTACCTTTACTGTAGCGCGGCAGAAGGCCGAAGAGCGGTACACCGTTATCGCCGATCACTTTAGCGCCCGAGATTACAGGAAGACAATGGGAGAGAAATACGACTTCAAGAGCATCGAGGAGAAGTGGAGACGCCGCTGGGAGGAGACCGGCCTCTACGCGACAAGCGAGGACCCGGGGCGGGAAAAGAAATACGTGCTGGTAATGTTTCCTTACCCTTCCGGCCCGGCCCACATAGGCCACGTGGCCAACTATAACCTCGGCGACGTGCTCGCGCGCTACCTGCGCCGCAGGGGCGTGAACGTGCTTCACCCCATGGGATGGGACGGCTTCGGGCTGCCGGCGGAAAACGCCGCCATCCGCTCGGGTGTGCATCCCGCCGAGTACACCCACGGGAACATCGCCCTGCTCAAGGAGGGCCTGCAGCGCCTGGGCTATTCCTACGACTGGGGACGCGAGCTGGCCACCAACTCCCCGGATTACTACCGCTGGACGCAGTGGCTCTTCCTCAGGTTCTTTGAAACAGGTCTGGCGTACAAGGACGAGGCTAGGGCTAACTGGTGCCCGTCCTGCCGCACCGTCCTCGCCAACGAGCAGGTAATAAACGGCCGCTGCGAACGCTGCGATACCCTGGTGATCCAGAAGATGTTGAGCCAGTGGTTCTTCCGCATCACCGCTTACGCCGAGAGGCTGCTGGCGGACATGGATCAGCTCTCCGGGTGGCCGGAGGGCGTCCTCACCATGCAGCGCAACTGGATAGGGCGCAGCGAGGGATGCGAGGTGGTCTTCCGCCTGGGCGGGGCGGGAAGGGAGATGCCCATCTTCACCACGCGGCCGGACACCCTGTGGGGGGTGACCTTCTTCCTGCTCGCTCCGGAGCATCCCCTGGCCGACGAGCTGACCCGCGGCACGCCGTACGAGAAGGACCTCGAGGCCTTCCGCGAGCGGCTGCGCGGCGTCTCCGACATCGAGCGCACGGCCATGGAGACGGAGAAGGACGGCGTCTTCACCGGCGCCTACGCGGTAAATCCGGTTAACGGGGAGGAGGTCCCGATCTGGGCCGCCAACTTCGTGCTCATGGAGTACGGCACCGGGGCGGTCATGGCCGTACCCGCCCACGACCAGCGGGACTTCGAGTTCGCCCGCAAATACGGCCTGCCCATAAGGGTGGTCATACAGCCGCCGGGGGAGGCGCTGGACCCGCAGACCATGACCGAGGCCTACGTGGACCCCGGCACCATGGTCAATTCCGACTATTTCGACGGAAGCGACAGCGAGAAGGGCAAGCTGGAGCTGGTCCCCGATTACCTGGAGGAGAGGGGTTGGGGAAGGAGAACGGTAAACTACCGCCTGCGAGACTGGCTCATCTCGCGCCAGCGCTACTGGGGGGTTCCCATTCCCATCGTCTACTGCGACGAGTGCGGAACGGTGCCGGTGCCCGACGCCGACCTGCCGGTGCTCCTCCCCGAGGACGTGCAGTTCATCTTCGAGGGCCCCTCGCCGCTCGAGCGCTCGCATGAGTTCCGCAACACCACCTGTCCCTCTTGCGGCGGCGCGGCGGTGCGGGAGACCGACACCATGGACACCTTCGTCGATTCCTCCTGGTACTATATCCGCTACGCCAGCCCGCGGGACGACACGCGGCCCTTCGACGCCGACGCGGTACGCTACTGGCTTCCGGTGGACCAGTACATCGGGGGCATCGAGCACGCCATCATGCACCTGCTCTACTCGCGCTTCTTCACCAAGGTGCTGAAGGACCTGGGGCTGGTGGGCTTCGACGAGCCCTTCACCAACCTGCTCTGCCAGGGCATGGTGGTCATGGGAGGGGCCAAGATGAGCAAGTCCAAGGGCAACATCATAACCCCCGACCAGTTCTTCGAGCTCTACGGGGCGGATACGCTGCGCCTGTTCATCCTCTTTCTAGGCCCGCCCGAGGCGGACAAGGAATGGAGCGAGTCGGGCATAGACGGCGCCCACCGCTTTCTCAACCGCGTATGGCGCCTCGTGGACAGGTACCTGGGCATCCTCACCTTCAAGACCCAACCGGTCCCCGAGGACTCCGAGGTCCCGAGGCGGCTTTCCTTCCTCACCCATGCGACTATCATGAAGGTGACCGGAGACATCGAGCGATTCGCCTTCAACACGGCCATAGCCGCCATCATGGAATTCACCAACGGGCTGTACAGGGCCATCGAGGAGGCGCCAGACGCCTTCAACACCTTCGAGGGGCACGAGGCCATGCGCAGCCTGGTCCTGATGCTGGCCCCCTTCGCCCCCTTCATCGCCGAGGAGCTCTGGGAGGAGCTGGGAGGGGAGTACAGCGTCCATTCCCAGCCCTGGCCCGAATATGATCCCGACCTGGCCAGCGCGGAACGCATCACCATGGTGGTGCAGATAAACGGCAAGGTCAGGGAGCGCATCGAGGTCGACGCCGGCATCTCCCGCGATGAGATGGAGAGGGTGGCGATGGCCTCGACCCGCATCGGCGATCTCCTCCAGGGCAAGGACATCGTCAAGGTCGTCACGGTTCCGGGCAAGCTCGTGAACATAGTCGTCCGCTGAGCGAGCGGACGATCCCCACGAGGACCGCCTCCAGTACGCATATCCACGCAGGCGCCGGCCGCGCCGCCTCGGTTGGAGACCAGGGGAGATGCTGGAACGATTCTTTGATTTCCTGGACAGGCTGTTCAGCCTTCCGCGCTGGCAGCTCGCCCTCCTCGCCGTGATGGCGGTGGCGCTTGCCGCTGGGGGGTATCTTCTCCTGCGGCCGGAGCCCCGCCCTGCCCCGGATTTCCTGGCGGCCGAAGACGCGACCGATAGCGCGCAGGAGGAGCCGCGGGAGTTCACCGTCCACGTGTCCGGAGCGGTCGCCCACCCCGGGGTGGTCCTGCTCGCGCCGGGAGACCGGGTGATCGACGCCGTCGAGGCGGCGGGAGGGCCCCTGCCCGAGGCGGACCTGGAGAGGCTGAACCTCGCTCAGCCGGTCCAGGACGGGCAGAAGGTCGAGGTGCCCCTGCAGGGAGAACAAGGAGAGCAGGCGACGGGCGGCACGGGGGAGGTGGGGAGAAAGATCAACCTCAACACCGCCGATCGCAGGAGCCTGGAGGGACTACCCGGCATCGGGCCGACGCTCGCGGACCGCATAATCGCCTATCGCGAGAAAAAGGGCGGTTTCAGCAGCGTGGATGAGTTGAAACGGGTTTCGGGCATAGGGGAGAAGAAGTTCGAGGAGATCCGCGACCTGGTGGAGGTATGACGGGGGATACGTGAAGCGGTGAGAGGATCGCTGATACGCGCACGCCTCCTCGCATGTGCCTGCGCGGCGGCCCTGGGTGGCATGGCGGGGAAGGCCGGCATTTCGCCGCTGTGGGTCTTCGCGCCCGGAGCTGCTGCGTGCCTGCTCGCGCCGTACGCGCGCAGGCTGGGCTGGAGGGCCGGCTGGTCCTTTGCCTGCCTGCTCTTCCTGTGCGCCGGCTTCTACCTGGGACACGCCCGCGCCGCGGACTGGAGCGGAAGGGGAGGCCCGGCGGGCGAGGTGTGGTTGGAGGGGGAGGTGTGCGTCGGCTGTCGCGGTGACCGTGGCGACGTGCTCGATATCTTCGAGGTTACCGTGGTCTGTGGCGGAGAGGCGGCAATGCCTGGGGACCGTTACCTGCTGCGCGCGCGGGATGACGACTCGGGAGCGCTGCAATGGGGCGACAGGCTGCGCGTCAGGGGTCCGCTGTTCATCTTCGCAGAAGAAAGGGGTGGCATAGGGGGCAGCGTGGTGGCGGAGGAGGTGGAGGTGCTGTCCCATACGTCCAACCCCCTGATCAGGGCGGCACTGGGCTATCGCCGCGTGATGCGCGAGCAGACGGAGGCCTTGCCGGATGAGGCGTCGGCCGCCCTCATCCAGGGGATGGCGCTGGGCGATTACCGCCTGTTGCGCGCGCGCGACCTCAAGGACTTCCGGGTCACCGGCCTCATCCATCTCTGTGCCGCCTCCGGGCTTCACCTTGCCATACTCGCGGGCTTCGTGGTGTGGCTGGGGCGCAGGGCCCGCCTGCCACCCCGCCTCGTCCTGGCGGCGCAGGCGCCCATACTCATCACTTACGCCCTTGCCGTCGGGCTCTCCGTCCCCGTGACCAGGGCCACGGTGGTGGCCCTCCTGGCGGCGGCGGCCTATCTGCTGGGCAGGGATTTCGACCTCCTTCCCGCCACCGGAGCCGCCGTCATCATCCTCGTCTGGAATGATCCCGGCGCGGCCGCCGGAGTGAGTTTCCAGCTGTGTTTCGCGGCAGCCATGGGCATAGCCCTGTTGCACCGGCCCGTGCGCGCCCTCATGGGAGCTGGCAGGTCAAAGGCGCTCGACCTGCTGGCGGTGACCGCAGCCGCGCAACTCGCGGTGGGACCCATCATCCTCCACCATTTCGGGGAGGTCTCCCTGCTCGCTCCCCTCAGCAACCTCCTGGTCCTGCCCCTGGTGCCGGCGGTTATGGGCCTGTCCATGCTCTCTTCCCTGTTCGGGACGGCGGGACTGCCCCTAGCCGGAGCCTTTATGCGGGCCGCGGCCTTCCTGTCCCGCGGCATCCTCACCGTGGCCAGGACCCTGGCGTCACAGGGATGGGCCACGCTGCGCATATTTCCCCTGTCGCCGCTGTGGCTCGCGGCCTATTATCCCGTCCTCGTCCTCGCCCTGATGGGCAAGGGGAGGTGGAGGAGAGCGGGACGCGTGGTCCTGGCCCTGCTCCTCGCCGCAGCCCTCTTCTCCGGGCTGGACCTGAAATCCGGATCGCTGGGAGCGGATACCGGGGCACGCATAACCTTTATAGACGTGGGACAGGGAGACGCGGTGCTGCTGCAACTCTCCTCGGGTACCACCGTGCTGGTGGACGGGGGGTTGGAGGAAAGGGTGCTTACAACAGATCTGCGCTCGCGCGGAGTGCGCTTCATCGACGCCGTGGTGGTGAGCCATCCCGATGCCGACCATATCGGGGGCCTGGAGGGCGCGCTGGACGATTGCGAGGTGGGGATGCTGGTCCATCCCGCCACCGGGAACGCCGGGAAGGCCGGGATGCTCCTGTCACTGGCGGAGGAGATGGGGGTGGACGTGCGCACTATGCGGGCCGGTGATTCCATTGCCCTGGGGGAGATGACGCTGAAGGCCTGCTCGCCACCGCGGGAGATACCCGAGGGCGCTTCGGTGAACGAGTACTCGCTGGTGCTGCGCGCCGACGCCCCGGGGTTCTCGATGCTCCTGGCGGGAGATGTCGGAGAGGAGGGAGAGAGGATGCTGCTGGAGAATGCGGACGACCTGAGATGCGATATCCTCAAAGTTCCCCATCACGGCGGGTTCTGCGCGGAAAGCGAGGAGTTCTTTTCGCGCGTGGATCCCGCCATCGCGGTCATCAGCGTGGGCGCGGAAAACCCCTACGGCCACCCGTCGAGCGAGACCATCGGGGACCTGCGGCGCATTGGCTGCGCCGTCTATCGAACCGACCGGCACGGTGATATAGTAATCCGTGTGGTGCAGGGCGGATACCGGGTCGAGTGCGAGAGACGGTAGAGGCCGGCAGCTTCTTTTTTCAGGAGTCATGAGTCAGGAGGGATCATTATGAGCCCGCCCACCGCCGGCGCGGTGCTGTTGATATACGGCAATCACCGTCTCCTGGTCGAGGACGAGCTGAAAAAGGTGCAGTCCAGGATCGCCGACGCGGGGGAGGCCGATTTCAACCTTGACGTCTTCGAGGCCGGGACCGGGCCCATCGAGGACGCCCTGCAGGCGGCGGAGACGCTCCCCTTCGGCTCGGACAGGCGGTACGTCATCGTCAAGGAAGCCCAGAACCTCGGCGCCGCCGAGGTGAAGAAACTGGCCCGCTACCTTGAAAATCCCTCCGATACCTCCGCGCTCATCCTCGCGGCGGTTGATCTCAAGTCCAACTCGTCGCTGGTCAAGGTGGTGGAAAAAGGGGGAAGGGTACGGGAGGTAAACAAGCGCCGGGACCAGGTCCCGGGTTGGATACGCGGCCGCTTCAAGGAGAGGGGGCTGAAGGTGTCGGGAAAGGCCATCGCCTACCTGCAGGAGGCCCTGGGCGAGGACCTCATGGCCATTGAGCGGGCGGTGGAGAAGGTGAGCCTCTATCACGAGGGCGAGGAGGCGGTGGAGCTCGATGAGGTCGTGTCCCTGGTCTCGCCGTCCGCCGAGAGGTCCATCTTCGAGCTGGTGGACCGCGTGGCGCTGGGCGACGCAGACCAGGCGCTGAAACTGCTGGGCCGACTGCAGCAGCAGGGCGAGAGGTACACCTATATTCTCAACGCCCTGGCCAGGCGCTTCAGGCAGCTACTCCTCTACCGCGCCCTGCGCGAGGAGGGCCGCCGGGAGGCGGATATCGTGGACTATTTGAAGCTGCCCGGAAACCAGGCATGGATGGTGGGCAAAAAGCTCAGGCCGCAGGCGTCCAGACTCGATGAAGATACGCTTCGCAAGGCCTTATCATTGCTGGTCGAGGTGGATATGGCCATCAAGACGGGGGAGATGGAGGAGGAGTTCGCCGCGCAGATAGCGGTTTCGGGCCTGTCCTCGCTGGTCGCGGGGAAGACCCCGCCGCGTCTCCGCATCGGGCGGAGCGCCTGACGGGCGGGTCGCCACGCTGCGGGAAACCCATTGACATTACTGCAATATTATGCATTAATATGCATATTATTGCAGTAAGATTGTGAGGAGAAGTAGATGAAAGCCGCTATAATCGGTGCTTCCGGATATACGGGGGCTGAACTCATGCGCATACTTCACGGTCATCCCGAGGTCGAAGTCTCCTACGCGAGCGCCCACAAGTACGCGGGGGAGAAGGTCACCTCTCTGTACCCGCACCTGCACGGCTATGCCGGGATGGAGTTCCAGGCGTTCGACGCGGAGGCGGCCCTGGCGCGGTCTGACATCATCTTCGCGGCCTTACCCCACGGCGAGGCCATGCGGGTCGTGCCGTCGTTGCTGGAAGGGGGGGCGAGGGTGATCGACCTCTCCGCCGATTACCGTCTCGACGATGTCGCATTATACAGAACGTGGTATGGAATAGAGCATACCTCGGCCCACCTTCTCTCCGAGGCGGCCTACGGCCTGCCGGAGATCAACGGCGACTCCATATCCCGGGCCGGACTGGTGGCGGTGCCGGGGTGCTACCCGACCGCGGCTATCCTGGCCCTGGCCCCGCTGGCGAAGGCGGGCTGGCCCGGCGTGGACGGCGCCATCATCGACGCGAAATCCGGCGTTTCCGGGGCCGGCCGGTCCCTCTCCCTCTCCGCTCATTTCTCCCAGGCGGATGGGAGCATGAAGCCCTATAACGTTGGAAAACACCGCCACACGCCCGAGATGGAGGAGGTCCTGTCGAAGCTGGCGGGAAGCGGCGTGGGGCTGACTTTCACCCCGCACCTGGCCCCCATGAGTCGGGGCATCCTCGCCACATGTTACCTGAGGACGGACGGGACGGTCACGGAGCGCGAGGCGGGGGAGGTCTTCGGCGCCTTTTACGCCGGGTCCGCCTTCGTGGTGCCGCTGGGCAGCGACGCCTTCCCGGAGACCAAGGCGGTTTGTGGCAGCAACTACTGCCATATAGGCTGGCACCTCGACGGGGACAGGGGCGTCATGACCGTGGTCTCCGCGATAGACAACCTGGTGAAGGGAGCATCTGGGCAGGCGGTACAGTGCATGAACATAATGCAGGGATGGAGAGAGGACACCGGGCTTCAGGCCCTGGGGGTATTCCCATGAGGAGCGGATATGGAGCATAGAAAGGTAGAAGGAGGAGTATGCGCCGCGCGGGGCTTCACGGCCGCGGCCGCCGCCTGCGGCCTCAAAGCCGGCGGCGAACCCGACGTGTGCGTCCTCGTGGCGCACGAGAGATGCCCGGCGGCGGCCGCGTTCACCACCAATGCCTTCAAGGCCGCTCCCATCCTGGTGACGTCGGAGCATCTGGCGCGGGACGGACGCCTGCAGGCCGTGGTGGTGAACGCCGGCAATGCCAACGCGTGGACGGGAGAGCGGGGCATGCGCGACGCGCGCGCCATGGCGGAACTCGCCGCGCGAGCAACGGGCATAGACGCCGGGGACATCGCCGTGGCCTCTACCGGGATAATCGGGCGCTACCTGGACATGGACAAGGTGGCGGCAGGCATTGCGGAGGCCGCGTTGCGGCTGCATCCCGGAGGTTCCGCCGAGGCGGCACGGGCTATCATGACCACCGACACCCGCGCGAAGGAAGCGGCGTTCGAGGGTGGGGGTTTCACGGTAGGCGGGATAGCCAAGGGATCGGGAATGATCAAGCCGGACATGGCCACCATGCTCGCTTTCATCACCACCGATGCGGCGGTGGAGCCGGGGGAGCTGGCCGCGGCTCTGCGCTCCGCCGTCGCCGTGACCTTCAACCGCATAACCATCGACGGCTGCACCAGCACCAACGACATGGTGCTGGCCATGGCCAGCGGCGCGTCGGAGATAAAAGCGAGCGGAGAGGAGATCGCGGAGCCGCTCCGCCTGTTATGTTCGGAGCTGGCGCGCGCCATCGTGGCCGACGGAGAGGGGGCCACCCGCTTTATCATCGTGCTCGCAAGGGACGCGGCGACGGAGGAAGAGGCGGTCAGGGCAGCCACCATGGTCGCGGAATCCCCGCTGGTGAAGACGGCCCTTTTCGGCGGCGACCCCAACTGGGGCCGTGTTCTGCAGGCCCTCGGGCAGGCGGTGAAGGATGCCGATCCAGCGGGGGTGAGCGTGCGCATCGGGGGGCTGAAGGTGGCCGAGGCGGGCGCTCCCGTGCCCGCGGAAGGCCTGGAACTGGAGAAGGCGGTGGCGGGACGCGAGGTCCTCATAGAGGTCCGGCTGGGACGGGGAGAGGCGAGCGCCGAGGTCTGGACCTGCGACCTCACTTACGATTACGTGAAGATAAACGCCGAGTACAGTACGTAGGTGGGATTCGCAGAACTACGCTTAGAGAGAATGCGGAGCGAAAGCGCCGACGACCCAGAGGGCGGCGGCACGTATGCTTTCGATGCGCGGTTCCGCCGGGAAATGGGAAAGGATAACCGTGACATGGAGAAGGCGCACGAGAAGGCGAGGGTCCTCATGGAGGCCCTCCCCTACATCAAGGAATACTACGGCAGGACGGTGGTGGTGAAGTTCGGCGGGAACGCCATGGAGAACGAACAGCTCAAGGAGAGGTTCGCATCCGACATCGTGCTCATGCGTTACGTGGGCATGAACCCGGTGATCGTTCACGGCGGAGGTCCGCAGGTCACGCATTACATGGAGCGCCTCTCCCTCGAGGTGCGCTTCGTCGACGGGCACCGCGTGACCGATGCCGCCGCCATGGAGGTGGCCAAGATGGTGCTGGTGGGGAAGGTGAACAAGGAGATCGTCACGCTCATCAACGGACACGGAACCCTGGCGGTCGGGCTGTCGGGCGAGGACGGCAACCTGCTGAGGGCCCGCAAGAGGACCCGTTCCGCCGGCGGCGAGGAGGTCGACCTGGGTTTCGTGGGTGAGGTCGAGGCGGTCAACCCGGGGATACTCAACAACCTCATCAGGGACGAGTTCATCCCCGTGGTGGCGAGCACCGGGGTGGATAGTGCCGGGCAGAGCTACAACATCAACGCGGACCTGGTGGCGGGCTCGCTGGCGGCGTCCCTCCAGGCCGACAAACTGATATACCTCACCGACGTGGACGGCATATACCGGGAGCTGGGGGACGAGTCCAGCCTCATCCCCGAACTGGGATTGAAGGAGGCGGAGGACCTGATCGCGGACGGCGGACTGAGCAGCGGCATGCTGCCGAAGCTGCAGAGCTGCATAGACGCCCTTAAGGCCGGGGTGAGGAGGACGCACATTATCAACGGCACCGTCGACCACGCCCTGCTTCTGGAGTTGTACACCGACGCCGGCGTCGGCACCATGGTGCGGGCGTGACCCCGGCGGCGTCACCGCAGCCAGGATCACGTGGCTCAGACATTGGAGGACGATAATGGAATACGACCTGGAGAAGGCCAGAGGCCAGGAAAGAGAATTCCTCATGGAAAACTACAGCCGCCTGCCGGTCCTGTTCACGCACGGACACGGCACGCGCCTGTGGGACGACGGCGGCAGGGAATACGTGGACTTCGTCTCCGGCCTCGGAGCGTGCGTGGCCGGGCATTGCCACGCGGAGATCATTGCGGCAGTGGCGCGCCAGGTCTCGCAACTGATCCACGTCTCCAACCTTTATTTCACGCAGCCCCAGGGCGAGCTGGCCGAGAGGCTGGCGGGCTGCACTTTCGCGGACAAGGTCTTTTTCTGCAACAGCGGCACCGAGGCCAACGAGGCGGCCATCAAGCTGGCGCGCAAGTTCATGCGCGAGGTCAGGGGGGAGGAGAGATACAAGGTGGTATCCGCCCTCAAGTCGTTTCACGGCCGCACCTACGGCTCGCTGGCCGCGACGGGACAGCCGGCCAAGGCCGGGCCTTTCCTGCCCCTGCCCCAGGGCTTCGACCACGTGCCCTTCAACGACCTGGAGGCTCTGGAGGAGGCGGTGGACGAGGCAACATGCGCCGTGCTCCTGGAGCCGGTGCAGGGAGAGGGTGGAGTATACGTGGCCGATGAGCCCTACCTCCGGGGAGCGCGCGAGATATGCAACAGGAAGGGCGCGCTGTTCATCCTGGACGAGGTGCAGACCGGCATGGGGCGCACCGGCACCCTGTTCGCCCACGAGCAATACGGCATAACGCCTGACGTGATGACGGTGGCCAAGGGCCTCGCGGGCGGCCTGCCCATAGGCGCGGTGCTGGCGACCGAGGAGGCCGCCGGGGGGTTCGCCCCCGGGGACCACGGCAGCACCTTCGGGGGAAATCCCGTGGTGTGCGCGGCGGCGCTGGCGTTGATGATGGTGCTGCAGGAGGAGCAACTGGTTGATAACGCGGCCAGAGTCGGTTCCCATTTCGAGCGTCGCCTGCGGGACCTGGAGGGGAGCACGGGCGAGATAAGGGAGGTAAGAGGCAAGGGGCTGATGCTGGCCATCGAGTTGAAACGCAGCGCGGCCCGCGAGGTGGTGCTGGCGTGCCTGGAGCGTGGGTACGTGGTGAACAACATCGGCGGCGAGATCCTGCGTTTCCTCCCCCCGCTGTCGATATCCACCCACGAGGTAGACGGATTGGTGGAGGTCCTTGAAGAGCTGCTGCCCGGGGGACCCCGCCAGGGGACATCGGGGGAGGTGTAGAGATGGCGAAATTGAAGGGAAGGGATTTCATCAGCGTGGCCGACCTCGACGCCGACGAGATGTCCGCGGTGCTGGATGTCGCCGACGATTTCAAGGCGTCACTGAGGAAGGGAGGGGTGCGGCGCAGCCTCGAGGGGAAGGTCGTCGCCCTCGTCTTCCAGAAACCATCTACGCGCACCAGGGTGTCCTTCGAGGCGGCGGTATATCATCTGGGAGGACATCCCCTGGCATTGAACGCGTCCGAGCTGCAGCTGGGCAGGGGCGAGACCGTGGGGGACACGGGCAGGGTGCTGTCGCGCTATGCAGGTGCCATTACCTTGCGCACCTTCGCCCATGCGGAAGTGGAGGAGCTGGCGCGGGCGGCCGAGGTGCCCGTGATCAACGCCCTGACCGACCTGGAACACCCCTGCCAGATACTCGCAGACCTCATGACGGTGCGGGAGCACAAGGGAGAGCTGCGGGGACTGCGCCTCGCGTATTTGGGCGACGGCAACAACGTAGCCAACTCCCTGGCCCTCGGCTGCGCGCTTGCGGGCATGGCTTTCACGGCGGGATGTCCCGCGGGATACGAGCCGGACGCCGCTATAATGGAGCGCGCCCGCAGCCTGGCGGGAGGGGGACCCATAAGGGTGGTAAATGATCCGGTGGAGGCGGTAAGCGGATGCGACATCGTCTACACCGACGTATGGACTTCCATGGGGCAGAAAGAGGACGGCGCCAAGAAAAGCGCCCTGGAGCCTTTCCGCCTGGACGCGGGACTTCTGGCCGCAGCCGATCCCGGGTACATCGTCATGCATTGCCTCCCCGCCCACCGCGGCGAGGAGATCAGCGACGAGGTGATGGACGGGCCGCACTCGGTGGTATGGGACCAGGCCGAGAACAGGATGCATGCGCAGGCGGCCCTGCTGGACCTGCTGGCCGGGAGATGAACCTGGGGGGACTGGCGTGGATAAGCGCAGGAGAAGGGATATCATAAGGGAGTTGCTGGAGAGCGATCCGCCGTCGAACCAGAGAGAGCTCGTGGAGATGCTCACGGCGCGGGGGATCGAGGCCGACCAGTCGACGCTATCCCGGGACCTGCGGGAGATGGGCGCGGTGCGTATGCGCGGGAGGAATGGAGGGCTGGTCTATGGTTTTCCCGGCGAGGACAACAGCCCCCGCGGCGGGGACGAGCTGCGCCGCGGGATGAGGGATTTCGTCATCGCCATCGAGGCCAGCGGCAACGTGGTCATCTTGCGCACGGCGCCGGGAAACGCGCAGGCAATGGCCGCCATCCTCGACCGCGCAAGGCTGGAGGAGGTCGCGGGGACGGTGGCGGGCGACGACACCATCCTGGCGGTGGTGAGGGAGGATTTCGGCGCGAAGGACCTGGCTGAGCGCCTCGGCGGAATGGCCGGGTGAGCGCGGAACGTGGAGGTAACACGAACGCGCCCGAGGGGCGTGGGAAAGAGGAACAGGAGCGGAAACATGAAAGAAACGGTCATCCTGGCTTACAGCGGAGGACTGGACACCTCGGTGGCCATCAAGTGGCTCGAGGACAGGTACGACATGCAGGTCGTGGCGCTGGCGGCGGACTTGGGACAACCGGGGGACATGGAAGCCATCCGCGTCAAAGCCCTGCAGGTGGGAGCGGTGGACGCGGTCACGCTGGATCTCAGGGAACGCTTCGCGGAGGACTTCGTCCTGCCCGCCCTGCAGGCGAACGCCCTCTACGAGGGCAAGTATCCGCTGGCCACCTCCCTTGCCCGCCCCCTCATAGCGGCGGCGATGGTGGAGGAGGCCGTGAGGCGGGGCGCCGCAGCCGTGGCCCACGGCTGCACCGGCAAGGGCAACGACCAGGTCCGCTTCGACCTCACCACCATGGCCTTGGGGCCGGAATTGAGGATCATCGCACCCCTGCGAGAATGGAACATGTCGCGAGAGGACGAGATGGCCTTCGCGCAGGAGCACGGCATCCCGGTGCCGGTTACGGTGGAGAGCCCCTATTCCGTGGACGAGAACCTGTGGGGCAGGAGCTGCGAGGCGGGAGTCCTGGAGGACCCCATAGTGGAGCCGCGCGACGATGCCTACGAGTGGACGGTGGACCCTTCTTCCAGCCCGGACGAGCCGCTTTACCTCGAGATATCCTTTGAAGCCGGGAGTCCGAACGCCCTGGACGGAGAGGAGATGGGGCTGGTCGAGCTCATCGCGAAGGTCAACGAGCTGGGCGGCGAACACGGCGTGGGCCGCATCGACATGGTCGAGAACCGCCTGGTCGGAATAAAATCGCGGGAGATATACGAGGCACCCGCCGCCACCATCCTCATCGAGGCCCACCGCGCCCTGGAGTCACTCACCCTCACCAGGGAGACCATGCACTTCAAGCCGCTCATGGAGGCGAAGTTCGCCGAACTGGTCTATTACGGACTGTGGTACGATCCGCTGCGCACCGCGCTGGTGGCGGCCATGACCTCCACGCAGGAGAAGGTGAGCGGCCAGGTGAGGGTGAAGCTGTACAAGGGCAATTGCACCGTGGTGGGGAGGCAGTCGGAGTATTCGCTGTATGACTATTCCCTGGCCACCTACGACCGCGCCGACGAGTTCAGCCACCGCTCCAGCGAGGGTTTTATAGAGCTTTGGGGGCTGCCCCTCAAGGTGTGGGGGATAAAGCAGGGCGGCGGGGAATGAACAACCCGGGAAAGCGAGTAGGAAGATGAAGCTCTGGGGAGGCAGGTTCGAGAAGGAGACCGAGGGGCTGGTGCACACCTTCAGCTCGTCCCTTTCCTTCGACCGGCGCCTTGCCCTGTACGACCTCGCGGTCAGCGAGGCGCACGCCCTCGCCCTGGAGGGGTGCGGTGTGCTCTCGGAACGGGAGAGAGAGGACATCGTGACCGCCTTGCGCGACGTGAGGGGGGAGATGGAGGAGGGCAGCTTTCGTTTCTCAGGCGACGAGGATATACACAGCGCGGTGGAGCGGTCACTGGTGGAGAGGATCGGTGACGCCGGGGCCAAGCTGCGGGCGGGACGCAGCCGTAACGACCAGGTGGCCGCGGACATGCGCCTGTACCTCATGGACTCATCGGCGCGCATCTGCCTGCGCCTGCTGGAGCTGATGCGGGTCGTCCTGGTGAAGGCCGAGGAGAACCTCGGCGCCATCATGCCCGGATTCACGCACCTTCAACCGGCGCAGCCGGTGCTGTTGTCCCACCACCTGATGGCCTACTTCGAGATGTTCAAGAGGGACGCGCGGAGGATGGAGGAGGCGCGGCGCCGTATCGATTGCTGTCCCCTGGGAAGCGGTGCCCTGGCCGGGGTGACCTACGCGCTGGACCGGGATATGATCGCGGACGAACTCGGTTTCGGGAGCGCGAGCGCCAACTCCATGGACGCGGTTTCCGACCGAGATTTCGTGGCCGATTATCTCTACGTCTGCGCCATGGCCGCGGTGCATCTCAGCCGGCTGGCGGAGGAGGTCATCCTGTGGTCGACCCCGCCATTTTCCTTCTTGTCGCTGGACGAGGCATACGCCACGGGATCGTCCATCATGCCCCAGAAGGCCAACCCCGACGTGGCGGAACTGGTGCGGGGGAAGACGGGCAGGATGGTCGGGCACCTGGTGGCGGTGATGACCATGCTCAAGGGCCTACCCCTCACCTACAACCGCGACCTTCAGGAGGACAAGGAGGGCCTCTTCGACGCCACGGACCAGATCCTCTCAATGCTCGAGGTGACCTCCCGCGCCCTGGAGTCGGCGTCCTTTGATACCGGGCGCATGCGTGAGGCGGCGGCGGCGGCGTTCACGAACGCCACCGACCTCGCCGATTACCTGGTGCGCAAGGGCGTCCCTTTCCTGCGAGCCCACGAGACGGTGGGAAGGCTGGTGCGCAAGTGCATGGACGAGGGCGTCGGCCTCGGGCAACTCAGCCTGGAGGATCTCAGGTCCTTTGAGCCCCTCATCGGCGAGGACGTCTACGATCATCTCACCCTCGAGGCATGCGTGAACGCGCGTGACCTGCCGGGAGGGACCGCCCCCGCCAGGGTGGAGCAGGCGCTGCGCGAGGCGCGCGCCTGGCTGGAGAAGCAGACGCCATGACCCATGCGCCTGCCCAGGCCGCATCTCTTCCCGCCCGGGGCCTCCGGGTAACGGTCTCGCTCGCAAGGCCTCGCTGCGACCGACCCGGTAGTTCCCCGGGCTGGTGGCAGCGCAGACGGGTTTTCTTCCCGCCCGGGGCCTCCGGGTAACGGTCTCGCTCGCAAGGCCTCGCTGCGACCGACCCGGTAGTTCCCCGGGCACGTGGCAGCGCAGACGGGTTTTCTTCCCGCCCGGGGCCTCCGGGTAACGGTCTCGCTCGCAAGGCCTCGCTGCGACCGACCCGGTAGTTCCCGGGCTGGTGGCAGCGCAGACGGGTCCAGGTCAGGCCCGGGCCCGGGGGTGACGGCCCTCGCGCCGCGTTCAACACGCTTCGCTACGATCCAGGGCACAATGCGGGTAAGCATCATGGGTTAATGGATATACTAATGACAGGGTGAAGCACGAAGAGGATCGGGAAGGTGGCCGTATTGGGCGACGCAGAGGAACTGGCCGCGGCCTTCGAGGAACTCGCAGAGCTGTCGGAGATCAAGGGAGAGGTGCGGTTCAAGGTCAATGCCTATCATCGCGCCGCTGAGGTGGTGAGATCGCACGGCGAGGAACTCCTCGCACTGGACGAGGTAAAGGAGCTGCGCAAGTACTCCGGCATAGGTGAGGGCATAGCCAAAAAGATACTCGAGTTCAAGCAAAGAGGGATCATCTCCAAGCTGGAGGAGATCAAGGGGGAGGTGCCCGTTGAACTCATAACCCTGCTGCAGGTGCCCAACCTCGGCCCGAAGAGGGCCAAACTCGTATATGACGAGCTGGGCGTGCGGACCATCGACGAGCTTCGCCAGGCGGCCGAGGAGCACTTGCTCGCCGGGCTTCCCGGCCTCGGGCCCAAGGCGGAATCAAACATCCTCGAGGGCATCGACCACATGCAGACAGTAGCGGGAAGGCTCCTCCTGCACCAGGCCTGCCGCATGCAGGAGGAGATAGGGGACATGATGCTGGAGAGGATCCCCGGCCTGACCGTCACCCCGGCGGGCAGCCTGCGCCGCATGAAGGAGACCATCGGGGATATAGACATCCTGGTCATGGCCGATGACTCCACCGAGGTGATGGATGCCTTCTGCTCCCTGCCCAACGTGGAGAAGGTCCTGCTTCGTGGGGAGACCAAGAGCTCCATCGTCACCCGCTCCGGTCCCCAGGTCGACCTGCGGGTAGTCCTGCCCGGCGAATTCGGGGCGGCGCTGCAATACTTCACGGGCTCCCAGTCGCACAACGTGCGCCTGCGGGAGATCGCCAAGAAAAAGGGCATGAAGATAAACGAGTACGGCGTGTTCAGGGTCGCAGGCGACCGCCGCCTGGCGGGAGAGACGGAGGAGGGGGTGTACGGGATACTGGGAATGGCAATGCCGCCTCCGGAACTCAGGGAGAACCGCGGGGAGGTGGAGGCGGCCATCTCCGGCACGCTGCCCCTGCTTGTCGAGCGTGGCGACATCCTGGGAGACCTGCACGCGCATACGGAATACAGCGACGGCATCGCCAGCCTGGAGGAGATGAGGAAGGCGGCCGAGGAGCTGGGATACCGCTACCTGGCGATAACCGACCATGCCGCAAGCCTCAAGGTAGCGGGAGGCCTGGACCGCGACAGGCTGGAGAAGCAGGTAGAGGCGATACGGGCCCTGAACGAGGCGGGGGACTCACCCGTCACCCTCCTGGCGGGGACGGAGTTGAACATAGACAACGAGGGCGGCCTGGATTACGACGACGCGCTGCTCTCCCTTCTGGACGTGGTCGTCGCCTCCGTGCACGGGGGCTTCAAGCAGGACCGCGAGCGCATCACCCGGCGCATAGTGAGAGCCATGCGCAGCCCCCACGTCAAGGTGATAGCCCATCCCACGGGGAGGTTGATCGGTCAGCGGCCCCCCTATGACGTGGACCTGCGAGCGGTGATGAGGGAGGCGCGTGAGACCGGGACCGCCCTGGAGCTCAACGCCTTTCCGGACCGCCTTGACCTGGCGGCGGAGCACCTCGCAGAGGCGAGAGAGGCGGGGGTAAGGATCGCGCTGGGTACCGACGCTCACCGCCCCGAGCACCTGGAATTCATGCTCTACGGGGTAGCCACGGCGAGGAGGGGATGGCTGGAGAAGGGTGACGTGCTCAACGCCATGGACACCGAGCAGCTGATGGCGTGGCTGTGGGAGGGGCGCAGGCGTGGATGACAAGGCGCTACCCCGGGGGCGGCAAAAGCTCATATAATATGGTCGACGCCGGTTTAAGGGGGATGGAGGCTGGTGGGCCGGGGTCGGCGGGAAGGCGCTGAAAAAGGACCGGGAAGATGGGGGAGGGTTGGCATGGAGATAAGGCGTAACGAGATCGTACCCCTGGGATATGGTAAGTATTACCGCTCCGACAAGATAATCGGGCTGGAACCCATTGGAGATGACCGTGGGCCCGCGCGACGCACCTATGTCTACGTGGAGGGCCGCGAGGAACCGGTGGTGGCCTCGCGTTCGGAGGAAGCGCTCATCAAGGACCTGGCCATCTCCCAGGAGGAGTACGAGGTCTCTCAGGCAGTGGGCATGCTGGAGAGAGTGCTGCACGAGATGGAGAGGGTGGGTCCGATTCTGCGCCGCAGCATCCGGGAGGAGACGGGGCTGGACATGGACGACCTCATCCTGCGGGTGAGGCGCGTGCTCTCCCGCGAGGAGGAGGGGGATGAGTTCGATCAGGGATCGCTTTTCGCTTCCTGAGCCTCACGGACGCGAGCCACGTCGGGGAACAGCCGTTTCGAGCAAGGAGGTATGAGTTGAAGCTCGAGGAGATTATGAAATTGGCCGTGCAGATGGGCATAGAAAAGGACCCGCGCGGCAAGGCGGAGATCAAGCGCCTGCTGCAGCGGAACCGGGAGAAGTACGAGAAGCTGACGGATAAGGAGAAGCAATACTTCGACATGGACAGCCTCGACAACCCCTTCCCGGACTCACGCATCCTGGTGGGTGACCCCAAGACCGAGGTGAGGTCGGCGCTTGTCGGCGTGGACATGGAGGCCCCGGAGGTCCTCCTCGCCGACCGCCTGCGCGAGAAGGGCGAGGCGGTGGACCTCATCATCAGCCATCATCCCGAGGGACAGGGACTGATAAACCTCGACAAGGTCATGGCTCTGCAGGCGGACGAGTGGTACCGCCACGGCGTGCCCATTAACGTCGGCGAAGCCCTCATCGGCAAGCGCATGCAGGAGATATACCGCGCGTTTCTTCCCCGCAACGTGGAGCGCGCCCTGGACGTCGCCCGGCTCCTCGACATCCCGTTCATGAGCATGCATACCGTCGCGGACAACCAGGTGTACTCCTACCTCAACGACTATCTCGGCCGCAAGAAACCGCGCACGGTGGGAGAGGTCATCGACCTGCTGCTGGAGATACCCGAATACCAGGCCGCTGCCCGCATCCAGGCGGGGCCCGTGGCCATCGTGGGCGGAAATGAAAACCGCGCGGGCAAGATCATGGTGGACATGACGGGCGGTACCGAGGGCCCCCAGGAGGTGCTGGAGAAACTGGCGGACGCCGGAGTGGGGACCATAGTGGCCATGCACTACTCCGAGAAACACAAGGATGAAGCGGAAAAGCAGAAGATAAACGTGATCATCGCCGGACACATAGTGTCCGACTCCCTGGGAATGAACCTCATCCTGGACCGTCTCGAGGAGAAGGGTTTGCGCATCACGCCCGTATCCGGGCTGGTGAGGGTGTCGCGGGCCCGCAAGAAGACCGCACGCGGAAAGAGCTGAGCGGGGAAGCTGCCCTGGTGAATGCAAGTCTTGCTTGAAAAAGAGGGCGGAATCGATTACAGGTAGATTGAAACTGTGTACCCCGGTGGAAAGGCATGCAGGCAAGTAGCGAAGCGGAGGGCGGGATGAGCGAAGGTTACCAGCTGCTCGAGCAGGGAGAACGCCTGCTCGCCGAGAACCGCATTGACGAAGCCATCGAGCGTTTTCGCCGTTTCCTGGACGATTATCCCGACGATATCGAGGGCCAGTACCAGTTGGGGATAGCCCTCTACGAGAAGGGTGAGCTGGGAGAGGCCCTGCTTCGCTTCGAGCGGGTAATGGTCCTCAACCCGGACGACTCGCGCTCTTACGACGGTATAGCCCTGGTGATGATGGAAAGGGGCGACTTCAAGGCTGCCATCGCATGCTACGAGAAAGCGCTGGAGAGGGACCCGGACAACATCGACCTCCTGAACGAACTGGGCATAGCCTACCACGAGCTGGGGGACGAGGACATGGCCATGGCCATCTACGAGCGCGCCACGCAAATGGAGCCCAACTTCGGATACCCTTATTACAACAAGGCCAGGTTGCTGGTGGCCAAAGGCCGTTATGGCGAGGCCATAAGGAACCTCGAGACCGCGGTCAGCCTGTACAAGGGCGAGAGGGACAAGCTCACCGATGTCCTCTTCGAGCTGGCGGGGGTCTATGAGGACATGATGGACGATGCCAGGGCCGTGGAGATATACGGAGAGATCCTCATGCTCGACCTGGACAACCTGGAGGCGCTGGTCAGCCTGGGCTCGATCCACCTGGACAACTGCGAATACGAGAAGGCGGCGGCCTACTTCGACCGCGTCATCAAGCTCGACCCCGAAAACGACCTCGCATACCTGGAAAAGGGTTACGCCCTGGGCTGCATGGGGGACGTGGAGACGGAGCTCGAATACCTGGACAAATGCCTTGCCATCAATCCGGAGAACAAGTACGCCCTGAGCAACAAGGGCGCGGCCCTCATGGAGCGTGGGATGCTTGACGAGGCGGAGGAGTTCTTCAGCCGTGCCATCGAGGTCGACGCCGAATACTCATGGCCCTACTACAATCTCGCCTGCCTCAGCGCCCTGCGCGGTGACAGGCAGCCATGCATCGCTTACCTCAAGAAAGCATTGGAGCTGGATCCCGCGCTGAAGGAAGACGCGATGCGGGATATCTGCCTGGAGAAACTGCGCTGCAGCGAGTCCTTCCGCGAACTCTTCGAATAAGGGCGCCGCGGCGTCACCAGCCCTCCGCCTTACCTACGGTGATGATGACCTGCGAGCCCGGTCCGGCCGAGGCCCCCGCCCCGGGGAACTGGCTTATCACCATGCCGACCTGCGAGGAGTCGGATGGGGTATAAACCACCTTGTAGGTGAACCCTGCCGCGGACAGCGTCTCCTTGGCGGAGGTCTCGCTCATCCCCACCACGCCGGGCACGTTTGACTGCGGTGCCGTCCCCTGGCTGACGGTGATGGAGACGGACGATCCCGCGTTGACCGAGGTGCCCGCGAGGGGCGACTGGTTGACGACGATGCCCCGCGCCACCGTGCTCGAATATGCGTAATTTACGGCCGGGTTGAGGCCGGCCTCGTGGATGGCGGCCATGGCGTCTCCCTCGCTCATCCCCGTGACCCCGGGGACGTTGACCCTCTCTATCTGCGTGTTGTGTAGAGAGCACGGGTCCGTTGGCTCCTCTCCCCGCCGGAAGGACCTGGTCTCGGTGTGGGGGCAGAAGGGCGTGGCCTTCATGCCGCTGTCGGTACAGACGGTCACCGACACCCACTCCGACTCCTCCTCCTCGGACCCGAATTCAGCCTTGGGGAAGTCGGAGGGCGGCACGTCTTCAAGCGCCTTCTCCATGAATCTTCTCCAGATCTGGGCCGGGAAGGTCCCGCCGTAGACGGTGATGCCGTGGACGCTGCGCATGGGTATCCTGCCCTCGCTGTGACCCACCCACACGGCCGCCGAGAGGTCCGGAGTATAGCCGCAGAACCAGGCGTCGGCGTAATCGTCGGTGGTGCCGGTCTTTCCGGCCTGCGGGCGGTCGATACGGGCGGCGCGGCCCGTTCCGTACCGCACCGCATCCTGCAGGATGGAGTTCACCACCGCCGCCACGTCCTCGCGCACCACGCGCTTACCCTTGGGATTGTTCTCGAAGATGATGTTGCCCTCCGCGTCGGTGACCTTGGTAACGCAGATGGGCGGCACGTATGTTCCATTGTTCGCTAGCGTGCCGAAGGCGCTGGCCATCTCCAGGGGATTGACCTCCGCGGTCCCCAGCGCTATGGAGGGGTAGGCCGGTATCTCCGACTTGATGCCCATGGACTGGGCCATCTGGGCGACCCTCTGGGGCCCAACGTCCATGATAATGCGCGCGTAGACCACGTTGACCGAGCGCACGGTGGCGGTATAGACGTTTATGGTGCCGTAGCTGGAGCCCTCCGCGTTGCCAACCTTCCATTTCGTCCCGTCGGGGAATACCAGGGTGGCGGGGGACGAATCGTAGGTCTTGTAAGGGGAGATTCCGTTGCTGATGGCGGTGGTCAGCACGAAGGGCTTGAACGAAGACCCCGGCTGCCGGCCACCCTGCGCGGCGATGTTGTACTGCAATTCGCTGTAGTCCGTCCCGCCGACCATGGCTTTTATCTCCCCGCTGCGTGGGTCGACGGCGCAGATGGCCGCGCTGGGGTCACCCTCCCGGTCGAGCGTGCTGGCTATGGCCTCCTCGGCGTACTGTTGAAGGCGGAGGTCGAGGGTGGTGTAGACGCGCAGGCCGCCGCGGAAGATGATGTCGTCGGGGGAGAGGTCGCCGAATCTGGCGCGCATCTCCGCATCGGAAGCGAAGACGTTGTAGAGATATTTCTTGACGTACTCGACGAAATAGGGGGCGGTTGGGCTCGGGGCCCCCTCGGGTATGGGCTGCACCACCACGTCCCTGCTCTTCGCCTCCGCGAGCTGGGAGGAGTTGATATACCCCAGTTCGTGCATCTTGTCCAGGACGACGTTGCGCCGGCCTCTCGCGGCCTCGATGTTGAGGTAAGGCGAGTAATAATTGGGGATCCTGATCACAGCGGCCAGAAGCGCGGCCTCCTCCAGCTCCAGCTCGGATGGCAGCTTGCCGAAGAACGTCTGGGACGCCGTCTTCGCCCCGTAGCATCCCTGGCCGAAATAGACCTCGTTCAGGTACATCTCCAGGATCTTTTCCTTGGAGTAGTGCCGCTCCAGCTGGTTGGCCAGGCTGGCCTCCTGCAGCTTCCGCCAGTAGGTCCTCTCCCTGCCCGCGAGGGCGATGTCCACGTATTGCTGGGTGATGGTGGACGCTCCCTGCACCACCTTGCCCTGCACCACGTTGGTCCAGAAGGCCCTGGCGATGGCCGTCCAGTCCACGCCGCCGTGCTGGTAGAAGCGCTCGTCCTCGATGGCGATGACCGCGTTCTGAAGATTGGCGCACACCTCGTCCAGGCCGACGTTCTCGCGGTTCTGCTCGCCATGCAGCTCCGTTATGACCGAGCCGTCGGCGGCGATGATCTTGGAGGTCTGGTCCATCTGGTGTTTCCCGAGGTCCTCGAGGCGGGGGAGGCCCATGCCGGTGTAGAACCACAGGAAGAACCCGCCGGCCAGGAACGCCGCGCAGAGCAGCATGGTAAGCACTATACGCAGGAAAACGCGCATCGGTCACCTCGGAAATCGCAGCATCGTACCCACATCGGCGCCAGACTCATCGTCTGCCTCAATTCTAACTCTTTTTTAGACCAACTCGGAAGGCCGCCTTGTTCCCTTAACCCGAAACTCTCTTCGCCGCCGCGCGGCCCTCTCCTTTATGTCCGCGGGCGGGATCGCGGCGTCCTCATTGCCGGCCGACCGGATAGTGCGGTTGACCCAACGGGTCGTCTTGCTTGCCATAAGGGCTTGATTGTTATGAATAAAATGGTAAAATTATATGGTCAGCAAAGATAATCGCTTTTTTCACAAAGAGCCTATAGGGATTTATCGCATAGAGGGCACAGAAGGTCCTTTGGGAGCGAAAAATACCATGGGGAAGCTGTGAAGCCCAGCCTTCCGAGTGGTCACCGTGGCTGGGTGGAGCGAATGGTGAAACCGGCCCGATCTGTAACAGGTCGGGCCTTTATATTTCACTGCGGGGAGGTCAAAGTATAGGGATATTACCTGGAAGCCAGCTGGACATCAAGCGGGGGTAGCTGCCACTACCCCCTAAGGCGCGCATCGAGCCCGGTCAGGCCTTTTGTGCACCCTATTGTCATTATAGCCAAAGGGCCAGGGTTCCTCAAATGGTAATAAATGGGAGCTGGTTAAGGAGAGGGGAGGGGAGGATGCAGATGAAGACCATCGGGAAAGAGAGGATGACGACCGCTCCTTGGAGGGATGTGAAATCGCCCTGGCATATGCGCAAGGAAAACGTTTTTCTGCTGACAGCCCTGCTCTTCCTCCTCGTGGTCAACTGCGTGGCGGGAATAATGCCCACCACTGCCCACTGGACGGACAGCGAAACGATAATTGTAAAGTGCGCTATGGGCGAGCCGGGGGGACCCGTGATCTCATGCCTGGAGCCGGATTGGGGCGTCTGCGGTGTTCGCGGATGGGTCGTCGGCGTCAGCGGCAGCGGATTCGCAGGGGATTGCGCGTTGAGGCTGTACAGGGACGGAGTGGTGATCGAGGCCCTGAAGATCAAGGCGTTTGCCCCGGATTATCTGTACTCGTACTTCGATCTCAGCGGAGCGCAGGCGGGCTGGTATGACGTGCACCTCGTCGCGGATGGACGAAAGGCCGTGCTGGAGCGGGGATTTCTGATGAAGAGCCCGTGCGACTATCCGCCTGCGGTCTTGTGGGAGGGCGGACTGGATGGCAACGGCCTGGTCCTCGAGAAGAGCGCAGACATCAACGACCCTAACGTTATCACCATAACCATAAGAGGAGACCTCCCCGGCAGCATGGCCACGGCCAGGCTGCTGGCCCCGGGAGCAGTCGTGCATGGAGAGTTGACCGGCGGGTCGGTCCTGAGGTTCGACATGAACGGGACGCCGGATGTCGAGCACGACATGCTGATAACGGGCACGGACGGCTGGAACCTCATCGTGGAAAGGGCCATCGTCCCCGGCGATAGGCGCCTTCCCCTGGAGCTGGCCGCCGTCGAACCTTCCACAATCCAGACGGGCGGGCCCGTGGACTTGAGGATATTCTGCAGGAACATCCCCGACGAGATCGAGTTCACGCTGAAGAAGGGGAGCTTCGAGAGCAAAGCGACGAGGATGGTCAGGGTGGATGGCGCCACCGTCCTCTGCAGGTTCGATCTACGGGCTGCCCCGGCAGGTACCTACGACCTCGTGGCGGCGCATCCTTCGGGGGCGAAGGTGCTGCTCGGAGCATGTCTCAAGGTCTGCGCGAGCACAGGGGGCCCGACCGCGCCTCCCGCGGGCAAGACGCCCCAGCAGCCCTCAACGCCGCAGGGGGACGTTCCCGCGCAGGAACCCCCGGCGCCATCCGATGAGCAGCCGGAAGAGGGTTTCTCCATCAGCCCTTCATCGGGTGATCGCGGCAGAGCGGTAAAGGTCCTGGTGCGCGGAGGTACCTTCGAAGGGATGCTGCAGGCCCGGTTGAAAACGGATAGCGTGCAGGCATACTCCCTGGAATGCGACTTCCCCCAGCCCTCGCGTTTGGAATGCACCTTCAACCTGTACGGCATTCCGGAGGGCAGATACAGGCTGGAGATAATCGACTATCAAGGCAGGCTGATCTACTTCGCTGGATATTTCCACGTGACCGAAAAGGAGGGATGAAGTCGAGCGGGGCGCGCGAGCGATGGTGAAACGGCGGATTTATCCGCAGCGCATCGAGCCCGGTCAGGCCTTTCGCACGCCCTGCTTCGAATCAAGGGTCCGCGCGCCGTGCCCCCGGGGGAAGGAGGATTTCCGTGCCTCGGGATGAGGGTGCGGGGCGTGATCGCGGGCGGGCCTCATATATGACCTCCCGCACAGGCGCCGAGTACGTGAGGAGGAGGTGAGGATATTCGGAACCTGAAAAAGGCTGTGCGGCGTCGTGCGAGGTCGTTTAAGAAACCCCGATATTCATCAAAGGGGGATATAGAATATCGGATCCTTGAAAGGAGGATACGGTGAGAAAGATACTATTCCTGGGCGTGGCTATCGCCCTGGTGTCGACGATGGTGGGGCTGGGCGTAAACGCCCAGTTCGTGGACACCGAGGCGGCCCTCACCAGGCTGGAGGCCGGCAAGCTGGACCTCATCGTCAACGGCCAGAACGGCGTGGAGGTAGTGAACGAGTTCAAGTGCCTGAAGCCGGGAGACACCAAGCTGGTCTCCTATTGCCTCCACAACTGCGGGTGCGTGGACGGTTACCTCGACATCGAGGGGATCACCGTCACCGAGTACGAGAACTGCATCGCGGAGCCGGAGGCGGAGGCGGGAGACGTCACGCCGAATGATGGCGAGCTGGGCGACGTTCTCAGGGTCAAGATCACGGCCTCGAGCGACTGGTGGCCGTTCGTGAAGCAGCTCTATGACGGATACGTGAAGGACCTTCCGGCAAGCATTGAGATCAACGAGAAGCTCGGTGCGCTGTGGGACGTCGAATTCATCGTGGAGGTCTACAAGTGGTCAGAGTCCGCCGCTGACAGCCTGGCGATGACCGATTCCGTCGAGATAGCGATGAAGATCGTGCTGGAGCAGTTCAACGACTGATGACGCAGACAAAACCGGGCCCGGACGGCTGCCGCCCGGGCCCGGACTCCCCTTCGTTTCGGAGCACAAGGGGCGGTGAAGGGAGCTGGCGATGCAAGTGAAGATGGGCGCGGTGGAAGGGAGCGGCGACCCGCTGGCCGGGGCACGAGGCATGCTGGACAAAGGGAAGACCAGGACCACCGGCGGCAAAGCGCTGAAGGCCCTGGGGTGGATCGCCACCGTCATCCTGGTGCTCGTACTCCTCGTGGCGGCATTCCTCATGCTCGCCCCGAGGTTCGGGCTGCAGGCCTACGCGGTCACCTCGGGCTCCATGGAGCCTGCCCTGAAGACGGGGGGCATGATCATCTGCAGAGACGTCGCCGTGGAGGACATAGAGACCGGGGACATCATCGTCTTCAACAACCCGGCGGACGTGACGGTGACCCACCGGGTGATAGACATCTCGGAGGAGGAGGGGACGAGATATTTTCAGACCAAGGGGGACGCCAACGAGGACCCCGATCCCGACAGGTTCTCGATAAGCGGCGACCATGCGAGCAGGGTCATATATCACCTTCCCTACCTCGGCTTTTTCTCCAGCTTCATGCGCACCAAGCCCGCTTTCCTCATCTTTCTGTGCATCCCCGCGGCCGTCCTCCTGCTGTTCTTCGCGAGAGACATGTGGAAGGCCCTGCGGGAGATCAGGCTCAAGAAATAGACTGCGGCAAGAGCGGAGGCGCGACGCGGGAGCCCCGCTCGATGGCCGCAGGTCCCCGATATGTACGACATCGTTACCAGCCCTTCCAAGCCTGTTCCGACATACGGTCAATTAGCACCCGAGCTTTGCCACCAGCGCGTGCTTGCTGTATCCTTTTCTCGACGCGGAGGAGGTCGCGCATGGCGCTGGTGAAGGACCTGGAATACCAGATGAGGGTGATCCTCTCCGGGACGGCGGAGTGCCTGCCCGAGGGGGACCTGAAGGCCAAGGTGGAAAGGGCCGTAGGCGAGGACCGGCCCCTCAGGGTCAAGCTGGGGGTGGACCCGACCCGGCCCGACCTGCACCTGGGCCACGCCGTGCCCCTGCGCAAGCTCAGGCAGTTCCAGGACCTCGGCCACACCTCCATCCTGCTCATCGGCGACTTCACCGCCCTGGTGGGAGATCCGTCGGCGCGGGACGTGACCAGGCCTCAGCTCACGCCCGAGGAGGTGATGGCGAACGCGGAGACCTACGCCGAGCAGGCCTTCCGCATCCTTGACAGAGAGAAGACCGTGCTGGACTACAACAGCCGCTGGCTCGCCCCCCTCAACTTCGAGCAGCTCCTGCGCCTGACCGCCTATTTCACCGTGGCGCGCCTGCTGGAGCGGGACGACTTCTCGAAACGTTACGCGGAAAACGTCTCCATCGGGCTGCACGAGTTCCTCTACCCGGTGATGCAGGCCTACGACTCCATAGCCCTGGAGGCGGACGTCGAGATCGGTGGCACCGACCAGATCTTCAACCTCCTGGCGGGCAGGGAGCTGCAGAGGGCCATGGGCCAGGAGCCGCAGAGCGTGCTCACCCTGCCCATCCTCGTGGGGCTGGACGGGGAGAAGAAGATGTCCAAGAGCCTGGGCAACTACGTAGGCCTCACCGATCCGCCAGAGGAGATGTTCGGCAAACTCATGTCAATGGCCGACGGGCTCATGCCGGATTATTTCCGCCTCACCACCGCACTCGAGCCGGCCGAGTTGGAGGCCCTCCTGGAGGAGCTGAAGGCAGGATTGCTGCATCCGGCAAAGGCCAAGAGGCGGCTGGCGTCCGAGGTGGTCGGCCTCTACTGGGGGGAAGACGCCGCGCGAGCCGCGGAGGAGGCCTTCGACCGCGTCCACGTGGAGAGGGAGCAGCCCGAGGACATCCCCGAGGTGCGCATCGCTCACGACGAATTCGTGGACGGGAGGATATGGCTGCCGAAGCTCCTGGTCCTGGCGGGCCTGGCCACGTCCACAAGCGAGGGGAGGCGTCTT
>MTKY01051353.1_pt1 | contig 41650 bp, 37 predicted proteins | sample 1042731 | NCBI WGS metagenome assembly MTKY01 (sample SAMN06212206, study PRJNA360538) | anaerobic digester metagenome | biome: Wastewater treatment plant; material: sludge; isolation source: anaerobic digester fed with sludge from wastewater treatment plant | place: Denmark: WWTP Soeholt ...
GCAGGCAATGACCTTCTGTGGGGGCTCGGCGGCAACGATCTGCTCGATGGCGGCGCCGGCAACGACACCCTGGTCGGTCACGAGGGCAGCAACACCTATCTCTTCGGTCGCGGGGATGGTCTGGATACCATTGTCCCCTTCGTTGATCCGGCGGCCGGCAAGCTCAATACGCTGAGATTCAAGCCCGGTGTCTCACCCGGGGAAATCATCGTGAGCCGCAACGGTGCGGACCTCAGGATCGCGATAGAGGCAACCACGGATTGTCTCGTCATCGGATCATTTTTCAAGGCGGACGATGTGCGGAATCCGGAAAATCCGCTGCAACGCATCGAATTTTCCAGCGGAACGGGCTGGACCCTCGATCAGCTGCTGGCGCGGTGTTTCACCGGTACCGCCGCTAACGACACGCTCACCGGCACGGTGACTGCGGAGGCCATGGATGGCGGTGGCGGTGACGACTCGCTGCTGGGGCGTGGCGGAGACGATACCCTGCGTGGTGGCACCGGCAACGACACGCTGAACGGTGAGGACGGGGTGGATATGCTTTTCGGTGGCGCCGGCAATGACAGCTACATTCTCGGCGCAGGCGATATCGTCGTGGAGCTGGCCGGCGAAGGGATCGACACGGTGTTCTCGGCTGCGTCCTGCACACTTGGCGAACAGGTGGAGAATCTGACGCTCACGGGGAGCGCATACGCGATGCAGGGATACGGTAACGCGCTGGACAATGTCATTCGCGGAACCACCACCGCGGCCGGCAGCTACCAGGGCACCAACCTGCTCTACGGGGAGGGCGGTAACGATGTGCTGTGGGGCGAGGGGCAGGACGACAACCTGTACGGCGGGGATGGCAATGACACCCTCTACGGTGACAGCGGCTCGTTGGCGCTTGCGTTGCATGGCAGCGACTACCTCAACGGCGGTGATGGCGATGACCTGATGTTCGGCTTTGGCGGTAACGATAGATACGCCGGTTTCAGCGCCAGCAGTGGACGCGATGTGATCAGCGACAACAGCGGCGGCAGCGATCGGATCGAGTTTGCGCTGGATGCGAACGTCGATATCGAAAGCATGCAGTTCACGCGTCAGGGCAACGATCTGAAAATGACGATCAACGCCGGTAATTCGATCACCGTCAGCGGCTGGTATGCGAACCCGAACAACGTCATCGAATCGATGCTGGTTCGCAACCAGGGATATTCGTACTGGTATACGGCAACCCAGATCCAGGGCTGCGCTGACGGCGTCAATACCGCACCCGTCGCGAACCAGATGGATATGCAGGATGCCCATCCCGGTCAGGCGAGCCGCTTCACGGTACCTGACTATGCGTTCTTTGACATCGAATCGCAGCACTCACTGAGCTACACGGCGACAATGGCCGACGGTTCGCCGCTGCCCGCGTGGTTGAGCCTCGACGCGGCCACTGGCGAGTTCACCGCCCTGGCGCCGGCCGACAGCGCGGACCAGTCTTTTCCTGTCCGCCTGACAGGCTGGGATGAGGGCGGGCTTTCGGCTTCAATAAGCTTTGAGTTTGCGATCGTCCGGGCCATGATCGATGGCACGGAAGGGGATGATGTTCTTGCTGGCAGCATGTGGAATGATTTTTTCGATGCGATGGGTGGCGACGATGTTCTCGATGGCCTGGACGGCGCGGACGAGATGTGGGCGGGCGAGGGTCAGGATACGCTTTACGGGGGCGCCGGAGACGATAGCCTGCTCGGCGGTGAGGGTAATGACTATCTCGATGGCGGTGTCGGCGCCGATGGGATGTGGGGCCAGAACGGTGACGATATCTACGTGGTCGACAACACCTTCGACCGTGTCACTGAAGACGATACCGAAGAGGACGACGGTGTCGACGAAGTGCGCGCCACGATCAGTTATACCCTGCCGGCATTTATCGAAAACCTGCTGCTTGTCGGCAGTGCCGCGATCAACGGCACCGGCAACACGCTGAGCAATGTGCTGACTGGCAACAGCGGCAAGAACACGCTTGCCGGGCTCGCGGGGAACGATACCCTGGACGGCGGCAGCGCCGGCACGGATGTGCTGAAGGGCGGAACCGGGAACGATACCTACCTGGTGAATCGCAGTTCGGGAATCACGCTGACCGAAAACGCCGGTGAAGGCACGGATACCGTTGTCGCCGGCGTGACGTATACACTCGGCAACAATCTCGAAAACCTGGTGCTCGCGGGAAGTGCCGTGATCAACGGGACCGGGAATACGCTCGCCAACGCGATCACCGGAAACAGCGCCAGCAATATCCTGGGTGGCGGTTCCGGAGCCGATACGCTCGTCGGTGGCGCAGGCAACGACACGCTCGATGGCGGATCGGGAAATGACTTCACGATCGGCGGTCCCGGCAATGATGTCCACGTGGTTGCCCAGGCGGGTGACGTGGCAGCCGAAAACGCGAATGAAGGCATCGACACCGTGAACTCTTCCATTACCCGATCGCTCGAGGCGAATATCGAGTTGCTGTTTCTCGGCGGTACCGGCGCCATCAACGGCACCGGCAACACGCTGGCCAATTTGCTGCGTGGCAACAGCGCGAACAACACGCTTGCCGGTGGCGGGGGTTGCGATATCCTGGAAGGCAGCGCGGGCAATGACAAACTGTCGAACACGTCCGGCAACACGCTGCTGTGTGGCGGTGCGGGTGCCGATACCCTGAGCGGCAGCGGCAGTAACGATCTGCTGATCGGCGGCACTGGCAACGATACGCTGAACACCGGCAACGGTGCCGATATCATCGTGTTCAACAAGGGCGATGGGCAGGACACGGTGGCCGCGAGCAGCACCAGGGACAACACGCTGTCGCTGGGCGGAGGCACGAAGTACGCCGATCTGTTGTTCCAGAAAAGCGGCAATAACCTGGTCCTGAAAGTGGGCAGCACCGACCAGATCACGTTCACCAATTATTATTCCAGCGCATCCAACCACAGCATCGACAGATTGCAACTGGTGCTGGAAGGCAGCACCGATTACAACACGGGTTCATCCAACCCGCTTTACAACAGGAAGATCGCAAGCTTCGATTTCAATGGACTGGTAGGCGCGTTCGATGCCGCCAGAACCAGCAATCCGAAGCTGGGTGCATGGGCGCTGAGCAGCGCATTGTCGGCACAGCATCTGGGTGGCAGCAACAGCGCGGCGATCGGCGGTGACCTGGCGTATCGTTATGGCGTGGGCGGCAAGCTTGCGGATATCTCCTTCACCCCTGCGATGGGGATCCTGGCTGCTGGCGGTTTCGGTTCGAGTGTACAGTCCTTGCAAGCCAGTGCCAGCCTGCAGGACGGCTCACCGAGATTGAGTTAGCACGGGATCTCGATGTATCTTGAGCGTCATGAAGCAGGGCATTGTCGGCTATCACCGCGATGAGCTTGAGGACTGGGTCGCGGAACTCGCCTGCGGGCATTTCCAGCATGTACGCCACACTCCGCCGTGGATGAATCGACCGTGGGTGGTCAGTGAAGAGGGCAGGACATCGATGCTCGGATTCGAACTGGAATGCAAGAAGTGTGATGCGGGGGCAGCGCGCGACCAGCTTTGATGCGCTGACTCAATACCGCACCGGCTTGCCGCTGTACAGCAGACGTCGCCAGCCATGACGCTCGAACGGTGACCATTGGCCTTCCGGCTGCGCCAGACGGTCGGCGAGTACGTAGAACGTCTGCGGGTTGACGCCAAAGCCGGCATGGCTGCTGCAGACGTGAATGTTTTCGGTGCGGGGGCCTTCGGTTTCGCAGGCGATGCTGGGATGAACGAAGCCGTCGGTCTTGCTCCAGATCACCGACAGCGGTACTTCGAGCGGAATGCGCGCCCGTTCCATCCAACGCTGCATATCAGCCTCGGGCGGTTCCCGTGTCTCGCGCAGGCGCTGCATGATCGGCCAGACGATGGTCGAGCGCGGATCACCGAAGGGCGTGCCCAAGGTGATCACCTGCCGTACCAGGTCCGGGTAGGTCGCCGCCAATTGCCGCGAGTAGAGACCGCCAAGGCTCCACCCGACCAGCGAGACGCGCTTGCCACTTTTTTTCTTGATGTCGTGCAGTTGCTTGCCAACGATCCCGATCACGGTGTCCATGAAATCGAGAACCGAGGACATTTCCTTTGCCGATCCCGGATTGAGGTTGCGTCCCAGCCGCCAGGGATGTGCTTCATAACCCCAGCGCGTGATATAGCGGCGCATCAGTGCGGTGCTGCCATCAGCACCACCGAATCCGGGTAGCGTCATCACCGGTTGCCCCTCGCCGTGCGGCAGGCGGGACAGCCAGCGATTGGTCGGTAGCAGGGAGCTGAGCTCCTGCACCGCACGCCCGAATTCCAGTGCCGCGTAGAGTGTTCGTGGCGCCTGATGGCGCGAAGGCTCGCTGCTGCTCATGTGTATCCGGTTCCGGAGGATGGATCGGACAAAGGCTAACAGAACAGGGGGACGCAAAACAATGATGCCGATGGTGTACCGGGAGGCCTTCGCCGGGCTGCTCAAACGCCGGCACGATGCCGTGTTATCAGCTCGCCGAGCTGTTCGAAAAAGTCCTGCTGGCTGGTGTTGCGCCGCCACACGAGACCGATCGTGCGGTGCGGTGCGGGAGCGCGGAACGGTATGAAGCGCAGATTGCGCGGGGCGTCGCGGGTCGCCATTTCCGGAACCAGTGTGATCCCCAGATCGGTCGCGACCATCTGGATCAGGGTCTCGAGACTGGTGGCACGGAACTCGCGGCTTTCGTCGATCGCGTTGCGCTTGCAGAATTCCAGCGCCTGGTCGCGCAGACAGTGTCCTTCATCGAGCAGCAACAGGTTGGCGTCCTGCAGGTCGGACGGCCCGACATTTTTCTTGCGCGCGAGCGGATGCCTATCGCTTGCGGCAAGACAGAACGGTTCATCGAACAGCGTCTTGCAATAGAGGTCATCGCCCGGCACCGGCAGCGCGAGAAGCGCCAGGTCGATCTGGCCGCGCCGCAGCCGTGCCAGCAGCAGTTCGGTTTTTTCCTCGAGCAGCAACAGGCGCAGCCGCGGGTACTCGGCATGGATCGCGGGTATCACCCGTGGCAACAGGTACGGGGCAAGCGTGGGGAACACGCCGAGGCGGTAGTGGCCGGCGGTGGGATCCTTGAGGCGGCGCGCAACGCTTTGCAGTTCCTCGTAGTCGCGGATCAGGATGCGGGCACGCTCGACGATCTGTTCGCCCGCGCCGGTAATCAGGACGCGGCGTCCCGAGCGCTCGAACAGTGCCACGCCAAGCTGGTCCTCGAGCTTGCGGATCTGCATGCTGAGTGTCGGTTGGCTGGCATGGCAACGTTCTGCCGCGCGCCCGAAGTGCTGCAGTTCGGCAACCGCAACCAGGTACTGCAGGTCGCGGATGTTCACGCCGGTGCTGCGCTCACAGCAGGTCGTCGACGAGCGAGGCGAGGACGGCCGGATCCTCGATGCGATTCTCGAAATGATAGTGCGGATGATCGATGCCGAACGCGAGCGCAGCGCCGCTGCGTAGCGCGCTAATCACCTCGTCGGTCAGATCGAAACGCAGGAAGTGCACCGCTGACGTTTTCTCCTCGTTGGAGCGTTCCATGTCCTCGTCCGCGGTCGCGGCGATGCGGGTGCCACCGATGTCCGCGTAAACATGATGTTCGACGTGACGCAGGTACTTGAGCTGCACACGACGCTCGTCGGCATCCGCGAACTCGATGAGCATCGTCGCGCGCCAGTCCTTGCCGCCCGGGATCAGCGGATTGTAGGCATCGAGTTCCTGCTGCATGCCTTCGCTGTCGGTGGTCTTCTCGATACGCAGCATTTCGAGGATCTGGTAGAGCACGGTGGTGCGGTTCTCGAACAGCAGCGAGACATTCTCGCCGATCGCGACATAGCGCAGTTTCTTGGTCTGCATGACCTCGCTGCGATAGGCGTCGCGTTGCCGCGCATACTCATCGAGCGGAATCAGGTCGTTCGGTGTGATGGTGTGAATCATGTCGTTAACCTCATTGCATGAATTCGGGATTGACGCCGGGGATGTTCGCTGCAGGCGCGCCGTGAATACATCCCTGCAGGCTTGTGTCGCCGTCCCGGCGACACAATGCCTGCTGCGATCATCCCCGGCGCCACTCCCTCGCGTGGTGCCGCGACGCTCGCTTGGCTTGTGCCGATTCAGATCCCGTATGCCTTGCGCAGCAGCGACAGCGGGTGCAGGGGATCGGTGTCGTGACCGAGGCCGTGGGCGATATGCGAGCCCGCCATCGGGCAGTCGCTGGTATAGGACGTGGGGTCGAACTGCTGTACCTGGCCCACGACCGGCTTCACGATCTTCATCGCGTGTTCGTATGTCTCCTTGCGCACCGCATAGGTGCCATCGTGCCCCGAGCAGCGCTCGATGGCCTTGACCTCGGTGCCGGGGATCAGCGCGAGCACGTCGCGTGTCTTCAGACCGATGTTCTGCACCCGCTGGTGACAGGCCACCTGGTAGGCCACCTTGCCGAGACTGTTCGGGAACTCGGTGTTCAGCAGGCCGGCCTTGTGGCGATGCATCAGGTATTCGAAGGGATCGTAGATGTTCTCCTTCACGGTCTGCACATCGGCATCGTCGGGGAACATCAGCGGCAATTCCTGCTTGAACATCAGGACGCAGGAAGGGATCGGCGCGATGATGTCCCAGCCGGCGCGGATCGCTTCGACCAGAACCGGGATGTTGTGTTCCTTCAGCGCGGCGACGCTGTCGAGATCACCGAGTTCGAGCTTTGGCATGCCACAGCATTTTTCGCCGCTGACGAGTTTGGTCGGGATGCGGTTGTGTTCGAACACCCGCACCAGGTCCTCGCCCATCTGGGGTGTGTTGTAGGTGCCGTAACAGGTTCCGAACACCGCGACCTTGCCGCGCGTCGGACCCGCGGTCTGCGGTTCCTGGGCGCCGGGCTGGTGATTCCTGAGGCGCTTCCTGAGGTGATTGCTCTGGTATTGCGGCACCTTGGCCAGGTGGTGAACGCCAAGCGCCGCTTCGAGGCCCTTGCGCACAAAGCCAAGCTTGTTTGCCGCGTTCACGGTTACATCGACCAGCGGAATGCTGGCGAGGCGCCCGAGCGTGGTGGTGGAGGTGAGGACCTTGTCACGCAGGCTGGCGCCTTCGCGGCGGAACTTGATGGCCTTGGCGCGCAGCATCAGGTGCGGATAGTCGATCGCCCACTCGTGGGGTGGCACGTAGGGGCATTTCGTCTGGTAACACAGGTCGCAGAGGTAGCAATGGTCCACCACGTCCTTGTACTTGCTCTTGTCGGCGCCCTCGAGTTCGAAGGTGGGTGATTCGTCGACCATGTCGAACAGCGTCGGGAACGAGTCGCACAGGCTCACGCAGCGCCGGCATCCGTGACAGATATCGAACACGCGATCCATCTCCGCGAGGCATTTTTCCTCGTTGTAGAAATCCTCGCTGGTCCAGCCGAGCGGGTGACGGGTGGGTGCCTGCAGGCCGCCTTCGCGCGAACTCATCGGCGATTCTCCGGGTTTTGACGAAAGAAAAGGGGACAGGCGGCGGTTGCCGCCTGTCCGGTTGCGCTCAGCGCTCCGACAGGTAGCTGTCCAGCGTGCGCTGGAACTTGCCCGCGTGGCTGCGCTCGGCCTTGGCCAGTGTCTCGAACCAGTCGGCAATCTCGCCGAAGCCTTCGTCGCGCGCGGTCTTTGCCATGCCCGGGTACATGTCGGTGTACTCGTGGGTTTCACCGGCAATCGCCGACTTGAGGTTATGCTCGGTGGCACCGATGGCAAGGCCCGTCGCCGGATCGCCAACCTGCTCGAGATACTCGAGGTGGCCGTGTGCATGACCGGTTTCGCCTTCCGCCGTCGCACGGAATACCGCCGCGACATCCGGTGAGCCTTCGACATCCGCCTTGGCCGCGAAGTAAAGATAACGACGATTGGCCTGGCTTTCGCCGGCAAATGCGTCGGCCAGATTCTTTGCAGTTTTCGAGCCCTTGAGTTCCATGATTACCTCCTGGTGCATTGGATTGGGTCCACGCCAGACGACCCGCCTTGGGTGTTCAAGCCCTTACAGGATACTCTCTGACCGATAAGTTACAACAGTTATTTTCTATATTACCGATAGGTTTTGCCTATCAATTGATTCGGCGCAAATCATATCCACATCGGCACCCGGTACCGCCCGGGGCAGAGCGCCCGATCCGGGTTCCACAGCGAGGCGCGCTAATTCAGTAAACTGTCGCCCTGTCACCCGTGCCCCGGAATTTTCCCGACCATGTCTTTCAGCACAACCGCCTCGATCGTGAACCGCCGTTTTGCCGACTGGGCTCCAACCGCCGCGCTGATCGTCGTCCTGGCGTTTGCGCACCAGTGCCTGGCCGATGATACCGAGAGCGAGTTGTCGCTTCCCGAAATGCAGCAGCGCCTGGCAAGCTACCAGGGCGCCAGCCAGGCGGACCCGCAGAATGCCAAGCTCGCGGAACTCTATGCCGCGGTGGTCGCCAATCTCCAGACAGCGATCGAGTATCGCTCGGAGCAGGAGCGCTTCGATCGTTTGTTCCAGGAGTCGGCGGGCAAGGTCGAGCGCTCCGATCGCGAGCTGCGCGATCTGCAGCGCCAGACGCGCTCGGTAAAATCGCTGTCGCAAAGCGTCGCGATTGCCCGGCTCGAGCGCGTGCTCAGTGATACGCGCGCGAAACTGGAAAAGCTGCGGGTTCAGGACGCCAAGCTGCTCGAGACCATGCGCACCTTGCAGGGACGCAGCGAAGACGCGCGCTTGGAATTGAAGCAGGCGGTTGCGCAGGGCGCCGCGAGCATTGCGCCGGCCGCGCGCGCCGAAGACAGCAAGGCCCTGAGCCAGGCGCGACGCGACGAATGGCGCTCGCGGCAGCTACTTACCGACAGCAAGGTGGCAAAGCTGGAAACCGAGATACGCACCATACCGGAGCGCCTGGTTGCGGTGCGTGCGCAGCAGAAACTGGTGGGCGCACAGCGTGAGCTGGCGGAGCAATTCCTTGCCGAGCTGCTCAATATGGACACGCTGAAGCGCATCAGCGAGGCCGAGCAAGCGCGGACCTTGTTGGCGGAACGCATGGAGTCGATCCAATCGCAGCACCCCGAGGTGTTGGCGTTGAAGCAGGGTCTGATGCAGCTTGCCGACGAGCGCGTATTCGTGGTGACGCGCGCCGAGAGCATCAGCGAAGAACTCAATGAGACCAATGATCGCCTGCGCGAGCTGAAAGCCTCGGCGGACAGCATTCGCGAGCAGCTCACGATCTCGTCGATCGACGATGCGCTCGGGCCGGTGTTGATGGAGCACTACCTGAAGCTCGGAAACTATGATAGTCCGGAATCCAATCTGCGACGCATTTCCGCGATGCTGGCGGCGGCGCGCCTGCGCGGGTTCGAGATCGGACAATTGCTGCAGTCCGAAGTGAGCATGCACGAACGCGTCTACCGGGCCATCGAGGCGACGACCGAGCTGAACGGTGTTCCGTTCAGCAATGGCGAGCGCGAGGCAGCGCTGGCCGCGAGCGACCGCCTGTTGAGCGCGCGCAGCGCCTTGCTCGAGTCGCTGAACCTGGTGCTGGTCCAGGGGACCGAGCAACTGGTGGATCTCGACCAGGCCTATACGGAACAGGCCGAGGTGGCCGAGGACTTCCGCGAGCTGCTCGACCGCAACCTGATCTGGATGAAGTCGCATCGCCCGCTCAACCTCGATGACCTGCTCCATTGGCCAGCGGCTGCCTGGCAGGTGATCCGGGCCGCGAACTGGCGCGGCTTTCCGATGGAACTCGCGCGCGCGGCCCGGTCAAACCCGTTGATTCCCCTGCTTGCGCTGATTTTCTTCGCGCTGCAGCTGCGCTACAGGGGGGTGCTCATGCAGCGCCTCGAGTCGCGCAGCGCACGCAAGATCGGCTGGAGAAACTACCGCTTTCACATGGCGTTCGAGGCAATCGGAACGCATGTTTTCCTGGCCTTGCCGTTGCCGGTGCTGCTGGTGACGCTGGGCTGGTTGAGCGGGCATGCCGAGGAGCCTGATCAGTTGTCGACGGCGTTCGCTATTGCTTGCTATCGGACGGCATTGCTGGGTTATGGTTACCTGGTAATCCGCGAGGCGCTCGGTCCCCAGGGCTTCGCGCGCCAGCATCTGCGCTGGAAGGCCGCCCGCGTGCAGTCCGTCGAGCGTCTGCTCATCACTGCGCTGTGGGTGTTGCTGCCGCTGCTGTTCGTCAACGTTCTGACCACCGAGCTGTCGGCGAAGACTGCGGCGGACCAGTCGTTTCGTATCGGTCTGTTGCTGGTGGCGGCGGCTTTTTTCGTGTTTTCGGTGCTGGTCACGCGCGCCGCGCGTGGAATGTTCAATGCCGCGTTCTTTTCACGCACTCACCCGATATTGCAGCGGATCTGGCCGCTGCTGGTGCTGGCTGTCATCGCATTGCAACCGCTGGCACTGGTACTGGATGTTCTCGGCTACCACTTCACGGCGATCGCGCTGTTGCAGGGCGGTTTCGTAACGATCGTGTTGATCATGTTCACCAAGATGGCGCTCGATACCGGCTTGCTCGGGATCACGATTGCCTCGCAGCGTTCCATTGCAGCCCACGAGGAAGAGCGTGCCGATGGCAGCGATCAGGGCGATTCCACCGGGACCAAGCCAGCAGAGGCCGGCGATGAAATCAACTGGGAACGCATGAATGACAGTGCCGTCGCATTGTTCAACGTGATCATTCTGGGCGGGTCGGCGGTATTGCTGTTGACCATATGGAGCCAGTTTTTCACCGCGCTGCAAGTGCTGGATACAGTGGCGCTGTGGAATTACGAAACCGTGGTGGCGGGCACCGATACCCTGGCCACGGTGTCGCTGTTCGATGCCGGCAAGGCGCTGCTCGTCCTGGTGCTCGGCCTGGTGCTGGCGAAGGGTTTGCCGTCGCTGATCGGCATCGTGTTCTACAGTTTCATTACCAAGAAGGGCGTGCTGTATGCGATCCAGACGGTGCTCGGTTACCTGGTCGCCACCGCCGGCGTGATGATTTCGTTGCAGATGCTCGGGTTCGGCTGGTCCAAGCTGCAATGGATGGCCGCCGGATTGTCGGTCGGTGTCGGTTTCGGCCTGCAGGCGATTTTCGCCAATTTCTTCGCCGGCCTGATCATGCTGTTCGAGCGGCCGGTGCGTATCGGCGACGTGATCACGCTGGGCGAATTCAGCGGGACGATCCAGCGCATCCGCATGCGTGCCACCACGATCACCGATTTCGACAATCGCGAGATCATCGTGCCGAACCAGACCTTTGTGACCGAGCGCCTGATCAACTGGACCCTGTCCTCGACGGTGGTGAGGACGACTTTCGAGGTCGGGATTTCCTATGACGCGGACCCGCGTGTGGCGCGCGACACGCTGCTCTCGATACTCGGCAGCGATCCGCGGGTACTCAAGGAGCCCGCACCCAACGTGGTATTTCGCGAATTCGGCGCCAGCTCACTCAATCTGCGCTGCTTTTTCCATGTCGAGGACGTGGCGCTGCGGTTTCCGGTGCTGAACGATATGCATATGCGCATCACCGAGGTGTTCCGCGAGAAGGGCATCGAAATCGCCTATCCGCAGATGGATCTGCATCTGCGCTCGGTCGACCAGGCGGCGCAGCTCAAGTCGTAAGGGGGACGATACGATGAGCATGGACCGGGAACTCCTCCGCTCGACATGGGCGCCATCGAGGAACGGGTGCTGAACTGTTGCAGGGCAGTGGACCGGCGGGATTTCGATGCGTACTGAATCGCTGGTGCTGTTGTGCCGCGCGGGTTTTGAAAAGGAATGCAGCGCCGAGATCATCGAGCGCCTGGCAACCATTGGTGTTGCCGGATATTGTCGTGCCGGGCAAGGCAGCGGATGGGTCGAGGTGAAGTCGGCAGCGCATTGGGATCCGCTGGTGGCATTCGAGACCTTGCGGCTGAGGGATCTGGTATTCACCCGCGACTGGTTTGCGGGCGTGCCGTTCCGCGATCTCCACCCGGGCGATCGCCTGGCGCCGTTGCTCACCATGGCACGGGCGCCGGGGCCGTTCATGCAGTGCTGGCTGCAGCACGTCGATACCGAAGACGGGCGCTCGGTGGGACGCCTTGGTACACGCATGCGCGCCCGGGTCGAGGGGGCACTGCAGGAGGCGCGGTTGATCAGGGCGGATGCGGGCGCGCGGTTGCATATCCTGTTTCTGGGCGGGACCGACGGGTTCCTGGGAATCTCGCGCGCCGATAACGGGGCGCTGTGGTCGATGGGCGTGCCACGCCTGCGCCTGCCTGGCGCGCCCAGCCGCTCGGCCGCCAAGCTCGAGGAGGCATTCCTGTGGTTTCTCGGCGAGCGCGAGGCACGCGAGTTGCGCGCGGGCATGAGCGCGGTCGATCTCGGTGCCGCCCCGGGCGGCTGGACCTGGCAGCTGGTACGCCGTGGTATCAGGGTCAAGGCGATCGATCGGGCGGCATTGCGCGCGGACCTGCTGGAAAGCGGCCTGGTGGAACATCTCGAGGCCGATGCATTCAGCTATCGGCCCGAGCGGCAGGTGGACTGGATGGTCTGCGACGTGGTCGACAAGCCGGCACGGGTCGCGGATCTGGTGGTGCGCTGGTTTGTGAACGATTGGTGCAAACGCTGTATTTTCAACCTCAAGCTGCCGATGAAGCAGCGCTACCGCGAGGTATCGACGCTACTCGAACGGATCCTGCGGCGCATCGCCGAGCAGGGCGGAGATGTGTCTTGCGAGGCGCGCCAGCTCTACCACGATCGCGAGGAGATCACGGTGTTCCTGCGCCGGCGCTGAGCGGCCCGTTGCGTGCCGGGCAGGGCATCGCCGATACTTGCGCCCTTTTTTCGCGGAGCACCATTCATGCATATCGCCAAGGACACCATTGCCCGATTCCATTACACCCTGAGCGGAGAGGACGGCATCGGGATCGAGGATTCGCATGCCGGCGAGCCGATCACCTATCTGCACGGTCATGGCAATATCCTGCCGGCGCTCGAGGAGCAGCTGCTCGGAAAGGCGGCAGGCGATACCCTGGAGGTGGCGCTGGCGGCGGAGCAGGCCTACGGTTTGCGCCACGCCGACGCGGTGCAGCGGGTGCCGCTGAAACACATTGTGCACCGGGGAAAATTGCAGCCCGGAATGGTGGTGGGCGTCCAGACCGGGCAGGGTGCACGCCAGGTCACGGTGCTGAAGGTCGGAAAATTCAACGTGGATGTGGACACCAACCACCCGCTGGCCGGGCGTGCGCTGACTTTCGCGATCGAAGTGCTCGAAGTGCGCACCGCGAGCGAGGAGGAGATTGCCCACGGTCACGCCCATGGTGACGGTGGGCATCATCATTGACCCGGGCTTGGACCAACCGCCAGCCGGACAGCGCTACTGCCCGGAATTCGGTGCCAGCCACTTGCGTTCGAGTTCGGCGAGATTGCGCACATGCGAAATCACCACGATTTCGTCGTTGTCGTGCAGCCGCGTGTCCTCGTCGGGAATCATGAATTTGCCGTCGCGATAGAAACAGATCACCCGGGTCATCTCGGGCAGATCGAGTTCGTGCATGTGTGTGGCTTCGTGGCCATGCAGAACAAATGAAAAAACCCGTGCCACATCGCGGATCATGGTGGTCATTTCCAGGACATTGCGCCCTTCGGCCATGTCGAACAATACACGGCTGATCGCGCGCGCCGGGATGACGGTTTCCTCCAGTCCGAGTTCCATGCAGATATGCTCGAACTCCGGATCCTCGATACGGGTCACGACGCGGGCGAAACCGAGCGAGCGCCCGACCAGGCTGGCGAGAATATTGGTCTGGTCGTTGTTGCTGAGGCAGAACAGCACATCGGTGCGGGCGGGATCCAGGTCGCGCAACACCAGCGGTTTGCTGCCATCGCCGTGGATCAGGCCGCAATCGATTTGCTCCGCAAGCGCATCGATGCGTTCCTTGTCGGGGTCGACGATGATCACCTCGTGACCCTGGCCGAGCAGCAGGCGCGCGGTGCGCAGCGCGATCGATCCCGCGCCGAGGATTGCTGCTCTCATCGCCGCCTATCTCCGTAATATCCAGGTGCGGGGGTAGAGTAGCACCAGCAGTGCGAACACCTCCACTCGCCCGAGCAGCATATCGAAGCACAGCAGCAGCTTCAGGCCGGTGGGCAGTGCCGTGCTGCTTATACCGACCGACAATCCGGTGGTGGCCAGCGCGCTGCTCACCTCGAACAGCGAATCCACCGCCGGGTACCCGCAGGCGACAAACACCAGCCAGGAACCGAGCAGCACCAGCACGAACAGCAGCAGCAGAATCAGGGCGTGCTGTATTTCGTCGCCCGACAGCAGGGCGCCACCGAGCTTGTGCGGCACCACGGCGTGTCTCGGCATCGCACTGCGCAGAAAATAGACCTGCAGTACCCGCAGCAGGATCAGGATTCGCAGCAGCTTGATTCCGCCGGCGGTCGAGCCGAGACAGCCGCCGCTCAGCATGGACAGGCACAGCAACAGCTTCGAGATGTCATCGAGTTGCAGCGGGGCGAGGACCGAGAAGCCGGTGGTCGATTGTGCCGAAATGCCGAGCAGCCCGCCCTGCAGCAGCGCTTCGGGCCAGTCGATACCGAGGTTCTGATGCATTCTCCAGGCCAGCAGCAGCGCCCATGCCAGGCACAGGGCCAGCAGCGCGCGGATTTCCCCGTCGCCACCCGCCTGCCTCAAGCCACGTTCGATCACCAGTGCCAGCGGCAGGGCGCCGATCAGGCTGAACGCAATGACCAGGTAGCGACTACCCCAGCCGGGCATATGCCGCAAGCTGTCGGCATACGGCGAAAAGCCACCGGTCGATACCGCCGACAGCGTGTGCAGCAGGGCATCGAAGGGGTCGGTGCCAGTCAATGACAGCACGGCCCATGCGCCGAGGCTCAGCAACACATAGGCGCGCAGCATGTTGCGCGCAAAGCGGCGTGAGGAGTTCAACAGCAAGCGGTCATCCAGCGGGGAGTAGAGCCGGCGCGTCGCGGTGTCTTGTCCGCCGAGCAGTGCGATGCCCAGCACGATCACTCCCAGGCCGCCATACCATTGCAGCCAGGCCCGCGTGAACAGAAAGGTCGCCGGGTAGGCGCCAGGGTCGGCAATCATCGACAGCCCCGTGGTACTGATACCCGATACGGCCTCGAACAACGCGTCGGTGATGGGCATGCCGTTTGCCACGAACGCGAGAGAGGAGAGCGCGGGTGTGATGACGAAGGCCAGCGCCACCAGGACCAGGGCTTCGTTGCGCTGCAACTCACCGTCGATGCCGCTGCGGTGAAGCACGATACCGAGCCCGCAGAACGCCAGCACGATCAGGCTCTGCACCAGGGCGCTGCTCCACTCGCCGAAGAACAATGCGACCAGAAGCGGTGCGCCGTTCATCACCGCGCCAACGAGCAGCAACTGTCCACCGAAGCGGGCGAGGACCCGCGCCCGTACCGGGCGTGCCAGGGTGGCGGGTCCCCCGCTCATCGGCGTATCGCTGCCTCAGCGGGCTCGGCGGCGCCGCGGTGCGCTCAGCAGAAGTGCCGCCCGGACCCCGGATTGTCCGAACCGGGCCATGCGCGAGAAAGCCGCACGGTCGATGGGTACGTATTCCTTGTCGGTCACCGATTCGTCGCGTTCGATCTTGATTTCCGGGTCGTGGATGTAGACGAAGTCGTCGTCGACGGCCGAAACCACGATCCAATGCGGCGCTTTCTCCCGCGTCAGCCGGTAGGAACTGATCAGCACCACCGGCACCTTGCGCTGGTTGAGGCAGCGCTCCATTTCCTCCACCGACAGCGGCTGGTAACTGAGCGGAATTCGCGCCGCGAGCGCCTGCTCGTGGTAGTCGGCATGAACCACTTTCAGGGCGCGCCGCTTGCTTTCGTCACGCAAGCCGTCAATAAACAGCACGCCTTCCCCGTTGAGGAACACTTCCGCCTTGAAGCCGCGCCGACGCGCCGCGAGCGCGAGTCCGCGCGGGCCGCAGCCGCCGTGTCCCGAGGTCATGAACACCGTGGTGGCTTCGCGCCACAGGCGCAGTTCCTCGCGCTGATCGAACGGTGCGGCCGGGTCGAGCGCCTTCATCGCCATCATCAGGCAGGACGCGCCGCAGGTGAACGGCGTGGTCTGGGAGTAGTAGGGAATGGGCAGGTCCGAGGGCTCGCGCTCGTAGAAGCGGATACGCTTCTCGAAGCGCAATGCATCGGTGCCATCTTCGTAATAATCGCTCAGGGTTCCGAACTGGCGGTAGCCCAGACGGGTGTAAAGCCGGATCGCGGCCGGATTGTCGCGCCGCACCTCGAGCCGCAACGAGGCGCAGCCGGCCTGCCGCACGGCCTCTTCTCCGGCCCTGACCAGGGCTTCGGCAATGCCTTGTCCGCGCGAGACCGCATCCACGCAGAGCGAGTACAGCCGCGCGAGCCGCGTGCCGCGCCGCTTGAGCAACAGGATATAACCGACAATACCGTCGGCGGTTTCGGCCAGCAGCAGATGATCGTTGCCACCCTGCAGGAAGCGGCGCAGGCTGCGGCGGCTGAGCCGGTCGGTTTCGAACGCATCCTTCTCCAGTCGCACCAGCGCCTCGAGGTCATCGATCCCGGCCTCGCGCAACCTGGCTGCCCGGGAGACGCTGGTCTTCTCGATCGTCATGCCTGTCATGGGCGTCATCCGGCAATCACGGTATGGGTGACCAGTCTAGCCCCGGGAGCGGATGGCGGGAATAGCGGCAAAATTGGCGGTTGCCACGCTGTGTGTGCCGGGCGGCTCTGCTAACATCTGTGGCGCCATTCCTGTCGGATCAAGCGGACGCCGTGCTCAAGATCATCGTAGACGACCCAGCGGACTGGGGACCTTTCTATCCCAGCGAACATGTCGTTGCCTTTGCCGATTATATTGCGCAGCCCGATGAGGCGATCAAGCAGCCGCTGCGGATCATCAATCTGTGCCGCAGCGATCGCTACCTGTCGCGCGGCTACTATTGCTCCCTGCTCGCGGAAGCGCGCGGGCACCGGGTGCTGCCAAGCGTCGCGACGCTCAATATCCTGCGCAACCGCAAGCTGTTCATTCTCGAGTTCGACGACCTCGAGGAGCGGGTCGATGCCCTCGTTGCCGGGCACTCTCCGGAGCGCCCGGAAGGCTTCAGTGTAAAGAGCTATTTCGGTCGGGTGCGGGAGGAAGCGCTGGCGCCCCTGGCGCGTGATCTGTTCGAGCGTTTTGCCTGTCCGATTCTCGAAATCGAGTTTCGCAAGCGCACGCGCTGGGAGATTGCGGCGCTGACGCCGCTCGGTCCAGCCGAACTCGACGACTCGGAACAGACCGTGTTCGCCGAGGCGCTGGAGCATTACAGCCGCGCGGTGTGGCGACGTCCGCGCGAGCGAACCCGCTATCGCTACGACATGGCGATACTGGTCGATCCGCAGGAACCCCACTCGCCCAGCGATCCCATCGCGATCAAGCACTTCATGAAGGCGGCCAAGCGTCTCGGAATCGCGGTCGACCTGATCAAGCGCAGCGACTACGGCCGCCTCCAGGAATACGATGCGCTGTTCATTCGCGCGACCACGGCGATCGACCATTTCACCTATCGCTTTGCGCAGAAAGCCGAGTCCGAGGATATGGTGGTACTCGACGATCCGACCTCGATCCTGCGCTGCACCAACAAGGTCTATCTTGCCGACCTGCTGAGGCGACACAAGATCCCGGCACCCGACACCCGCATCCTGATCCGCCAGCCGCAGTCGAAATTGCTCGCTTCCGTGGCGGGACTTGCCTTTCCGCTGGTGTTGAAGATTCCCGACGGCTCGTTCTCGAAAGGCGTGGTCAAGGTCAAGAACGAGGACGAGTTGCAGGAGACCCTGAAGGAATTGTTCAAGAAGTCATCGTTGCTGCTCGCCCAGGAGTATCTCTACACCGATTACGACTGGCGCATCGGGGTGTTGAACAACCGTGCGATCTACGCCTGCAAATATTTCATGGTGCGCGATCACTGGCAGATCTACCGCTATGGTGATAAAGGTGCTGTGGACAGCGGGCGCTTCCAGACGCTACCGACCCATGAAGTGCCGCGTCCGGTGATCGAGGCCGCGTTGCGCGCCACGCGCCCGATCGGCAACGGGCTGTATGGTGTGGACATCAAGCAGGCGGGTGATCGCATCGCGGTGATCGAGGTGAATGACAATCCCAGTATCGAGTCCGGCGTCGAGGACCAGTATCTCGGTCTCGAGCTCTATCACCTGATCATGGAAGATTTCCTGCGCCGTCTCGACGAGCAGCGCGCCAACCGCCCGAAATAGCCCGCTTAATGAACCATCCGCCGCGCGATACCTGGCTGTCGCGGCGTCTTCAGGCGCTCTCCGACGAGCTCTCGAGGCATCGCGTGCTGTGGCAGCACGCCGCGTTTCGCGCGCCGGTACTCCCCTGGGAAAGCGACTATCCGCAGCTCGCAACACGTTTGCGCGCGCTGACGCTGGCTGAAGCGGAGGCGCTGCATGGTGATCCGCCGGCGAGCGCCGCGCTGCTCGCCGGCTGGCTTCCGGTCGATCGCTGGTTGTCGCTGGCAGCCGTGGCGCGTGCTCGGCCGCGCCCGCTCGTTGCCTGGCCGCGGGCTTTTGCACGCGATGTGCCGGGGCGCAAGTGGGCGCAGATTGATGCCTTCGTTGCGGTGTTGCGCGATCAGGCTGAGCTGCCTTGCCTCGAGTGGTGTTCGGGCAAGGCGCACCTCGCGCGGGCGCTGCAGCAGCAGTGGAACGGACGCCGGCTGAGCGCACTCGAGAGGAATCCCGTGCTGATCGCACAGGGCCGGGAGCTGGCGCGACGCCATGGCATGCTGATCGATATGCAGCGCTGCGATGTGCTGGATGACGAGGTGCTGTGCCACCTGGCGCAACCGGTGCACGTCGTTGCGTTGCACGCTTGCGGCGATTTGCACCTGCGGCTCTTGCGTTGCGCGGTGGCGGCTACCTTGCCCGCCATCAGTTGCGCGCCCTGTTGTTATCACCTCGGAGCAGCGCAACACTATCAAGCCCTGTCGCGGGCGGCGCGTGCCTCGCCGCTGGCGCTTGGTCGCGGCGATCTGCGCACCGCGGTGCAGGAGACCGTTACCGCACCCGGGCACGCGCGCCGCCAGCGCGCGCGGATGCAGCAATGGCAACTCGGTTTCGATCTGCTGCAGCGCGAGCAGCGCGGTATCGATGAATATCTGCCGCCGCCCTCCGTTTCCGGTGCCGGCGATTTTGCCGCCTATTGCAGGGGCGCGGCGCAGTTTCTGCAGATTGCATTGCCATCCGCTGTTGCGCTGGCGGGATACGAGAGCGCGGGCGCTGAACGGTTTCGGGTGGTAAGCGCGCTGGACCTGGTGCGGCACCGGTTTCGCAGGCTGCTGGAATTGTGGCTGGTGCTCGACCGGGCGCTGTTTCTTGCCGATCACGGTTACCGGGTCGAGGTAACGGAGTTCTGCGCGCGGGAACTCACGCCACGCAACCTGCTGATCCAGGCGCGCGCGGGCTAGTTCGTCGAGCTGATCGCGGGCAAGCGTCTGAGCCCGAGCCTGATCAGGCCGATGCCCAGCAGGGCGGAGACCGTGGAGCCGAGGATGATCCCCGCGCGCTCGTCCACCCGTATAGCGGGGTCAACGAATTCGAATGCCAGCGAGCCGATGAACAGGCTCATCGTGAAGCCGATGCCGGTGAGGCAGGCGACGCCCGTGAACATCACCAGGTTGCCGCGGTCGGGCAATCGCGCGCAGCCGAGTGCGATGGCAATCCCGCTGAACAGCAGCACACCGAGCGGTTTTCCGAGCACCAACCCGAGGGTCACGCCAAGCGGGATCGGCGCAAAAAACGCCTCTGGCCCGACGCCGATGAACGTCACGCCGCAATTGGCCAGCGCAAACAGCGGCAGCACACCAAAAGCCACGCTGGAATGCAGTTCTTTTTCGAGCCGGCGCAACGGCGATTGCCCGGTGCTGTCCCTGAGCGGAATGAACATCGCGAGCAAGACTCCTGCGAGCGTTGCATGGACGCCGGATTTGAGTACCGAGAGCCACATGATGGCGCCGATCAGCAGATAGGGCACCATGGAGTCGACTTTCGAGCGATTGAGCGCGAACAGGCACAGCAGGCAGGCAGCGGCCAGGGCCAGCGACAGCGGTGCGAGCTTCACGGTGAAGAACAGCGCAATGATGATGATCGCGCCCACGTCATCGACGATCGCCAGCGTGACCAGGAACAGTTTCAGCGAGGTAGGCACCGATTTTCCGAGCAGCAGCAACACGCCGAGCGCAAATGCGATGTCGGTGGCCGTAGGGATCGCCCAGCCACGCATGGCAATGGCGTCGTTCCAGTTCACCAGCGAATAGGTGAGTGCCGGCACCAGCATGCCGCCGACCGCGGCAAAAGCGGGGAGGGCGATTTTCGACGGCGTCGAGAGTTCACCCTCGAGGATCTCGCGTTTGAGTTCGAGTCCGATGGTGAAGAAAAAGATTGCCATCAGGCCGTCGTTGATCCACAACCGCAGCGGTTTCAGCACCATGAAATCCCCGACACGTACCTCCACTTCGATTGCGAACAATGCGTGATAGGCACCGGCGAGCGGGCTGTTGGCGAGCAGCAGCGCGATCACTGCCGCGGCGATCAACAGCATGCCGCCCGCTGCTTCGTGGTGGATGAAGTTGCGTATCAGTTTCATGGTCTGGTTCAGCATCCGTCCGGTTGCACGCAAGTTTTGCGGAGGTACCCGGGCAAGCGTACCACGCAGTGCTTGTCGGCGGGCAATGGCATGCGTGCAGGAGAAACTCTGTGGCATCATGCGTGCCGTTTGCATCGGCGTGCCGCCGCAAAAGAGCAACACCTGAATCGGGAGGGCGATCGTGACAGATATCGGGAATCGGGAGTATTGCGTATGGTGCATGCGGGCAATCGCGTTGCTGCTGGCCGGCAGCTTGCTTTCTGCATGCGGCGACGGCGAGCCCGTGCGGCGCGGCACGGAAGGCTCGACGGGCACCGGCGCGGGCGCCGCGCAGGCGCAGGTCACGACGCAGCAGGTGCTGAACTGGAATCTCGCCGATCTCTACACCGATGCGCAGACCTGGCAGCGGGAATACGCCGCTCTCGACGTGGAACTGGTCCGGCTCGATGAGTGGCGTGGCAGACTCTGCACCGATGCCGCGACACTTGCCGATGCCGCCGGCCTGGCGTCGCGCCTCGGCAAGCGGGTGATGCGCCTCTACGTGTATGGGCAGCTGAAGGCGGACGAGGATACGCGGGTGCAGGCCAATCTCGCGCGCTTCCAGCTGGCCAAGCAGATGTACGTGCGCTACGGGGAGGTGGTTGCATGGATGAGCCCCGAGATCATCGCGGCCGGCGCCGAGCGGGTCGAATCGTTCATTGCGACGGAACCGCGCCTGGCAGTCCACGCGGTGATGTTGCGCGACAGCCTGCGCAATGCCGCGCATACGCTCGACGCGAGTGGCGAGCGCATCCTGTCCGCGGCCCGATTGCCGCTGTCGGGGGCGCAGACCATCTACACGCAGATGTCTGCTTCGGATATTCCCTGGCCAAGCCTGCTGATCGATTCGAGCGAAGTGCGCATCGACAACCAGGGCTACGGCCTGCACCGCCGGAACCCGGATCGTGCGGTCCGGCGCCAGGTGTTCGAGAGCTTTTTCGGAACCTGGAAGCAATACGAATCCGTTATCGGACAAACGCTCGCCTCGCAGGTGCAGGGGCAGGTGTTCGCGGCGCGGATGCGCAATTTTGCCAGTGCGCGCGAGGCCGCGCTGTTTGTCGACAAGCTGCCGGTATCGATCTATGACCGCCTGATCGAGCAGGCGCATGCGGGATTGCCGGTGCTGCATCGTTATTTCCGGCTGCGCGCACGGATGCTGGGTGTTGATGTTCTCGCCTACCACGACATCTATCCCGATCTGGTGAGTCTGCCTGAACCCGGCTACACGCTCGAGCAATCGAAAGTCATTACCCGCCGTGCGCTGGCGCCGTTCGGACCCGAGTATCTCGCGGTGCTCGACCGGGGGTTCGCAAGCGAGTGGATGCATGCGTTTCCGCAGGAAGGCAAGCGCAGCGGTGCGTACGTGTTCGGCAGTGCCTACGATGTGCACCCCTATGTGCTGCTCAATCATCAGGATGACTTCGACAGTCTGTCGACGTTTGCCCACGAGTGGGGTCATGCGGTGCACTCGGTGTTGTCCAACCAGGGCCAGCCCTGGGAGACCGCAGGTTACGCGACATTCGTGGCCGAGATGGCATCGACGATCAATTCGATCCTGCTGCTGCAACACCTTCAGGCCAATGCAGACAGCGAGCAGCAGCGGCTGTATTTCCTGGCGCAGGAACTCGAAACCTACCGTGCGACCTTTTTTCGCCAGGCCATGTTTGCCGAGTTCGAGGCCGCGATACATGCGGCGGCCGAGGCTGGCGAGGCGCTCACCGGGGAGCGTTTCAGCACGATCTATCTCGAGTTGTTGCGCCGTTACCACGGCAGCGATGAGGGGGTGATGGACATCGACCCGGGCTATGCGCTGGAGTGGGCCTATATCCCGCATTTCTATCGCAATTTCTATGTATTCCAGTATGCGACCTCGGTTACCGCCTCGACCGCGTTTGCCAGCCGGCTGACGGGGCCCGATGCGGCGCAGGCGCGCGAGGATGTGATCGGCATGCTGCGCAAGGGCAGCTCGGAGTACCCGCACGACATGTTCGTGGCTGCCGGCGTCGACCTGAGCGAGCCCGCTCCCTACCAGGCGGTATTTGCGCGCATGAATGCGATCATGGATGAAATGGACCGACTGGTAGCGGCAGGCAGCCCCCGCAGCTTGTCTTCCCGGGGGTGAGCGTAGCCATGATCAGGCCGTTCGTTGCACCGTGGTGGATTCGAGATATCCGTCAAGCGCAGTCAGCAGTGCCTGGCGTTCGGATGGCGATTCGCGGGTGTGGCGGAACACATGGCTTGGATGGGGTTCGCGATCGAGCCAGAATTTTCCGCTCGAGCGCGCGGCCTCGGTTGCCGCGCACAGCCACACGATCGTGTCGGCGCCCTGGGCAGGGCTGCGCAGGGCGCCGCGGGTCAGCCGGTGGAATGTCGGCAGCGAACTCTCGACACCAGGCGTGTCTGCCCAGCCCGGATGCATGGCGTTGACACATATGCCCTCATCCTTCCAGCGATCGGCCCAGACTTCGGTGAGGATCATCAGCGCACGCTTGGCGCGGGCATAGGCAAGCGCTCCGGAATATTTGCCGCTGCGGCTCTGCAGATCATCGACCTGCACCCGCTGCGAGTACATGCCACCGGACAGCACATTGACCACGCGCGCCGACCCGGCGCTCGCCAGCAGCGGGTGAAGGCGTTCGGTGAGAATGAATGGCGCCAGCAGCAGCAACGCGAAACTCAGTTCCAGTCCTTCCGCGCTGAGTTGCCGGGGATTGAACAGCGCGCCGGCATTGTTGACCAGGATGTCGATCGGCTCACCACGCTCGAGCAGGCGATCGGCCAGCGAATGCACCTCACGCATCAGGCCGAGGTCGGCAATTTCGATCTGCACGCGTTCGTTGCCGGTCTGTTCGCGGATCCGGCGCACCGTTTCCCGCGCTTTGCCCTGGTCGCGCGCCACCAGGGTGATCTTCGCTCCGAGCGCTGCCAGCGCCAGTGCGCTGGCTTCCCCGACGCCGGAGGTCGCACCGGTGATCAGGGCATGGCGATTTGCCAGGAACGCGGAGACCGGCTTCCAGTTCTTGCGCGCGCTGCGGTAACCGGCACGGGTAAAGCGCCAGATGCCAGGCAGCAGCAGGCGATCTCCGATCGCCCGTGCGGTGGATTCCCGCGGTGCCGGGAATCGATCCTCCAGCGCAGCCTTCAGCCCCTGCATCGCGCTTTTTCCGACACGATCCATCAGCGAAGGAAACAGTCGTGAAACCAGAGCCAGCGGCGCCGGGAAATCGAAGATCGCGACATAGCGTACGCGCGTGACTTTGCCCTGGCGACTGAACGTGATTTCTTCCCTTGCACTGAAAATGCGCGACGAGACCGCCATAAGCATGCGTTTGCCGGGCTCCCAGCCGATCACGCGGTAGTGCAGCGAAAAGCCCGCTTTCATGTCGATCCGGTATTCGCTGCCGAGCCCGGGCGCTCCTTCGCTCAACCGGGTGCCGTGCAGCACTGCCGGATCCCATTCCTCGATGCGCGAGAATTCCGCAACATAGGCGAACACTTCGTTCAGCGGGCGTTCGACCTCGATGGTCTCGTCCAGGGTCAGTTCACGATTCATGAGCGATGCACTCCACAATCTGCCGAGCCGGTTGTACGCATTCGCGTCGTGATCGGTTCATTGCGCGCGAGAGCGGGCTCCCGTGTCGCAGGCGGATTGCCATCGTAGCGGTAGCTGATTTCCACGGTCAGCGACGAATCATCGCCGTCTTCGAGATTCGACAGCCCGCGGTAGATTCTCAAACGCTTTTGCTCATCGTAGCCGAGCGTTATCGGGGCGACGAACGGGCGCAGCCATGCCTGTGCCGCAGAGATACGAAACCAGGCGCTCGTTTCCGGGTAGCCCTCGGGTGTGTCCATCCGCTGGATCCGCAGCCTGAATGCCTGTAGTCGGGCGGGAAGCGCGAAGTCGAAGTCGATTCGCTTGCCGCCGATCAGGGCGCCCCATTCAGCCTGCACGAAGCGATTGAACCCGGAGCTTGCGACCAGGCTGTCGGGCTGTCTGAGGGCGCGCGCCTGCCCGTTGCGTATCAAGGTGTATACGCCATTTTCCCAGCGTGCGCCGAATCGTGTTCCATCGCGCAAATCGTGCTGCTCGAATGCCGGTGCATTCTGGCTGCAGGCATAATCGAGGCGTTGTTCGGCGATCAGGGTGCCCTCGGGCGTGCGGTACTCGATGTGTTGCCAATGGGTATCGCTGGTGTGATGTTCGCGATAGGCCTCGGTCTGTTCCGGCAGGCGCAGCGCAACGCCCTCGATATACTCGAGCGATACTGCCGGCAGATGCCAGAGCAGTAGGGTTGCGCCCAGCGCAAGATCGCGCGGCGTCTTCACGGGTCGATTCCACGCTTGTGGATCCACAGCAAAAGCGGCAGCAGTGCCATCCATGCCGGTGCCATTGCCAGCGCGACCTGCCAGTGCGCCAGCCCCGATTGCGCGGCCCCGAGCGCGAGGCCGGCGTAGTAACTTGCCGGTCCGAAGACGGCGCCGAGCAGTGCGGCGAGCCGCAGGCGGCCATGCAGCCAGGAAAGCGACTGCCCGAGCGTGGCTGCAAACAGCAACCAAAGCATCAAGAGCCAGACCGGCAGCGGGCCGATTGCCGCGCCCCCGAAGCTCAGCAGTCCGGCGTATTGCCACGTCATGTCCAGCGTGACGCCGATGCCGGCACAGATCAGCATCAGGGCTGCCTCGCGGCGCGGCGTGCCGCACAGCGCGAGATGGATTGGCAGGAAGATTGCGGCCGCGGCCAGCGCCCATGCAGTACCGCCGATGACACAGGCAAACCACCCGCCCTGGAAGGCGATGGCATTGAGCAGCTTGCGTTGCGTGCTCATGGCGCGGAAAGCGCCGCCACGCCGAGGGCGCGAAAGGCCTGCAGTACCTGTTCGCGCGCAATCCGGGTGTCGATTATCGGTGCGGGGTAGCCGGTGGCGAGCAGCTCCGGGTGACCCGGCTCGAGCAGGGCAGCCGTCGTTACCCCGGCGAGTTCGGGCACATACCGGCGCACGAACTCGCCCTCGCGGTCGAAGCGCTCGGCCTGCCGGACCGGGCTCAGCACGCGGAAGTAGGGCGCGGCGTCGGTGCCGGTGGAAGCGGACCATTGCCACCCGCCGTTGTTTGCCGCGAGCTCGCCGTCCACCAGCTGGTCCATGAACCAGCGTTCGCCGATACGCCAGTCGATCAGCAGATACTTGCTGAGAAACATCGCGCACAGCATGCGCAGGCGATTGTGCATCCAGCCACGCGCGAGCAGCTGGCGCATTCCGGCATCAACCAGCGGAAAGCCGGTGCGTCCGCGTTGCCATTGGTCGAGCGCCAAGCCGGCACCACGCCAGGGAACGCCATTGGTATCGGCGCGAAACGGCTGGTTGCGGCTGACGCGCGGAAACGCGACCAGGATATGGGTATAGAACTCGCGCCAGACGAGTTCGCCGAGCCAGGTCTGTACGCCGCGTTGACCGCTGTCCCATTCGCCGTGATTGGCGGCAAGCGCTGCCTGCATGCAGCGGCGCACCGAAAGTACGCCGCTGGCCAGATACGGTGACAGGCGCGAGCTGCCATCGAGCGCGGGGACATCGCGATCTTCGTGGTAGCGCTCGATTCGGTGCGCGACGAAATCCTCCAGTCGCTGCCGGGCGCGGTTTTCGCCGATCGGCCACCAGTCCCGATCGAGCGAGCCGGGCGGCGGGTTCCAGGGCGGTACCGGCGGAGGCTCGATCGGGGTGCGCAAGGGGGGCGCCGGGAAGCAGGGAATGGCTGCACCACGCACCACGTCGAGCCAGGCACGGCGAAAGGGGCTGAACACGCGAAACGGAGCGCCTTGCCGGGTGAGCACGCTGCCGGGTGCCAGCAGCGTGAAGTCGTGCAGTACACGCAGCTTCACCCGATGTGCGGCAAGCCGGACCGCGACCCGTCGGTCGCGCGCACCCTCGTCGACGCCGTACTCGGCGTTGGCCAGCACGCGCCTGGCGTTGTGGTGAAGCACGAAAGCCGCCAGTGCGCCCGGCGCATCATCGAGGCGCGGTGCGTGTTCGATGTGCAGCGCGATGCCCCGTGCCGCCAGCGCGGTGCGCAGCGCCAGCACATGTTGCCAGACGAACAGCTGCTTGCGCGGCCCCCAGTGATGCGTGCGCCATTGCCCGTCGGCGAGCAGGAATACCCCGATCACGGGCTCGCCGATTTCCAGCGCGGCGTTGAGCGCGCTGTTGTCGTCGACGCGCAGATCGCTGCGAAACCAGACCACCGATGTCATCGGGCAGCGGGTGCACGGTACAGCGGTTTGGCGAACAGGAACTGCGCGGTGCCGACCGCCCGTTCGCGGAATCCACCTTCGCAGTAGCTGAAGTAATAATCCCAGAGACGCATGAAATCGTCGCCGTAACCGAGCGCTCGGATCGCATCTCCGTTGCGATGGAAGCGCCGGCGCCATTCGGCCAGGGTGTCGGCGTAGTGGGCGGTGATATCCAGCGTGTCCAGGAGCTGCATGTCGGTATGCTCGCCCGCATGCCCGATGAGCGCGCTGCTCGATGGCAGGAAACCGCCAGGAAAGATGAAGCGCTGTATGAAATCCACGTTGCGCCGCGCGCGCCGGTAGCGTTGGTCGGGCATCAGGATCGATTGCAGCAGCATCAGTCCGTCGGCTTTCAGCAGCCGTGCGCAGCTGGCAAAGTAGCGTGCCAGGAAGCGATGCCCGACGGCCTCCACCATCTCGATCGACACCAGTTTGTCGTACTGGCCTTCGACAACGAGCTGTTCGCTCAGCAGTACCGTTACGCGCTCCTCCAGGCCGGCATCGCGAATGCGCCGGGTGGCGTAATCATGTTGCTGGCGCGAGATCGTGGTCGTCGTCACGCGGCAGCCGAAATGGCGTGCGGCGTATTCGGCCATGCCGCCCCAGCCGGTGCCTATTTCCAGCAGATGGTCCGTGCTTTTCAGCTCGAGCTTGCGACAGATGCGCTCGAGCTTGCAGCGCGAAGCCTCCTCGAGCGAGGCATCGGCACGGGGGAAAATGGCTGCGGAATACATCATGCCGGGATCGAGGAACTGGGCGAACAGCTCGTTGCCGAGATCGTAATGGGCTTCGATATTGCGGCGTGAACCGGGCACATTGTTGCGATTCAGTGCATGCAGCATTCTCAGCGCGAGTCGCTGTAACACCGAGCTGCTGTCATCGAGGGTGTTGAGCAGCTCGATGTTGGCGGCCATCAGTTGCATGACTTTCAGCAGATCGTTGGTACGCCAATGCCCGTGCACCCAGGATTCGGCCGCGCCAATACTGCCGCCGCTGGCCAGTTCATGGTAGAAAGCCTCGTTGACGACGAACACCTGCGCCACCAGATCGCTGCGCTCGTCACCGCTACCGAATCGATAGACGCCATCGGCGTCCTCGATTACCAGGCGTCCGCGCGGCAACTTCCTGATCCGGCGGAAAATCTGTTCGCGCGCAAAGCGTGCCTGCCATGAGAGGCGCCGAGCCGTTGCCGGCAGTGCCAGTTCCCGGGTGCTCGAATTCATTCTGTCGGCTCCTTGCTCACGGATGCGGTTTGCGGGTGCGGGTAAAACGGGATCCTCTTCAGCAGCAGGCGCATGGCTTCGAAGTAGATCGCGGCGGCAATGCGCAGGCTCATCAGCGGGAAACGGAGCAGCAACAGGCGTGCGAGTGCCCTGTGCGTGAGAGGCTCGCGCCGCAGGCTGAGAGTCGCGTCGAACACCTTTTCGTGCTCCAGATGATTCTCGAGATGGATCGTCAGGCGCTCGCCGGGCCGGCGACTGCGCCAGTCGTAGTGCATACCCATCGGATTGAACGGCGAGACGTGCAGCTTCTTGGCGAACTGCGCGCGTAACAGCGGACCGGCCCCGGAAGCGGGCAATACATAGGCGTGGCGCTCGTTCCATGGCGTACTGGTGACTTCCGCGACCACTGCCTCGAGCGTTCTGCCATCGCTGCCATAACAGTAGTAGCAGGAGATCGGGTTCATCAGTACGCCGAAATAGCGCAGGTTGGCCAGCAGCATGACTGGTCCCCGCGGGCGCGCCCCGGTTTCGATTTCGACCAGATCGCGCACGCAATCCGCCAGTGGACGGTTCGGGTCGCCGAGAAAGTCCCCGCGCCTGAACCAGCCGGGAGCCGGTCGCGTTGCGGACCACAGCCAGCTGCCCCTGAACAGTTCCGGGATTCGCTCCACATCGAGCAGCAGCATGAACAAGCGATAGCGGAATGCGTGCGCGACCGGGCGGAAGCGCCGATGACGCAGTTCGCCGCTGTAGATGGCGCTGCGGATCACCACTCGACCCCCAGTGCATGCGCGACGCGCAGCGCACTCGTCACGCCATCCTCGTGAAATCCGTTGCCCCACCAGGCGCCGCAAAACCAGGTGCGCCGGGTGCCGTTGATCTCGGCCCAGCGCGCCTGCGCCCGGATGCCGTTTACGCTGAATACGGGATGACTGTAATTGTAGCGGCCGAGAATGCGGGCCGGGTCGATCGCGGAAGTGTCGTTGAGGGTCACGCAGAACGTGGTGTCGGCATCGAGCTTCTGCAGGATGTTCATGTCGTAGCTGAGCACCGGCAGTTCGCCGGCGCCGGCTCGCACCCGGTAGTTCCAGCTCGACCAGGCGCGGCGCGAGCGTGGCAATACCCGCGTATCGGTATGCAGCACGACCGCGTTGTCGCGATATGGAATCGCCTCGAGGATGCTGCGCTCGGCGGTGGAGGGCCGGTCCAGCAAGGCCAGGGCCTGGTCGCTGTGACACGCCAGGATGACCTGGTCGAAGCGCTCGATGCGTCCGCTGCGGGTACCGAGCTCGACCTGCTCTGCCTCGCGCACGATGCGGATCACCGGATCATTGGTATGTATGGCGGATGCGAAGCGTTGCTTCAGCGGGTCGAGATAGGAGCGCGAGCCGCCGACGATGGTGCGCCACTGCGGGCGGTCAGCGATGCTGAGCAGGCCGTGGTTGCGGAAAAAGCGGATGAAAAATTCCACCGGGAACGCATCCATCTGACGGGTTCCCGATGACCAGATCGCGGCTCCCATGGGAACCAGGTAGTCGTCGCGAAACTGCGCGCAGTAGCCACCCTCGTCGAGGTATTCGCCAAGCGTCATGCCGTCGGGGATGCGACCCTGCTCGAGATCGCTTACCGCGCTGCGGTTGAAGCGCAGGATATCCCGCACCATGGCCCAGAATCGCGGCCGGAGCAGGTTGCGGCGCTGCGCGAACAGGGTGTTCAGATTCGATCCGGCGTATTCGAGCCCGCTGAGATCGTTGCTGACGCTGAAGCTCATCTCGGTCGCTTGCGAGGCTACGCCGAGCTCGCCGAGCAGGCGGATGAAGTTCGGATAGGTGCGATCGTTGAATACGATGAAGCCGGTGTCGATTGCGAAGTGCTGTCCTGCGACCGTGACATCGACGGTCGCGGTATGCCCGCCGATGCGCGGCTCGGCCTCGAATACCGTCACCTCGTGGCGACGGCTCAACAGCCAGGCTGCGGTCAGCCCGGAAATCCCGGCTCCTATCAGCGCGATTCTCATCAAACGACTCCATCCAGCATGGCGGCTTGCGGTTGCGGCTTACGCTCGTCGCGTTCTGCTGGATCAGTGCTCGCTGAAGTGATCTGCCTCCTGGCGCGTTGCGTATCAACGGTCGAACCATCATGTGTTGCGGAGAAGCGTCGGATGCGTGCCAGGAAATTGTTGTCCGTTCCATCCAGCCCGGGTTTACAGCTGGTAGCTCAGCGCCCATCATTGGCGACCATGGGAAACGTGGTGGCACTGGAACAGGAAAACGATGTCTGGACCTTGCGCCTGGAGGCGGTTGCCCGCCAGCGCGACCGCGAGGCATATGCCGAGTTGTTTCATTACTTCGCCCCGCGGCTGAAGTCCTTCGCCCTGTCCAGCCCGGGGATGTCGTCGAATGCACTGGCCGAGGAGCTGGTGCAGGAAGTGATGCTGAAGATCTGGACCCGGGCCAGCACCTTCGATGCGGCCAAGGCCAGCGCCACGACCTGGATCTATACCCTGGCACGCAATTGTCGCATCGACCTGTTGCGCAAGAAATTCAGGGTGCGCGAGGAGGTCGATGTCGATGAATTGTGGGACTTCGGTACCGATCCGGAGGAAGTCGAGGATGAAATCGACCAGCGTCGCGGCGCGATCGATGTGCGCGAGTCGCTGCGTTCGCTGCCCTCGGAACAGCGCCAGATCATCGCCAAGGTGTACATGGAGGGCAAATCGCACAGCGAGGCTGCCGAGGAGCTGAATCTTCCGCTGGGTACCGTGAAATCCCGGATCCGGCTGGCAATGAGCAAGCTGAAAGTGATGCTGGACAGATGAGTGCCCTGGCAATGACGCATTTTCACCCCGATCAATTCCTGCTCAACGATTACGCGGCGGGCAGTCTGGCCGGCGCGGTGGCGTTGCCGATCGCGGTGCACCTGGAATACTGCTCGCGTTGCCGCGCTGAATCGCGACAGCTCGAGGCGCTCGGCGCGCAGCTGTTCGAGGATCTCGATCCGGTTCCGGTCGCTGACGGTGCGCTCGAGCGTCTGATGCAGTGCCTCGAGGGCAAAACGCCTGTGGCTCCGATCACGGCACGCCCGGCGCCGGATGGGTTGCCACGGGTGCTGCGCACGCTGGTTCCGGGTGGCCTCGATGCGCTGGGGTGGAAGCGAATGGGCTCGTTGCGCGCGACCCGCCTGCGCTTTGGCGATGCCACGCGCGAGGTGGCGTTGCATCACATCACGGCCGGAGGCAAGGTGCTCGAGCATGGTCACTCGGGCACCGAGATCACGGTGGTTCTGAACGGACGCTTTTCGGATCAGGACGGGCTGTATCAGCAGGGCGATTTCCTGGTCCGCGGACCCGACGATGTGCATCGTCCGGTAGCGGCCGAGGACAGCGACTGTCTTTGTCTCGCGGTGCTGGATGCGCCGATCCGCTTCGCCGGCTTGCTGGGACGTATCGCCAATCCGTTCATGCGCATCCACCCGCGCTGATATTTTCTATAGCCCGGGACTATCCTCCACCAGCCCCAGCATCACCTGGGCGGAGTCGGTGTAGGTCTTCTCGCCGATAAAGGTATGCTGCGTGCCGGTATAGATATCGCGGAATGCGCGCTCCAGGCGGCTGCCTTCGCGGATCGCGCTGGTGCCTGCCGCGAGATGCGCCCAGTGCACCACTTCGCGGCAGGCGTCGGTGGCATAGGTTGCGGCAATGCGTGATTCGGCACGCATCGCGGGGCTGAGTTCCACGCCAGCCGCCACCTGCTCGCCGAGCGTGCCGAAGGTCTCCGTCACCAGCAGGCGTGCGGCCCGCCACATGCCTTCGTGATGTGCGAGATTGCGCTGGAATGTGGTCTTGTGCGCCAGCGTGGTCGTGTCACCCATGCGTATTTTCTCCAGCGCCAGGGTACGGATATCGTCGAGCGCGCTGCGCGCCACACCGAGCGCCCAGGCGGCATGCCCGGCCGCGGTCACCGGCATCACTCCGAATCGATACGGCGAACCACCGCGCAGCGGGGTGCGCGTGAACAGCGGGAAGATGCGCTGGTCGGGGACGAATACGTCCTGTACGTTGTAGTCGTAGCTGCCGGTACCTTTCAGCCCCTGCACGAACCAGCCATCGGTGAAGTTGATCTGCTCGCGCGGGAAGACCGCGATCAGCATCTGCGGCAGGCCGTGGCTGGCCATCTGCATCTCGCCGTCGTGCATCGGGATGAAGCCGCCGATCACGAAATTCGTGTGCCCGGTACCGCTGCCGAAATTCCAGTTTCCACTCAGCCGGTAGCCGCCGTCCACGCGCTGACCGAGGCCATTGGGCGCGAACTGCCCGCCGAGCACGCTGCGATTATTGTCGTTTGCGCCGAAGACTTCCCGGAAACCGGCCTCGGGCAGATAGGCGGCGGTGAGCGCGGTAGCGGGAAAATTGGCGATGCTGATCCACCCGACCGAACCATCCTGCCAGGCGAGTTCCTGCCAGGTATCGATCAGTTCGCGAAACGCGGGTTCGTGGCCACCGGCCGCGCGCGGATTCATGAACTGCATCAGCCCGCTGCTCCACAGCGCATCCACGATTTCAGGCACCAGTGTGCGTGCCTGCTCGCTGGCGCCCGCATGGCTGCTCACCACGTCGCGGATGGATCGGGCCATGGCGGGCCCATCGAGATGTGTACTCTGGCTCATATGTGTTTTGCTCCGGTCGGATTGATTTGCTGACGGCCTGCCCCAGGCAAACGATAGCGGCTTGTCGGGACAATGGGTGTTACGCATCGGTAATATCAACCGAACAATCCATGCATGAACCACTGCCTGCTGCCGTATTCACGGAATATCCAGCACAACGGGCCGCTCTCGTGGCGGGCGATGAAGTAGTCGCGTTTTACCGCATTGCCCCACCAGTTGCTCTCGATGCGCTCGGGGCCGTTCAACAGTTGCAGGTGTCCGTTCCAGTCGAGGCCGGTGGCGCGCTGTTGCAGCGCAACAGGTTGTGGCAGCAGCCAGCAGGGGCGCTGCGCGGGTGCCGGATTGTCGCTGCCGTGGCGGTCGTCATGGGTGCGCTGCCAGGCTTCCTCCGGAAGATGTGCATCCGCGAGACGGATGCCGTGCAGGCATTGTTCTCCGATGCGGATGGCGAGACGATCCAGCAGCAGTTTTTCGGCTTGTGCCAGGTCCGCCGTCGCGCTCTGGAACAGGGCAGCGCTCTGTTGATGGACCGGAGAAAATGCACGGCAGGCGAGGCTCAGTGACTCGACCGGTTCCGGCAGTTGCAGCGGCTCCAGTGCGAGACGCGTGAGATCGAACAGGGCCGTGTAACTGTGGTGCGCGAGCGAGCAGGGAACCGTCAGCCGGTGGCTTTGGTCGCGGGCGCCGTGCATGCGCCACTCCAGTCGCTGGCAATGGCATTGGCGCCGGTCCAGGAACTGTGACAACTCGCGCAGCAGGCGCTGCATCGGGAACAGCAGCATGGCGTGTTCGTGCAGGGGTTCGAGAAAGTGCAGCTCGCCGTGAAAAAAATCGCGCGGCCGGTGGGGCGCGCGGGGGTCAGCTTGCTCGCCGCACAACTGGCGCAGGCTGCCGAGCAGTTCCTGGCCAAAGCGTTTGCCGAGCGCGGCGCGCGGCAGGGCGAGCAGTTCGCCGATCCGGGTGAAGCCCATGCGTCGCATCGCCTGTTGTTGTTTTTCCGCCACATCGAGCAAAGCCAGCGGCAGGGTGTCGATCAGGGTGCGGAATGCTTGCGGGTCGCCGCTTGCGCACCACCCGGGTAATGCGGCGGCCGTGCAGGGCAGGGCGCGCGTCATCAACTGCGCACCGCGCGGTGTCGGCGCGAGTCCGCTGAGGTGGGTGTAACACCGTTCGGCGAGATCCGTCTCCACCTGCTCCAGCAGTTGCGCGAGGCCACCAAAGAGCCGCAGGCTGGCGCTGATCTCCAGCAACAACCGGTCCGGCGCCTGCAGCGTGAGCATCGGCGTGAAGCGGTATGCCCAGTCGGCGAGTTCGAGCAAGGCGGTGTTCTCGCGTGCAAGGTGACGTTCCAGCACCCGCAGTTCCGCGCACAATGCCTGTGCGGTGCCGGCCGAGACGCCGGTCATGATGCCGTGCTGTACGGCGGTCTCGTTGGCGCACAGCACACGGCTCTTCTCGAGAACCGCGATCGCCTCCCCGGATCGGGTTTCAGTTCGGCACAACTTTGCCGAACGGGTAAATACCTCGAGCGGAAGCAATGGAAAATGCAGGCAGAGCCACAACATGAAAGCAGCTTGCGTTCAGTGCATCGCGGCCCATGGCCGGGTGCCGGGGTACTCTTTGCGAAAGTGTGTGCCGGGTGCGGTTGCAGCGCAATCCACGCCTGCTGCACCGGGCATGACCGTCGGCAGCATGGATGGATCGATGCGGGCTTGCAGCAGCGTGCCGCTGCGCGCGATGCTTATGCATTGTCCGGCCCGACCACCGCGTTGCTTCACGATTTCCACCGCCAGCCGGTTTGCGGTGCCACGCAAAACCAGGCGCAACGCGGCCGGTGACAGCGCGCGGGCAGTGTGCGTGGGCCGGAACAGAAAAGCCGGGCCGCTGCTGGCGCGCGCGGCGAGTTGCAAACGGCGCAGCGCAGGATAATCGGCCTGGCGTGATCCGGGCAGCCAGGCCAGCAGGCAACTGCAGGCGCCAGAGCGAAGGATCTGTTCCGCGCACCACAAGGTGTCGCTACCCGGTTGTGCCGATACGAGTTGCAGACGCTCGAGCCGCAGGCCAAGCGCATGCAGCGAGGGGGCATATGGGAGATAGGGCGGGCTCAGGAAAAACAGCCGTCGCGGGTCCCGGCTGCAGTGCGCCAGTGCGGGTGCGAGCAGCTGCATCTCGCCGATGCCACAGCCATCCGTGAGCAATTCGGTGAGCGCCGCGTGCGGCCAGCCCCCCTGGTGCAGCGCGCTATCGAGCAGCGTGTGCCCGGTGGGCAGTACGTTGCGGGCTTCGTTCGCCGCGCGCTGCGAGGCTTGCCACACATCGGGGCGGGTGAGCAGGGCTTGCAACCGAGGGTTCATGAGAGCATCCTGATAACTGTAAGTATATACAGTATTCTTGTTGATGCAGGTGCTCCCTGTAAAGAGCCGGAGCCCGAGCTGGCGCTTCTCCATGAGGTTATGCACGCCGGGCGTGCAATACCGGGTTGTGGATGGTGACGGAGAAGTGCTATCGGGAACTTCGATGGTGATGAGGATTTTTTTAAAAAACAGATGGTTGAGTAATTGATGCGGAGTGATGAGCAGGGGCCAGGGATGGGAGGTGAACGCAACGATATTTTTATCCCCGCCTTTATCCACAAGGCGGCAAAACGCCTGTGCTAGGATTGCCACGCCCCGCACACCCCCCCCTACGAGGAGAGGATCAGCGCCGATGCAACAACGACTCATCACCATGCTGGAAATGCAGGACCGGATGAACCGCAAGGTCCACCCCGACTGGATCAGCCAGAATTTTGCATGGTATCGGGCGTTGTGGATCGAGTGTGGCGAGCTGGTCGAGCACTACGGATACAAATGGTGGAAAAAGCAGGAACCGGCCTGGGAGCAGGTCCGCCTGGAAGTGATCGATATCTGGCATTTTGGCATGAGCATGTACTTCGACGGCAACAACACGCCGCTACAGATCGCCGGGGAAATACTCCAGGAACTGCAGGAAGAGCCTCCCGCACAACTCGAGTTGCGTGATGCGGTCGAGGCACTCGCCGCCCACGCACTCGCTACCCGACGATTTTCGGCCAGCCGTTTCTGGGCGCTGATGCATGCCGCAGGCATGACGCCAGACGAATTGTTCGCTGCCTATGTAGGCAAGAACGTGCTGAATTTCTTCCGCCAGGATCATGGGTACAAGGACGGGAGTTATCGCAAGCAGTGGCAGGGACGTGAGGACAACGAGCACCTGGCCGAGCTTTTGGGGACTATCGACAGCGATAACCCTGCCTACGCGGAGCAACTCTACAGTGCGCTCGCGGAGCGATACTCCTATGCCGTGGGGCTTGACGTATGAGTGCCGGTTATGCACACCGTGACAAACGGTTGGCAGGGACGTCCAAAAACGTAACAAAAACGATCCGTTAGTCCCTAATCACATTAATAATAATCTGTAACATCATGATTAATAACGGAAAAATATATTTTGTACGTTTTATGAGCAATCCGTGCGAGAGCCAGCACATTCGCGGCATGGGGCCGCATACTCATACATTATCCTCAGACTTATCCACAGAAACTGTGGACAACTCGGCAGGTAAATCCAGTGTCCGGCACTGAGCAATACCTCTCGGGTTCCGCGCTTGCGCGGCGCCTCAACATACCGGTACGGGAACTATTCACCCTGCTGGCGGAGCACGGCTGGATCGTGCGCAATGGCGAGCAGTGGCGGCTCACCCGCAAGGGTGAATTCGAGGGGGGCCGCTACCAGGAGAGCGAACGCTTCGGACCCTACATCGCCTGGCCCGAGCAGGTGCTCGAACACCGTCTGTTCAGTACCAATCCGGGCAGCACCCTGCTGACCGCCGCCGCGCTTGGCGCGCGGGTCCGGCTGTCTGCCCGCCAGACCAACCTGTTGCTGCTCGAGCTGGGCTGGATACGCAAGGGCGTGAAGGGATGGGAGCTCACGGCACGGGGCAAGGCGCTCGGTGGCGTGCAGGAAGAATATCCGGACACCGGTGTTCCGTACGTGCGCTGGCCCGCGACGCTGCCGGGCAACCCGGTGCTCAACGAAAACCTGCAGATGATCCACGCCTATGAGCATATAGGGGAGGTCAGCGAAGGGGATCTGTTCGCCGACCCCGATCGCGAGATTCGCATCGAAGGCGGCAATGGACTGCGCGCACTCGATGGGCACGTGCTGCACAGCAAGGCGCAATTGGTGATCTGCCATTGGCTGTACATGTCCGAGATCGCGCATGCGCACCGCCGCCGCCTTCCGGTGGAAGGCGAATATCGCTGTGACTTCTACCTGCCGTCGCTGCATCTGTACATCGAGTACTGGGGTGACGAGGCGGCACCGGGGCAACTGGCCGCAAAGCTCGAAAAGAAGTCGGTCTACGAACGTCACGGATTACGCCTGCTGGAGCTCGTTGCCGATGACCTGCAGCGGCTCGACGACGTGCTGCCGCGCAAGCTGCTGAAATACGGACTGGCGGTCTACTGAGGCGCGGCGAAGCGCTCCATGGCCTCGGCCAGGACGAAATCGAGAACCGTGACACCTCCCGCATCATGGGTGGTCAGTGCCACGTCGACGCGGTTGTACACGTTTGACCATTCCGGGTGGTGATCGAGTTGCTCGGAGCGCAGCGCCGCACGGGTCATGAACGCAAACGCAGCGGAGAAATCCGCAAAGCGGAATGTCCGGTGCAGCCTGGCATCCTGCAGTCGCCAGCCCGGCAGGCTGGCAAGTCGCTGCTCGATTTCGTTTGGCGACAGCTTGGCGGGTCTCATCGCTCACGGCTCCTCGCACCAGGTACGCATCGTCATGGTGCGGACCCAAGGCGTTGCAGCAGCACCCCGCATTCGATGTGCTCGGTATACGGAAACTGGTCAAACAGTGCCAGGCTTTCGATGCGATGGCTGCCCTGCAACTGTTTCAGGTTGACGCACAGGGTATGCGGGTTGCAGGAAACATACACGATCCGCTCGAAGCCGGCGGCAAAATCCAGGGTGCGCGGGTCGAGCCCGGCCCGGGGAGGATCCACCAGCAGCGTAGCGGGCTGCAGCGCGTCGAGATCGAATTCCCGCAGGCGGAAGAATGCCCGTTCGCGTGCCAGGGCCGCGGCTGCCTCGGCGCTCGACAGTCGCGCCACAAAGGTGTTGCAGACGCCGTTGGCGGCGAGATTGTGACGTGCCGTGGCAATGGCACCGGTGTTGATTTCGGTCGCCAGCACGGTGCGAAAGCGCGAGGCGAGCGCGACGGTGAAGTTGCCGATTCCACAATAGAGTTCCAGCAGATCGTCAGGGCTGTCGCCACAGACCGCGCGCGCCCACGAGAGCATGGCACGGTTGACCTGGGCGTTTGGCTGCGTGAAGCAGCCTTCGGGTTGGCGTAACACGAACTCCTCGCCGTCCACCGCCAGGCGCTCGCTGACGTAGGGCTCGCTGATCACCACGCGCTGGCCCCGCGAGCGCCCGATCAGGCGTGCACCGAGCAGGACTTCCAGCTCCCGCGCAGCGTCCTCCCATTCCAGGCCGAGCGGGCGGTGATACACCAGCGTGATCAGGGATTCACCGGCAAGCGTGTCGAGAAACTCCACCTGGTAAAGACGCTGGCGCAGTGTCGGGACTCTCAGCAGTTCGATCCGCAGCGCGCGCATCAACTCGTTGATGCGCCACGAGGCCGGTGCAAAGTCGTCGATGCGCAGCGGTGTGCGCGGCTCGCCACGCTCGAACATGGCGTAGAAAAGATCATCGCCGCAATGCCAGATACGAAACTCCGCGCGCTGACGATAATGCCTGGGGGGCGAGGCGTACAGCTGTGGATCGGGCGCTGCAAATTCGCGCATGAGCGTTGCAACACGAGTGGCCTTGGCGGTGAATTGCGCCGCGTAGGCTTGCGCGGAGCAATCGTCGGGGATGATCTTCATATGCTGCTGAAACCCCGGCTGGCTCGCCCGCGCCAGAGGGTATGCTCGGGAGGGATGGGCCGCAAGGCGCGCCCCGGATCCATCGTCACAGGCAATGCTCCGGCTTTGGCAGGCCGGCGATCTTGCTGGCGAGGCGTGCGGGGCTTCCCGGGAACAGCTGCAGCAGGTAGATGCTGCGTCCCTTGTCGGGGCCGAGTTCGCGACGGGTCAGGCTGACCAGCGCCCGCATCGCGGGGGAATGCGCGTGGCGGGCGTAGTAGGCGCGCAGCATCAGCAGGATTTCATGGTGTGCGGGTGTCAGGACGAGGTGCTCCTCGCTGGCCAGAAGCTCCGCGCAGCTTTCGTTCCAGTCGTGCCAGTCGAGCAGAAAGCCATCGGCATCACGCGGCCAGGTGATGCGGCGCGCGGGATTCATTTCAGAACCACGACACCGAGCGCGGGTGCCTGCAGGCAAGATCCACGAAGCCCGGATAATCCGTGGCCCGCACTACGGGCAACAGCCGCCCGCTGATGCCGCGGGCCACGCAGTCATCGCCGATCGCATACACCGCGACGGTAGCAGCTGCAAGTGCGTCGAGCTGCTGCGCACATGCGCCGTCCTGCAACGCTGCGTATACGCCGTCACACAGCAACAGCAGCGTATCCCCGGGGGCCAGCGCACGGCGGCACAGATCAAAGGAGGGGCCGGCATGGGGAGAGGCGGACAGGATGTGCAGGGTCATCGCGGTCACACGCTCAGGATCATGTCATGGCTTGCCAGCAGCACCGCGAGCTGTGCATCATCGGCGAGTTGGGCTCCCGCAACGAGATCGGCCAGTTCCAGGCCGCGTTCCTTCATGGCGCTGGTCTCCACGTGCAAGCCCGTGATGCCATAATCGGCCAGCGTACCGACCAGCTTGGCGATATTGCGTGCCGGCAGGGCGGTCGGATTCTGTTGCTCCAGCAACGCCAGTACTCCGTCACCGAGGAACAACAGCGTGGGCTGCTGCTCGAAGGCGCCGAAGGCCATTGCAATATCGAGGGCATCGCGTGCCCGCTCGCTACCATACGGAGGCGTGCAACACAGCACCAGAACCGAACGCGCCATCGCGCTCACCCGCCAAAACTCAACACGCGGTCGGAGCGAATGCACGCCTCGACCAGTTGTCCCATGCCGGAAATCTCGAATCCGGGGCGCAGGTTCGACCCGGCTAACCCGTGGCGGGAAGCCTCTTTCTCATCGATGATCCCGCGGCGCAGTGCCGAGCTGACACACACCACCAGGTCGACCTGATGCACCACCGCAAGCTCCTGCCAGGACCGGGGCAGGTTGGCTTCCGAAGCCGTGGCGATATTCAAGCCCGAGCCGTGCTGCACTCCGTCCCGGAAAAAAAACACGCGAAACAGTGTGTGACCCGCATCGATGCATCCCCGTGCGAATCGGTATGCCGCCAGGCTCGACTCCCTGCCGACCGGCGATTCCTGCACCAGGAGTGAAAAGATCATGGTTTACCAGCGCAACGGCCCCGCTGCCGGGGCCGTGGGAAATGAGGTCCGCGCGATCAGTCTTCGCCGCCGAGCAGACTGAGCAGGATCGTGAACAGGTTGTAGATCATCACGTAGAGCGTAACGGTGGCGGAAATATAGTTGCGTTCCCCGCCGTGGATGATCTGGCTCGTTTGCCACATGATCAGGCCCGAGGACAGGAACAGGAACATGCAACTCACTACCAGCGCCAATGTCTGGATCTGCAGAAATGCATTGGCAATCCCGGCCACGAAAGCCACCAGGATACCGGTGGTGAGAAAGCCCGTGGCAAATCCGAAATCGCGGCGCGTGACCAGCACATAGGCAGACAGACCGAAAAAGATCAGCGCCGTGCCACCAAGCGCGGTAAGCACAGGCTCGAATCCGGAGATGCCGACGTAGTGATTGAGGATCGGCCCGAGCGAGAAGCCAAGCCAGCCGGTCAGCGCGAAGACGCATACGAGGCCCATCGCGGAATTCTTGTTCTTCTCGACCAGGAACAGCAGCACGAAATACGGCAGCAGCGTCCACAGGCCCATATAAGGAATGGCCATGGCCATCGAAGCCGATGCGGTGAGCGCACTGAACATGAGTGTCATCGCAAGCAGTGCATAGGTGTTGCGCAGAACCCTGCTTGCGCCGGCATCGAGGCTACCGCTTCTGATCGCCTGGGTATTGACTGGCATCGTATCGAACTCCTGTTTGACGAACCGAACCATAGTGTAGCCTTATGGCGCTGCGAATTGAACCAGGCGCAGGTTTCAGCGGGGAGTGTCGTGCGTCGGGGCGCTCGCGCGGACGAATTCGCCGAAATCCGCCGCGCTCATCGGTTTTCCGAACAGGTAGCCCTGCGCAAAATCACAACCGAGTTCGCGCAGATAGTCACACTGTGCCTCGGTTTCGACGCCCTCGGCCACGACTTTCTTGCCCAGTCGCCGCGCCATCCCGATGATGGTGTCGATGAGCGTTTCATGGGCCTTGTCGAGGCCGATGCCGCGGGTGAATGAACGGTCGATCTTGATCGTATCGACCGGGAATCGCATCAGGTAGCCCAGTGACGAATAGCCGGTTCCGAAATCGTCGATCGAGATACTGACCTGCGCCGCCGACAGTTCCTTGAGCGCCCGGTGCGCCTCGTCGGATTCGCCAACCAGCAAACGTTCGGTAATTTCGATCGAAAGTCGCAATTCGCGTGCGGTTTCCCTGACCAGCCCCATCCAGCGTTGCAGATCCTGGTTCTTCGAGAAGAATATCCCCGGCGAGACATTCGCGGACAGGCCGATGGACGTGCCGTGCTTCGAATTGATGCAATTCAGGGCATTGATAGAGGTCTGCAACACGAAATAAT
>MTKY01051182.1_pt1 | contig 41638 bp, 31 predicted proteins | sample 1042731 | NCBI WGS metagenome assembly MTKY01 (sample SAMN06212206, study PRJNA360538) | anaerobic digester metagenome | biome: Wastewater treatment plant; material: sludge; isolation source: anaerobic digester fed with sludge from wastewater treatment plant | place: Denmark: WWTP Soeholt ...
CCCCGGCGCTGGCAGCGGCGCTGTTCGCCGCCTCGGGCCGCCGCCTGCGCGAGTTGCCGCTGATGAAGGGCTGGGCCGCCAGCGGGTAGCGTCCCACGCGCTTCAGCGCCCGCTCATTCCAGCGCCTGGCTGCGCAGGTACTCGTCGTAGCTGCCGCTGAAATCGACGATGCCCGAGGGCCTGAAATCCAGGATGCGGTTGGCCAGCGAGGACACGAACTCGCGGTCGTGGCTCACGAATATCAGCGTGCCCGGATAGTTTTCCAGGGCGAGGTTCAGCGCCTCGATCGATTCCATGTCAAGGTGATTGGTGGGTTCGTCGAGCACCATCACGTTGCCGCGCTGCAGTATCAGCCGTCCGAACAGCATGCGCGCCTGCTCGCCACCGGAAATCACCTTCACCGACTTGGTGATCTCGTCCTGGGTGAACAGCATGCGCCCGAGAGTGCCGCGCACCAGTTGCTCGTCACCCTTGGTCCACTGCTTCATCCACTCGAACAGGTTCAGGTCTTCGGCAAAATCCGCGGCATGCTCCTGCGCGAAGTAACCGATATCGGCCTGTTCCGCCCATTTCAGTTCGCCGGCGTCGAGCGCGAGTTCGTTCATCAGGCAGCGCAGCAGCGTGGTCTTGCCGGCCCCGTTGGGACCGATGATCGCGATGCGCTCGCCGGCTTCCACCTGGATGCTGAAGCTCTCGAACAATGGCGCTGCACCAAAGCCCTTGCCCGCAGCGCGCAGCGTGACCGCCTGGCGGTGCAGTTTCTGCTTCTGGTCGAAGCGGATGAAAGGGCTCTGGCGGCTCGAGGGCACGATGTCGACGAGCTCGATCTTCTCGATCTGGCGCGCGCGTGATGTCGCCTGCCTGGCTTTCGAGGCATTGGCGGAAAAACGGCTCACGAAGCTCTGCAGATCGGCAATCTGCGCCTTCTTTTTCGCATTCTCGTTCTGCACCAACTCGCGCGCCTGGGTGGAGGCGCGCATGTAGGCATCCCAGTTGCCCGGATAGACTTTCAGCGCGCCATAATCGAGATCCGCCATGTGCGTGCACACGCTGTTCAGGAAATGACGGTCGTGGGAGATGATCACCATGGTGCTGCTGCGCGCCTTCAGCATGCCTTCGAGCCAGCGGATGGTGTCGATGTCGAGATGGTTGGTGGGCTCGTCGAGCAGCAGCACATCGGGGTCCGCGAACAGGGTCTGCGCCAGCAGCACGCGCAGCTTCCAGCCGGGCGCCACCGCGCTCATCGGCCCCGCGTGCTGTTCCACCGCGATGCCGAGCCCGAGCAGCAATTCCCCGGCGCGCGATTCCGCGGTGTAGCCGTCGAGTTCGGCGAACCGTACCTCCAGCTCGGCAACCGCCATGCCTTCTTCCTCGCTCATCGCGGGGAGAGCGTAGATGCGCTCGCGCTCGGACCGGACCTGCCACAGCTCCTCGTGTCCCATGATCACCACATCGATGACGCGCTGGTCTTCATGAGCGAACTGGTCCTGGCGCAGCTTGCCCAGACGCATGTCGACCGGGCGCATCACGTTGCCGGAGCTCGGTTCGAGATCGCCGCCGAGGATCTTCATGAAGGTGGATTTGCCGCAGCCGTTGGCGCCGATCAGGCCATAGCGGTTGCCGTTGCCGAATTTCACCGACACGTTTTCAAACAGGGGCCGGGCCCCGAACTGGATGGTGAGGTTGCTGGTAGCGATCACGAAGGAAATCCACAGTGAAGACGGCGCAAGAGCGCTCCGCGAGGGGCGCCAGTGTAATGGCTGCCGCGGAATTCTCAATTGCAAACAGTGCAACAACTGCCGCATATTCGCGCCCGCCGGACCGCGGATCGCCGCCCGCAGGTAGCGTCGAACACGGTTTGACGGATGATATGGCGCTACGGAATACTCTGCGTTGAATTTGTTCTGATGCCTTGCCGGCCCAAGGAATATGCCATGCAACTGACCAAGGGTTACAAGAAACTGATCGAGGAAGCGCGCGCAAGGATCCGCACCCTGTCGCTCGAGGAGGCAAGGCTCAAATTCGGCGACCCCGATGTGCTGTTCGTGGATATCCGCGATGTGCGTGAGCTCGAGCGCGAGGGAATGGTCCCCGACGCTTTTCATGCGCCGCGCGGAATGCTCGAATTCTGGGCCGACCCGGAGAGCCCGTATTACAAGGAGGTCTTCGGTTCCGGCAAGGAACTGATACTTTATTGCCAGTCCGCGTGGCGCTCCTCACTGGCCGCCGCGGTACTCGGCGATATGGGACTGCCGCGCATCGCGCATTTCGAGGGTGGCTTCAGGGCCTGGAAGGAATCCGGTGCGCCGGTCGCCAGTCACGAGCCGCAGCAGGTGCGCTGAAGCCTGACGCGCCTGGCCGGCAAACCGCCAGTCCCTGGCGTATTTGCCGCGCCGAGCCCCGGCTACATATGGTCCCACATCTGGACGCTTGACCCGGGCTTTTCCCAGAAAGAGCGGGCGGCGTGCAGGAAGGTGCTCATCGCGACAGGACGCTGGGCGGCCCACGCATCGGTTTCCAGCCACAGCCGACGCAGATGGCGCTTTTCCGCCGGATCTTCCAAATCCTTGAACGTGCTGCGCGCGTGCACGTGATAGTGGTTGTTGATAAACACCATGTCGCCGGGTTCCTGGCGCAGGCGCACCACCAGTTCATCGTCCCAGATGGCTTTCTCGAATGCCGCGAGGGCGGAACGGTCACGTTCCGTCAATCGTGGCACCTCCTCGAAGCGCTGGGCGCTGTGGACGTAGGGGATCAGGTCGAAACAGGTGATGACGTCGCCGACCCGGGTCAGCAGCGGCGCCTTGTGATAAGGCGGCTTGCCGGGCGGTTCCTCGCCGCGCCAGTCGATGCACCAGGGGGTGTCGAGCAGATGCTGTGCCGCCGCGGGATCGGTATCGACCAGCTTGTTGAAAGCAGAGAGTGCACTGCAAAGCTGGTTTTCTCCGCCCTGCGGAGCCTGTTTCAGGCACAGCAGGGCAACGATATCGGCGCCGTCGGTGTGCATGTCGAGATCCGCGGTCGTCTGGTATCCGCGTGCCATCGGATCATCCAGCGTGCGCCCCTCGTCGCGGATATCGCCCAGCAGATGTCCGCGGACATTCTGTGGCCACGGTATCCCGATATGGCTGCCGATGCCCCAGAAGATCGCGCTCGCCTGGTCCTTGGTGTACCGGGAGATGGGCAGCCCCTTGATATAAAGAAGGCCGATTCCCGTGCACAACCCCTCCTTGAATGAGGCAAGCTTTGCCGCCAGCTTCGGCATCGGAAATTCTTTGGTGCCGAAATTCGGAACCACCAGTCCCAGGGACTTCACCTGCTGCAGACCCTGGTCGAGTTCGGCCACGTCTTCCGGACTCAGCTGATAGGCCCATTTCGCCGACTGTTCGGTCAGGGATCGGGCCGTCCATGAGGCGGGATGATCAATCTTGGCCAATTGGGGAGCGTTCATGTCGGGACCTCGCGATTTACAGTGAATCGATCACGCCATCTGCCTGATACAGCTGCGGCAGTCGACTCCTGCGCGGTTAGCATAAAACAACGTAGGAGCGTGGTTTTATGATATGGCCCGTGGCTTGACCATGTCAAGCTGCGCCGTCTGCCCTGATGACACGCAGATGCCGAATTGCCGCAAACCGGGGTACTTGCCCATGGTTTGCCGCCCGCTGGATTACAATCCGCTGCCGATGGCACCATGAGCGCACGGTCGGCGATCGAGCTGCAAGGCGGTCGCCGGCTTTGGTAGCTCCCGACGATACATTGAGGAGAATTGCATGGCTGTCGTGCTGGCAATCTGCATCGCGGGGTCGATCTGGGCCCTGATGATCTACAACCGGCTGGTCCGGCTGCGAATCCAGGTGCGTACCGCATGGGCGGATATCGATGTGCAGCTCTTGCGTCGCCATGATCTCGTCCCGCAACTGGTCGCCGCGGTAAAAGCGTATGCGGCACACGAGAAATCCGTGATGCAGGCAGTGACGGAGTTGCGCACCCGGGCCGTGGCGCTGCGCAGTCCGGCGCGTCTTGGCGAAGTCGAAGCGGCGCTGGAACAGGCAATCGGCCAGGTGTTCGTGCTCAAGGAAGCCTACCCGGAGCTCAAGGCCAGCGACAACTTCGCGCAACTGCAGCGCGACCTGGTAGCCGTCGAGGAACAGTTGCAGTACGCGCGCAGGTTCTACAACGGCGCCGTACGCGACTTGAACGATGCGGTGCAGCGGGTGCCGGATACCCTGATTGCGCGGGCATTCGCGTTCGAATCGGCAGAGTTCTTCCAGGCACAGGACGCCGCGCGACCGGCGGTCCGGGTGGAGATCGCACCGTGATGTGGCGCTTGATCGCGGCACTGGCTCTGATCGCGGCGTCGGCGGTGCATGCCGAAGAACGCATTCTCGATTACCGGATCGATGTGCATATCGAGCGCGATGGACGCCTCGATGTGACCGAAGAAATTACCGTGCAAGCTGCCGGCGAGAATATCCGGCGCGGCATCTATCGCGACTTTCCCACCCGTTACAGGGATCGCTACGGCAATCGCGTGGTCGTCGGTCTCGACGTGCTCGGCGTGCAGCGTGACGGTGTCTCCGAACCCTGGTTTACCGAGCCGCTGGACAACGGCATCCGCATCAACACGGGCAACGATGATTTCCTGCCGGTACCGGCGCGATACACTTTTACATTCCATTATCGGACCACGCGTCAGATCGGCTTCTTCCGCGATCATGACGAGCTGTACTGGAATGCGATCGGCACGGGATGGGAGTTTCCGATCGACGCCGGCAGTGCCGATGTGCGCCTGCCGGCGGCGGTGCCGATCGATCAGCTGCGGGTCGAAGGTTATACCGGCTACCAGGGCGAGCAGGGGCAGGCCTATGTAGCACGTGCGGTCGAGCCCGGCCATGCGCGCTGGCAACTCGGCGATGCACTGATGCCACGGCAGGGATTCACGCTGGTCCTGTCGTTTCCGAAGGGTGTCGTCACCGAGCCGGGCGCGCTGCAACGCGCGGTCTGGCTGTTGCAGGACAACCGCGGTGTACTGGTGGCGCTGGGTGGCCTCGTGTTGCTGCTGGTTTATTGCCTCGGGGAATGGCGGCGCGTGGGTCGCGATCCGCGCCAGGGCATCATCATCGCGCGTTACGAGCCGCCCGCGGCGCAGACCCCGGCGAGCCTGCGCTACATGCAGCGCATGGGTTACGACGTACGCTGCTTCTCCGCCGAAGTGCTTGCCCTGGCAGTGGCGGGCTGTTTGCAGATCGAGAGAAAGAAAAGCCTGTTCAGTGATGAATGGCAACTGCAGAGAAGCAGCGCGCCGGCAGGCTCGGCGCTGAAGCCCGCGCAGCAGGCTCTGCTCGAGCGCCTGTTCGCCGGGGGCAAGCAATCCCTGCTGCTCGGCAAAAGCAATGCCGCGATTCTTTCCGCCGCGCGTCTGGCGCACAGCGCGATCCTCGACGCAAACATGCATCCGCGCTATTTCAAACGCAACCAACGCAGCCTGGTCATCGCCGGCTTCATTGCGTTGGCGAGCATCGTGGGCGCCTGGCGGATTGCCGGCAATATGGGGATTGCGGCGGTGATCGCGATCGGCGTGTTGATGGCGATCGCTCTTGCTGCCTTCGCTCTGCTGGTGCGCGCCCCGACTGCGGAGGGTCGCGCCCTGCTCGACGAAATTGCCGGTCTGAAGCTCTATCTCGGCGTTGCCGAACGCGACGAGCTCGCGCGCATGCCCGGCCCGGATGCGCCCCCGTTGCTCGATGCCGGGCGCTACGAGATGCTGCTGCCGTATGCGGTCGCGCTCGAAGTCGAGGATGCCTGGACCGAAAAATTCACCCTGGCCGTGGGAGCGGAAGAGGCCGCCGCTGCCACCTCCCGCATCGGCTGGTATCACGGCTCTCGTTTCAGCGATGCCGGCGGCCTGAGTCGTGCGCTCGGCAGCAGCCTGACATCGCAGATCGCCTCGTCCTCGAGCCCTCCCGGCAGCTCATCCGGTTCCGGAGGGGGCGGTTCGTCCGGTGGTGGTGGCGGAGGTGGTGGCGGCGGCGGGCGCTAGTGGCTGGATGCAAGGCGGTTGCTGCTTCGCTCACTGGACTGCGTACGGCCCGACGCAAGGCGCTTGCTGCTCCGCTCACTGGACTGGCGGCCCTCCGGGCTACCCTCTCTCCGCCCGGAGCCTGCTGCGCAGTCTCCGGTCCTCGCTCGGCGCTGGTCCTTTATGTTCGCTGCGCAGCAAGCGCCTTGCGTCTCCATGCAGTGCCAACCGATCAGCCAAATTGCGCAGCAACTGCCTTGCGTCGCGCGGCGGTCGTCACCGTGCGAGTGGTGCGGCAGCTACCCTGCGGCCTGATTGAGTGTCATCCGGATATGCAATACTCAATGACCTTTGCGGAATGATCGCGCCATGAAGCTTGCAAAAAAGATGCTTATCTACGTTCTGGCGGGCCTGCTGCTGGTGGTGGCGATGCTCGATGCCTGGGGCTTCCTGAGCCTCGGAACCATCGTGCCGTCCGCGGATGCGGCGCGTGACAGCGGCGCCAATCGGGTGGTGATGGTATTCGGTGCGACCGGTTCCGTCGGGGACGGCCTGCTCGAGGCCGCGATGGACGATCCGCAGGTGCAGAAGATCCACGTGATCACCCGGCGCAGCTCGCCGCGGATCGAGGCCGGCATTGCCTCCGGAAAAATCGAGATGAGGCTCCACCAGGATTTCACCGATTACACTTCCCTGGCCGATGTGCTGGCGCAGGTCAATACCGTGCTGTGGGGGCTGGGCACCTCCTCGCTGCAGGTCGACGATGCCACCTACACCAGGATCCACGTGGATTTTCCGGTGGCGTTCGTGAAGCAATGGTTGTTGGCAAGAACATATGCGCCGATGTCCTTTCACTATGTCACCGGCATGGGAACCGATCCCGGGGGCAGTGCCCGCTGGGCGCGCGAGAAGGGGCGCGCGGAGCGCGAACTGGCGGCGCTGGCCGATGGCAGCGGGCTGCGAACGTTTTCCTATCGCTCGGCTTTCATCCGCCCGTCCGCGGATGATGCAAACTTCCTTCACTATCTTGGCGAGGCCCTGTTGCGCCCGGGCTCGCTGGTGATCACGGCGACGGAGCTGGGCGGCGCCATGCTGGAAATCAGCGCGCGCAGCGATGAGCTGCCCAACGGCACCCTGGTCGATAACGCCGACAGCATCGCCTATGCGAGAATTTATCGGCAACGAAACCCTTGATCCCGTGCGCGGTCTGGTTTCCAGGGAGTACCTCATGCGCTGTCCCGGATTGTTGTTCTTGCTGCTGCTGTCCGCGCCAACGTGGGCGCGTCCCGTGCCCGGTCATCATCTGCCGGAGGGAGCGGAGCAGTCGGTGCGGGAGCGCGAGGTGGATATCGGGCGCCTCGAGGCCGATCTGCATATCGACCTGAAACGCCAGCGGCTGAGCGGTTCCATAACCGTCACCCTGAGCGCGCTGCGCAGCGATCTGCATACCGTGCATTTCGATGCCGCCGACCCTGTCGTCAGCAAGGTGGAACTGCTGGGTCGATCCGGGGCGGAAAAATTGTCCTTTGACAAGAAGAGCCGGCTGCTCGCGATCACCTTGCCGCCGGGGATCGAGCCGGGCCAGGAACTGAAAATCCGTATTCACTACAGCGCGCAACCCGATTCCGGGCTGTATTTCTTTGCGCAGACCGGCAACGAGAGCGCGGAAGCCTGGAACTATGGCGAGGGTGGGCGGCATTACGGATGGCTGCCACTGTACAACGATACCAACGACCGCTTCAGCGTGGACTTTCGCATCAGCGTTGCCAAACCCTATAGGGTGCTCGCCAATGGCACGCTCATCGAGACGCTCGAAAACCCGGACGGCAGCCGCACCTTCCACTGGGTGCAGGAGCAACCGATCCCCAATTACCTGCTGGCGCTCGATGTCGGTGAGTTCGTCGCGGTACCGCTGCGCAGCGCCACGGTAGGCGCGCGCAAGGTGCCGCTCACGGTCTGGACCCATCGTGGCGACGAAGCATCCGCGGCGTTCAGTTTTGGCGCAACACCTGCGATGGTCGAGTTTTTCTCGAGCAGATTCGGCTACGACTACGCCTGGGACAAGTACGACCAGGTGACGCCGAGAAATTTCAGCAGCGCGATGGAAACCACGACGATGGTCGGGTTTGCGCCCTACAGCCTGTCATACCAGGGCGGCCCGCAGGATAACGGACCGGAGCTGAATCTGGCGTTTCCGGGCTGGACCACCGAAGACACGATTGCCCATGAACTCGCCCACCACTGGTTCGGCGACCTGCTCACCTGCCGTTCTCTTGCTTCGCTGTGGCTGAACGAATCGTTCGCGACGTTTGCGCATACCGTGTGGAACGGGCACGCCCATGGTGAAGACGACCTCACCTACCAGCGTTGGCGCTACCTGAACCACTACCTCGATTTCGTGCGCGAAAGCGGCGTCGTGCGCCCGCTGGAGTATTCCGGATTCGATGTGTCGGATGATATGTACACGACGGAGATCACGTACTTCAAGGGTGCGCTGGTGCTGCACATGTTGCGGCGGATCCTTGGCGATGCGAACTTTTATCCGGCGATCTCCATGTACCTGAATCGGCATCAGTTCGCCGAGGTCGAGTCGCGTGACTTCCAGCGTGCGCTGGAGGACGCGAGCGGTCGCAATCTCGACTGGTTCTTCAATGACTGGATACGCGGTGGCGGTGGCTACCCCGCACTGCAGGTTTCCTGGTTGTGGGTGCCGGAGAGAAACGCCGTGGACCTGACGCTGGAACAGGTGCAGGCGGAGCTTCCATTCGAGAACCTGTTCGATTTGCCGATCGAGGTCGAGATCCGCACCGCCGGTGGCAGCAGGACGCACCGCGTGCGGCTGAACAAAAAATCCCTGAGTGTTGCTTTGCCGGTCGATGGCAAGCCGCTGATGGTGACTGTCGACAAGGGCAACTGGCTGGTCGCCGACATCCACCAGGAGGAAACCCTGCAGGAACTGGTATACAAGCTCGAGCACGGGGATCTGGCGAGCGCGCTCCGGACGGCACGGCAACTGGCGCAGGATCATGCGCGCAAACCCGCCGCCCTGGATGCGCTGTCTCGGGTGCTTGCCGATGGCAGCCTGCACTGGGGGCTGCGCCAGGAAGCCGCGCTCGATCTGGGCAGCATGGGCGGCGATGTCGCGGGTGCGGCGCTGGTTGCCGGGCTCGGTGATGCGGACCAGCGCATCCGGCGCGCGGTCGTCGTCGCTCTTGGCCGCCTGGGTGGTGCGCGGGGCGCCGCGGCGCTCGAGAAAGCGATCGAGCAGGACCCGTCCGAGGAAGTGGTTGGCGCGGCAGCGGTTGCGCTCGGTACCATGCAGGCACCGCGGGCCGACGTGGTTCTCCAGGGTTTGCTCGAGCGTGACGCGCGCTACTACGATGTGTTCCGCCTGGCTGCGCTGCAGGGCCTCGCGGAGCTGGAAGATAAGAGCCATGTGCCCACGTTCGCGCGCCATATCGGGCCGGCGTTCAACCAGGGGCTGCGGCTGGCGGCAATCGATGGCTGGTCGCGGGCCGCGCCGCAGGACCCCGACCTGGCCGCAGCCTTGAAAACGCTCGCCCGGGATCCGGACTATACGATTCGCGGCGCCGCGCTGGATGCGCTGGGAGAATTGCATCATGCGGGGGACATGGAGTTCCTTTCCGAATACGCCAAAGCCGCGTCGGACCGCAACCTGCAGAAGCGGGCCAGGGAAGCCGCGAAGACGATCAGGGAGTTTGCCGGGAAGCGCTGAAGCGGGCGCATCCGGCGCCTTCGCGGGTGCACGGAAGCACGAATAGTGATAAAAACCCCGGCGGATTGCCCCGTACCGCGACAAGCGTATTCGCCCTGCGGGCTCGACCCGTGATGACCATCGACAAAAGGGACCCGTGTCATGACCGAAAACAGCAGCTATACACCACCGCGCGTCTGGACCTGGGATGCCGAGAGCGGTGGACGTTTCGCCAGGATCAATCGCCCGGTCGCCGGCGCGACCCATGACAAGGACTTGCCGATCGGCAAGCACCCGCTGCAGCTGTACTCGCTGGGAACGCCCAATGGCATCAAGGTCACCATTCTGCTGGAGGAGCTGCTGGCGCTGGGCCGCAAGGAGGCCGAATACGATGCCCACCTGGTGAATATTCTCGAGGGAGACCAGTTCGGCAGCGGTTTCGTGGCGATCAACCCGAATGCAAAAATACCCGCCATGCTGGACAACAGCGTCTCGCCGCCGATCCGCGTTTTCGAGTCGGGCGCGATACTGCTCTACCTGGCCGAAAAATTTGCTGCCTTCCTGCCAACCGAAGCGGCGCAGCGGGCCGAATGCCTGTCATGGCTGTTCTGGCAGGTTGCCAGCACCCCGTATCTGGGCGGGGGTTTTGGCCATTTCTATGCCTATGCGCCCGAGAAATACGAATACCCGATCAACCGCTACACGATGGAGGTCAAGCGTCAGCTCGACGTGCTCGACAGGAACCTGGCCGAGCGTCGTTACCTGTGCGGTGAGGAATATACGATCGCGGATATGGCCACTTACCCCTGGTACGGTGCCCTGGTTACCATTGGCCTCTACGACTCGAAGGAGTTTCTCGACGTCGAGTCCTATACCCATGTGGTGCGCTGGGCCCGGGATATCGATCAACGACCCGCGGTCAGGCGCGGGCGTCGGGTCAACTCGGTCTGGGGGGCGGAAGAAAAACGCGTGCCGGAGCGTCATGACGCCAGTGATCTGGATTGATCCGCCGGGCGGATGTCACGCCACGCTGATATCGTCGCACACGGACGACGCAGGATTGCATGGCTCACGGATATTTCATTCGGTTGACGCTGCTGGCATATGTGCTGGTGGTGCTGGCCGTGCTGACGCTGGCACCGTTCCGTTTTGCCTGGCCGACGCAGTGGGTCGTGTCATGGTGGGGTGATGTCGGTGACCTGCCGAACAATATCCTGTTGTTCGTCCCGCTCGGCTTTATCTTCGGCCTGTTGCGGCAACGCACGAGCAAGCGCGCAGCCGTGTTGCGGGCATTGCTTTTCGCGGCCGTGGCAGGCCTCGCGATCGAAACCTCGCAACTGTTTCTCGAAGCGCGTCTGAGCTCGCTGCTCGATGTGATCGGGAACGTGTCCGGCAGCGTTCTCGGCGCGCTGATGTGCGCTGCCTTGCGCGTGCAGATGGACAGGCGGATGCCCGGCGTGCTCACCCTCGATCTGCCGCTGATCAACCTGTTGTACCTGTTGCTGCCGCTGATGTGGCTGGCCGGTACGGGTATCGGAGCGGATCGCCTGCGCCTGTGGGTGCTGCTGCCACTTGCTGTCACGGGGGCATTGACGCTCGCCGGCCTGTGGCGCTTTCGCCTGCAGCGCGCGCTGCGATCGCCGCGTTTGCAGCTGTTGCTGATCGTGAGCGCGTGGTTCATCGCCGGGGCCATCGTCGGGCTCGGGATCGCGCCCGGAACCGTCGCGATCTGCGCGACCGCGGTTCTGCTGATCGGCGTGGCGATGCCGTGCCTGCGGGGACCGTACTCCGGTGGCGAACGCCGCTTCGAGGCGCGGATTCTCGCCACGCTGTGGCCGTGGTACCTGGCATACCTGCTGATGATCACGCTGGACTTCCCGCCACGACTGCAGGCGCCGTTCGATATTGTGTGGATCTATCCGCAATACGGCTTCCAGCGTGATTTTGCGTTGCGCGTGGTCGAGCAACTTGGCGCACTGACGGTGCTCGGCTACCTCATCGGCGAGACTTTCGGTCGCAGCAACGCGCCCGCGCGGCGCGTGTTGCTGCGCAACCTGGTGCTCGGCGCTGTCGCGGTGGTGCTGATCGAAGTCGCGCACGGATTCCGGCCCGACGAGCGAGCCAGCGTGCTGCGGGGCGTGCTGGGATTGGCCAGCGTGTGGTGCGGGACGTTTCTGTATGCTGCACAACTCGACTTCGTGCAACTGCTGATTCATCCGCAGCGCATGAGTCAGCCAACCGCGGGGGTGCGCATATGAAAGTGTCGCGACAGCTCGCAGCCACGCTTTGCCTTGCAATGGTGCTGTTCTCTGGCGGCTGCAGCGTGTACCAGTCGCAGCGCATGGAGCCGGGCAGCGGGGCACGGTATTCCGGGCTGTGGGGTGTTGCGGGGGAGCGTTGGAGCGAGGCGAGCCGGTTGCCGGATTTTTCCGCTGCCGGTTACCGATCGGGCGGCCGCGAGCTGCCACGGCCACCGGTCGTTGCCAGCGTGCGTGATTTTGGCGCCAAGGGAGACGGCACGACCGACGACACCGCGGCCTTCGAGGCGGCGCTTGTCGCGGTTGATGCAGGGGCCGTGCTGGTGCCGCGCGGCAATTACCGTATCAGCAGGCCGCTGTCGATCCGGCGCCCGGGAGTCGTGCTGCGGGGCGAGGATGCGAACGCGAGCGTGATCATGGCGGCGCCGATTCATGGCGACTGCTCGGTGCCCAACCAGGGTCCGCCGAATTGCGCACCTTACCAGGGTGCGGCAATGTTGGAGATCGAAGGCACGGTGGGTGGCAACCGGCTCGCGACGGTGGTTGTGGCGGCCTCGCGTGGTGAACGGCGCCTGCGTCTGTCGTCGGTGGCGGGGATTCGCGCGGGACAGTGGATTCGCCTGACGATGCGCAATCCCGCCGACAACTCGCTCGGCTGTCATCTCTACCTGGAGCGCGGCTGCCTCAATCCGGAACGCCGGCAATGGTACTCGGGGCGGATCGTCGACTGGCTGGTGCGCGTCGAATCCGTCGCCGGCGATACCGTGACGCTCGAGCGAGCGCTGCGCCTCGATGTGCGCATGGGCTGGAGCCCGGAGATCCGGAGTTTCAGCGCCTCGGTCGAGGATTCGGGAATCGAAAACCTGAGCCTGCGTTTTTCCGGCGAGGCCTACGCCGGGCACAACAATGAACAGGGCCATTACGGGATCCTGATTCGCGATGCCTACAATTGCTGGGTGCGCGACGTCACGATCATCGACGCCGACCGCGGCGTCGATATCCGCGGCGGCTACAACACCATCAGCGGGTTGCAACTGCGCGCGGCGCTGAGGACTCCGCAGTTGACGGCCAAGGTGTTTGCCACCGGTCATTACGGTGTATCGGTGGCCGGTCCGCGCAGCCAGGATAACCTGATCGAAAATTCCGTCGTGCAGACCGTGTTCGTTCACAATCTCAGTGTGGCGAGCTTCGCCAACGGCAACGTGTTTTCCGGGATACGCTCGGCGGTGCCGCACTTCGATCATCACGGCGCCGGTGCGTACGAGAATCTGTACACGGAAATCAGCCTCGCCGACAGCGGCCAGGACCTGTTCCTCAGTGGTGGCCGGCGTCCCGACGAACCTGGGGGAGCGCGCACCACGCTGTGGAACGTGGTGTTTCCGGGCAGCGCCAGCCTTGGCCGGCTGCCGCAGGATCTGCCGGGGCTCACGCTGGTCGGTGTCGATGGCATGGCGGCTTATCGCGCCGATCCGACGATGCCGGACTGGTGGGTCGAGTCCTGGCCGGGTGCCGAAACGATGCCGCCCAATATCTACCGGGCACAGCGCGCGCTGCGTGAGCAGCGCGATGGCACGGGGCGCCGCTGACGCCGATCGCGACAGCCAGCCCCGCCGCCGCATACACCCAACGCCAACCCGGTTGGGCGAGGAGCACCGCAGCGACGATTCCGCCCAGCGTTGCCCCAACCGGGTAGCCCGTTTGGTCCGCGAATAACCCCATCGTGTTATCTGCCGGGAGCGGGAAGGCGAATAGCGGGTGGTATGATTCCGCCCGGCTTGATACGGCAATCGGCGCGTTTCCGCCCGGCTGGTTCGGACACAAGCGCAAGGAAGGTAATTCTTGAACGTCTCCATCATCGGTGGTGGCATCGGCGGACTGACCACGGCGCTGGCGCTGCAGCGGGCGGGAATATCCTGCACGATTTTCGAAAGCGTCGGTGAGCTGCGTGACCTGGGCGTCGGCATCAACCTGTTGCCCCATGCCGTGCGCGTGCTGGCCGAACTGGATTTGCTGCCGCAGCTGCGCGAGATCGCGGTGGAAACCTCGGAGCTGTGCTATTTCAACAAGTTCGGGCAGCTGATCTGGCGCGAACCGCGCGGCGTCGCGATGGGCTATCGCTGGCCGCAGTTTTCCATCCATCGCGGGCAACTGCAGAACCTGCTGGTGCGCACGGTAAAGCAGCGACTGGGTGAAGACGCGTTGGTGTGCGGTCACCATCTCGGGAATTACGAGAACACGGGCGACGGCTGCGTCCTGTTGCAGTTCATCGAGCGCAAGACCGGCGCCGTGCTGCACTCCCGCTCCACCGATTGCGTGATCGCCGCCGATGGCATCCATTCCCGCGTGCGTGCGATGCACTACCCGGACGAGGGCATGCCCCGGTGGAACGGCGCGATTCTCTGGCGTGGGGTGACGGAGTCCGGACAATTCCTGAGCGGGCGCTCGATGTTCATGGCGGGTCACCAGGATCAGAAATTCGTCTGTTACCCGATCAGCGCCGAGCATCTGCGCGCCGGACGATCCTTCAGCAACTGGATCGCCGAGCTGCGCTACGAGCCGCGGGAATTGATTTCACGCGAAGACTGGAACCGCCCCGGGGTGCTGGCCGATTTCCTGCCGCGGTTCGAGTCGTGGACCTTCGACTGGCTGGACATCCCGCGCCTGATTCGTGATGCCTCGTCGATCTACGAGTTTCCCATGGTGGACCGTGACCCGGTGGCGAACTGGGCATTCGGCAACGTGGTGCTGCTCGGGGATGCGGCGCACCCCATGTACCCGATCGGCTCCAACGGCGCTTCGCAGGCCATCCTCGATGCGGCCTGCATCGCGAACATGCTCGGGACCCACGGTGACCCGCGATCCGCTTTCGTGGCCTATGACGCCGAACGCCGCCCGAAAACGGCGGCCATCGTCCTCGCCAACCGCAACAACGGGCCGGAGCAGGTGATGCAGATGGCGGAGGAGAGGGCGCCGCAAGGCTTCGCGAACATCGATGATGTGATCGATCGCGCCGAACTGGAGGCAGTGGCGCAGCACTACAAGAGGATTGCCGGCTTCGATCCGAAAACACTCAACGAACAGCCCTGAGACGGGCGTCCTGATCACCCGCAAACGAGCGAGAGCACCGCATGGCTGCCTACGTGATCTTCAATTACCTGCAGGTTTTCGACGAAGAAAAGATTCTCGATTACCGCCGCCAGGCTCATCCCACGGTCGGGAAATACGGTGGTCGGGTGAACGTCGGCCCGGGCGAGATGCTGGTGCTCGAAGGGCCTGCGTCGTGCTTCATGATCATCGCGGAATTCGCCGATGTGGCATCCGCCCGCGCCTGGTATGAATCGCCCGAATACCAGGCGGCGCGAGCCATTCGCGAACAGGCCGCCGAAGTCCAGGTCAGTATCGTGCCGGTCCGCGACCGCTGAGAGCGCTTACTTGCCGGGCGTGGGCGGGGTGTATCCTGTTCGTCGATGGCGCAGGGCTGGCCTGCCAACCAGAAGGGATTTTGAATGGAACTCGTGGTCTTCGATCTCGATGGCACGCTGCTGAACCGTGATTCGGTGCTGTCCGAGCGTACCGCCGAGACGCTGCGCCTGCTCTCCGCACGAGGAATCGCCTATACGGTGGCCACCGGCAGGATGCTGCACGGTTCGCGCGCGATATTGGAAGGGCACGGATTCAGGTTGCCCCATGTGCTGAAAAACGGCGTGATGATCTGGAACCCGGAGTCGGAGCGCTACAGCCGCGTGAGTATCCTGACGCAGCGCGAGATCCAGCATGTGCTGGACGCGGTGATGGGCCAGCACATCACTCCGTTCATCTTCACCCTGGAGCCGGGCAACCGTCACGCGGTCTATCATGCGCCGCTGCAGAGTCTGGTCGAGGAAAGGCTGGTGAACCATCACATGAAGCAGACCGGCATCGAGCTCAGGCCCGCGGCGGAACTCCCGGCAACCGCGGACATCACCAACATCAGCGCGATCGGCGAGATGGCGCTGATCCAGCAGATCGCGCGCCTGATCGATGACGAGGAACACCTGGTCGCTTACGCGGGCACCGCGCTCGAGGGTGAGCACCTCGGCTGGATCGACATCCATCACAGCGAGGCCAGCAAGGGCGGCGCGATCGAGCAACTGAAGCGTGACCTCGGCGCCACGCGCGTGATCTGCTTTGGTGACAGCGACAACGATCTCAGCATGTTCGCGATGGCGGACGAGTCCTATGCGCCGATCAATGCCAAGCCCGAGATCAAGGCTGCGGCGACCGCGATCATTGGCCATCACGACGAGAACGGGATAGCGGAGTTCCTGCGCGAGCGGTTCCGCTTGTAAACGCATTCTGCCTCGACTCGCAGACCATTGCGGTGCCGACCGCGGCACACGGCCATATCGCGGGCGCGCGACCAAGTGTAACCCGGGTCCCACGACGTTTTTTTTAACCCGTGTTCCGGCCGCTCGGACGGTTCATTTTGCCATTCCTGTGGATGCAACTTGATGAACGCGACTCCGTTGAAGGAGCGAAGCGACGAGAACGGTGTTGGCTGTAACGCGTGTTTGGGGTTAAGACTCAAGTGCTTCAATGGATTCCATGAAGGCACGAGCCATCAACAAAGGCTCATCAATGATGCTGGATATACGACTGCACGCGTTTGCGTTTCGCCACTCATATTGAATCGCGCTTGGCTTTTTGGGGGGAGTGCATATACGACTGGTTATGCGACGCTTTGGAGTTTGTTGGCAAAATCGCGGCCGCTCGTTGGAGGAGGTAACGGTTTTCCGTCCTGTCGATATAGCGCAATTGCGTCTTCAACGATTTGGCAGAGTTCCGCAAATACTGCTCTTTCATCGTCGCCGTGGCACCCGCCGAGTACTAGTCCAGGTGCACTCCCCACGTAGCACTGGTCCTCATCGGACCACTCCACAATCTTTACGTACTTTGCTGTGTCTCTCATGATTTGGACTCCTCAATGGCAGAACGCACTGCACGAACCTGATAGTGTTTCGCGTCGTCACCCCGTTTCCCGGAAATTGTAACCGGTCGCGATACTTTTGGATGTACGAAATTCCGATGGCTTCCCTTGCCTCCCCGGCTTTCAAAGCCAGCGCTTTCAAGCTGACTTATTATTTCGCGAATCTTCGGTGGCATACGCAAAGCCTTTACGATGTCGTCGCATAACGACAAGGAATCAGCCGCGACGGTTGAGGAGCGAAGCGCCGGACGGACGGCTGGATCCGCTAGTTGGCATCATTCGCTCCACGAATATGGCACATCAGCAATTTGACCCCAGCGACAACGAACCAGACGGTACCAACTGTGCCACCGAATCCAGCAATAACGTACACAAGCCCAGCATCCTGCCATAGGAATATCCTCAGAGGATCAGTCGGGGCTAATGTCAAGGCAACAATGAGAGCAAATGCAATGGCAGCACCAGCGATTGCTGATATGAACCCGGAGGCGGGTACTCGCTGAACAAGCCGGTTGTGTGAATCTGTGCGTTTGAGGTGCTTTTGCAAAAGCAAGAGCGGGATCGCAACTACCGCAGTTGCAATGGCTATCGTCACTGCAATTATGAGCAAGGTCGCGAGAATCTTGAGCCACACTGGCACTTGGAACGGCCTCCGGGATTATGCCTAACCAATAATTCGATCTTCAAGGCAAAGCAGATTATCACATCGATTGTCACGCGCATTCCGCGACTCGGCGTCCGCCCCGCGCGACGATTCAGTTCCTGCGGCGGATCTGTTCCAGCACGGCCTGCGATGTCGGCGGCCGGCCGAGAAAGTCCTGCATCAGTCGCTGCGTGTTGCGCTCGGAGCCAAAGCGCAGGAGCTGCTCGCTGGTCCAGGCGTACCATCGGGGGTTGCCGGCATCGATCGGGCCGATGGCCTCGGCGGTGCGCTTCCTGATCTCCGCCGTGAGCACCGCGCCGAGTCCGTAATTCACCATGTAGCCGGGGCTGCCGCCCAGTTGCACCCGCATCGCCCACCACGGCATTTCGGGGTGCGGCTCGATGTGCAGAAAATGACTGGTGATTTCGGTCCAGACCAGGTTCGGGTCGGATGAGGGATCGCGCAGCAGCCGCAGTTCGAACAGCGACCAGGTCACGTCCAGGATCACGTTGCCGAACTGCGCGCGCAGCGCGGTCTCGGGCTCCACTTCCTTGCCGAGATATTTGCGCTGCCACTGCGGCTCGAACACGCTCCACGACGGCACGTCGGCAAAGGCCTCGGTGAAAAGCGTGTCCGGCCAGTCGGTGAAGGCGGGGCGGTTGCGGATCGCGCTGATGTGCACCGCATGGCCGTTCTCGTGCACCAGCTCGTGCAACGAGAACAGACCGCCGACGGGATACGTGCCGACCACGAGCGCGCGGGTCGGGCGCCAGCGGCCGTCCGCCTCGTAACGCCCGCGCACCAGGAAATCGCAATACGCGAGCGGCGATTTGTCCGCGCGCGCGGCGAGATCGTGGACCACGCCGAGTTTCCCGGGATCGGCGCCGAGATCCGCGTAGAAGCGCTGGTTGATCGGCACCAGCACTTCGGGGGGTATGGCCACGGCGAGCCGCCGGTTCGCCTCGCCTGTCGTGTAGCGAAAATCCCAGGGCTCGATCGGTGCCGGGTCGCTGGCGATGCGCCAGGCATCGAGCATCTCGATCAGCCAGCGTTCGAGCTCCGCGTTGGTGATGCCGATGGCCTTCGCGGCCTGGTCCACGTAGGAGCCGTTCTTCCTCGCCTCTTCGGCGGCCATGCCGATGGTGCGCCGGTACGGGCTGTCGGGTTCGTTGTTGCCGTTCAGCGCTGCCCACAGCGGCAGGAAAGCGTCGAACACCGCCTTGCGCCGCGCCGGTTCCTCGATGTCGTGCAGCAGCTGCAGTGCCGAGCCGCGGTCGATCGTGCGACCTTCGAAACGCATGTTGTTGCCGATCTCGCGGAAGCAGGCGCTGAGTACCTCGGTCATCGTGGTGAAGTCGAGGTCGGTGCGCGAACGATCGGCGCAGACAGGAGGGGAGGCGCCGTCGGAACTCGCGCTCGCGTAATCGCCGAAGGTGCGCCGCATCGCGGCGAGCGCGTTGGCCTGGTCAGCCGTGAGCTTCGTCTCATCGATCGCGGAGAACTTCGCGCCGAGTTGTGCGCGGTGGCGTTTTTCGAGCGCTTGCCAGGCAGCAAGATCGCGGCCTCCGTATTCCCGGTAGAGGCCGGACTCTATAGCGCCGAGGGCATTCGCGGAGTCGAGAAAGCGGAGGAATTCCGCCTCGGTCGCGGCCAGCGGATCGGGGGAGGGCGTGGTATTGTGAGTACAACCGGCGCTCAGCAGGAGGAGAAGCACCGCCACGGATCGAGATGTTGTCATCATGTCAGTGCGCTCTCCTCGTGCGTCCGGATGATCATGGATTTGCGCGCATTGTAAGCAAGTTTTCCGCTGGTTCCGGTTTTGTTTCGCCCGCACCGCCAGGCGATTCACCGATGGCGTTCTGGCAATGCGTGCAGAATTCCGGAAAAAGCGGAACCTGGCCAGCGCCCTGGTTGCCAAAGGGCTCGCCAGCGAAGAGCTACGCGAAATCTGCAGTGGTCGCCGGGAAAGAGTTGGTGCTGGATTGATACGCAGGCAAAACCCGGATAGCAGATTGTCATGTGGGAGAAAGAGCCAAATATGGGGCTGCGTTTTCATGGTGCAAGCGCTTCAATACCCGGGCACAACGGCGCCAAAAAGACACTGCCACCACATGGGGAAAAAACATCGATGACCCTGTTGAGCAAATACCAGCCGAAAATTGCCATCGCAGCAGCGCTGCTCCTCTGTGTGCCAGAGGTCTCTGCCCTGGAAGTCGATTGCACGGCTCTGAATGATGCGATTTCCGCGAGCTGGCAGGATTTTGCCGCATTCCGTGGCGCCCGTCGGGAGCTTCCGCCCGATCCGGAAATGGCGGAGCTGCAGCGCATTGAAGGCTTCAGCAGCAACCGCGATGAGTACGCGACCGAACGTCGGTTGGCCGCAGCGGCAATCTGTTCGGTGCTTGTGGCGCGGGTCGAGGATCCCGAGTCGATCATCAGCGAGGCGCGCTACAACTGCTTGTGGCCATCGACCAGAACGAGTCCCGCGCAGTTTGCTCAGATCAGGAAGGCATTGCAGGACTGCAGGATCCCGGCGGATGTCGACGAAGATGATCCTGATACCTACTCACTGATGATCGACCGGGTCGAATCCGGCGAGGGCTGGGGTGGCGTTTCCGTGGTGCTTGATCGGCAGGCGGCCAACCTCGATGCCGGCGCGTCAGTTTCGGTGATTCATGCCTTCTGCCAGGCGAAAACCGTCGGCGGTTGCGAGGACGATGACTGAAATCCGCCCCCGCTTGATCAGGGAATGCGCTGCAACTGAACACCGTTGGCGGGCGCGTAATTCGGATCGTTGGTGGAAACGTAGCTGTCGTTACCGACACGCCAGACGTAATCGTTGTGGATGGTGGCGCGCACCGGGGTGTTGCTGACCGGGTCGTTGTAGGTGTTGTATTCGCCGACAGCCTCCAGTGTGCGACGTTGAATACGAGCGTCCGTATCCTGAGTGCTTTTCCAGGTATCGGAGTAGATCTGCGAGACCTCGCGCAGCGTCTGCTGGCGGATCTGCAAGCGGTCGTTCGCTCCCCTGAGGTTGATTTCGTTCATGCGATCGTTGTGCCACCGGGTGATCCCGTTGGCTTGTTCCATCGCCACGCGATCGGCGGTTGCACGAGTGACCTGTCCCCACATATCGACCCACTGTCTGTTTGCCCGCATCGAATCACGCAGGCGTTCGCCGAGCTCGAAATCCAGCTGGCCATCGGGTGCGTGCTGGGCGTATACGTTGGGGGTCCCGGCGACGATGTTGCCCTGCAATTGGGAGAAGGTGAGGGTGGTGACCAGTGATTCGCGAAACTCCCGTCCATCCTGCGAATAGCCGATCAGCATCTGGCCGGCCTCGAAGTGCATCTGCGCACCGCCCGAGCCTTGCGCGCCCTGCGCCAGGCTTTGCACCAGGTCGGGGCGATCGCGGTATTGCAGGATCCTGGCGCGGCCGCCATAGCGCTGGTTGACCACCAGATCGAGATAGCCACGCACCGAGTTGATGGGCATGGGTGCGCAGGGGTTGAACGGGATTTCAGTGCCTTGTACCTGCCAGTTGTACCCGGGCCGGATTTCGAATCCGTGCAGGCCGTCTGCCGAGGATGCCTGCCAGCTCATGCGCATCATGTTGCCCACGCACTGGGTACTGTTGTCCCAGCTGACGCCGCCACGGGTTATCCATTCTGCCGGGATGCGCGCGGTACCCACCGATACCGGTTGACTGAATCCGTGGTTGTCCATGATCGTGACTTCCTGCCATCCGCCAGCGGCAGGTTTGCGCTGTACGCCTGAGGTGTCCGTCGGAGCGGCGACCCGGAAGGCACCGCTGTTGTCGGCATTTGCCGTCATGGATACCGCGACGCAATACAGCGCGCTCACCACCGAAAGAGACAGGGTGCGGCAAAGGCTCATCAGGATGCGCTCCAATAGTCGAAGGTGAGTAGTTACCATAATACAATTGCAGTCCACGATCACATGCCGCGCGCGCCCGTTCAGCGCCGCGCCGCAGCCGCCCGGCCCGCGCGCCTGCCGAAATAGCTCGCATCACCGATCGACATCCCGCTGGCGTAGCTCTCGGCGCAACGCGGCAGGCCGGCGGCTGTGCGTCCCGCCGCGTACAGCCCCTCGATCACGCCGCCGCTGGCGGAACGTACCTGCCCGTCCACGCTGGTGTCGAGCCCGCCCAGCGTGAATGCCGGGTACCAGACGTCGCTGTCGATCGAGAAATCCAGCAGCGCGTAGGGTGGCTGGTCGAGTGGCTGCAGGAATTCGGCGCTCTTGTGGAACAGGGGGTCCTCTCCCTGGCGCGCGAAGCGGTTGTAGGTTTCCAGCGTGGCGCTCAGCGTGCCCTCGGCGAAGCCGGCGTCACGCTCCAGTTCGGCGAAAGTCTCGCCCACTTCGATCACCTTCGGATCCGCGTACAGCGGCGGCTCGGTGAAAATCGCGCTGTCCACCACCATGTAGACCTTGCGCTCGGGCTGGTTCAGGCAATGGTGAGCGCCACGGGCGTGGTAGCAGTCCTCGTTGACGAAGCGGTTGCCCTGGCGGTTCACGAACACGCCCTTGCAGAACTCGCCCGAGGGATACCAGATCACCGAGACGAAGCCCTCGTGCATGTTGATGGCGGCGCCACCCGCACCGATGCCCATCAGGATACCGCTGCCCACGTCGCCGGGACCGCCGATCGGTGTTGCATCGCGCAAGCGCGGCGCGTACTTGTCGATCATTTCCCGGTTCATGATGAAACCGCCGCAACACAGCACCACACCACCGCGGGCGTGCCAGGCGCGCTGCTCGCCGTCCTGCCGGCAGAGCACTCCGACCACTCGTTCGTCCTCGCGGATCAGGGTCAGTGCGCGGGTGTCGTAATGCACCTCGATTCCGGCGCGCTCGATCGCCCGGGTGAGCGTTGCCATCAGGGTTGCACCGCCTTCTTCCCAGAAGGCTTTGGGCTTGTGCGCGCGTGGCGCGGGGCGGGCCGCCTGCGCTTCGCGGAAACCCTTCTCGTTGCCGGAATATGCCAGTGACTGGTACTCGGGGGTATTGGTGTGCTTGCCACCGTAGTATTCGGGGTTGAACACCACGCCCTGGCTCACCAGCCATTCGTAGTGCGCAATGCTGTCGCGGCAATAGCTGCGAATCTTTTCATCGTCTGCGTGCGGGCCGGCGGCCATGCGCACATAGGCTTCCATGTCCTCGGGCGTATCGGAGAAGCCGCATGCCGTCTGTATGGGTGTGCCGCCACCGAGGTAGATCTGGCCACCCGCGAGCGCCGTCGTGCCGCCGCTGCCGCTGGCCACTTCGAGTATCGTGACCCGCGCTCCGGCGGCATGCGCCTCGAGCGCGGCGCACGCGCCGGCTGCACCAAAGCCGATGACGAGCACGTCGGTGTGCGCGTGCCACGATTCGATGTGTGCGGCGGAAATCGGTGTGCAGGGATCGGTTTTCAACGACATCGGGACCTCGCTGTTCGGAGTCGACGCAGATGCACGCCGCTTCGCAACGCATATTATGACGATCCGCGTTGCCGGTTGATAACAATCCGTTCATCAAGCGTGGTGCAACGCAACCCGGAGCGCAAATCCGCCATCGCGAAGGCGATCCGGGAACAAGCGCACTGACCGCGTTACTTACTGTGCAACGATGAAGCTCACGCGGTCGAGACCCGTGTTGCCGGTCTGCGCGTCGTATGCGTATACCGTCGCCTCGTAGGTTCCGGGTTTGTCGATCCCGAGCGATGCACTGAACTGGCTCGTCTTTCCCGCATAGACCAGTGGCGTTATCCCGCTGCGTTTGCCATCCCGGGCGATCAGTGCTCTCACCTCGTAGCGGTTTGCATCCCAGATTCCCGCCGGTTCGACGGGGCAGCCGCACATCAACGTCACATTCGCGCGCAATTCGACGGTCCGGGGTAACCCGCTCAGCTTGACGTGCGTGGGTGGTTGCAGGATATCGACGACGAAACCCGGCATTTCCAGGACCCAGCCGTCGCCACCGGTGAGGTGCTTGCCAGGCACGACCCATTGCGTCGCCGAGACCCGGTTCGCGGCCTGGCGCTGGCCTTGGGGGCCGCTGGCGGAAATCTCGATCAGTCGCGGCTCATCCAGATCGAGCGTGGTCGAGAACTGCGCCGCTCCGGGCGTCGCGAGCACACTACCCCGTTTGTGATCGTGTTTCATGAGGCGGTCGGTATCTCCTGTTTCACCGCGCGTCAGGCCATCGGCGAGGAGTTCGCCGCTGTCGGCATCGCGTACCAGGATACGAACGCCGCCCATGCTGGTGCCGATGAACTTGGCGTCGCGAGCGATCACCCGTACGGTGATCTCGGTGGCTTCCGCCTGGCAAACCGACTGAAAGCCGAGCGCCGCGGCCAAAAGTGCAAGGACACGCAGGATCGAACGATGGGTGGTCATGATGTGGATCTGCCTGGAGGAATGTGGTTGTTGGCCCGCCGGGGGAGCACGGGATTTTGCCGCTGTGAGTCCTCGCGATCAAGCTCGAACCGGGTATCTGCCCTGTGTGTTGTGGACGGTGTGTAATTGCCGCGCGAGGATGCGGCCCAGCGCGCGCCGGTTCCTGTGCCGGCCAGTTATTCGTAACATGCCGGTTTCGCGGAGCGTCGCGTTTCACCGGGGAGAACCGCAACATGAGCACCACGCTTACCCTGCTGCTGGTCATTGCGCTGCTCGCCGTCAACGGCTTCTTCGTGGCGGCGGAATTTGCGCTGGTCAAGTCCAGGCTCATCCGGATCCAGCAGAAAGCCGATGCCGGCAGCGGCACGGCGCGCCGCACGCTCGCTATCATGCGCAACCTCGAAGCCTACCTGGCGGCCTGCCAACTCGGCATCACGATGGCCTCGCTCGGCCTGGGCTGGATCGGCGAGCCGTTCGTGGCGGGACTGATAGGGCCGTTGCTGGAACTGCTGGAACTGCCGGCAGCCACCATTCACCGGATATCGTTCCTGACCGGCTTCCTGATCTTTTCCTCGCTTCACATCGTGATCGGGGAGCAAGTACCCAAGTCCTTCGCGATCCGGCAGGCGGAAACCGTCTCGCTCTGGATTGCCTACCCGTTGCACGTTTGTTACCTGCTGGTCTACCCGCTCAACTGGCTGCTCGACCGCGCATCGCGCGGCATCCTCTCGCTGTTCGGCGTCAGCGAGGCGACCCACGCGGAGGTTCTGACAGCCAGCGAAATCAAGGGCCTGGTCGCGATCTCGCGCGCCGCGGGCAGCATTGGCGACGTGAAGGGCGAAATGCTGAGCAACCTGCTCGGCTTTGGCCGCCAGCCGGTTTCCAGGATCATGATCGCGTGGCCCGAGGTGATCACGCTCGATATCGATGACGATGCCGCGAGCAATGCGGCAATCGTCCTGCAGACCAAGCACTCGCGCTACCCGGTCGTGCGCCGGAGCGACGACAGTGTCGTGGGCATATTGCTGACCAAGGACATCTTCGGAGCGATGCTGAGCGGTGAGCCGTCCCCCTGGGAGAACCTGCGCGGATACCTGCGCGAACCGCTGCTGATTCCGGAAACCGTGGGGCTGTCGCGCGTGATGGAGCAGATGCGTGTGCGGCGGATGCACATGGGTCTGATCGTCGACGAGTACGGTCAGATGTGTGGCGTCGTGGCCCTCGAGGACCTGCTCGAGGAAATCACCGGCGAGATCAAGGACGAAACCGATACCGGCGAGGAGTCGCACTACATCCTGGTAATTTCCGAAGGACGCTGGGAAGCGGATGGTCTGGCGCCCCTGGACGATGTCGAGAAGATGATCGGTACGCCGCTCGAGCACGCCGCGAAGACCAATACACTGTCCGGCCTGTTCATGGACAGCCTGGGACGGCTGCCGGTCACGGGCGACGTGCTGGACGTCTCCGGCTTCCGCCTGAGCGTGCTCTCGGTGGGGCAGCGCCGGGCGGAGCGCGTCGGAATCGAAAAGCTCCCCGATCAATAGCGGGGAGCGTGCGCACGCGCTCTGGTCACGCGCCAAAGCCATCGCAGTTGGTAAGATGCCGGCAGCGATATTTATCGGCAAAAATGCCGATCCGGGCGTTTCGGCCGAGCATTGTCGCGTTGCGCGGTGTCCTTTGATTGCGGCAAGGATCGCCTTGCCGGATTGCGGGCCGCAACCGGCTGCTGCTCCGGCAATTCAGGAATGCCGCATCAATTTATTTCCTGCGGTTCGCTGCAGGCTCCAGGTCGAAATCCAAGGAACGTCTGCACATCATGAGTCTGAAAGTACTGGTCATCGATGTTGGCGGAACGCACGTCAAGATTCTTGCGTCGGGCAAAGCTGAACGACGGCAATTCCCCTCCGGAAACGGGTTGAGTGCCGAGGATATGGTCAGGCAGGTGAAAAAACTTGCCGGCGACTGGAAATATGATGTTGTCTCAATCGGCTACCCGGGCCCGGTTCTGCACGGTCGGGTCGCGGCCGAGCCGCATAATCTCGGCAAGGGGTGGACGGCATTCGATTTCGCCGCGGCATTTGACCGTCCGGTGAAACTGGTCAACGATGCCGCCATGCAGGCACTCGGTGGTTATCGCGGCGGCAGGATGCTGTTTCTTGGCTTTGGCACCGGATTGGGCTCAGCCTTCATCGTCGACGGGATCGTGGAACCGATGGAACTCGGACATTTGCCGTACCGCAAGGGAAACTGCGAGGATTACGTCGGGGCACGCGCACTCGGGAAAAAAGGCAGGAAGAAGTGGAGCAAGCACGTATGCCAGGTGATCGGGCAATTCAGTGCCGCGCTGGAACCCGATGACATCCTGATTGGCGGCGGCAACGCGCGGCACATTCTCTCGCTGCCGGCGAACTGCCGCCTGGGCGACAACGCGGATGCCTTCGCCGGCGGATTCCTGCTCTGGTCAGGTCGCGGCAGGCGGACTCGCGCAAACAGGAAATGAAGGAGCGACGTATGCAATTGGGCATGATAGGTCTCGGCCGGATGGGAGCCAATATGGTTCGGCGACTGATGCGCGACGGGCATGATTGCATCGTATCCGATATTTCCGCACCAGCCGTGCAGCAACTCGTGGCGGAGGGGGCGACCGGCAGCTCCTCGTTGGCGGATTTCGTGGCGAGGTTGTCGGCGCCGCGCGCGATCTGGTTGATGGTTCCGGCGGGCATCGTTGATGACACGATCAATGAACTGCTGCCACTCCTCGCTGCCGGCGACATCCTGGTTGACGGCGGCAACTCGTACTATGTGGACGATATTCGCCGCGCCGAAAAGCTCGGCGAAGCGGGAGTCCATTACGTGGACGTCGGTACCAGCGGCGGCGTCTGGGGTCTGGAGCGCGGGTACTGCATGATGATCGGCGGCGAGGACGATATCGTCGCGCGCCTCGATCCGGTCTTCGCGACACTCTCCCCGGGAATCGGCACGATTTCCCGGACGCCCGGTCTGGAGAAGCTGGTCACCACCGCCGAGCACGGCTACCTGCATTGCGGCCAGAACGGCGCGGGGCACTTCGTCAAGATGGTCCACAACGGCATCGAGTACGGAATCATGGCAGCCTACGCCGAGGGTCTTGGCATCCTGCAGGGAGCGAACATCGGCACGCGCGTGCACGCGATCGATGCCGAAACGACACCGCTGCGCGATCCGGCGCATTATCAATACAACCTGGATCTCGTGGAAATCGCCGAACTCTGGCGCCGGGGCAGCGTGATTTCATCCTGGTTGCTGGACATCACCGCATCGGCCCTGGCCCAAGACCGCGAGCTGGAGAATTTCTCCGGCAGGGTTTCCGATTCGGGCGAGGGGCGCTGGACGATCCGCGCGGCAATCGACGAGGCGGTTCCCGCACCGGTGCTGACAGCCGCACTGTACCAGCGGTTCAGCTCGCGCGGCGAAGCGGATTTCCAGAACAGGATTCTTTCCGCGATGCGTTACGGCTTTGGCGGACACGTCGAGAAGAAAGCGGAATGAACGGTGCGATGGCACACCGGCTGCATTCGGATGCACTCGTGCTGTTCGGCGCGACGGGCGATCTGGCTCACCGGAAAATATTTCCGGCTGTTCTTGCCTTGTACGAACGCGGTCTCGATCTGCCGGTAATCGGGATTGCGAAATCCGGCATGAACAGACAAGCGCTGATCGAGCACGTGGCCGACGGACTCGATCGATTCGGTGATTCGCGCGATGCGGCTGCACGCGAGAGGCTCTTGGCAAACCTGCAATACATCGACGGAGACTACGGCGATGCGAATACCTTCGGCCAGCTGAAGCAGGCGCTGAGCCAGGTTCAGCGACCGCTCCATTACCTGGCGATTCCGCCCGGTCTTTTCGCAACGGTTGTCGTCGCGCTCGCACGGCACGGCGTGACGGCGGGCGCGCGGGTCGTTGTCGAGAAGCCCTTTGGTCGCGATCTGGAATCGGCGCGCGAACTCAATGCGGTTTTGCGCGGCGCATTCGAGGAGCCGGCCATATTCCGCATCGATCACTACCTGGGGAAGGAGTCGGTTCAGAATCTGCTCTATTTCCGCTTTGCCAACGCGTTTCTCGAGCCTCTCTGGAATCGCGAGCACGTGCGGAGCGTAACCGTGACCATGGCGGAAACGCTGGGGATGGAGGGTCGCGGCAAGTTCTACGAGGAAGTCGGCGCGATCCGGGATGTGATCCAGAATCATCTTCTGCAGGTTGTGTCGCATCTCGCGATGGACGCGCCGGTCGGCCGCGGTATCGATGCGCTGCGCGACGAGAAAACCCGGGTTCTGCAGTCGATCCGCACGCTGACCGGCAAGAGCCTGGTGCGTGGCCAGTATCGCGGCTACCGTGACGAACCCGGAGTTGCGGCGGATTCCGCCGTCGAAACCTATGCAGCCATGGAACTGCATCTGGATTCCTGGCGGTGGGAGGGCGTTCCGTTTTACATACGCGCGGGCAAGAAGCTGGCCGTCACCGCGACCGAGGCCATCGTGCGGTTCAAGCGTCCACCCGTGAGGATATTTCCCGAGTCAGTCGCCCAAGACAGCAATTACATCCGCTTCCGTCTGGGTCCGGACCGGGTCGCGATTGCCATCGGTGCCCGCGCAAAAAAACCCGGAGCCGAGCTGGTCGGCGAGGACGTCGAGCTGCATGTGTGCAATGGCGGCGAGGATGAAATGGGCGCCTACGAGCGCTTGATCGGCGATGCGATCGCGGGTGATCCCACGTTGTTCGCGCGCGAGGATGCAGTTCTGGAGGCGTGGAGAATCGTCGATCCGCTGATATGCATGGCGACGCCGGTGTACGGCTACGAGCAGGACAGCTGGGGTCCTCCGGAGGCCGCTCGACTCGAGCGCGGCGGACACCGCTGGCCTGCGCCGCGTTCCGAATGAACCGCGAGGCGTGTGATGAGTGACAGCGACTGGCCGAAGAATGATGCGCCGGGCGCGCCGGGTATCGATCCGACATGGACCTCGAGCGACAAGGACCTGGTGGGAACCTCGCTGGGACCGAGCCGGCTGTGGTTCACGCTGGGGCACGGAATCCTCAACGAGGTCTACTACCCGCGGGTCGATCTGCCGCAGATCCGTGATCTCGGCTTCATCGTCGCGGACGACGAGGGCTTCTGGTGCGAGGTCAAGCGGCTGGAGGGCTATCGATTCGAGCTGCCCGCGCCCGGTGTGCCGGCCGCGACGATCGTGCACCGTCATGAACGCTTCGAATTGCGGATTCGAATCGCACCGGATCCCCGCCGGGATGTTCTGCTGATCGATGTCGTATTGTCGGGCGCGGCGAAGCTGCGGCCTTATGTATTGCTCGCACCGCATCTTGGCGGCAGCGGCCGCGACAACCTCGCGGCAGCCGGGCGGCAGCATGGCAGAAATGTTCTCTGGGCGGAGCAGGGTCCGTTTGGTGTTGCGCTGGTTGCCGTAAACCGCGCGCAGCGCGAGGCGCTCGCGCGCATGAGCGCCGGTTACGTCGGCTTCAGCGATGGCTGGCAGGACTTCGCCGCGAACAAGCGGCTGAGCTGGAGCCACGAGCGTGCCGGGCCTGGCAATGTCGCGCTGATCGGTGAGCTCGAACGCGAATGCGTGGTGGCGCTCGGATTTGGCGCGTCGCGGGGTGCTGCCGCCAGCCTTGCCACCGCGTCATTGACCCAGCCCTTCGAGCAGCCCTGGACCGAGCATGTCTCGGCATGGCAGGACTGGCATCGGAGTTGTCATGAAGGCATCGACGTCGGTACTTGCGAGCCCGCGCTCGAGGCGCAGTTCCACACCTCGCGGATGGTGCTGCGCTGCCACATGGACAAGCTCAATCCCGGCGCGATGGTCGCGAGCCTGAGCGTGCCCTGGGGTAACAACAAGGATGACCGTGGTGGCTATCACCTGGTATGGCCCCGCGACCTCGTGGAATGCGCCAGCGCGCTGCTGGCCGCTGGCGGTGCGGCGGAGGCCAGGGATGTGCTGCGTTACCTGATTGCCACGCAGCATGAGGACGGCCACTGGAACCAGAATCAGTGGCTCGGCGGAACACCTTTCTGGCAGGGAATCCAGCTCGACGAGGCTGCGCTGCCGGTGGTTCTTGCCGCGTTGCTGCACGAAGCCGGTGCGCTCGCCGGCATCGAGGTCACGGACATGACGCGCCGCGCTCTGGCGTTCATTGCGCGCGAGGGACCGGTGACCGAGCAGGACCGCTGGGAGGAGGATCGTGGGATAAATGCGTTCACGCTGGCGGCGTGCATAGCGGCGCTGGTCTCGGGTGCGGAGTTTCTGGATGGTGCCGACAAATCGGCGGCGATCGCACTGGCCGACGAGTGGAACAGCCGGATCGAGTCCTGGCTTTTTGTGCAGGGAACAGAGCTGGCGCGGAAGGCCCGCGTGTCCGGGCACTACATTCGGGTTGCACCGCCAGAGGTACTGCAGGACGCCGCGGCACTGCGCCGGCCCTTTCCGATCAAGAATCGCGAGCGTGACCCCGCACTGGGCGCGGACATGCAGGTTTCAACGGATTTTCTGCAGCTGGTGCGTTTCGGTTTGCGCGCGCCCGATGATCCCCGTGTTCGCGACTCGCTGGTCGTGGCCGATGGGCTGCTTCGAGTCGAGACGCCATCCGGAGCGTCGTGGCATCGTTACAACGGCGACGGCTATGGAGAACATCCGGACGGACGGGGATTCGACGGCACCGGCGTGGGCCGGGCCTGGCCACTGCTGACCGGCGAGCGCGGGCATTACGCGATGCTGGCCGGAGAGGATCCCTGGCCGTATCTGCAGGCCATGGACAGGATGTCGGGTACCAACGGCATGCTGCCCGAGCAGGTCTGGGACGCGCAGACGCTCGCCGCGCGAAACCTCAGACCCGGCAAGCCGACCGGGTCGGCGATGCCGTTGGCCTGGACTCATGCAGAGTTCGTGAAACTGCTGCTCTCCATACAGCGAGGGAAACCGGTCGATTGCCCGCGTGTCGTGTTCGATCGCTACAGCGCGTCCGGGACGCGATGATTCGCGGCAAGTCAGGGCCTGGAAATCTTTCTGAATGCTCTCCAGGCGCTTCAGCATCCTGGCCCGTCCGCACGTATGGAGATACCGCGCATTGCATCCGATAATCGCCGCGCCTGAAGGATCGGGCCGGCGGCACCGGCATCCGAGCATCGGTTCGCGGTACGTGCCCGGGGCCGAGGGCGATGCTTCATGGTCCACGGGGAATTGATTTCACGGTAGCGGAGAACGAACCTGTCATGACGAGCAAGCAGATACCCGGCAGCGCCCGGGTCGTGATCATCGGCGGGGGCATCATCGGTTGCTCCGTTGCCTACAACCTCGCCGACATGGGATGCACTGATGTCGTGCTGCTCGAGCGCGACCAGCTGACCTCGGGCACGACCTGGCATGCGGCCGGGTTGATGACGATCTATGGCTCGAGTTCGGAAACCTCGCTCGGCATCCGCCGCTACTCGCGCGAACTCTACCAGCGCATCGAGCGCGAGACCGGGATGTCGACGGGCTTCATGAGGGTGGGCTTCATCGAGGTCGCCTCCGATAGCGATCGCCTCGAGGAGTACCGCCGCGTCACCTGCTTCAACCGGCGCCACGGCAACGAGGTGCAGGAGATCTCGCCGTCCGAGATCAAGCGCCTGTTTCCATACGCGGATACCGCGCCGATGGTCGCGGGCTTTTATTGCCCCGATGACGGGCGCATCAATCCGGTCGACCTGACGATGACGATGGCCAAGGCCGCGCGTCTGAAGGGCGTGAGGATTTTCCAGAACACGCCGGTCACGGGTGTGCTGGCCCGCAACGGAACCGCGCTCGGCGTGCGCACGGAACACGGCGATATCCAGGCGGAATTCGTGGTGAACTGCGCCGGGATGTGGGCGCGCCAACTGGGCGAGCTTTCCGGCGTCTGCATTCCCAACCAGGCCGCCGAGCACTATTACCTGATCACCGACGAGATCCCCGGGCTCGGCAAGGACCTGCCGGTAATGGAGGATCCATCGGTGCATGCCTATTACCGCGAGGAAGGCGGCGGCATGATGGTCGGGATGTTCGAGCCCGACTGCGCGCCGTGGCGGGTCGAGGGCATTCCCGATGATTTCTCCTTTGGCGAGTTGCCGGGTGACATGGACCGTCTGTCGCCCTTTCTCGAGCGTGCCATGCGCCGGGTGCCGGTCACCATGGAAGTCGGGATCCGCAAGTTCTTCTGCGGCCCCGAGAGTTTCACGCCGGATCTCGCGCCGATCATTGGCGAGGCCCCCGAACTGCGCAACTACTTCGTGGCCGCGGGGCTCAATTCCGTCGGCATCATCACCGGGGGCGGCATCGGCCGCGTGCTGGCGCACTGGATGCTGCACGGACGGCCCGATGTCGATGTCACCGGCTTCAATATCGATCGTTTCCACCGCTACCAGTGCAACCCGGAATACCGGCGGGCGCGTGCCTTCGAGGTGCTGGGAATGGTCTACGAGTGCCGCTATCCCTCGCGCGCGATGCAAAGCGCACGCGGCGCGCGCAAATCGCCGTTTCACGAACGCCTCGCCGCGCGCGGTGCGCACTTTCGCGATGTGAGCGGCTGGGAATCGCCCGGCTGGTTTGCGCCGCCCGGTCAAGAGCCGGTGATCGAGAAATATTCCTGGGGGCGCGAGAACTTTTTCCCGTGGTGGGAGGCCGAGCACCGCGCCTGCCGCGAGGCGGTGATCGCGATGGACATGTCGTTCATGGGCAAGTTCCTGGTGCAGGGCCGTGATGCCGGCGCGTTTCTCAACCATCTCTCGGCCAACGATGTGGACGGCGAGCCCGAGCGCATCACCTACACGCAGTGGCTGAACGATGCCGGCAAGCTGGAAGCGGATCTCACCGTGATCAAGCTCGATGAGGAGCGCTTCATGGTGGTGACCTCCGATACCGCGCACCGTCACGTCGAGACCTGGATGCGGCGCCACATCGCGTCCGGGCAGCATGTGTGTGTGACCGACGTGACCTCGGGCTATGCGCAGCTCAACGTGCAGGGCCCGCGCTCGCGCGCACTGCTGCAATCGCTGAGCAGCGCGGATCTCTCGAACGAAGCCTTCCCGTTCCGCACCGCGCGCGAGATCGATATCGGCTTCGCACGCCTGCTGTGCGTGCGCATCACCTATGTCGGTGAACTCGGTTACGAGCTGAACATTCCCTCCGAGCAGGCGGTGCATGTGCTCGACCGGATCCTCGACGCGGGCGCGAAATTCGGTTTGCGTCTCGCGGGGCTGAAAGCACTCGCCAGCCTGCGTCTCGAAAAGGGCTATCGCGATTACGGCCACGATATCGACAACACCGACGATCCCTACGAGACGGGTCTCGGCTTCGCGGTGAACCTGAAAAAGCCGGGTGGTTTCATCGGCCGCGATGCCTGCGTGGCGAAGAAAGCCGCAAGCCCCTATCCGCAGCGGCTGGTGCAGGTGCTGCTCAGGGATCCCGAGGCGATGATGTACCACGCCGAGGTGGTGTTGCGCGACGGGGTGGCGGTGGGCGATGTGCGCGCCGCGTCCTATGGCCATACGCTCGGTGGATCGGTGGGACTGGCGATGGTCGAAGGCGAGCATCTCGAGGAGCATTCGCTCGGCGAAGGAAACTGGGAAGTGGATATCGCGGGGCGGCGCTATCCTGCTACCGTGTCACTGCGTCCGTTTTACGATCCGCGGATGGAGCGGATCAAGCTTTGATCGTGCAGGGAGACAACGAATTGAATATCGCATCTACATGGAAATCCGGCGCCGCGGCATTGCTCGGCATCGTGTATGCCGCAGTTGCAGCGGCGGACGGCACCGGTGCCGACTGGCCGTACATGGGCGGCAACGAGGGCGGCATGAAATTTTCACCGTTGACGCAGATCGCGCCCGCCAACGTGGGCCATTTGAAGGAAGCGTGGACCTATCATATCGGCATGCTCGATGCGCCGGCACCAGCGTCGCCCACCTTCGAGGGCACGCCGATCGTGGCCGGTGGCCGCATGTTCGTGTGCTCGGGGCTGGGCAAGGTGGCGGCGCTGGATCCGGAGTCCGGCAAGGAGCTGTGGGCGTATCACTACACCGCCGACACCCGGGGCAGCTACCTGCTGAATTGCCGCGGCCTGACTTACCACGCCGAGGAGGCGGGTTACCGCGGCGAGTGTCCGGGCCGCGTGTTCGCGGGTACGCTCGATGGCCGGCTGCTCGCGCTCGATGCGGCGAGCGGCAAGCCGTGCGCGGGCTTTGGCGATAACGGTGCGCTCGACCTGAGCCAGGGGCTGGGACAGACACAGCCCGGCGACTTTTCGCCGTCCTCGCCGCCGGTGATCGTCGACGGCAAGATCGTGCTCGGTGGCCGGATTCCCGACAATATGCGGGTCGATGTGCCGGCGGGCGTGATCCGTGCCTTCGATGTGCACAGCGGCGCGCTGCTGTGGTCGTGGAATTCCGCGCCTCCAGGTTCAGTGCCGCCTGCGGGCGAACCTTACGTGCGTGGTACGCCGAATGCCTGGGCGCCGCTGTCGGTCGACAGCGAGCGCAAGCTGGTGTTCGTGCCGACCGGCAATGCTTCGACCGACCACACCAATATCATCCGTGGCGAGCGTGATTACTATGCCTCCTCGGTGGTGGCGCTGGATGCCGTGACCGGCGCGGTGAAGTGGCATTTCCAGACCGTGCACCGTGACCACTGGGACTATGACATTCCCTCGCAGCCGGTGCTGTTCCCGTTGCACCGCGCTGGCGTCGAGGTTCCGGCGCTGGCGCAGGCGACCAAGCAGGGCCATATCTTCATCCTGAACCGCGAGAGCGGTGAGCCGCTGTTCCCGGTCGAGGAGCGCCCGGTGCCGCTGAGCGGGGCCATCGAGGGCGAGCGCTACAGCCCCACGCAGCCCTTCCCGGTCAATCCGGCATTCATCGTGCGCCGCGATCTGGCGCAGGAGGATATCTGGGGTTTCACGCCGTGGGACAAGGGCAAGTGCATGGATCTCTTCGAGGGCGCGAACTGGGAAGGGGTGTTTACGCCGCCCTCGCTGCGCGGCACGATCTATTTCCCGAGTTTCATGGGTGCGACGAACTGGGGCGGCGTATCGATTGACCCGGTCAATGGCATACTCATCGCCAACACGACCCAGGTACCGGCGATCATCCGCATGTATCCACGTGCGCAGGCCGATGCGATGCTCGCGCGCGGCGAGAGGTTTCCGCCCTCGCTCGGCGCGCCCTACGCGCATACGATGGCGCCGATGCTCTCGCCGCTCGGCGCACCCTGCATTCGCCCGCCCTGGGGCACGCTGCTCGCGATTGACCTGAACAAGGGTGAGCGTCTGTGGGAGGTGCCACTTGGCTCGACGCGTGATGTGGCGCCATTCCCGCTGTGGTTTGACTGGGGCGTGCCGAATCTCGGTGGCTCGATGGTCACGGCTTCGGGGCTGGTGTTCATCGGTGCGACCACTGACAATTTCCTGCGTGCGTTCGACATCCACAGCGGCAAGATGCTGTGGAAAGCACGCCTGCCGGGCGGCGGCCAGGCGACACCGATGAGTTACCGGATCGGTGAAAGCGGAAAGCAGTACGTGGTGATTGCCGCAGGCGGTCACAAATATCTCGGCACCGACATCAGCGACGCGCTGGTGGCCTATACGCTGGAAAACTGACGGCGACCCGCCAACTTCAAGGGAGGACGAGAATGAGCAACAGTGCGACCGAGATCGCCAACCTGCTTTACCGCTATGCCGAACTGATGGATGGCGGTGAGCTGGAGGCCGTCGCTGAAATGTTCCGCCATGCGCGCATGAAGAGCAGATCTGCCGGCGAGCTGCTCGACAACGCCGGAATGCTCGAGCAGTGGCGACGCTTTGTCAAAATTTATCCCTGTGGCACGCCGCGTACCAAGCACGTTGTCACCAACCCGATCATCGAGGTGGATGAGACTGCGGGTACGGCGACCTGCCGCTCCTATTACACCGTGCTGCAGGCGACCGACTCCCTGCCGCTGCAAGTGATTGCCGCGGGGCGCTACCACGACAATTTCGAGCGCGCCGACGGCAAATGGCGCTTCAGCTATCGCGACTACACGCTCTTCGACCTCGCGGGCGATCTCAGCGACCACCTCCTGATCGCGGTTGCGGGATAATCCCCGACCTGTTTCCTTCCTGCCGCGCCGCAGGGCCGCGCCGCCAGGCATCCGGTGACTTGCCGGTCCATTCGATGAAGGCGCGGCGGAATGAGCGCACATCGCTGAAGCCGAGCCTGAGCGCCACGTCGCTCACCTTGAGGCGCGCGCCCGGCTGCAGCAATTCCTCCGCCAGTTTCAGGCGCAAGCGCTGCTTGATCGCATCGAGCGTGACGCCTTCCTCGCGCAGGCGGCGCTGCAAGGTGGCCCGGCTGATGCAGAAGAAACGCGCGAACTGCTCGAGGCTAGGCATGCTTTGCTGGCGCCCAAGCCGGGTGGCGATGATATGTTCCACCGTATCGGCGAACTGAGCCCCGTCGCGTGGTTCGCGCAGGTGGTCGAAGGGAAATACGCTGAGCCGCTCCACCAGACGCTGATAGCTGCGCACCACCGGCCTGGCGAGTTGGTGCGCGGGGAAACGGAAGTTATTGTCGGGGCAGGCGAAACGGATCGGTTGCTGGAAGAAGCGCTCCAGCGTGGCGCGATCCGCCGGTGCCTCGGCGTAGACATCGTAGCCTTGCACCGGGATCGCCTCGCCGATCAGCCACGCGAACAGGCGGTGGTAGAAGCTCAGCCCATTCAGGTCCGTCAGCAAGCCGCTGACGCTGTGGCGCAGGCGCTGGGTCGCCATGTGGAACACGGCCTCGTCAGCGTCGATCACGAGCGACAGGTCGGCGGCGCGATGATCCAGCATGGCGCAGAAGCGCGATGCGCGTTCGATGACCTCCGCCAGCGTGGTGCAGGTGATCACGCAGTAGCAGAGCATGTCGACCTCGTCCTTGCTCATCGGCGGCAGGCCGCGCTCGCGGTTGGCATGCGCCGAGAGCACGGTGATGCACTCGCCGTAAAGCAGCACGAAGTGGTGATCCGAAATGACCTGCACGCGCCCTGCCGCCAGTTGGGCAAACGTGAACGGCAGGCCGAGTCGTGCCAGCAGGTGCCCGGGGTCGTCGCCGGTAGCCGATATTTCCTGGAGCAGCGTCAGGGCAAATTGAGCTGGAACGCCCTGCGGCGGATGACGTGGAAGCGGTACTGCCATCAGCCAGCGAGCCCCGGAAAATCCTGCATCTGCGCCTCCCCGCGCAGCCGATCCAAGGCTCAACTTAAACCATTTGAGCTCTTGTGTCCCCCTGTTGAACCCGTTGGGCCTCGCGCGCAGGGGAGGAGGGCGCATAATTCCGGCTCGAGCTGTCGCGCCAACCCGTAACAGATACACGATCACCCCAACCCCCAGAGGTACAGGCAGGATGAGAATCCCGGCACGCGAAGTCCGCTACGGCGGCGCAATGATCGACCAGAAGGAAATCGACGCGGTCGTCAACGTGATGAAGACCGGCATGTCGGTTGGCGAACAGGTGCAGACCTTCGAGAGCCGCTGCGCCAGGCTGCTCGGCAAGGAATACGGGGTGATGGTCAACTCCGGCAGTTCCGCGCTGCTGATCGCCGTGCGCCTGCTCGATCTGCCGCCCGGCTCGGAAATCATCACGCCGACGCTGACGTTCGGCACCGATATTTCCTGCATCGTGCTGAACGGTCATGTGCCGGTGCTGGTCGACGTGGAGCCGGACACCTACCAGGTCGATATCGACAGGATCGAGCGCAACATCACGCCGCTGACCCGGGCGCTGCTGATTCCCAGCCTCGTGGGCGGCATGCCGGACTGGGACCGCCTGCGCGCATTGGCCGACAAGCATGGCCTCAAGATCATCGAGGACAGCTGCGACACGCTCGGCGGCACCTACCGTGGCACGCCGGCCGGTGATCGCAGCGATATCAGCGTCACCAGCTTTTCGATCTTCCACATCATCACCTGCCTCGGCAACGGCGGCCTGATCGCGATCAACGATCCGCAGCTGTGGGATCGCGGGCTGATGCTGCGCGCCTGGGGCCGCTCTTCCGAGAAGTTCATGCACGGCACGCGCAAGAACGACAGCGACGGCCGCTTTCTCGAAAACCTCGGCGATATCGAATACGACGGGCTGTTCATCTTCGAGGAGATCGCCTATGGCTTCATCCCCAACGAGGCTGGCGCGGCCTTCGGCCATGAGCAACTGAACAAGCTCGAGCTGTTCACTAAACTGCGCCAGGAACGGTTCGAGCTGCACGACGCGTATATGGACACGCGCAGCGATATCTTCGTCAAGCCGCGGGTGCTCGACGAGGTGTTCACCACCTGGATCTGTTACCCGGTCCAGTTGCGCCCCGAACTCGGCTGGAGCCGGCGTGAACTGCAGCGCCACCTCGAGGATTCCGGCATCTTCACCCGCGTGATCATGTCCGGCCATACCGCGCTGCAGCCGATGATGAACAAGGTGAAGTACCGTGTTGACCCGGAAGGCTGCCCGAACGCCGAGCGCGTGATGCGCCACGGCCTGATGCTGCCCTGCCACCCGACGATGACGCTCGAGGACTGCCGTTACCTGTACCAGACCATCGACGATTTCATCGCGCTGCAGCGTGGCAAGTGAGCTCGCGGGGAGGGACCATGAAAACCGACGTGATGCTTCGATGTCTGCCAGGGATATGCGCGCTGCTCGCGCCGCAGCGCCGGGAGATCTGATGCCGGACACGCAGCCGGCAGAAAACGCGCAGGTCTCGCTCGGCCTGCCACCGGCCGATCAGATCTGCCTCGTGGTGCGCGATCTGCAGGCCGCCGTGGCGCTGTACGAACCGCTGTTCGGGCCGTTCACGGTGCTCGACAACGGCCCCTTCGAGTCCGTGTATCGTGGTGAGCGGGTGATGGTGGAGCTGCTGTGCGCCTTCGGACGCACCGGCGCGCTCGAGATCGAACTGATCGAGTGGCGTTCGGGGCCGACGCCGCATCGCGATTTCATCCAGGGCGGTCGCGAGGGCGTGCAGCACATCCGCTACGTGATCGAGGACCTCGATGGCTGGATCGCCAGGGCTGCAGGGATCGGCTACCGCCCCGTCTGGTCGGGTAGTTTCCCTGTCTCGGAGGCGGCACCGTCGCTCAGCTGGTGTTACCTCGAGCGTGCGGGTGATCCGCTGATGATCGAATTCGTGCAGTGGGGCTGAGCGCGGTGAGTGAGCCGATTTACGACTACGTCATCGTCGGTGGCGGCTCGGCCGGTTGCGTGCTCGCCGCGCGGCTCAGCGAGGACCCCGCGGTGCAGGTGCTGTTGATCGAGGCCGGCAAGCGCGACCGCAGCCCGCTGATCCGTGCGCCCGGCGGGCTGCTGCCCATCATGCTGTCCGGTGCACACGCGTGGCCCTATGTCTCGACGCCGCAAAAACAGCTGAACGACCGGGTTCTCTACCTTCCGCGCGGCAAGGTGATGGGCGGCGGCAGTTCGATCAACGGCATGGTCTACGACCGCGGATTCGCGAGCGATTACGACCGCATTGCCGCGGCGGGCAACCCCGGTTGGTCCTATGCCGAGGTGCTGCCGTATTTCCGGCGCGCCGAGACGTTCCATCGCCCGAATGACCCCTACCACGGGGACACCGGACCGATCCAGGTCTCGCGACCGGGTGCCAAGCATCCCTTCGCGCGTGCCTTCATCGAGGCCGGCCGGCAGGCCGGTTATGCCGGCAACGATGACACCAACGGCGCCGAGCGCGAGGGCTTCGGGCCGGTCGATGTCACGATCGGGCGCGGTGTGCGCTCCAGCGCATCGCGGGCCTATGTCGATCCCGCGCGTCGCCGCGCCAACCTGCATTTTGCGCTGCGCGCGCACGCGAGCCGCGTCCTGCTGACGGACGGCCGTGCCACGGGCGTCGAGTATCTGCAAAAGGGCAGGACGCACCAGGTTCGCGCCCGACGCGAGGTACTGCTCTGCGGTGGGGCAATCAATTCCCCGCAGTTGCTGATGCTCTCAGGCATCGGTCCGCCCGATCAACTGCTGGCGCACGGTATCGCGGTGCGCCACGAGTTGCCGGGCGTCGGCCAGGGCCTGCAGGATCACCTCGCCGTGGTGGTGAAGTACCGCTCGCTTGCGCCGATCTCGCTGTTCAAGTATTTCAAGCCGTGGCATGGCGCGGCGGCGCTGGTGCAGTACCTCGTTGCCCGCGGAGGCCCGCTCGGCGATCCCGGCATGGAAGCCTGCGCCTTCGTGAAGTCCGATCCCGCGCTCGCCGAGCCCGACATCAAGCTGCTGCTCGTGATGGCACTCTATGCCAACAACGGACGCGAACTGTCGCCGCACCACGGGTTCGCCGCGCACACCAACGTGATCCGTCCCGCGAGCCGCGGTAGTGTGCGGCTGGCCTCGGCAAATCCCCTGGATGCTCCGCTGATCGACCAGAACTATCTTGCCCGCGAGGAGGATTGGCGCATCGCGCGAGCCGCGGTACGCATCGCCCGCGTGGTGTTTGCGCAGAAAGCCTTCGATGCGCTGCGCGGTGAAGAACTGGAGCCGGGCCCCGCCATCTCGACGGATGCGCAAGTCGACGCATTCATCCGATCGAAGGCCGAGGCCGACTATCACTCCGTGGGCACCTGCCGCATGGGGCGCGATGAACTCGCCGTGGTCGATGCCGAACTGCGTGTGCACGGCGTAGCGGGCCTGCGCGTGGTCGACGCCTCGGTGATACCGCACATGATCGGCGGCAACACCAACATGCCGGTCATCATGGTCGCGGAAAAAGCGGCCGCCATGATTCGCGGCGCGGCGAGTCCGGCCACCTCGAGCACGAGTGTGCAGGCTGGTCTGCTGGCTATCGCAGCTCGATGTTCACCCCCTGGATCTCGCCCGTGAACGGGTAGGGTGCACGATAATCGGCCGGCGATGAGCCGGTATCCAGTCCGATATCGAAGGTCTCGTCGATCGAGTACATCATGGCGCTGCGCTTTAGCGTCGCACTCGCTGCTTCCTTGCCGTCCACGCTGAGCCGCGTCGTGCCGCCGGGCACCGGGCCGGCACCCGTGGTGGCGAACTCGTAGCGCAGCACGTGCGCGCCGGCCTCGAGTGGCGCCGTGCCGCGCAGCGTGATTTCCTCGGCGTCGAAGATACGCAGGCGATAGACCGGTACACCTGCATCGTCCAGGTACAGCGACCAGCCGGCACTGCGTCCGCCCAGGGTGGCGAGCACACCGTGCGCACCGCCCTCGGGCACCCGGATGTGTGCTTCGATGACGTGGGAACGGGTCTTCGTGTTCGGCGCCTCCTTCTCGGCGATGCCGATGGTGCCGGGCCGGTACGCGAAGTGGGTGCGCCCGGCGGCGAGGTCGGGAAACCGCGTGTTCTCGCGGGACGGGTTGTGCAGCACCACGTTGTTGGCGGCGGCCTGGGTGTCGAAGAGTTGCTGCAGTTCGCGCAGCTTGCCGGGTTCGCGCGCCGCGAGGTCACGGCCCTGGCTGAAGTCGGTGCGCAGGTCATAGAGCTCCCAGCGGTCGGCGGCGAAATCCGTGCTGCGCGGCGCGCTGATCACGTTCCACGGCACACGACCCCGGAATGCGGAGGCCATCCAGCCGTCGTGGTAGATCGCGCGGTTGCCGTA